>Ga0209233_1000157_pt1 | contig 164269 bp, 153 predicted proteins | sample AraplaCL_Cvi_mCL_FD_184269 | JGI IMG/M metagenome (GOLD analysis project Ga0209233, IMG submission 184269) | Arabidopsis root microbial communities from the University of North Carolina, USA - plate scrape CL_Cvi_mCL (SPAdes) (version 2) | ecosystem: Host-associated > Plants > Roots >...
TCTTCATTTCGCGGAAAATACCTTCGCGCTGCATCTTCTTCTTGAGAGCGCGGAGAGCCTGGTCGACATTGTTATCGCGGACAAGTACCTGCACGAGAATCACGTTCCTTTGGTTTGGTTGATGCCAGCGGCGACGGCAGCGCCAGGAGGCAAAAATATAACGTTCGCGCGGCCACAGCCTTGCGATTGGGAGGCGGGATAGCAGATCGGTTTGTCAAAGTCTAGCCAGATCGTGAGTTTGCAGAGGAAAAAGCTAGTTGTCGAGGGTTGAATTGAGCCGGCGATACCTGCTGCGCTTTCACGAAGGCGCTTGAAAGAGGGATTGGCAGATCCCGATCTTTGCGACACTGACATGCTTATGTGAGCATTTCGGATCAGAATCATTCGTGAGCTGCGGGGGATTCGAGCAGCCGTCCGAAACGAGAGGGAATCAATTTATGCAATCGCATCGCTTTATCGCTGTTGGGAAAGCGCTTGCTGCGCTCGCGCTCAGCCTTGTAGTACTCACTGCGATGTTTGCGCCTGCCGCAGCCGGCGAAGTGCGTTTTGGTAAGAATGTGCGCATCGGTGGCCATGATTTTTCCAATCAGACCTACGACAGCAAACATCGTGCGAGAATTTATCTCTACAATGGGAAGCCACGAAAAGAGGGATGCGTCTGGCGCAAGGACGGTCATGGCGGGCGCGTGAAGGTCTGCCATCTGCAGCGCAAATAATCGGCTAAGAGGTCGCAAGCGGGGCAGGCGGGAAGGCGGCAATCTTAACCGTGTCGAAAGACGGTCCTGAATGCGTCGCAAAAGAGCCGTTGTGTCGGTTTTTGATTTGCGATTTGTATGACCCAGAAAAAGGGCGTCTTGCCTGAAGGAGTTGATGGCGAATGCGTAAATACTCGGTTTTTGCCGTGGCACGGGAAGCGATGCGGGCTCACAAGGGCTGGGAGGCTCAATGGACCTCGCCGGAGCCGCGCAAGGAGTATGACGTCATCATCGTCGGCGGCGGCGGTCATGGCCTGGGTGCGGCCTACTATCTCGCCAAGGAGCACGGCATCACCAATGTCGCGGTGATCGAAAAGGGCTGGCTCGGCGGCGGCAATACCGGCCGTAACACGACCATCATCCGCTCGAACTATCTCTATGAAGAGAGCATGCACATCTACGAGCATTCGATGAAGCTCTGGGAAGGGCTGTCTCAGGATCTCAATTACAATGTCATGTATTCGCCGCGCGGCGTGATGATGCTGTCGCACAATGTGCATGACCAGCAGTCCTTCAAGCGTCACATCCACGCCAACCGTCTCTATGGCATCGACAATGAATGGCTGACGCCCGAGCAAGCCAAGGCGTATTGCCCGCCGCTCGATATTTCGAAGACGGCGCGCTATCCGATCAACGGTGCCGCCCTGCAGCGTCGCGGCGGCACGGCGCGCCACGATGCGGTCGCCTGGGGCTTTGCCCGCGCCGCTTCCGATCGCGGCGTGCACATCATCCAGAATTGCGAAGTGACCGGCATTCGCCGCGGGCCTGATGGCCGCGTCACCGGCGTCGACACGAGCAAGGGCTTCATCGGCGCCAAGAAGATCGGCGTGTCCGCAGCCGGCCACACCACCGTCGTCATGCAAATGGCTGGCGTGCGCGTGCCGCTGCAATCGAGCCCGCTGCAGGCGTTGGTCTCCGAGCCGCTGAAGCCGATCTTCCCCTGCGTCGTTATGTCGAACACGGTGCACGCCTATATCTCGCAGTCCGACAAGGGCGAGCTCGTCATCGGCGCCGGCACGGATCAATATAATTCCTACAGCCAGACGGGTGGCCTGCAGATCATCACCCATACGCTGGATGCGATCTGCGAGCTCTTCCCGATGTTCCGCCGCGTGAAAATGATGCGCTCCTGGGGCGGTATCGTCGACAATACGCCGGATCGTTCGGCAATCCAGTCGAAGACGCCGGTGCCTGGGCTCTATGTCAATTGCGGCTGGGGCACGGGCGGTTTCAAGGCGACGCCGGGTTCGGCCAATCTCTTTGCCCATCTGATTGCCCGCGACGAGCCGCATAAGTTCAATGCCGGCCTGACGCTGGATCGCTTCCGCACCGGCCGTCTGATCGATGAGGCGGCGGCAGCCGCCGTGGCACACTGATGTCGGCCGCGGTCGGGATCGCTCTTGCTGCAGGGCTTTCCCTGCCGGTCGGAGCGATCGCGACCGAGGTCAGCGATCTTATTCCGGGGGTCAAGGATTTTCGCATGCAGGTGATCCACAAGGCAAAGAACGAGGCCGACTGGCCCTTCGTGGCCGAAAGCGGTGTGATCGCCTGCGCCAAGGTGCTGAACAAGCCGACGGTCTATTTCGTGCCGGACCAGACGCCCGAGGCGACGAGGGCGTTTGCGATCGACACCGATCTGCTGGGCATGAGCCTGGTCAATCTGGGGATGACCAACGTGCTGAAGCCCTATGGATCGCTGGAGGCGCTGCTGAAGCGCATGACACCTTTCATCATCATGGGGCGGCAGCTTTGCGCGCAGCCTCCCGGCACAAGCCTTACAGGCTCCGAGCTTTAACACAGGTAGAAAACGATGCTGCTGATTTACTGCCCCTATTGCGAGGAAGAGCGTTCGGAACTCGAATTCCGCAACGCCGGTGACGCGCATATCGTGCGGCCGGCCAATATTGCCGGGATCTCGGACGAGGAATTCGAGGAATATTTCTTCCTGCGGGACAACCCGAAGGGGCTGATCTTCGAGCGCTGGCGGCATATCCATGGCTGTGGCCGCTTTTTCAATGCGGCGCGCGATACGGTGAGCGATCACTTCTACCGAACTTACAAGGCCGGCGAACCGAAGCCGGATCCGGCGACGCTCAAGCCTGGCGCGGCCGAACCGGTGGCGCAGCAACAGAACGAACAAGAAAAGACGGCACCAACAGAGGGATTTGCTGAATGAGCGGCGCCAATCGTATCGCGGGCAAGGGGCGTTTGACGCCGGCCAGAACCGCTCGCTTCACTTTTGACGGCAAGACCTATACCGCGCTCGAAGGCGATACCGTCGCCTCGGCGCTGCTTGCCAATGGCGTTCATCTCGTCGGCCGGTCCTTCAAGTATCACCGGCCGCGCGGTATCCTCTCGGCTGGAGCCGAAGAGCCGAACGCACTGCTCGATATCTCGCGCGATGCGGCGCGGCGACAGCCGAACGTACGTGCCAGCGTGCAGGAAGTTTTCGACGGCATGAAGGCTCAGTCGCAGAACCGCTGGCCGTCGCTCGCCTTCGATATCGGTGGCGTCAACAATCTGATGTCGCCCTTCTTTGCCGCCGGCTTCTACTACAAGACTTTCATGTGGCCGAAGTCGGCCTGGAAGCATATTTACGAGCCCTTCATCCGCCGTGCCGCCGGCCTCGGCGTTGCGCCGACGGAAGAGGATCCGGATCACTATGCCGGCCGTTACGCCCATTGCGACGTTCTTGTCGTCGGTGCCGGCGTTGCCGGTCTTTCCGCGGCGCTCGCGGCTGCTGAAACCGGCGCCAAGGTCATCCTCTGTGATGAGCAGCCGGAGGTCGGCGGCGCGCTCCGCTTCGACACCGGCATCAAGATCGACGGTGTCGGAGGCTATGAGTGGGCGCAGGCTACCGTCGCCAAGCTCAAGGCGATGCCGAATGTGCAGGTGCTGACCCGGACGACCGCCTTTGGCTATTACAACCACAATTTCTTCGGCCTTGCCGAACGAGTGACCGACCATTTGGCGAAACCCGGCCGCGACCTGCCGCGCGAACGCCTGTGGCAGGTCCGCGCCAAGCGCGTGATCCTGGCGACAGGTGCGATCGAGCGCCACATGGTGTTTCCGAACAACGACCGCCCGGGCATCATGCTCGCTTCGGCGGCGCGTGCCTATCTCAACCACTATGGCGTCGCCGTCGGTGCGAAGATCGGCGTCTACACGGCGCATGATTCGGCCTATGAGGCCGCCTTCGATCTCAAGCGCGCCGGCGTTTCCATCGCTGCCATCGTCGACAGCCGCGCGCGGCCCGGCGAGGCGGTTCTCGCCGAAGCAAAGCGGCTCGGCATCGAGGTGATGACCGACTATGCCGTTGTCGATACATCAGGCAAGCTGCGCGTCTCCTCGATGACCGTCTCGCGCAACGGCAGCTCGGCCACCCGCAAGATCCCGGTGGATGCCCTGCTGGTTTCGGCGGGCTGGACGCCCTCCGTTCATCTCTTCTCGCAATCGCGCGGCAAGCTGAAATTCGATACGGAGAAGCAGCGCTTCCTGCCTGGCACCTATGTTCAGGATTGCCTTTCGGTCGGCGCCTGCAATGGCACGGACGGGCTGCAAGCCGCGATCGAGGAATCGCTTGCCGCCGGCGAGCTGATGGCGCGCGCGACTGGCAGCACCAATGGCGGCGAGAAGATCCAGCTCCAGGCCGAGCAGGCTTTCGAGTGGACAGGCGGGATGATCGGTGCTGCCGAAGGCGCGGGACCGGATACGAATGCCAAGGCTTTCGTCGATTTCCAGCACGATGTCTGCGCCAAGGATATCCGCCTTGCCGTGCGCGAGGGCATGCATTCCATTGAGCATATCAAGCGCTTCACCACCAACGGCATGGCGTCCGACCAGGGCAAACTATCCAACATGCATGGCCTGGCGATCGCTGCCGAAATGCTCGGCAAAGATATCCCGCAGGTCGGTCTCACCACCTTCCGCGCACCCTATACGCCCGTTACCTACGGCACGCTGATCAGCCATTCGCGCGGGGCTCTCTTCGATCCCGCCCGCAAGACGCCGATGCATGCCTGGGAAGAGGCGCATGGCGCGATCTTCGAGGATGTCGGCAACTGGAAGCGCGCCTGGTTCTATCCGCGTGCCGGCGAGACCATGCATCAGGCCGTCAATCGCGAATGCCGTACGGCGCGCGAAGTGGCTGGCGTGTTCGATGCCTCGACGCTCGGCAAGATAGAAGTGGTCGGGCCGGATGCGGCTGAGTTTTTGAACCTCCTCTACACCAACGCCTGGGATACGCTGAAGCCCGGCCGCTGCCGCTACGGCATCATGACCCGCGAGGACGGCTTCGTTTATGACGACGGCGTCGTCGGGCGTTTGGCTGATGATCGTTTCCATGTGACGACGACCACCGGCGGCGCGCCGCGCGTGCTGCACCATATGGAAGACTATCTGCAGACCGAGTTCCCGCATCTGAAGGTATGGCTGACCTCGACCACGGAGCAATGGGCCGTCATCGCCGTCCAGGGACCGAAGGCGCGCGAGATCATCGAGCCGCTCGTCGAGGGACAGGATCTTTCTAATGAGGCCTTCCCGCATATGAGCGTGGCCGAGTGCAAGGTCTGCGGCGTACCGGCGCGGCTGTTCCGCGTTTCCTTCACCGGTGAAGTCGGCTACGAAATCAACGTGCCAGCCGATTATGGCCAGCCCGTCTGGGAAGCCGTCTGGGCTCGTGCCGAGCCGCTGGGCGCCTGCGCCTACGGCACCGAGACCATGCACGTGCTGCGCGCCGAGAAGGGCTATATCATCGTCGGCCAGGATACCGACGGCACGGTGACTCCTGACGATGCCGGCCTTGCCTGGGCCGTTTCCAAGAAGAAGACCGATTTCGTCGGTATTCGCGGTCTGAAACGGCAGGATCTAGTCAAGGAAGGCCGCAAGCAGCTCGTCGGTCTCGTCACCCGCGATCCGAAGGTGGTGCTGGAGGAGGGCGCACAGATCGTTGCCGATCCGAATGAGCCGAAACCGATGACCATGCTCGGCCATGTCACCTCTTCCTATTGGTCCGAAAATCTCGGCCGCTCCATCGCCTTCGCGCTGGTGGCCGGCGGTCGTGAGCGCATGGGCAAGACGCTCTATGTGCCGATGCCCGACAAGACGATTGCCGTCGAGGTGACGGATCTGGTGTTCTTTGACAAGGAAGGAGGCCGGATCAATGGCTGATCTCGCTACCCGCAAACTGCCGCTCGCCGGCCGCCACGGCGGTTCCTCGACCGTCCGGCTGACGCCAGCCGCTCCTGCAAGCCGCATTTCGCTGCGAGCGTCTGCGGATTCAGTTCATGGTCTTTCGCAGGCGCTCGGTCTTCAGCTGCCGACCCGCCCGAAGACCTCGACCAGTGGCAATGGCCGTCATGTCCTGTGGCTCGGCCCGGACGAATGGCTCGTCATCGATGAAAACGGTGCCGAGCTGGTCGGCGTGGCTGCATCGTCTGGCGTGCTGCATTCAGCGACCGATGTCTCGCATCGCAATACCGCGGTCATCATCTCCGGTCCTGGCGCGGAAGCGACGCTTGCCGCCGGCTGCCCACAGGATGTTTCGTTGAGCGCATTCCCCATCGGCGCCTGCTCGCGCACGCTGCTCGGCAAGGCGGAAGTGGTGATCTTGCGGCTCGACGAGGAGACATTCCGCGTCGAGGTCTGGCGCTCCTTCTCCGACTATGCCTTCGGCCTTCTCGCCGAAGGTGCGGAGGATGCTGGGCTTTAACCCTCTTCCGGCCGATCCTTCGGGTCGAACTGCGATATAGTGGTCCATGTCGCAGTTAGCGCTGGTTTGCGTTCGTTTTCGATCTCGACGGTCACGTCATAGGTCAGCATCAGCATGTTGGCGCCGCGCAGCCGGGTTTCGGCGAGCGTAAAACGGCCGCGCACCCGCGCTCCGCACTTGACCGGCGACATGAAGCGGATCTTCTCGAAGCCGTAGTTGATGCCCATGGTCTGTTCGCGGATTTTCGGCAATGCGCTGTAGTTCATCGCTGAGAGCAGCGAGAGTGTCAGGAAGCCGTGGGCGATGGTGCCGCCATAGGGCGTTTCCGCTTTGGCGCGTTCGGGATCGACGTGGATGAACTGGTGATCGAGCGTCGCGTCGGCAAAGGTGTCGATCATCGTCTGGTCGACGGTGATCCAGTCGGAAACGCCGATCTCAGTTCCCGCAAGCTTCATGATCTCAACAAGCGAAATTTCGCCGGGCATTCCATCCTCGTCAGTCTGTATCGTCAAAACTCTTTCTGGCGAATCGAGACTGAAAGTGCAACCGGGATCAGTTTTCGACAAAGAAAGCGACGGAGCGGGCGGGAATGGCGATCTGCTCCCCGGCTGGCTTTTCGCCTGCCACCGTCAGCAGAGACCAGCCGCCGCTCTCGGACGCCGGCAATGTAACGGAGCGCTCGTCTGCGGCGCGATTGAAGACTATGGCGAGCCGCGTCGATCGGCCGGTGGCGCGATCCTCTGTCTGTAGCGCCATGCCGAGCACGGCCGCTCCCGGCGCCTCCCAATCCGGCACCGTCATCGGCGTCCCTGCGCTTGAGAACCAAAGCACGTCGCCATCGCCGCGGAAGAAATTCATGTCGCCAAAGGCCGTGAAGCGGCGGCGGCGGCCGGCGAGCCAGGCGGTATGGCCGATCAGTTCCTCGTCCAGCAGCTTCCAGTCCACCCAGGTGATGGCGTTGTCCTGGCAATAGGCATTGTTGTTGCCCTGCTGGCTGCGTCCGCCTTCATCGCCCGCGGTCAGCATGATCGTGCCACGCGCGGCAAAAAGCGTCGACAGCATGGCTTCGATATCGGCGCGGCGCTTGGACTGTATTACCTGACCGCCCGTTTTTCCTTCGAAGCCGTTGTTCCAGGAGAAGTTTTCGTTGTGACCGTCGCGATTGTTCTCGCCATTGGCCTCATTGTGCTTGTTCTCGTAGGAAACGAGATCCATCAGCGTGAAGCCGTCATGGGCGGCGAGGAAGTTGACGCTGCGCGTCTGCGTGCGCCCGTCACGGCCGAAGATGGAGGAGGAGCCGGCAAGGATCGTTGCCAGATCGCCGATGCCGGCATCGCCGCGCCAGAAGCGGCGCAGGTCGTCGCGAGCGCGGTCGTTCCATTCGAGGAAAGGTGCTGGGAAGTTCCCGAGCTGATAGCCACCGGGACCGATGTCCCAGGGTTCGGCGATCATGATGCGATCCTGCAGCATCTCGTCCGCCAGCATGGTGCGAAGCGTCATGCTTTCCGGATCGAAGCCCTTGCCGTTGCGTCCCAGCACGGTGGCGAGATCGAAGCGGAAGCCGTCGATGCCGGCGTTGCGGACAAAATGGCTGAGGCTGTCGACAATGAGCTTTCGCGTTGCCGGTTGATCGCAGGCGACGGTGTTTCCCGTGCCGGTATCGTTGACCAGCGTTCCGGGCTGGTCCGGCAAATGACGGAAATAAGTGGGGTTGTCGAGGCCGCGCAGGGATAGCGTCGGGCCCTGGCGGTCGCTCTCGCCGGTATGATTGAAGACGAGATCAAGGATGACGGCGATGCCTTCGGCGTGAAGGGCAGCGACCGTCTCGCGCAGCTCCTTCATGCCGCCGGGGACGAGGCGCGGGTCGAGCGCCATGAAGGCGACCGGATTGTAACCCCAGCCATTGGTGAGGCCGAGCGGCGGCAGATGTCGTTCATCGATCCATGCGGTGATCGGCATCAGTTCGACGGCGTTCACCCGCAGGCGCTTGAGATGCGCGATGATGGAGGGATGGGCGAGGGCGCCGAGCGTGCCGCGCTGCTTCGCCGGCACATCGGGATGCAGCATGGTGAAGGGCTTCACGGCGATTTCATAGATCAGACCGCCGGGCTGAAACAATGGCTTGGCGGGCTTGACCGCGATATCGCGCGAGACGATCGCCTTGGGCATCAGATCCTGCGTGTCCGCACCGAAGATGCCGAGGCGGGGATCGTAGCGAAATGGCCGGTCTATTTCCTTGGCGTAAGGATCGACCAGCAGTTTGGAGGGGTCGAACCACAGGCCTTGGTCGGGATCGTATGAACCATAGGCTCGCAGGCCGTAGCGCGTGCCTTCCCCGGCATCTTTAAAAAAGAGTCGATGCTCATCGCCATCGCGTGCGAGCGGAAGCTGCGCGATTTCCTTGTGGCCCTCAGCGTCGAACAGACAGAGGTCTATCTGCTCGGCATGCCTGGAATAGACAGCAAATTCAACACCCGAGTCGGTGAGGGTCGCGCCAAGGCTGCGGGTTGTCGGTTCTGACATGTCTCGCGGGCTTTCCGGATCGCTGGAGATTGTTCCCTCTCCCCGCTTACGGGGAGAGGGCTAGGGTGAGGGGCAGAGCGTTCGGCATATTATGCAGTCGCGGTGAATTTCGAGAAGGCCCCTCATCCGACCAGTCGCTGCTTCACTTCGTTCAGCTGCTCCTGGCCGCCTTCTCCCCGCATTGCGGGGAGAAGGAGCTTAAAACCTAAAACTCAGGTAATCACAGTCGGCGCGTCACGGCCGGTGCGGCCCTTGATGTCGGCGATATCCTGGGCAGCCGTGATGAGATCGGCCAGCGCTTCCTGGGTTTCGATATTGTGACGGGTCGGATCAGGCTCGTAGCGCTCGATATAGACGCGCAGCGTGGCGCCGGTGGTGCCGGTGCCGGAAAGGCGGAAGACCACGCGGGAGCCGCCTTCGAAGAGGATGCGGATGCCCTGATGCTGGCTGACCGACTTGTCGACCGGGTCGTGGTAGGCGAAGTCGTCGGCGGCGGAAACGGTGAGATCGCCGATTTTCGTGCCCGGCAGGGTCGGCAGCTTTTCGCGCAGCGCTGCAATCAGGCCGTTGGCAGCGTCTGTGTCGACACCTTCATAATCGTGGCGGGAATAATAGTTGCGGCCATAGGTGGCCCAATGCTGGGTGACGATATCGATGACGCTTTCGCCGCGTACGGCCAGGATGTTCAACCAGAGCAGCACGGCCCAAAGGCCGTCCTTTTCGCGAACATGGTTGGAGCCGGTGCCAGAGCTTTCCTCGCCACAGATCGTCGCCATGCCCGCGTCGAGCAGGTTGCCGAAGAACTTCCAGCCGGTCGGCGTTTCATAGATGCCGACGCCGCGCTTTTCGGCAACGCGATCGGCCGCGCCGCTTGTTGGCATCGAACGGGCAATGCCGGCGATGCCATGCGAATAGCCGGGAGCGAGATTGGCGTTGGCCGCCAGGATCGCCAGGCTGTCGGACGGTGTGACGTAGATGCCTTTGCCGATGATGAGATTGCGGTCGCCGTCGCCGTCCGATGCTGCGCCGAAATCGGGCGCATCGTCGCTCATCATGTCGTCGTAGAGCTCTTTGCAGTAGACAAGGTTCGGATCCGGGTGATGACCGCCGAAATCCGGCAGCGGCAGGAAGTTGCGCACCGATCCGTCCGGCGCGCCGAGACGGATTTCGAAGATTTCCTTGGCATAGGGGCCGGTGACGGCACTCATCGCGTCGAAGCAGATGCGGAAGCCCAGGCTGATCAGGTTGCGGATCGCACCGAAGTCGAACAGCTCCTCCATGAGAGCCGCATAGTCTTCGACGGGGTCGATGACCGAGACGATCATGCCGCCGACATCCTCGCGGGCAATGCGGTCGAGGTTGATGTCCGGGAAGTCAGCGATCTTGTAGCTGTCGATCACCTTGGAGCGCTCATAGATGGCGTCGGTGATCTTTTCGGGCGCCGGGCCGCCATTGCTGATGTTGTACTTGATGCCGAAGTCTTCGGTCGGGCCGCCGGGATTGTGGCTGGCCGACAGGATGATGCCGCCGAAGGCCTTATACTTGCGGATGATGTTGGAAGCTGCGGGCGTCGAGAGGATGCCGCCCTTGCCGACCATCACCTTGCCGAAGCCGTTGGCGGCGGCCATTTTGATGGCCTTCTGAATGACTTCGCGATTGTAGTAGCGGCCGTCGCCGCCGATGACCAGGCACTTGCCCTGATAGCCTTCGAGCGAATCGAAAATCGACTGGATGAAGTTTTCCGCGTAGTTCGGCTGCTGGAATACGGGAACCTTCTTTCGCAAGCCCGAAGTGCCGGGTTTCTGATCCGCGTAGGGGGTGGTCGGTACGGTTTTAATCATCGGGTTAAGCGCCTCTCGAGACTAGACTGGAGTAGAGAGCGACATAGCGTTCTGCGCTCCTGCCCCAGGATACGTCGGATTTCATGCCCTGCTTTTGCATCTGCGTCCAGACCTTTCGATCCTGGAAGAGCTGCATCGCGCGGCGCATGGCCTGCAACAGCCCCTCCGCGGTGACGGGTGAAAATTGAATGCCGGTCGCGACTTTTGCCTGCAGCGCGGCGTGGTTGGCGTCGATAATCGTATCGTTCAGCCCGCCCGTTCGCGCAACGATCGGCAGGCAGCCATAGCGTAAGCCATAAAGCTGCGTGAGGCCACAGGGTTCGAAACGCGAGGGGATGATAATCGCGTCGCAGCCGGCCTGCATCAGATGCGACATGGGCTCGTTGTAGCCTGCCGAAACGCCGACGCGACCGCGGTGGCGGCCGGCTGCGGCAAAGAGCGCGCCCTCCAGCGCCGCGTCGCCTGCACCGAGAATGGCAAGCTTGCCGCCCATGTGGACGATCTCGCTCGCAACCTCCGCCAGAATATCCATGCCCTTCTGCCAGGTGAGGCGGCTGACGACGCAGAAGATAGGACCATCATCCTCGTCGAGGCCGAAATGCTCGACGACCCGATGGCGATTGATGGCGCGATCCTTCAGCGTCGCCGCGCTATAGGTTTGCGCGATCATCGGATCGGTCGCCGGATTCCAGATGTCGTCGTCGATGCCGTTGACGATGCCGTAGAGATTGTAGGCCTTGCTGGCGATGACGCCTTCGAGGCCCATGCCGAATTCCGGCGTCAGGATTTCCTCGGCATAGGAAGGGCTGACGGTGGTCAGGGCATGTGCCGTCTGCAGCCCGCCTTTCAGGAAGCCGACATCGCCGTAATATTCGATGCCTTCCACCGAGAAAGCATGTGCCGGCAGACGAAGGCCGGGGAAGATATCGGCGCCGAACTGGCCCTGGAATGCGATGTTATGGATGGTGAGGACGCTCGGCAATTCCGGCGTCGGATAATAGCGCATGTAGACCGGCACCATGGCCGACTGCCAATCGTGCGCATGAACGAGATCCGGTCGCCAGCCGGGCAGGAGACCAGCTGCAATTTCCGCGCCGACCAGCGACAGCGCCGCGAAACGCCGCCAATTGTCGGGGTAGTCCTTGCCCGTCGCATCGACATAGGGGCCGCCTGTGCGGCTATAATAGGCCGGTGCGTCGAGCACGAGGAAGGAAATGCCCGCGTGCTCGACTTCCAGAATGGTGGCTGCCTCGCCAAGAAGATCCGGAAGCTCCAGACGGGCAACCGGATCGCGAATGGCTTTCATGACCGCAGGATAGCCTGGGATGAGGGTCTTGGTTTCGACGCCATAGGGCTTCAGTGCAATAGGCAGGGCGCCGACCACATCGGCCAGACCCCCTGTCTTGATCAAGGGGAAGACTTCGGACGAAACCGAGAGAACCTTCATAGGTTACAGATCCAGCTTGTCGATCATCGATTGGGTGATGAGGCAGATGCCGCTTTCCGTGCGGCGCCAGCGTTTGGCATCCAGTTCCGGATCTTCACCGACCACCAGACCTTCGGGAATGGTCACGCCATGGTCGATGACGACATTCTTGAGCTGTGCTCGGCGGCCAACCTTGACGCTCGGCAGCACGACAGCACCTTCCAGCTTGGAGTAGGAATTGGCGCGCACGCCGGTAAAAAGCAGGCTGTTGTAGAGGCTGGCACCGGAAATGATGCAATCGCCGGCAACGACGGAGGAGACTGCCGAACCGCGGCGGTCTTCGTCGTCATGGACAAATTTGGCCGGCGGGCTGATTTCCGCATAGGTCCATATCGGCCAGGATTTGTCGTAGATGTCGAGTTCCGGCACCACGGCGGTCAGGTCGATATTGGCTTGCCAGTAGGCATCGATCGTGCCGACGTCGCGCCAGTAGGCTTCACGTTCGAAATCCGAGCGAACGCAGGACTGGGTGAAGCGATGGGCGACCGCCTTACCGTTCTTGACGATATGGGGAATGATGTCCTTGCCGAAGTCGCGGCTGGAATTCGGGTCGGCTGCATCGCGCTTCAGGCATTCGATCAGGAACTTCGTATGGAAGACGTAGATGCCCATCGAGGCGAGCGCGAAATCGGGATTGCCGGGGATGCCCGGCGGATCGGCCGGCTTCTCGACGAAATCTATGATCCGGTCCTTGTCATCGACATGCATGACGCCGAAGCCGACGGCCTCCATGCGCGGCACTTCCAGGCAGCCGATGGTGACGTCTGCACCGGAATCGACGTGCTGCTGCAGCATCCATTCGTAGTCCATCTTGTAGATATGGTCGCCGGCGAGGATGACCATATATTCCGGGCCGTAGGGCTCGATGATGTCGATGTTCTGGTAGACGGCGTCCGCGGTGCCTTCATACCATTGCGTTTCCGAGACGCGCTGCGAGGCCGGCAGGATATCGAAGCTTTCGTTTCGCTCTGGGCGGAAGAAGTTCCAGCCGCGCTGCATATGGCGGATCAGCGAGTGCGCCTTATACTGCGTCGCGACGCCGATGCGGCGGATGCCGGAATTGAGCGCGTTTGACAGCGCAAAATCGATGATTCTGGTCTTGCCGCCGAAATAGACCGCTGGCTTGGCACGGCGGTCGGTCAGTTCTTTCAGGCGGCTGCCTCGTCCGCCGGCAAGAACGTAGGCCATGGCATCGCGCGCCAGCGGCTGGAAACGTTTTTCTACCATTTTATTCCTCCCTGTCCGTAGTGATCTCAGAATTCCGGTTCGAGCATGATGGTTGCCAGCGGAGGCAGCGTTATCACCGCCTGTACGCCTCCGCCTGCATTGACGGCTTGGACACGCCCGCCATTCCCTTTGCCGCTGCCGCCATAGATATCGGCATCGGTATTCAATATCTCGCGCCACCGCCCCTCCGCTGGCAGACGCAAGGTGTAGTTCTCACGATAGACTGGCGTGAAATTGGTGATGACGGCAACCGGCTTTTCGCCCGGCGCCTTGCGCAGCCAAGCAAAGACCGAGTTTTCGAAATCATCGACCACAAGCCATTCGAAGCCGTCGCCCTCGCAGTCGCGGGCATGAAGCGCCGGCTTGCTGCGATAGGTGAAATTGAGATCGCGAACGAGGCGGCGCATGCCTTCGTGCATGCGGTACTGCAGCAGGTTCCAGTCCAGCGCGCGTTCTTCGCTCCACTCGCTCCACTGGGCGAATTCCTGGCCCATAAAGAGCAGCTTCTTGCCGGGATAGCCCCACATGAAGGCATAGTAGGCACGCAGATTGGCGAATTTCTGCCAGTCGTCACCGGCCATCTTGGCGATCAGGGACCCCTTGCCGTGAACCACTTCATCATGGGAGAGCGGCAGCACGAAGTTTTCCGAGAAGGCGTAGATGAGGCCGAAGGTCAGCTCGTTGTGGTGATATTTGCGGTACACCGGCTCGCGGGCGAGGTAGCTCAGCGTGTCGTGCATGAAGCCCATGTTCCACTTGAAGCCGAAGCCGAGGCCGCCTTCATGGACAGGCTGTGACACTTTCGGCCAAGAGGTAGATTCCTCGGCGATGGTCATGACGCCGGGGTGAGCGCCATAGAGCCGGGTGTTCATGGACTGCAGAAAACGGACGGCTTCCAGGTTTTCGTTGCCGCCATATTCATTGGGGATCCATTCGCCATGCTTGCGGGAATAGTCGAGGTAGAGCATGGAAGCGACGGCATCGACGCGCAAACCGTCCAGATGGTATTTTTCCGCCCAGTAGAGCGCGTTGTTCAGCAAATAGGCGAGAACCTCGGTGCGGCCGAAATTGTAGATCGCCGTATTCCAGTCAGGATGAAAGCCCTTGCGCGGGTCTTCATGTTCGTAAAGGGCGGTTCCATCGAACCAGCGTAGGCCATGCTCGTCGGTCGGGAAATGCGCCGGTACCCAATCGAGGATGACGCCGATCCCGACCTTGTGGCAGCCGTTGACGAAGCGGGCAAAGCCTTCCGGCTCACCGAAGCGGGCGGTCGGGGCGTAAAGACCCGTGGTCTGATAGCCCCAGGACGGATCGTAGGGGTGTTCGGTGATCGGCAGAAATTCGATATGGGTGAAGCCCATGTCGACGCAATAGGGGATGAGGCGCGAGGCGAGTTCATCCCATGACAGCATCGAGCCGTCGTCCCGGCGCTGCCAGGAAGCGGCATGGACTTCGTAAATGGAAATCGGCTGGCGGCGCTGATCGACGCTCGCCCAATGTTCGCGGTGGGCGGAATCGTCCCAGACCTGAACCAGTTCGTTGGCGGTGACCGACGCCGTCTTCGGGCGCAGTTCGCTGCGTCGAGCAAATGGATCGGCCTTCAGCGGCAGCACTACGCCGTCATGGCCACGGATCTCGAACTTATAGGCGACACCGGCCGGCACATCCGGGGCGAAGATCTCCCAGATGCCGCTATCGGAGCGAAATCGCATGACGTGGCGGCGGCCATCCCAATTGTTAAAATCGCCGACGACGGAAACACGCTGTGCATTCGGTGCCCAGACGGCGAAATGAAATCCCTGCACGCCCTCGTGCTTCAGCGGATGAGCGCCCATCTTGTCGAAGAGGCGCAAATGCGTGCCCTGACGCGCGAAATAATCGTCCATCGGGCCGAGGACCGGGCCGAAGCTGTAAGGGTCTGTCACGGCCCATTCGACATCGCCGCGTCTGGCGCGATAGCGGACCGGCTGCTGCTTGGCGAGTTTGACATCGCCGGAAAAGAAGCCTGCCGGATCGAGGCATTCGAGCTCGCCGATGACAGAACCGTCGAGCGCCGTGGCGGTGACAGCTTCCGCGCCAAGGATGAAACAGCGGGCCACATAGCCTTCATCCGTCTTGTGTACGCCGAGAACGGCGAACGGATTGGAATGCGTGCCTGCGAGAATTGCAGCAATATCCCCTGCCGAAATATCCCTCAAGCTTGTGCCGTCAGCGGGTTTTTTCGGCTTTTTCATCCGGCTCTCCAGATTTCCTTGGCATACTGACGGATCGTCCGGTCGGAGGAGAACCAGCCCATGCGAGCGGTATTGTTGATCGTCTTCGCATACCACTCGGATGGATTGGCCCAAAGAATATCGACCTCGCGCTGTGCCGAGGCATAGGCATCGAAATCGGCGGCGACCATGAACCAGTCGTGACTATAGATGCCGTCGATCAGGCTGGCATAGCGATTGCGGTCGTCGGGAGAAAAGACGCCGGAGGCGATGGCTGACAGAGCCTGAGCCAATTCGCGCGAGCGCTCGATGATGGCACGAGGGTTATGACCGTCGCTGCGCAGGTTTGCGACCTCATCGGCCCGCAATCCGAAGATGACGATATTGTCCTCGCCGACATTGTCGCGCATTTCGACATTGGCGCCATCAAGCGTGCCGATGGTCAGCGCGCCGTTGAGGCCGAACTTCATGTTGCCGGTGCCCGAGGCTTCCATGCCGGCGGTCGAAATCTGCTCGGAAAGATCGGCGGCTGGAACCATGACTTCCGCCAGCGAGACGTTGTAGTTTGGCACGAAGACGACCTTCAGCAAGCCGCGCACCGATGGGTCATTATTGATGACGCGGGCGACGTCGTTGATCAGCTTGATGATAAGCTTCGCATTGTGATAGCTCGGCGCCGCCTTGCCGGCAAAGAGCTTGACGCGCGGTTGCCAGTCGAGCTCGGGATGCGAGCGGATCTGGTCATAAAGTGCCACCGCTTCGATGACGTTCAGAAGCTGGCGCTTGTACTCGTGGATGCGCTTGATCTGGATATCGAACATCGCGTTCGGATCGAGCTTGATGCCCATGCGGCTGGCGACGAGATTGGAGAGCTGCACCTTGTTGGCGCGCTTGACGGCGGCGAACTTCTCCTGGAAGGCGCTATCGTGTGCAAACTGATCCAGCGGCTTCAGCTGCTCGGCATCGTCGAGGAAGGCGTCGCCAATGGTTTCGCGTACGAGATTGGTCAGGCCGGGATTGCACTGCATCAGCCAGCGCCGCGGTGTGATGCCGTTCGTCTTGTTGTTGATGCGGTCCGGATAGAGTTTGTGCAGGTCGGCAAAAACCGTGACCTTCATCAGGTCGGTATGAAGTGCGGAAACGCCGTTGATCGAATGCGAGCCGACAAAGGCGAGATTGCCCATGCGCACGCGCCGATCGCCGTTTTCGTCGATGAGCGAGATCGAGCGGATTTCAGTGTCGCTGAAATTGCGCAGCTTGCGCGCTTCCACCAGAACCTTGGCGTTGATGGCATAAACGATCTGCATGTGGCGCGGCAAAAGCCGCTCGAGCAGCGGCACGGGCCAGCTTTCCAAAGCTTCCGGCAGCAGGGTGTGATTGGTGTATCCGAAGGTGTTTTTGGTGATGTCCCAGGCCTTGTCGAAATCGAAGCCATGGACATCGACCAGCAGGCGCATCATTTCCGTAACGGAGACGGCCGGATGTGTGTCGTTCAGCTGGATCGCGACCTTGTCGGCGAGATTGGTCAGATCGTCATATTGCTGCAGGTGACGGCGCAGGATGTCCTGTAGCGAGGCGGACGAGAAGAAGAATTCCTGGCGCAGGCGCAGCTCCTGGCCGGCGGGCGTCGCATCGGCGGGATAGAGAACGCGCGTCAGACTTTCGGCCTTATTGCTTTCACGCAGCGCGCCGATGTGGTCGCCCGCATTGAAGGCATCGAGCAGGATCGGGTCGATCGGTTGCGCCGACCAGAGGCGCAGCGTGTTGACGCGCCTGCCGCGCCAGCCGACGACAGGTGTATCAAATGCGGTGGCGATGACGCGCTCGGCCGGCTTCCAGACGTAACGCGGCTGATCGTCGTGGCTGCTGATGGTCTCGACGGCGCCGCCAAAACCGATTTCATAGGAGCTTTCCTGGCGTTCGAATTCCCACGGGTTGCCGTGCGCCAGCCAGGTTTCGGGCAATTCCACCTGCCAGCCATCGGCCATCTGCTGGCGGAAGAGGCCGTGGACGTAGCGAATGCCATAGCCGTAGGCCGGCACGTCGACGGTTGCCATGGATTCCATGAAGCAGGCGGCAAGGCGGCCAAGACCGCCGTTGCCGAGCGCTGCATCGGGTTCGAGACCCGCGATGACACGAATATCGACGCCCAGCGAAGCGAGAGCGTTGGTGATCTCCTCCATCAGACCGAGATTGGAGATGGCGTCGCGCATCAGGCGGCCGATCAGGAATTCGAGCGATAGATAGTAGACGCGCTTGGCGTTCGTCTCGTAGGTCTTGCGGGTCGATTCGATCCATTTGTCGATGACGCGGTCGCGAATGACGAGGATCGTTGCCGTCAGCCAATCATGCGGCTTGGCGACCTTCGCGTCCTTGCCGATGCGGTATGTCAGGCGCTCGATGATTTCTTCGGCAAGGATTTCGGGGCGGGAACTGCGCGGGGCTGGAACGGGGAGATCGGCCTTCGTCAAGTTATTCATACTATCAACTCTCGCCATTTGTGATTTATATTCAGCGTGTTACGGCCAATTAAATCGATTTGCCTTTCCGTTTCACTATCAGTTTACGCACCGATGTAAAGCAGTTGCAACAAGCGAGTTTGGCGGATGCGAAAAATGCCGCCTATTCGTTCCCATTTCCGGGAAAAGACTTGATTCCGATGATGTTTCGAACTTCTATTCGCGCATCGTTCAAACAAAAAGCCCTGCAATACGAGTATTGCGGGCTTTTTCTTTTATGGCGACTCATGGTTGCTGGCGTGATACGATCACTTGGTCAGAAGTGTCATCTGCTTAGATGTTTCCGTGGCAATCGTCTTAAAGGCGCCGACCAGATCCGACATCTGCTGTGCAGCAAAGTAGTTTGATGAACTCGATGCGCAAGCCTGAAGCAGATTTTGTCCGCGCGCCGGAGCCATGAATGCAACAGTGTAGATTTTGACACCAGCCGCCTTTGCAGAATTGCAGGTCGCCAACGTCTTCTTATCCGAACTGGTGTCGTTGTTTTCTCCATCTGTCATTAGAATGATGTACTTCTGGAAAGTATTGTTATTCTTTTTGGCCTGCGCGGCTGCTTCGGAAGCCGACGTAACGTTGTTGAAAGCCATGGTCATCGGTGCACTAGACTCGGTACCACCCTCGGCGTTCAATCCGCTGACGACGTTGGTGCGAGTCGATTTTGTTCCCCAATCGAGATTGCTGTAGCTGTCGACTTCGCTGCTCCAAGCGATGGCCGCTGTGCGAACGTATTGCGAGGTAGGATCGGCCGCATCCAACTGGTCCAGAAGACTACCGACCGCTGTTTTTAGTGCTGCAATCTTTTTGATGTAGCAGGGGCTCTTAGCCTTTGGATACTGATATAGATAATTCCCGTCAGTATAATATTGAACGCAGCTTTTCTGGGTGGCGTCGACAACATCTGTGTTCAGCAACATCGAGCCGGACTTATCGAGTGCGATCTCCATCGACAGCGCATTCTTCTGGGTTTCGGTAGTCTTTCCGCTGGTTGATGTGCTGGACGCAGAAATGTTCAGCGAACTCTGCCCTATCAAGCGGGTCATGCTGTTCACGGGCATCGAATAGGATGAATTTACCACCACCGTGTAGCCCGAATTCCCGGAGGAATCGGTCGTTTTTGTTACCGTCGTGCTGGTGCCCGCTTTCAGTGAATTCGTAGCATCCGTATCACCGGCGAGATAATTCGACATCTGGCCGAGGACGAAATTGTTGGCGAGATCCTTGGCGGTCGTCGTGGTTGCACTGCCGTCCGCAAGCGCGGTTGCCGCAGTGAGCGCGGCGGCATCCGTGGATTCCTGAAGCTGACTGCGTGTCAGCGACATGTTCGTGACATCGACCGCCACACCACCCGCTACGGCCAGCACGGGCACGGCAATCGCCGTCAGGATGCCAAAATTTCCGGCTCTATCGCGTATAAGTTGTTTCAATGCCCAAAGTATATCAGAGCCGGCAATCATCATGTCCGCCTATTGGAAAGAGTTAGCTTCTCAAGAACGGCGGGACTATCGAATACAAATATTAGTTGAAGGTTTAATCGGTCAGTTGATTTTTAACAAACCATATAATCTGACACGATTTGCTTCAACTTTTTACTACTTTAAGTATATTCTATTTTAGTGGAATTACATCTACCGCCTGAACGGCTTCCTGATTGCCATAGCTCTTCAGAACGCCGATAACGGGCGCAACGTCCGAATAATCGCGGCCATAGGCAACGACGATATGATCGGTGCCGGCGGGAATATTGTTGGTCGGGTCGAGTTCGATCCAGCCCGCCGTCTCGCCGCACCAGATGCGCACCCAGGCGTGCATGGCGTCGGCGCCCTCCAGCCTTTCCTTGCCGGGCGGCGGAATGGTGCGCAGGAAGCCGCTGACATAGCCGGCGGGAATGCCGAGGCTGCGAAGCGCGATGATCATGACATGCGAGAAATCCTGGCAGACGCCGCGCTTGAGGCGGAAGGCTTCCCTCGGCGTGGTGTCCACCGTCGTCGCCTCGGTATCATAGACGAAGTCCTTGTGTACCTGCGCGCAGACTGCATGGGCGATCTGCAGGGTCGTCAGATTGGCTGATTTCCATTGTCTGCTGTAATCCGCGATTTCCCTGGTGTCCGGCAGACGCGGGCTGCTGCCGAGAAAATGGTGGGGCGAAGACGGATCGATCGACCAGCAATCATTGATCTCCTCTGGCAGCTTGGCGAGCAGCGGCGAGAAGTCCGCCCCTACGGGCTGGCTCTCCACCTGAACACGCGCCTGCATGCGGATATCGAGCCTTTCATGGGGCTCGCGCACGAGGATCGAGGTTGCAGGATGCTGGAAGAAATCCGTGAAGTGGGATTGCTCGTCCGGTCCCGGCGTTATCTTCACCGAGCCCGCTATCAGCCTCTGCCGGTTGGGCAGGGAGAGCGGCATGAGGCGCAATATATGCCGCGCGCCGCTTGCCGGCACGTCGTAGATGTAGCCCATGTGAAGCGAGAGATCGTAGAGCATTCACATCATCCGAGGTAGGTGCGTGCCAGCAGGTCAGACAGCCGCTCCAGTTCGCGCGCCAGCTGCTGGTAGACTTCGCCCGTCATTGCTTCAGGCGTCATCACTGCCAACCCCGAATGCAGACGCATGGCTTCGCGGAAGAAGGGTGACATCTGGCCGTTGACGTAGGCATTCGGCAATTGTTCGACCTCGCGGTGGATCTCGTTCATCTGGAAAAGGATCGAGCGCGGATTAAGCGGATCGAGTGCGAGCAGATCCGTCACTGTCAGCCGAGCGGTATTGACGTTGTAGCGGCGGCGATGGGTCATGACGCTGTCGCCGATTTCAAGCAGCATGTCGAGCGCGCCGTCGGGCGCATCGGGGCCGGACATATGGCCGAGCAGCCGGGTCATGTGCAGGCCGCGCTCGATATAGCGGCCGAGCGACAGGAAGCGCCAGCCGGTGAAGCGGTACATGTTTTCATGCACGAGACCGGCGAAGCCCGCGAGCTTGCGCAGCAGGATCGTCATGGCATGGCTGGCATCGTCGCCAGGCTTTACCCCTTCCTTGAAGCGGCGTGCCGTCTTGGCGAGATCGTTCAGCGCAAGCCAGCCATCGGGAGAGAAGCGATCGCGGATGTTGCTGGCCGAATAGACGGCGCTATCGATGTTGCGCAGCAGGTTTTCTGGCACCGCTTGCTTGGTATCGATGTCGATGGCGGCAAGATAGGCGCTGACATCGGCAAGCAGTGGCTGGTTCGGATCGGCGGCTTCGGCAAAACGCCCGTGCCAGGCGCGCAGGATGCGCAGCGCACCTTCGGCGCGCTCGATATAGCGGCCGAGCCAGAAGAGGTTGTCGGCCGCCCGACTGGGCAGGCTGCCCGGCATGTTGCGGGTGAAAGTTTCTTCAGCCGGCAGAAGCGTGTGTGCCTCGACTGGCTTGTCGGAGACGATCCAGACATCGGCAGCCGAGCCGCCGGACTGCATGGCAATCGCGGCGACATCGTCACCGCTGCCGATGCGGGCAAAGCCGCCGGGCATGATCTGCCAGCCGTTCTCGGTGCGGGCAGCGAAGACGCGCAAGCTCATCGGCCGCGGCGTGAGCTTGCCATTGACCCAGGCCGGAGTCGTCGAAAGTGTTACGACCTCCTGGCCCACCAGCTTGTTACCCTCGGTCGCCAGCCAGTCTGCGATCGAATCGCGGGCGGTGCTGCGCAGCGTCGAGCCCAGCACGGATTGGCCGTTATCGTCGAAGAAGGGCATGCAGGAATAGGCCGGGCCGATGACCATCTTTTCGATATTGGCGGCGACATGTTCACGCTCGCTCTTCTGGCCGCACCACCAGGTCGCGATCGAGGGCAGCTTCAGTTCCTCGCCGCGCAGATGCCGGCAGATGGTCGGCATGAAGGCGAGCAGCGCTCGGGTTTCGAGAATGCCGGAGCCGAGCGCATTGACGATGGTCACCGTCTGCGCCCGCAGGGCTTCGACCAGGCCGGGCGTGCCGATATGGGAACGCTGATTGAGCTCCAACGGATCGGCGTAGGACGCATCGAGGCGGCGCCATAGCACACTGATCGGCCGCAGCCCTGCGACAGTGCGCACCATCAACTGATCGTTGACGACGGTGATGTCCTCGCCTTCGAGCAGCATGAAGCCGAGGTAGCGGGCGATATAGGCGTGTTCGTAATAGGTTTCGTTGGCAGGCCCCGGCGTCAGGACGGCGACGCGGCCTTCGGCGCCGCGCTTGCCGCCGAGCAGGGCGTCGCGGAACGCGCCGAAGAAGGAGGCGAGGCGATGGACCTTGGTTTCGGCGTAGATATCGGAGAAGGCGCGGGTTGTGGCGACGCGGGTTTCCAGCGCGAAGCCGGCGCCGGATGGCGCCTGCGCGCGGTCAGCCAGCACCCACCAATTGCCGTCAGGACCGCGGCCGACCTCGAAAGCCAGGAAATGCAGGTAATGGCCGCTTGCGGGCTTGACGCCCACAAGCGGGCGCAAGAACTCCGGATTGGCGGCAATCAAGGCCGGCGGCAGCAGCCCTTCGCTCACCAGTCGGCTGTCGCCATAGATATCGGCGATGACCGATTCCAACAGATCGGCGCGCTGCTGCAGGCCTTCGGAGAGAGCCTGCCATTCGCGTTCGTCGATGAGCACAGGGATATGGGAGATCGGCCAGTTGCGTTCGCTGACACCCGCTGTCCCATAAGCGCGATAGAAGACACCTGCATCGCGCAAATAGCGGTCGGCGCGGGCGAAGCGCTCGGTCAATCCCTCTTCCGTCATACGCGTCAGCGCCGAGAGGAAGTTTTGCCAGACCGGGCGCACCGCGCCGGTATTGTCGACCATTTCGTCGGCGACGCCGGGCAGCGGACGATAGGCAAAGACCGGCGCCTTGGCAGTGCCGGTCTTTACCTCGTCCCGTCGTTCCGTCGCCCGTTTTCTACCCATGCAAAGTCTCGTTTCAAATTCCCGCCGGACGCCTGAGGTCGAGCGTCAGCGGGAATTCCACCGATGCAGTCTCCGGTCTTACGGCATAACCACCTGCTGTATGCCCCCAAGGCTCGAAACGCGCAAGACGTCGCGCTTCTGCCTCGTTGCCATTGACGGGGAAGGTGTCGTAGTTGCGGCCGCCCGGATGGGCAACATGATAGATACATCCGCCGATCGAGCGCTGTGACCAGGTATCGTAGATGTCGAAGGTCAGCGGCGTATCAATGGGGAGCACAGGATGCAGACCGGAGGCCGGATGCCATGCCTTGTAGCGCACGCCAGCGACCGAGACGCCCGCCATTCCCGTCGGCGTCAGCGGTACGGGACGGCCGTTGCAGGTCACCGTATAACGCGACGGATTGGAGGTTTCGAACCGCACCTGCAGGCGCTCGACCGACGAATCGACGTAGCGCACGGTGCCGCCGATCGCACCTTCTTCGCCCATGACATGCCATGGTTCCAGCGCCTGGCGCAGCTCCAGCTTGCTGCCCTCGTATTCGACTTCGCCGCAGAAAGGGAAGCGGAATTCGAGCTGCGCCTGGAACCATTCCGGTCTGAGGTCGAAACCGTTTTCGCGAAGATCGCCGAGAACGTCGAGGAAATCCTGCCAGATATAATGTGGCAGCATGAAGCGATCATGCAGCGTCGTGCCCCAGCGCACGAACTTGCCATCGATCGGGTTGCGCCAGAAGCGGGCGATCAGTGCGCGCACCAGCAATTGCTGGGCAAGGCTCATGCGGGCATTCGGTGGCATTTCGAAACCGCGGAATTCGACGAGGCCGAGGCGTCCCGTCGGTCCATCCGGCGAAAACAGCTTGTCGATGCAGATTTCCGAGCGGTGCGTGTTGCCGGTGACATCGGTTAGAAGATTGCGGAAGAGCCGGTCCACCAGCCAGGGGAGCGGCTGGATGCCGCGACCTGGCGCCGGCACCTGAGCCAGCGCGATTTCCAACTCGTAGAGGCTGTCGTGACGGGCTTCATCGATGCGCGGCGCCTGGCTTGTCGGCCCGACGAACAGGCCGGAGAAGAGGTAGGAGAGCGAGGGATGGCGCTGCCAGTGCAGCACCAGGCTCTTCAACAGGTCGGGACGACGAAGAAACGGGCTGTCGTTCGGATTGGCGCCGCCAACGACGACATGATTGCCGCCACCGGTGCCGGTATGACGCCCGTCGATCAGGAATTTGTCCGTGCCGAGGCGCGTCTGTCGCGCCTCTTCGTAAACCGCCGTCGTGATGTCGACGCAGTCCTGCCAGTTCGACGCGGGATGGATATTGACTTCGATAACGCCCGGGTCAGGCGCGACGCGAATGACGTTGATGCGTTCGTCTTGTGGCGGCGAATAGCCTTCGATGTGAATCGGCAGCGCAAGCTCAGCCGCCGCATTCTCGGCCGCTGCCAGCAGTTCGAGATAATGTTCGATCTTTTCGACCGGAGGCATGAAGACACACAGCCGACCGTCACGCGGTTCGACAGAGATCGCGGTGCGGACGGCGCCGCCGATTTCGCCGAGCGTCTGTTCGACCCGCGATTGCGAGCTTTCATCCACCTGGAACGAGGCTTCCGGCATGGTGCGGCCAGCTGGCACGATGACGTCAGGCAGAGGCATGCGCGGAATGGAGGGATCGGCCGTGTGGATATAGGGATAGCGTGACGGCGGCACATAAGGCAGCGTGCCGAGCGGCAGGCGATAGCCGACCGGAGAATCGCCGGGCACAAGGAAAATCTTGCCGCGGCGTGTGCGCCATTTTTCGCTGACCCAGCGCGTACCGCCAGCGCGCGCGTTCCATGCCTGTATGGGCAATATGTAGCCGGTTGGAGTCGTCAGACCACGCTCGAAAACACGAGCGATACGGCTGCGCTCCTCGGGATCCTTGAGCTTCGAATTGGAAGGATCAACGTTCTCCGGCAGGCTCCCTTCCTTGACGATCCATTCCGCCGGGTCCTCGTAAGCCGGTTGCACCATGTCAGGCTCGATCGCCAGTTCCTTGGCAATCGCATTCAGAAGCTTGCTGGCGCTCTCCGAGTCCGCACCGGTCTGTGCCGTTTCTTCGGCGATCAGAGCGGGGTTCTGCCAGATCGGCCGTCCGTCCTTGCGCCAGTAAAGCGAGAAGGTCCAGCGGGGCAGGCTTTCGCCGGGATACCATTTGCCCTGACCATAATGCAGGAAGCCGCCGGGCGCGAAGCGCTCGCGCAGGCGCCTGATCAACTGATCGGCAAGGTCGCGTTTGGTCGGGCCGACGGCGGCGGTGTTCCATTCTTCAGACTGGAAATCGTCGATCGACACGAAGGTCGGTTCGCCGCCCATGGTCAGGCGCACGTCGTCTTCCTTGAGGATCGCGTCAACCTTTTCGCCGAGTTCGTTCAAGGCATCCCAGCTTTCGTCGGAAAAGGGCTTGGTGATGCGCGGATGCTCGGCGACGCGGGCGACCTTCATGTCGAAATCGAATTCGGTATTGGCTTCGCCGAAATATCCGCCCGAGATCGGTGCGGCGTTGCGGTAATGCGGCGTGGCGGCAAGCGGGATATGGCTCTCGCCCGTCAGAAGGCCGGAGGTCGGATCGAGGCCGACCCAGCCGGCGCCGGGAAGATAGACTTCTGCCCAGGCATGCAGATCGGTGAAGTCGACTTCGGTGCCGGAGGGACCGTCGAGCGCCTTCAGGTCGGGTGTCAGCTGGATGAGGTAGCCGGAGACGAAGCGGGTGGCGAGGCCGAGATGGCGCAGCACCTGAACGAGCAGCCAGCTCGTGTCACGGCAGGAGCCTTTGGCTTTTTCCAAAGTCTCCTCAGGCGCCTGGACGCCGGCTTCCATGCGGATGACATAGCCGATCTCCTGCTGCAGCCGTGCATTGAGGCCAACGATCATGTCGACGGTCTTTTGTTCAGAGCGGTCGAGCGTGGCGAGGAAGTCTTTCAGCCGAGGACCAGGCTCCTCCGGCTTCATATAGATCGACAAATCCTCTCGGATCGTCTCGGGATACTCGAAAGGCCACTTCGTCGCTTCCTCTTCGACGAAGAAGTCGAAGGGATTGTAGACCGTCATATCGGCGACGAGGTCGACCTCGATCTTCAGTTCGGTCACCGGATCGGGAAAGACGAAGCGGGCGAGATAGTTGCCGTAGGGGTCTTGTTGCAGGTTCACGAAATGGTTTGCCGGGGTGACCTTGAGCGCGTGGCTCAGCACGCGCGTCTTGGAATGCGAGGCGGGTTTCAGACGGATGATCTGGGGACCGAGGCGAACCGGATTGTCGTATTTATAATGGGTGAGATGATAGATGCTTGCCTTAATCGCCATATGTCTCTTTGCCTAGCCCGCATCATTGTGCGGTGATTGCTGTTCCCATAGGCAGTGTGTGCAATGCAGCGAAAGAAAGCAAGGTGTCTCCAGGCACTTCGGAAAGTCCTGCAGTGGCATGCCAAACAAAAGCGGCGAGCTTTCGCCCGCCGCTTTGTAATCGATACCGTCGAAGATCTCAGCTTCTGCCGAACTCGTCGACGAGGCGGATGATGTCGTCTTCGCCAAGATAGGAGCCGGTTTGTACTTCGATGAGCTCCAGCAGGATCTTGCCTGGGTTGGCAAGGCGATGCACTTCGCCGAGCGGGATATAGATCGATTCGTTTTCGCGCAGCATCTGTACGTTTTCGCCGACCGTCACCTCAGCTGTGCCCTTGACGACGATCCAGTGCTCGGAGCGGTGGTGATGCTTCTGCAGCGACAGCTTCTTGCCCGGCAGCACGAAGATGCGCTTCACCTGGAAGCGCTCGCCGTTCAGCACCGAGGTATAGCCGCCCCAGGGGCGGTAAGAGGTCGGATGCGTCTCGGTGAGCTTGGCCGTCTTCTTCTCGCTTGCGAGCAGCTTGACGAGCTTGCCGACTTCCTGGCTGTCCTTGAGGTGGCCGACATAGACGGCGTCTTCGCTCGCGATGACGGCGACGTCCTCAAGGCCCTGCACGGCGACGTGCAGGCTGTGCGACATGACGAGCGAATTCTTCGTGTTGACCAGCGTCGTGGCACCCGTCGACACGTTGCCGCTTTCGTCACGGCTGCCGACTTTCCACACCGCATCCCAGCTGCCGAGATCGGACCAGGTGAAGGGCGAGGGAACGACTGCGGCATTGGCCGTCTTTTCCATCAGCGCGTAGTCGATGGAGATGTCCGGGCTTTTTGCGAAATTATCGGCGTCCAGGCGGGTGAAATCGAGGTCGCGCGTCGATTTGGAGACCGCCTTGCTGGCAGCCTTTTCTATATCAGGCGCAAATTCCTTCATCTCGGCGAGAAGCTGGGCGGCCGAGAACATGAACATGCCGGAGTTCCAGTAGAAGCTGCCGCTTGCCACCATCTCCTTTGCCTTTTCCAGGACGGGCTTCTCAACGAAACGCTTGACGGCATGTGCACCGGTCGAGAGCGCCTTGCCGCTTTCGATATAGCCATAGCCGGTCGCCGGTTCCGTCGGCTTGATGCCGAAGGTGACGAGCTTGCCCTGCAGTGCCGTATCGCGTGCCAGGCGTACGCAATCATAATAGGTCGCGTTGGCGTCGATCTCGTAATCGGAGCCGAGGACGTGCATGATAGCGTCCTTGCCGAAAAGCTCGGTGACGAGCGCGGCGGCGGCGGCAACGGCGGCAGCCGTGTTGCGGGCCACCGGCTCCAGCAGCACCGCTGCCAGTTTCAGGTCGAGTTCGCGGGCCTGTTCTGCGACCAGGAAGCGGAATTCCTCATTGGTGAGAACGATCGCCGCTTCATAGAGCTCGGGGTCGGCCACCCGCTCCAAAGTGTTCTGAAACAGCGTCCTGTCGCCGATGAACTGGATGAATTGTTTCGGGGCGGAAGCGCGCGATAGCGGCCACAGCCGTGTACCTTTGCCGCCTGCCATGATCACCGGGACGATTTTTGCCGCCATGCTTTGCCTCTCCTGGCCATCTCAATTGAAGCCGTCTGACGACGCACAACCATTGTGCGCCGACCATGCTCCTTCGACAATTTCCATCGCCATTGCGATGTTTTTTCTTAAAGCGCTAGCTCTGATACGTCGAGATCCTAAACATTCGACGACTTTAGTCCACAAGATCCACTGAAAGTGTGTCGCAGGCACCACTCTGCTTAAAAAAAGCATAAGTCATGGAAAGACTGCTTTCACTACAGATTAAGATAGCATTGCTTGTGAGTAATAATTTCAATGCTACATGGATCAAGCTTCCGCCCGGTCTTGCCGCTCATCCTGCGCCGGCGCGTGGTCGGGGCCGTTGCGTCTGTTGTACCGGATCGAAGACCAAAGCGAGATGCCGATCAGGGCTGCGCCGCCAAGGCCGGTGATGACTTCGGGGATATGCGTCAGCGTCTGCACGTACATGATCACCGAGAGGATCAGTATGGCGTAGAAAGCACCGTGTTCGAGGTAGCGGTAGTGGGCGAGCGTGCCCTTTTCCACCAGCATGATCGTCATGGAGCGGACATACATGGCGCCGATGCCCAGGCCGATGGCGATGATGAATAGGTTTTGCGTGAGGGCGAAGGCGCCGATGACGCCGTCAAAGGAGAAGCTGGCATCGAGGATTTCCAGATAGAGGAAAGCGCCGAAGCCGCCCTTCGCCGCAGCGCTCATCGTTCGCTGCGAGGCGTCCAGAAAGCCGGCTAGGACCTCGACGAGCAGGAAGGTCAGGAGGCCATAGATCGCGGCGTGCAGGAAGGTCGTCGCGTCATCACCGTCGAGCACCGAGGTGAAGATGAGGACCAGGACCAGCACAAAGGCGATTTCGACGCCCTTGACGGTCGCAAAATGTGCCATCCGCTTCTCGATGAAGCCTATCCAGTGCACGTCCTTTTCATGGTTGAAGAAATAGGTCAGGCCCACCATCATCAGGAAGGTGCCGCCGAAGGCGGCGATCGGCAGATGCGCTGCCTGCATGATCTCGGCATATTGCTCGGGCTTCGCAGCGGCGAGTTTCAGCGCTTCCCATGGGTTGATCCAGGCGGCGATGGCGACGATCACCAGCGGAAAGACGATCCGCATGCCGAAGACAGCGATGACGATGCCCCAGGTCAGAAACCGATGCTGCCAGACCGGCGTCATCTCCTTCAGCTTGTTGGCATTGACGATGGCATTGTCGAAGGAAAGCGAGATTTCCAGCACAGCCAGGACGGCACAGATGAAGAAGGCTGTGGCAAGGCCGCTGAAGGTGCCGGTGGTGTTCCAACCCAACAGCGCACCGAGCGTAAGGCCGCCGACGGTTACGGCAAAGGCCCAGCCGAAATAACCGAGAACGGATTTTGAGGCGGCGGGCGATTTCATGGATGCGCCTCGCTGGAAATGGAGTGGATATACCCGGATTGCGCGCATAGCCGCATACCGAAGACGGCATGCGGGTCAGGCATGGTCAAGCTCATCATGGAAAGAAATCCGCCGGCTCATCTGCAGGCGGTACCGACATCGCGAGAGCGCCGTGAAAACTCTCGCCAGAGGGGCCCGGCACCAAAGTTCAATCCGCTGCCGATGTCAGGAAGGCGCGGAGATGCTCCATAGTTAGTGAAGTTAGCATGCAGGTCAAGAGTTGAAATGATGATGGCTGTCCTTGCCCTCGATAATTGAGAAATTCGGGGAACCAAACGGAAAAGGCTGCGTTTGGCTTTCGGGTGTCTTTGTGACCATCCGCCGCCGCGGCGGGGTCTTTACCCCTAACAACAGCGTTCAACAGGAGGAACTCCGATGAGTCCAGCACCCATTCACCGCGCGCCGGAGGCGTCAAAACCGGAGCTGACGGAACGGCAGAAAAAGGCAAGGCCGAATACGCTTCGCCAAGCCCAGGTCTTGCCGCCTCATCAAGTGGATCTGACACTGCATCCTGTAACCCATGAGGACGTGCACGTTCCCGCCCACGTCAACGGTTCGGACCTATCCCGGGAAGCGCCAGGCGATGCAAATCATGGCAGAAAACAGAAAAATGCGCTGCCGCACTAACACAAGATGACGGCGGCGCGATGATGATGGCTACTTGTGGCGAGGCGCTTTGCCATCGGATGTAAAGCTGCCGTTGAAGCTCATTTCCGGCGATTTGGCCGTACATTCGATGGCGACCGGCTTGCCAGCGTAAGGATTTGCGAAGGTGCAGGCGCCCTTTGCTGGGACTTGATTTGACATATCGTTGCCGGCACCCGTCGCGATAACGTCGATCGGCAATTGTGCGGTGCCTTTCTGGTTGCCGGGCTTGATGCCTTTTCCATTGCCACGGAAGCCGAGCATTTTGCCGCCGGATGTGAAAATGAAAGTCACGGAGCCGTCAGGTGCGGTGACGCTGGCGAGTTCTGCCTTGCATCCCTTGGAGGCATCGAGTTTGCCGACCACGAGCTTGGAACATTTTCCGCTGACCACGGTGGCGCCCTGTGCCGGAAAATTCTCGACGGTAGCAGCTGCGGTCTGTGTGGCGACCAGCGCCGTCAATCCAAAAGCAATGCCTGCGAATCGCATAAGAGAGGCTCCTTTCAAGCCCATGCAGATTCGCCGATCAAAATGTGGCAGTCAACCCGAAGCGGTGCACAAGTCCAAAGCCAACAGACGGCGCCCGGATCCAAGGCCGGGCACGTCGGAGTCCGATGGCAGGAATGCCACTGTCGTAAAGTCACCGCGGCCGTTAGGCGACGCGTTTCAGTGTTGTTGTGCGGATTCCGGAACAAGCTCGCCGATCAACTGCAGCAGGGCATTCTGGCGATCGCCGCCTCCGGCCAGGAATTCATAGAGGGTCATGGTTTTCTCGCTGCCGCCATCGACGACATAATCCGCCTGGCGGATGACGTAGACCTCACCGCTCTCGGTGTCGCGGGCGAGATGGAACATGTACTCATCGCCATTGGGCTTGTGGTTCTTGTAGAACTGCCGCTTCATCACCGTCATCTCATCCTCCCGTATGATCGATACGCTGATATGACAGTAGGATGACGGCGCGGCCGGAAGTCAAGCGGCTTGTAGCGGGAACTTGTGTCGCAGGCTCCGTTCGCCCCCGCAATCGCCGCGAACATCAGCATGTGATTGGCTATCTTCCAAAAGACTACTATTCTCGACCTGCGCTCGAATTTTTCGGGACGCGGCTAGTTGGAGATCGAAGCACATGAGAATGATGTTAGCGTTGGGAGCAATTTTGAGCCTGGCATGCGTCTCTGCCGGCGAGGCGCCTTCGAATTACCAGACCTACCATGGCGGCATTCGTGCCGATAGCGATCCGGTGGTGCTGGCGACATATGAGAGGGTTCTCGATCGCTGCGAGCCTGAGGCTTATTCCTGGCGCCGTGGCTCTCCGGATCCCAACAGTACCCCTTACTGGCTGGCTCTGCGAAATTGCCTCTATCGTCACGGCTTTGTCGATCGTGGCGTCTACGCCTATCCGACGACGGCGGTTTTGCGGCATTTCCTGGATCGCTGACCGGGCTGCAATTCGCTTCAGGTCGAGGGGTATTTTTCGGCTTGATCCGCTTTGGGGATAACCGGACTCTGTCAACCGATAAGAAATGAAAAAGGCCTTTCGATTTCTCGAAAGGCCTTGCTTTTCAGCGAATTAGGATGGTGGGCGTGACAGGGATTGAACCTGTGACCCCTACGATGTCAACGTAGTGCTCTCCCGCTGAGCTACACGCCCATCCGATGGCGGCGCATAGATCACAAAACCTTGGTGGCCGTCAATAGGCTTTTTTTCGGTTTTGTGACGTTGCCGCCGAAAGCCTTACGCGGCAAGGAGTTTGTTGACTTCATCGACGAGTTCGCGGAGGTGGAAAGGCTTGGAAAGGACCTTGGCATCCTTCGGCGCCTTCGAATCGGGGTTCAGCGCGACGGCGGCAAAGCCGGTGATGAACATCACCTTCAGGTCCGGATCGAGTTCGGTGGCGCGCCGCGCCAGCTCGATACCGTCCATCTCAGGCATGACGATGTCAGTCAAAAGCAGCGAGAACGGCTCTTCGCGCAGCCGGTCGTAAGCGCTGGCTCCATTGTCAAAGGACAAGACCTTGTAGCCGGCTTTTTCGAGTGCCTTCACGAGAAAGCGACGCATGTCGTTGTCGTCTTCGGCAAGAAGTATCTTCTGGGTCATCATCTCTATCGCTAATCAACTTTGTCTTGTTGGACTCGTCCAGCGTTTAGGGTACCGCGGCGCCGTAAACAAGCCGTGAATGGTCAGCCAAAACGCGCCGTTCCAGCATTTGTTCGAAGCATAGGTGCATTCCACGAAAACGTCCTGCGTTTTCGCTGACCGGGCATCCGAGAATCCGAATACGGTGTTTTAGATTAAGGCCATTTCGCTCAAGTTACTATGGACTTGCGGTCATGCAACTGGCAACATGATTACTGCGACAAGTTGTTGACATGGTAAAGACGTTGATGTCCGCGGAAATGCGTAGTTTCGAGATTTTCGAGGTATTGGAACCCGCTTCCCAGACGATACCGTTTGTCTACAGTTCACCTCACAGCGGTCGCATCTACCCTCCCGATTTCATCGCCCAGTCCCGCCTGCAGGGCATCGCTATCCGCCGCTCGGAAGATCACTATGTTGACGAGCTCTTCTGTGCGGCGAGCGCGCTTGGGGCGCCGTTGCTGCTCGCCAATTTCCCGCGCGCCTATATCGACGTGAATCGCGAGCCCTATGAGCTCGATCCGCGCATGTTCGATGGCGCGTTACCCGCCTATGCCAACATCAATTCGCTGCGGGTCGCCGGTGGCCTTGGCACGATTCCGCGAATCGTCGCCGAAAACATGGAGATCTATGCGCGCCGCGTGCCGGTCGAGGACGCGCTGAAGCGAATCGACACGATCTATAAGCCTTACCACGCCACGTTGCGGCGGCTGATCGCACGCACCCATGTCAAATTCGGCTTCGGTGTGCTGGTCGATTGTCATTCGATGCCGGGCAATATCCGTATTGCTGGCAGTAACACGCGGCCGGATTTCATCCTCGGCGATCGCTACGGCACCAGCGCCTCGGCCGAGCTTTCGCGCGCCGCCATGCAGATCCTCGAGGAGATGGGCTTCAACGCCGTGCGCAACAAGCCCTATGCCGGCGGTTTCATCACCGAGCATTATGGCCGCCCGTCGCGCGGGCTGCATGCCCTGCAGATTGAGGTCAATCGCTCTCTCTATGTCGACGAGACGACGCTCGAGAAGCGCCCGGATTTCGACAAGGTCGCCGCCGCCATCACGCTCTTCATGAAGCGCATGGCCGAACATGTGGAATCCTACACGGGCGATCCGGCGCTGGCTGCCGAATAGCGATCACCATTCTCTCTAGCAAGCGTGGAAGGCCGCGGTTCTGCGCTGGCTGTTTCGCCGCGCCTTAACTCCAGACCCAGCAAAAAAGAACCGCGCTCGTGGCGCGGCTAAGTCTAGGGAGGAAACACCCAAGGAGGGTATTTACAGTCAGAAGACTGTAGCTGGATATTGATCTCGCACTGCACAAATGTCAAGCATTTTATTGCGGTGCAAAATATTTAGGCAAGTTTGAAAACTCTGCCTGATCGGCAGGCATTGCGCCCATTGCGTCATCATGCGGTTTGCTTCATCGGCTATATGCGCTATGGATCGCTCATCCCATCACCTAATCGGATTGACCATGCTCCCCGATCGCTCGTTCTTCTATCGTCTGGCTGAAGCGGCCAAGGCCGAAACCCTGCCGCGTTTTCGTGCCGGCATCGATGTGGTCAACAAGGAAGCCACGGGCTTTGATCCCGTGACGGAAGGGGACCGTGCCGCTGAAGAGGCGATTCGCGCGCTGATCGAGGCCGAATTCCCCGAACATGGCATTCTAGGCGAGGAGCATGGCAATGTCGGGCTCGATCGCGAGCATGTCTGGGTCATCGATCCGATCGACGGCACGCGCGCCTTCATCTCGGGCGTCCCAGTCTGGGGAACGCTGATCGGCCTGCAGAAGAACGGCCGCGCCGTCATGGGTTTGATCGATCAGCCCTTCACGGGCGAGCGCTATTTTGCCGATGGCAATGGCGCTACCTATTCCGGTCCGGACGGCGAGAGGCGGTTGCGGGTCCGCGATTGCGGCAGCCTCTCCAATGCGATCCTTTTTACCACCTCGCCGCATCTTTTCGCCGGCGACGAGCTTGCCAAATATCGCGAGATCGAAAGTCAGGTGCGCCTCTTCCGCTACGGCTGCGATTGCTATGCCTATGCGCTGCTGGCGGCAGGTCATATCGATCTCGTCATCGAGAATTCGCTGAAACCGTATGATGTCGGCGGCATCATTCCGGTCATCGAGCAGGCCGGCGGCATCATGACCACCTGGGATGGCGGCCGTCCGGAAATGGGCGGAACGATCATCGCAGCCGGCAGCCGCGCCGTTTACGAGCAGGCCCTGGCAGTTTTATCCCGCTAAGTCCTTCAGGCTTCGGCCTCAATCTCATAGGCATTGTTCTCGGCATCGCTGCCGGGGATGAAGGCGTGGATCGCGGCAAGTGCCTGATTGCGATAGACATCCCGTTCCTGCAGGATTTCATGCTTGGCGCCGTGAATCGGTACCAGCTGTGCGGCGCGGAAATAGCGCGACAGCCGCTCCTGATCGGCATAAGGCACGACGCCGTCGCGCGTCGGCGCGATCAGGACGGTCGGAATCTGGATCGAAAACAGATGTTCGGGCCTATCGACCCTTTCGATCGCCCGCAAGGCCTGCGACAGCCAGCGTGCCGTCGGCGGTCCCAGGGAAAGTTGCGGAAAGGCGGTGCCGATGCCGATGTTGCGCCGGTAGCGCTGCTCGTCCGTGGTCAACGGGTTTTCGGCAAACGGTCTTTCCTTGAACTTCTTGCTGAACTGCATGCGGCCCAGGCCAACGCCGCTGACCGCCCCGGAGAGGAAGCGGATAAAGCCGGGGGAGGCGCCGTGGCCGGTCAGGCCGATGAAGGGGGCGGACAGCACCATGCGCTCAATTCGGCTTGTAAGCCTTGGCGCGGCAGACAGGGCAATTAGTCCGCCCGTCGAATGGGCAAGCAGAAAGAAGGGCAGGCGTGTATCCGGCAGGACAATCTTGTCGAGGAAGGCGGTCAGATCCCGCTCATAATCGGAAAAATGGCGGATATGGCCGCGCAGCGGGTCTTTCAGCAGCCGCTCGGATCCGCCCTGGCCGCGCAGATCGAAGGTCGCGACCCACAGGCCCTTAGCTGTGAGGTCGCGGATTGTCTCGAAATATTTCTCGATGAATTCGTTACGGCCCTGCAGCAGCACAACGGTTCCCTTGGCAACCGGCTGCTCGCAACGGAAGACGGCATAGCGCAGCTTGCGGCCGTCGAAACTTTCGAAGAAACCTTCGGTGCGGTTTTCCGGCACCGGATTGTCTGCCGTGGAATAGAGGATCGAATCCATGACGGTGTCGCGCCTCGCTGACCAATGTCTCACCTCAAGGGGATAGCGCAGCCTCATAGAATTGCAACAGCTTTGTTGGCGGTTTCGCCAATCGAATCCGGTGTGCCTAAAGACGATAATCCTGCATCGGAGATTCCGATGGTGCCATCGTTTTTCTCCGTTTCATCTTCTTGAGCAGCTTTGCGAATGTTCGGGCGTGGTCATCACCTACTGGAATGAAAAGACATGCCAATCACTGAAATTGCGAATTCGAGAATTCTTATTGTCGGCGGCAGCTCCGGAATGGGACTGGCGCTGGCGCAACGCGCGCTTGCCGCCGGAGCCGAGGTCATCATTGCTGGGCGCGATCCAGATAGGCTGAAGCGCGCTTGCGCAGAACTCCAAAGCCCATCGGTTTCAGTTGAAACAGTCGATATCACGCAAGAATGCCAAGTCGCCGGTCTGTTTGAGCGCATCGGCCGACTCGACCATATCGTAAGCACCGCCGCCGATATTGAGGGTGCTTACGAGCTGCTGCCTTCGCTGGATCTCAGGGCTGCGCAGAGGGTCGTGGAAAGTAAATTCTACGGTCCGCTGCTGCTTGCGAAATATGGGTCGCCCTTACTCTCTGCCACGGGCTCCATTACGTTCACGTCAGGCATTGCCGCTTATCGTCCGGCCGCACGGGGGTCGGTGGTCGCCGCCGTCAATGCTGGGCTGGAAGGATTGGTTCGCGCACTCGCCGTCGAGTTGGCGCCCATTCGTGTAAACGCCGTTTCACCTGGCTGGGTCGATACGCCCATCTGGACGTTCGTTGCCGGTGATCGGAAAGAAGAAACATTGGGCGCCATGGCAAAACGGCTGTTGGTCGGACGAGTGGGACAACCGGAGGACATCGCCGATGCTATAAGCTTCCTGATGGGTAACGCCTTCACAACGGGAACGATACTGCATGTCGAAGGCGGACATCGGCTGATTTAGCGGATGCAAAGCCGGTGCTTGCGAACGCCAGTACAAGCTTCAAAGCTGGTGGTTGAACACGCCTGCGCCGCCAGATCATTACAAGCGAGGCTGTCCGCATCGGCCCTGGCCAGGGCATTTCACCGATTTCGCCACGATGGAGTGCGTCCGCAACGGCAAACCGCGGAACCAAGCTCGAGCCCGTACCGGCTGCCACGAGCCGCGCAATGGTGCCGATGCTGCCGACTTCGGCGGCGAGCTTCGGTGCCGCCGTTCCTGCCGCTTGGAATGCCTTGTCGAAGAGGTGCCGATAGACGCAGCCGACCTCGGTTGCCACGAAGTTCATCGAAGCAAGTGCTGCCAGATCGCTTGTCTTCGATGATGGCTTCTGTGCAGGAGGGGTAATGAGGATCAGGGGCTCCGTCGATATCGCTCGCTTTGCGAGGCGTTCATCGACCTCGCCCCTGTCAAAGCAGAAGGCGATATCGATCTCACCGGTTTCGAGCTTGCGCAATAGATCGCCGCTGCCGGCAATCTTCACCCGCAGATCGATATCGGGATGATCACGCTGAAAGGCCGGCAACCATTGCGGAAGCTTGATGGAAGCAATGGTCTCGAGCGCGCCGATCGTCACCGTCCCAGCCGCCGCTGCCGAGACTGCTTCAACGGCCGTGCGCGCCTCGCTGGCGATTGTCAATATTTCTTCGGCATAGGGTCGCAATGCCTCGCCAGCTGCCGTCAGCTCCAGGCCCGATCGCGACCGGATAAAAAGCGCCGTGCCCAATTCGGCTTCGAGCGACTGGATCTGATCACTCACGCTCGATTGCGCGAGATGGACCTCTTCGGCTGCGCGGGTGAAGTTCCGGTTCCGCGCGACCGCCAGGAATGTCTTGAGTAATCGGGGGTGCATCGAGCCGTGCCGTGCCAAACGAGTGTGACAAGCGTCATCTAATGCGAGACGACGCCAATACGAGTCAGGCTGCCACATCCCTTGTATCGACGTCAATTCGCTACGGGATGGCCAGCGGTATGCGCAATTTTATTGTGCCCTCGAAGGCGCCTGCTGCGTGATGTCGATCGCGTCAAGCCTTCGGCGCCGCGCCCCGTCGCTCCAGCGCGGTCTGGCGGATGATCTCGGCAATCTCGGGGCTGCTGCTCGAGAGCATCTGGAAATCCGATGAGTAGAGCGATAGCAGCGAGACCTCGGTCGCAGCGCTGACGGTTGCCGAGCGGGGCTCGCCGGTGATCAACGCCATCTCGCCGAAGAAGCTGCCGGAGCCAAGCTCCACCGGGTTCGGTGTGGCGACGCTGACGCGGCCCTCGACGATGAAATACATCTGATCGCCGGCTTCGCCCTTGCGGCAGATGATACCGCCCGCCGGCACGACGCGAGGTCTCAGCGCCCGTACGATCTCGATGAGGGCGCCTGAACCGAGCTTCTGGAACAACGGCACTCCCGCCACCAGCTGCCAGTTGCGCACGAAGTCCTGGCGGCGAACCTCTTCGTAGAAGCCGGTGGCGAGAATGCCGGCCCACAAAGCAAAGATGCCGATACCGCACATCATGACCAGCCCGGCAAGGGTGCGGCCGGCGAGACTTTGCGGGATCTCGTCGCCATAGCCCGTGGTCGACAGCGTCGTCACGGCCCACCACATTGCGAGGGGAATGCTGCCGAACTTGTCAGGCTGGACGTCGCGTTCGATGATGTAAGCGGCAAGCGCTGCGGCGAACAGAACGATGCCGAAAATCGAGGTGACGCCGATCAGGTTGCGTGCCTCCTTGGTCAGGACCCTGCCCAGCAGCCGGAAGAAGGTCGAACCGCGCAGCGGTTTCAAAAGCCAGATGGTGCAATAGAGGCTTTGATCGCGCCCGCGAATGAGAAGGAAAGCGGCCAAAGGGACCAGAACGGCAAGCATATCAACGGCGATTTCCGGTATCCTGCCGCGAACGTCCCTTGCGCGGTGCATGACCAGCGTCTCGATCAATTGCAGGACATAGACGGCCCAGATGCCGGCAAGCACGAGTTCTAGAATGAGCCTCGTTTGTCCGACGATATCAGGCGTCGTAAGCACCGCCACCGTCAACAGACCGATTGCAGCCAGAAGCGTATTCAGCGATGAGGAAATCTTCGAGAAAGAGAGCGCCGACATTTTATACCCCGGGCAATACCCTAGGGTGGGCAGCCACTTGCCCGAGAATAGGATGGCTTCGATCCAAACGTAAAGAGGCACATGGGCGCGCTATTTCCTCCATAGCGCACCTGGCATCCGTGCCTTGCGCTGTTATCGCTGGCCGACCCCAAGCGGAAAGCCCTTGAAAGGCTTGATTTCCTTCAGCACGAAGGTGGTCTGCATCTCCTTGATACGTGGCAGGCGACGCACCACAGACATGGCGAAATCGGCATAGCTGTCGAGATCGGCGGCCACCACCTGCAGCAGGAAATCCGCGTCACCGGCGATGCTGTAGCAGGCCACGACCTCGTTGAGTTTCAGCACGTCATGGGAGAACTCCTCGGCTTCCGCCTCACTGTGGCTGTCGATCTTGACCCTGATGAAGGCAAGGACGCCGAGGCCGATCTGGCGCCTGTCGAGCGCGGCCGTATAACCCTGGATCACGCCAGTTTCTTCCAGCTGGCGCACGCGTCGCCAGCACGGAGATGTCGAGAGCCCGACTTCGGATGAAAGCGCTTGGTTCGTCAGGCGCCCATCCTTCTGAAGGGCGCCGAGAATCTTCAAATCGATGGGTTCAAGGGTGTCTGGCATATCTAACCTCTTATCTGCAAATGTGAGGCAGATTCTACCATAGTCTTCGAATGTACGGCAATGAAAGGCAAGATTATCCTTGGCGAGAGAGATATCCTTCGATCCCATTCGTCAACAGCAGCAGGTCTCCATGCTTCCCGATATCCGTCTTGCCATCGTCATCAATCCGGCACTGCCGCTTGGGCTGATCGCCAACACCGTCGGCGCTATCTCTATCGGGTTGGGCGCAAAGTTTCCCTCGCTCGCGGCAAGGCAATTGACCGACAGGGAGGCTCGTACCATCGACATCAGTTCGAACATGCCCGTCCCGATACTGCAGGCGGATGCGGAAACCATACGATCTCTGTTGCTGAAGACCTTGCCGGTGGAAAACGACCGCGCGATCGTTCCCTTTCCTGCCTTTGCCCGCTCGCTGCACGATTACAGGGAGTATGAGGTGACGTTTCCAAATCGCGATCTTGCTGATGAGGCGATCGACGGCCTCGGGCTGGCGGGGCCTTCGAAATGGGTGAAGTCGCTTACTGGGTCGCTGAAGTTGCTGCGGTAGTGTCCGCAAAGAAAAAAGGCCGGCTTGCGGAGATAGAGAGATCCGCTTCGCCGGCCGAGCAAGGACTGAAGAAGAAGGGACGATACACTTCAGTCATCGGACGATGGTCTTCCGATGGTTTGGAGATTAGGCCAGCCAGCCTGAACGGGTTCCGAACCATCCGTTCATCTGCGGTTCACGCGGTGATTTTCTGCAAAATGAGGGTTGCGGCACTGGGGGCTTGAACTCCGGAAAAGTGATCCCCATCTCTTTTTCGCGGGTGCCAAACGGGCTCGCAGAACCGTCCCGAGGTCGCCCTGAGTGGGGTCATGGGACAAGAATTGAAATCGCAATTGTCGCTCACAGGAGGACTTCCATGCGTCACGTAGACTTCTCTCCCCTTTACCGCTCCACTGTCGGTTTCGACCGTCTGTTCACCATGCTCGACAGCCTTGGCCAGCCGGATCAGGCTCAAACCTATCCGCCCTATAATATCGAGCGCACGGGTGAAAACACCTATCGCATCACCATGGCCGTTGCCGGTTTCGATGAAAAGGAACTGAGCATCGAGGCCCACGCCCATGTCCTTCAGGTCAAGGGCGAAAAGAGCGAAGAGCCGGCTGAAACCAGCGAATATCTCTATCGCGGTATCGCCAAGCGTGCCTTCGAGCGTCGTTTCCAGCTTGCCGACCATGTCGAGGTTCAGGCTGCTTCACTGAAGAACGGTCTGTTGCACATCGATCTGCTGCGCAACATTCCCGAAGCCATGAAGCCCCGCCGTATCTCCATCGCGGCCGAGCCCGTGGAAACCCCGAAGGCCATCGAGGCCCACATCAACTAAGTGCGGCTGACGGTCTTGGACCGTCATGCTGGGCTGGCGGTCTCTGGCCGCCCAGCTCCTGATCCTCCCAAGATCAAAGAAGCGGCGCTCCATCGGGGCGCCGCTTTCGTTTTGTATGTTATCGGAGAACTCAGGCTGCGTTTGTCGCTTCGCCCGTTTTCGTTCCCGCCTGAGCCTTTGCAGCCTCGCGCCGCTTGGCGGCGTCGGCATATTTCTGGGCGAGCACCGCGCACGTCATCAGCTGGATCTGATGGAACAGCATGAGTGGCAGCACGATGGCGCCGATACTTTGGCCGGCGAAGATAACGTTGGCCATAGGCACGCCGCTTGCCAGCGACTTCTTCGAGCCGCAGAAGGTGATGGTGATCTCATCGGATTTTTCAAAACCCAGGGCACGGCTGCCGAACATGGTGATACAAATCACCATCGCCAGGAGCACCGTGTTTGCGATGATGACTGTGACGATATCGAGGACGGAGAAGGTATGCCACAGTCCTTCCACCACGGCCTCGCTGAAGGCTGAATAGACGACCATGAGGATCGAGCCGCGATCGACCGGCATCAGGATCTTCTTCTTCGAACGGATCCAGTCGCCGATCCATGGCTGCAGCAGCTGGCCGGCGATGAAGGGGGCGAGCAGCTGCAGCATGATCTGCCACAAAACATCCCAGGAAAAGCCCCCACCCTGGCCGCCGACCGAAAACAGGACGCCGACGAGCAGCGGCGTCAGGAACATGCCGAAGATGTTGGAGGCCGACGCCGAGCAGATGGCTGCTGGCACATTGCCGCCGGCGATGGACGTGAAGGCAATAGAGGACTGCACGGTCGACGGCAGCACGCTCAAAAACAGCATGCCGGTATAGAGCGATACGGGCAGGATGCTGTTCGGAACGATTTGACCCATGGCCAGCACCAGCAGCGGAAAGATGCCGAAGGTCGTCAAAAGAATGACGAGATGCAGCCGCCAGTGCAGCATGCCGGCGATGACGACATCGCGCGACAGGCGCGCGCCATGCAGGAAGAACAAAAGGCCGATGGCGACGTTGGTGGCAATGCCGAAATAATGAGCGCTGGTCCCCTGCACCGGAAAGAAGGATGCCGTCAGGACGGTGAGCACCAGCAGCATGGTGAAGGTGTCTGGAAGAAAGCGGCGCATCGTGCCTACCCCGATCGCATTGCAGTTTTTAGGATTACTCCTTGCAGATAGACCTATTGCGATACACGATGCAAGGAATAACAGTTATCGTAATACAGGATAAGCCATGCTTGATCTCACACAGCTACGCAGCTTCGTCGCCGTCGAGCAGATGGGCAGCTTCACGCTTGCCGCGGAGCGGTTGGGGCTCGGGCAATCGACCGTCAGCCAGCATATACAGCGGCTGGAAGCAGAGCTCGGGCGAAAGCTTTTGGCGCGCGATACGCATCGTGTCGTCCTGACTGGTGATGGCGAGGCGCTACTCGGCCATGCGCGCCAGATGCTGTCGATCGAAGCGGAGGTGCAGCAGCTTTTTGCCGGCAACAGCCTGCGCGGCAGTCTCCGGTTCGGGGTTTCCGAGGATTTCGTCACCAGCCAGCTCCCGGACGTATTGGAGGAGTTCGTGCGTTCGCATCCCTCCGTCGATCTCGAGCTGACGGTCGCGCTCAGTGGCGTGCTCTATGAAATGCAGGATAATGGCGATCTCGATCTGGTGCTCGCCAAGCGCCGGCTCGGCGATGCGAGGGGCAAGCTCGTCTACCGCGAGCCGCTGGTCTGGCTGGCGCGCGACCCGGATCGCATCCGCAAGCTTGCGGGACCGTTGCCGCTGATCGCCTTTCCCACACCGAGCGTTACGCGCGCGGTCGCGCTGGAGGCACTACGCCGGCAGCAGATGCCCTGGCGCATCGTCTGCACCTGCGGCAGCCTGAGCGGCCTGACAGCGGCGGCGCGCGCGGGCATGGGTGTTCTCGTGCAGCCGAAAAGCATGGCGCCGGCGGGATTGCTGGAGATCGCGCCGGGCTGGCTGCCCGTCCTCGAAGATGTCGAATTCGTCCTCGTGCCGCGCAAGGGTGCGGACCAACTTCTGGTTAACGCGCTCTCTGACGACATTCTCTCCAAGGTCCGGGGCCCCCGATCAAACTAACGACGAAATCGCCTATCAGCGATCATGGAAAGTCGTTTCCCATCATGCAGAAGGGATCCGGATTTATTTTGCCGGCTGATTTATTCTGCGCCCGTTTTCAGGCGGAAGTCAGCTTCCTCTGCTATCTCAGGTGGTGATGGGGGAGTTGCGGAGGAATAGCCGTCCGATGATATACGGTGCCATCTTCATTTCCGGGCTTGTCGCCTGCGTCGTGGCAATGACGATGACTATACACAACGCACCGGCATCCGATCGCGACGATCTATCGAACTTCGCAATGATCGCCCATCGGAATCAAAACTGACCCTTTCTGGCATTGTGAGCGCCGTCCGGCCATGAAGTCGGCTCCGGCGCTCTTTTCATGCGGTCAACCCAGGCAAGCAAGGAAATTTCCCACATCGGCCTCGGTGGTGGCGAAGCTGGTCACGAGGCGGATCAGCGTTTCATCGCTGCCGACGAGATCCGGCTGCGATTCCGGGATCGGCCATTCGTAGAACTTCGCTCCCTTGTCTTCGGCCGCCTTGGCTGCGGATTTTGGGATGATCGCAAAAACCTCGTTCGAGGCAGTCGGCCACGCGAGACGGGCGCCGTGAACCTTTTCGAGACCAGCGCGCAGCCGATCGGCCATCTCATTGGAATGGCGGGCGAGATCGAGCCAGAGGCCGTCCTGGAAATAGCCGTCGAACTGGGCGGCGATGAAGCGCGATTTGGAGAAGAGCTGGGCGGCGCGCTTGCGGATGAAATGCATCTCCTTCGCCTTCTCAGGATCGAAGACCACGATCGCCTCGGCGCACCAGCAGCCGTTTTTGGTGCCGCCGAAGGAGAGGATATCGACGCCGCGCTTCCATGTCATCTCGGCCGGCGTCGTGCCGAGCGCGACGAGGGCGTTGGCGAAGCGCGCGCCATCCATATGCAGCGGCAGGCTGTTCGCCTTGGCGATGGCGGCGATGGCGTCGATCTCATCCAGCGAATAGACCGTGCCGATTTCCGTCGCTTGCGTGATCGTCACGGCGGCGGCGCGGCCGTGATGCACGGCATCCTGCGGGAAGCGTGCAATTTTTGCAGCAAGGGCCTCGGGGTCGATCTTGCCCGCGTCACCCTTGACGGTTGCCAGCCGCGCGCTGCTGAAGAAGTCCGGTGAACCGCATTCGTCCTCGGCTACATGCGCCTCGCTGTGGCAAAAGGTGATGCCACCCGGCTTCTGGACGCTGGCGAGCGACAGGGAGTTGGCGGCGGAGCCCGTGGCAACGAAGAATACGGAGACTTCGCGCTCGAATATCTCTGAAAACTTTGCCTCGACCTTCTGATCCAGTTCGCTCAAGCCATATGCTGTCGCAAAGCCTCCCGCCTCTGCGAGAAGACGTTCAGCGATCTTGGAATGGGCGCCGGCCCAATTATCGGAGGCAAAAAACATGAAGGTACACCAATTATAAGGAGTGAATTGCGGGAGAGATAAATAGTGCGGGGCGGACATTACGCCAATGCAAAAACCTATCAAGCGCATGAGTTTGAAGAATGCATCACAGAAATTGATCTACGCAATCAACAAATAAAATGATGCGCTGCAGCGAAACTTTATTGCTTGATTTATGCAACAAAGGCAATCTTACGTCTTCGGTTGACGAAATTTTGCCGTTTTGCTCTTGCGAAGGCAGAAGCTTTCTGGCATAGAGCTGATGAATTAGGACAGGGTTGCTGTCCTATTTTGGCCGCCAAGGCCGAAGATGCGCTAAGGGTCCTGACGATGTCGGGATTTCGAGCTATAGTTACCGGGAGCATGTCCCTTCCAGCCTTTCGGGCAGTGGGCAATGCGGCGGTGGAATGGCAGGACGCGAAACGCTGACGACGGGCTCCACTTAAAGGAGCCGCGGTTCGCGGCCGGATCTTCACAATGCAACAGCGCAGTCGCGCGTCGGCCTCGGAAACGGACCGCGCGGGACGAAGGAGCGCCCGCGATGCGGGCCTTATCGGAGGGAAGACCATGACGAACAGGACGACGTTGACGAGTTTTGACCAGACCGCTGCAGTGAATGCTGCCGTGACGGCCAAGACGTCGAAACGCGCTGTCGGCTTCCCGCCGAAACAGGGCCTTTATGATCCCCGCAACGAGCATGACGCCTGCGGCGTCGGCTTCGTTGCGCATATGAAGGGTCAGAAGTCGCACCAGATCGTGCGCGACGGCTTGTTCATTCTCGAAAACCTGACGCATCGCGGTGCTGTCGGCGCCGATCCGCTGATGGGCGATGGGGCCGGCATTCTCGTACAGATTCCCGACCGCTTCTTCCGCGAGGAGATGGCCAAGCAGGGCGTCGTCCTGCCGAAGGCTGGCGAGTATGGCGTCGGCCATTTCTTCCTGCCGCGCGACGAAGCGCTGATCGAGCACTTCAAGACCGCGATCAAGCAGGTCGTGGCCGAAGAGGGTCAGGTGTTGCTCGGCTTCCGCGACGTGCCCGTCGATAACTCTTCGCTGTCGAAGGCGCCTGACATTGCCGCCACCGAGCCGCACCATGTACAGGTCTTCATCGGAGCCGGCCGCGATGCCGGCACGAACGAGGAGTTCGAGCGTCGTCTCTTTACCCTGCGCAAGGTGATCTCCAACCGCATCTATGCGGAATACGAGGGCGAGGAGAGCAGCTTCTACCCCGTCTCGCTGTCGAGCTCGACCATTGTCTATAAGGGCATGTTCCTCGCCTATCAGGTGGGCGCCTATTATAAGGACCTCTCCGACCCGCGTTTCGAGACGGCGGTTGCTCTCGTGCACCAGCGTTTCTCGACGAACACCTTCCCGTCGTGGAAGCTTGCGCATCCCTACCGCATGGTCGCGCATAACGGCGAAATCAACACGCTGCGTGGTAACGTCAACTGGATGGCAGCGCGCCAGGCATCGGTGTCCTCGCCGCTGTTCGGTGACGATATCTCCAAGCTCTGGCCGATCTCCTATGAGGGTCAGTCCGATACGGCCTGTTTCGACAACGCGCTCGAATTCCTCGTGCGTGGTGGATACTCCCTTGCGCACGCCATGATGATGCTTATCCCCGAGGCGTGGGCCGGCAACCAGCTGATGGCTCCGGAACGCAAGGCATTTTACGAGTATCACGCCGCCTTGATGGAGCCATGGGATGGTCCTGCCGCCGTCGCTTTCACAGACGGCAAGCAGATCGGCGCGACGCTCGACCGTAACGGCCTGCGTCCGGCCCGCTATCTCGTCACCAATGATGACCGCATCATCATGGCGTCCGAAGCCGGCGTTCTGCCTGTCGAGGAAGAGAAGATCATCCAGAAGTGGCGCCTGCAGCCGGGCAAGATGCTGCTGATCGACATGGAAAAGGGCCGCATCATCTCCGACGACGAGGTGAAGTCGGAACTTGCCAGCAAGCATCCCTATCGCAGCTGGCTGAACCGCACGCAGCTGATCCTGGAAGACCTGAAGCCGGTCGAGCCGCGCGCGCTGCGCCGCGACGTGTCGCTGCTCGATCGCCAGCAGGCTTTCGGCTATACGACCGAGGACACCAAGCTCCTGATGTCGCCGATGGCGACGACGGGTCAGGAAGCCGTCGGCTCCATGGGCACGGATACGCCGATCTCGGCCATGTCCGACAAGCCGAAGCTGCTTTACACCTACTTCAAGCAGAACTTCGCGCAGGTGACGAACCCGCCGATCGATCCGATCCGCGAGGAACTCGTCATGAGCCTCGTGTCGTTCATCGGCCCGCGCCCGAATCTGCTCGATCATACCGGCATGGCCAACGCCAAGCGTCTGGAAGTGCGCCAGCCGATCCTGACCAACGGTGATCTCGAAAAGATCCGCTCGATCGGTCACACTGAGGATCGCTTCGACACCAAGACGCTCGACTTCACCTATGATGTCGAACGCGGCGCCGAAGGCATGCCCGAGATGCTCGACCGCCTCTGCGAGCGGGCGGAAGCGGCCGTTCGCGGCGGCTACAACATCATCGTGCTTTCCGACCGTCAGATCGGACCGGACCGCATCGCGATCCCGGCGCTGCTGGCGACGGCAGCCGTGCACCATCACCTGATCCGCAAGGGCCTGCGCACCTCGGTCGGTATCGTTGTCGAAACCGGCGAGCCGCGTGAAGTGCATCACTTCTGCCTGCTCGCCGGTTACGGCGCCGAGGCGATCAACCCGTATATGGCGTTCGACACGCTGCTTGATATGCATCAGCGCGGCGAATTCCCGAAGGAAGTGGATGCGACCGAAGTCGTCTACCGCTACATCAAGGCGGTTGGCAAGGGCATCCTCAAGGTCATGTCGAAGATGGGCATCTCGACCTATCAGTCCTATTGCGGCGCGCAGATTTTCGATGCCGTGGGCTTGCAGCAGGAGCTGGTCGACAAGTACTTCTTCGGCACGGCGACCATGATCGAAGGCATCGGCCTCGAAACGATCGCCGAGGAAACCGTTGCCCGTCACAAGGCTGCTTTCGGCCGCGATCCGCTGCTCGCAAGCACGCTCGACATCGGTGGCGAATATGCCTACCGCATGCGTGGCGAAAGCCATGCCTGGACGCCCGATGCTGTGGCTGCCCTGCAGCATGCCGTGCGCGGGAATGCCGAGGATCGCTATCGCGAATTCTCTGAAATGGTCAACGAGTCGGCGCTCCGGATGAACACCATCCGTGGCCTCTTCAAGATCAAAGGTGCGGAAGCGCTCGGCCGCAAGCCGATCTCGATCGATGAGGTCGAACCCGCTGCCGATATCGTCAAGCGCTTCTCGACGGGCGCCATGTCCTTCGGCTCCATCAGCCGCGAGGCGCATACGACGCTGGCGATTGCCATGAACCGCATCGGCGGCAAGTCGAACACCGGCGAAGGCGGCGAGGAATCCGACCGCTACATGCCGCTCTTCGACGGCTCGCCGAACCCGGAACGTTCCGCCATCAAGCAGATCGCCTCCGGCCGCTTCGGCGTGACGACCGAATATCTGGTCAATGCCGACGTGCTGCAGATCAAGGTGGCGCAGGGCGCCAAGCCCGGCGAAGGCGGCCAGCTGCCCGGCCACAAGGTCGATGCTACGGTTGCCAAGACCCGGCACTCGACGCCGGGCGTCGGCCTGATCTCGCCGCCGCCGCATCATGACATCTACTCGATCGAAGATCTGGCGCAGCTGATCTACGACCTGAAGAATGTCAACCCGACCTCGGATGTCTCGGTCAAGCTCGTTTCGGAAGTCGGCGTCGGCACGGTTGCCGCCGGCGTTGCCAAGGCGCGCGCCGATCACATCACCGTCTCGGGCTATGATGGCGGCACCGGCGCTTCGCCGCTGACCTCGCTGAAGCACGCCGGTTCGCCCTGGGAAATCGGCCTTGCCGAAACCCAGCAGACGCTTGTCCTGAACGGGCTGCGCTCGCGCATCGCCCTGCAGGTGGATGGTGGTCTCAAGACCGGCCGTGACGTCATCATCGGCGCGCTGCTCGGCGCCGACGAATTCGGCTTCGCCACCGCGCCGCTGATTGCGGCCGGCTGCATCATGATGCGCAAGTGCCACCTCAACACCTGTCCGGTTGGCGTCGCCACCCAGGATCCGGTGCTGCGCAAGCGCTTCAAGGGCGCGCCGGAGCATGTCATCAACTACTTCTTCTTCGTGGCCGAAGAAGTACGCGAGATCCTCGCCTCGCTTGGCGTTGCCAAGCTGGACGAGATCATCGGCGCTTCCGAGCTTCTGGAAAAGGACGAGATGCTCGCTCACTGGAAGGCGAGGGGCCTCGACTTCAGCCGCATCTTCCACAAGGTCGATGCGCCGAAGGAAGAGACCTACTGGACGACAGTGCAGAAGCACCCGATCGACGACATTCTCGACCGCAAGCTGATCGAGAAGGCAGAGCCGGCGCTTTCTTCAAAGACGCCCGTCGCCTTCGAAGTCGACATCAGGAATGTCGATCGTTCGGCCGGCGCCATGCTGTCGGGCGCGGTTGCCAAGCGCTATGGTCATCGTGGCCTGAAGGATGACACGATCAATGTCACCCTGAAGGGGACGGCGGGCCAGTCCTTCGCGGCCTTCCTGGCACGGGGCGTCACCTTCAATCTGATCGGTGACGGCAACGACTATGTCGGTAAGGGCCTTTCGGGCGGCCGCATCATCATCCGCCCGCCGGAGAACTCGAAGATCGTTGCTGAGCACTCGATCATCGTCGGCAATACCGTGCTCTACGGTGCGACCGAGGGCGAGTGCTACTTCCGCGGTGTCGCGGGCGAGCGCTTCGCGGTCAGAAACTCGGGCGCGATCGCCGTCGTCGAAGGCGTGGGCGATCATGGCTGCGAATACATGACCGGCGGCGTCGTCGTCGTGCTCGGGGAAACCGGACGCAACTTTGCGGCCGGAATGTCGGGCGGCGTGGCCTATGTTCTTGATGAGAAGGGCGATTTCGCGCGCCGCTGCAACATGGCGATGGTCGAGCTGGAGCCGGTTCCCGAGGAAGACGAGCTGCTGGAGAAGCTGCATCATCACGGTGGCGACATCATGCACAAGGGACGCGTCGACGTCTCCGATGACATGACGCGCCACGACGAAGAGCGTCTCTTCCAGCTGATTTCGAACCACTTCCACTATACGGGCTCGACACGAGCCAAGGAGATCCTCGATCACTGGGCCGATTACCGCCCGAAATTCCGCAAGGTCATGCCGGTCGAATACCGCCGCGCCCTTGAGGAAATGGAGCGCAGCCGGATGAGCGTGGCGGCGGAGTAATCCGCCCCGGTTCTGAAACCAGTCGAGGGTTTCGCCTCGCATTGCGATCGCCGTCATGGCGGTCGCGACTGTCGAACAGCGGAATCGGATTTGAATTAAAGTGCCGGACAGGGAAACCGAGATGACCCCCAGGCACGGGAGCCGTGAGCTCCTCTTTTTGAGTGAGGAAACGAAAGCATGGGCAAGGTAACAGGCTTCTTGGAAATCGACCGGCAGGTGGCGAAGTATCAGCCGGCGTCGGATCGCATCCGGCATTTCCGTGAATTCACGATCCCCATGTCGGACCAGGAAGTGCAGAAGCAGGCAGCCCGCTGCATGGACTGTGGCATTCCCTATTGCCACGGCCCGACCGGCTGCCCGGTGCACAACCAGATCCCCGATTGGAACGACCTCGTCTACAACAACAATTGGGAGCAGGCGGTCCACAACCTGCATTCGACCAACAACTTCCCGGAATTCACCGGCCGCGTCTGCCCCGCACCCTGCGAGGAAGCCTGCACGCTGAACCTGGAAGATGCCCCGGTCGCGATCAAGACCGTCGAGCAGGCGATTGCCGACAAGGCCTATGAGCTCGGCTTCATCCGGCCGCAGCCGGCAACGGTTCACACCGGCAAGAAGGTCGCAATCATCGGCTCCGGCCCTGCCGGCATGGCTGCCGCTCAGCAGCTTGGCCGCGCAGGTCACGACGTCCACGTCTACGAGCGCGAAAGCAAGCCGGGCGGCCTGCTGCGCTATGGTATCCCGGACTTCAAGATGGAGAAGAACTTCATCGATCGCCGCGTCGAGCAGATGAAGGGCGAAGGCGTCACCTTCCATTGCGGCGTCAATGTTGGCGTCGATGTCAAGGTCGAGCAGCTTCTGGCCGACCATGATGCCGTGCTTTATTGCGGCGGCTCGGAAACCCCGCGCGAAGCGGGCATTCCCGGCACGACGCTCGCCGGCGTCCATGACGCCATGCCCTATCTGGTGCAGCAGAACCGCCGCGTCGGTCGCGAAAACATCGACAGCGTCGGCTGGCCCGCCGATCCGATTCTGGCGGGCGGCAAGCATATCGTCGTCGTCGGTGGTGGCGACACGGCATCCGACTGCGTCGGCACGGCATTCCGTCAGGGTGCGGTGAAGGTGACCCAGCTCGACATTCGTCCGCAGCCGCCGGAGAAGGAAGACAAGCTCGCCGTATGGCCCTTCTGGGCAACGAAGATGCGCACCTCTTCCTCGCAGGCCGAAGGTGCGGTTCGCGAATTCCAGGTGGCAACGCTCGAGTTCATCGGCGAAGACGGCGTGCTGACGGGCGTGAAGTGCTGCGAAGTCGACGATCGCCGCAAGCCGATTGCCGGGACAGAGTTTGTCATCCGCGCCGATCTCGCCTTCATCGCCATCGGCTTCCGCGGCCCGTTCACCGACGGCGTTCTCAAGGAAATGGACGGCAAGCTAACGTTGAATACCGACCGCCGCGGCTCGACCAACGTCGTTGCCAACGACAAGGACTACAAGACGTCCGTCGACAAGCTCTGGACGGCCGGGGACATTCGCCGCGGCCAGTCGCTGGTGGTCTGGGCGATCCGCGAGGGCCGTCAGGCCGCGCGCGCGATCGACGAGGCGTTGATGGGTTCGACGGTCCTGCCGAACTAAGTTTCGCTGTCCTCTCGCGCAAAGTTATTGAAGGCCGGGTTCGTTACAAACCCGGCCTTTGTCGTTACCGGCTTGCGGCGATGTTCCAGTTGTAGAGGCAGCGGTCGAGGCCGATGGCGATTTCGAGCACCGCGACGTCATGGTCTATCGCCGGCCCCTTCTTCGGGTGGCTGCGGTAGCGCTGCGGAAAGTCCGTTCGTCTCGAAATCGAGCAGACCTCCATCCATTTGTCGCCATTGTCGACCTCGATATCCATGGTGACCTCGGAATAGGCCGGAAGGCGATCGGACGGCACAATCCGTGTCGGCAGGTGGATGACCGAGGCGATCATCCGGCGGACGGGTTCCAATGCTGCGGCGTGATAATCGTTGCCGCTATCGGCGGTGAAGGCGCATTGGAATTCGAGCTGCCAGAATTCCTTGAGCCTTACATGTTTGCTCGACTGGTCCTGTTCCCGGCGGTAGGATTTGCCCGCCTGCCAAACGCATAGCGGCAGCCTCGTTCTCGAATGATTTCCGAGAAGATGCTGCATGTAGGCGTAGGTTGACGGCGTCGTTTCGGGCCGGAGCACAAGTTCGGCTTCGGTGTTCGACATTCGCTTCTGCACCCATATGTCCGAGTTGGAATAGGCATCCGAGACGAGATTTCGCGGCATCAGGGTTGGAGCCTCGACCCTTCGTATATCCCAAGCGGGGTTTGTGGATCGCAGGAAGCTTGCCACTTCATCGGAAAAGAAGCGGACGAAATCGTCGCGCAGTCTAATGTCCCGCTCTTCCCAATGAACGAGCGAATTGACGTTATAGATATTGAGCACGTGCCTTTCTCCATGGGCAACGTTGATGTCTTGAGGTGGAGGGCTTTACGTCCAGCAGCCGCCGGACACGCCAATCGCTCCGGCCGTCACGACTGGACGCGGAGACCTCGGCCGGAGAAGGCGCGCAAAACCGCAGCCTGCGGGCAGGTGCGGTAACGATTGATCTGATCTGCGCTCTTGGTGCTCATGCAGTTCTTCTATTGGCGGGGCGCTGCGTTGTCAAACCGCCTCCGCAACACCTACCGCGCGACTGATCCGGGCAATCTGTAGTCGTCCACACGGCCGACAGGCGCCGGGTCCATCAGACCCTTCTCGACCAGAAGATCGCGCGGTGATGAAGTCGTTGCGGCAGGGGCAGGGTTGCTGCCGAGAAGCTGCGAGCCGCCGTCGAGATCGGGATCGGAGAGGCTCATCGGCTGGGTGCGGGTGATCTTTTCCGGCTCTGTGCCCGGAAGATTGGCTTGCTGCGCCGGCAACGGATTATTGGTGTCGAGACGCGTAATGTCGGGACTTGCCTGATCGCCCAGGATTCGGCGTGCGGATTTCTCCAGATAGAAGGCGACCTTGCGCTTGCCGGCCGCCGTCAGATTGACGCCGTCGGCCGTTCTCAGTCGAACCTGCTGGCCGTTGATATCGGAACCGGTCACGATGAATTCGCCGTTCTGGTCGGTAAATCCATCCCATATGTCGATGAACTCGCCGCCGACGCTGGTGGTCTGGCTTTGGTAGATCTGGTTGAGCTTGACCGCGCTGGCGGTCAGCTGATCCGAGCCGAAGGAGGGCAGCCCGACCCAGAGCAGCGGAATATGACGGCTCGTTACCAGTTTGGCGAATTGCTGTACGCGTTCTTCATAGGCGAGGAACCATGGATCGGTGCCGTATTTCTCGTTGAGCCCATCGCCGATCATCTGCTGGCGGTCATTGGCGCCGATCATGACGACGACCATGGCCGGTTTCAGCTGGTCGATCATTCCGGGTAATTGCTGCGGCCAATTGTAATAATCCTGCCGCACGAGACCGGAGGCGACGTTGCCGCGGGACTGGACGACGACGCCGGGGGAGGTAGAGAAGGCATCTTCCAGCCCGGTTGCCAGGCCGCTCGCCAGAAAATCGCCGACGACGAGGATGGTTTTGGCGTCAGAAAGCTTTTCGGCGGGCGGCGGCGTTTCCGGCTGCGCGACCGGCTGGCGCGGCGGCGGGGTCGGACGCTTTCTCGGCTGCACTTTGCGCCGTGGTGGCGGCTGCTCCATGGGCTGGTCCGGATAATCGGGCTCGCGGGTGCCAAACAGCATGTCGAACAGGTTCCGCCGCGGCCGCTCCTGCGCTTCGGCCATGTTCGGCAAGCAGCCAAGCGCGATGACGGCGGCGAGGAATGCCGTCAGAACAATCCTTAGAGTTGCCTTGGTCGCGCGCGCAGGGTGTTTCATCATCGCTTCTTTTCCGCTGACGAGTCCGGGCCGCACAAGGACGATTCCATCGTCCGGTGGTCCCGGATTCGCTCGAGGCGGCCTACTTACGCAATGCTTTCAGCAGGTTCATTGACGGCTCGCCGTCCGCATCCATGCCCATGCGCTGCTGGACGGCTGATATGGCGGCCTTCGAGCCCGAGCCGAAATTGCCGTCGACCACGCCGTCATAATAGCCGAGTTCCTTCAGACGCGTCTGCAGCTCGAATTTCTGCTTGACGTCGAGCGTGCCGCTCGGACGGGGCCAGGATTGCTGCATGCCGCCATAGCCGGCGATCTGATCCGCGAGCAGCCCGACTGCCAAGGCGTAACTGTCGGAGGCGTTGTAGCGCTTGATGGTGAAGAAGTTACCGGTCATCAGGAAGCCGGGGCCGTTCGATCCGCCGGGCATCTTCAGCTGCGCGCGGTCGGAGGTGCTGCGGAAACCCTTGCCGTTGGGACGCACGAAGCCGAGAGCCGCCCATTGTGCGATCGTGTGCGTCTTGCCGGCTTGGGCGCTGCCGCCGGGTGGTACGACGACTTCATAACCCCAGGTACGGCCGGTATCCCAGCCGTTCTTGGCGAGGAGGTTGGCGGTTGTCGCCAATGCGTCCGGAATGGAATTCCAGATATCGGCATGGCCACTGCCGTCGGCATCGACTGCATAGAGCAGATAGCTCGTCGGGATGAACTGCGTGTGGCCCATGGCGCCGGCCCAGGATCCGTTCAGGTCCTTGCGGGAGATGTCGCCCTTCTGCAGGATTTTCAGGGCGGCGATGAGCTGCTTCTTGGCATAATTCGCGCGCTTCGGATCGGCATAAGCAAGGGTCGCCAGCGCGCGGGGCACATAATGCAGCCGATCGTTCTTGGCGAGAACCTCGCCGTAATTCGACTCCATCGACCAGATGGCTAGTATGATATTGCGATCGACGCCGAAATGCTGTTCGAGCGTGCGCAGTGTGGATCCGTACTTAACCGCCATCTTGCGGCCAATATCGACCGTATAGGGATTGACACGGGAGTCGAGGTAATCCCAGATTTGGGACTTGAATTCCGGCTGGTACTGCGCCTTTTCAAGCACCGTGGGGTCCGGGTCGGTTACGCCGGCAAATGCATTGCGATACGTGGATTGCGTGATGCCGCTCTTTGCCGCGGTAGCGTAGAAGCCCGCGATCCATTTCTGGAACCCAGGGTCAGCGCTGGCGTTAACGGGAAGGAATCCCGCAAAGGCGCCGAGCGCGAGCGCCAGAGCGAGACCACGAAGGGAGTGTTTGCGGTTTACGGTCATCTACAGCCTTGTCCATCAATCGTTGGATTTCGGTGCGGCGATGCGTGTGGCATCGGCCCATGCGTGACGCTAAACGAACGAAGTCAACAAATTCTTTACCATGGAAGCTTGCGTCAGTCATTATTTGCAAAACGGTAGCAAATCTAATCTACTGACCTTTAGAATGGCTTTGTGCCAACTGATTTAATGCCCAGGAGGTATGCGTGGGACAGCATAAGAAGGTTCGTAAGGCAGTATTTCCGGTCGCCGGACTAGGGACGCGGTTCTTGCCGGCGACCAAGGCGGTGCCGAAGGAAATGCTGACCGTCGTTGATAAGCCGGTGATCCAGTATGTCGTCGACGAGGCGATGGAAGCAGGCATCGAGCATTTCGTATTCGTGACCGGCCGCAGCAAGCACGTCATCGAGGATTATTTCGACATCCAGTTCGAGCTCGAGCAGACGTTGCGTCAGCGTAACAAGAATGCCGAACTGTCGCTTCTGAGCGGCCTGCTGCCGAAGGCCGGTACGGCAAGCTTCACGCGCCAGCAGGAGCCGCTCGGTCTCGGCCACGCCGTCTGGTGCGCCCGCGAGATCGTCGGTGACGAACCCTTTGCGCTGCTGCTGCCCGACATGGTCATGCGCGCCGAAAAGGGCTGCATGAAGGGCATGATCGAGCTTTACGAGCAGAGCGGCGGCAATGTCATCGCCGTCGAAGAATGCGCGCCCGATCAGGCTCATAAATACGGCATCGTCGGCGTCGGCGAGACGATCGGCAGCGGTTTCCGCATCACCGAAATGGTCGAGAAGCCGGCCAAGGGTACGGCTCCTTCCAACTTCTTCATCAATGGCCGCTACATCCTGCAGCCGGAAATCTTCCGTATCCTGGAAAGCCAGGAGCGCGGTGCCGGCAACGAGATCCAGCTGACGGACGGCATGCTGAAGCTTGCCAAGATGCAGGACTTCGCCGGCTATCACTTCCGGGGCCAGACGTTCGACTGCGGTGCAAAGGACGGCTTCATCCTCGCGAACGTCGCCTTTGCCTTGGCGCGTGACGACATCCGCCCCACCATCGAGGAAGACTTTAAGGCGCTCGTTGCTGCTCTGAAATAAGTGATCGAACTTCCGAATATGCTGAGGCCCGGCACATGCCGGGCCTCAATTCGTTTGAACGGAAGAATCATCAAAAAGCGAGGGCGGTCGTCAACGCTTCGCAGTCAGACCGATGCCCGCCTGGAGTTGACGGGTGCTGTCGCCAACGTCTCTGGTCGTCAGTTGATAGCCGACATTGCCGGTGAGATCGAGGTAACGGTTGATTCCCCAGGTCAGGCCGAAGGCGGCGTCATATTCGGTTTCATCGGCCGCGTTGCCATTGGAGGGGTAGTCGCGCCAGATCGTTCCGCCCGTCAGCTTGGCGGTGAGATCGTCGCGCAGCTGATGGGCCACGGTGCTCGTCAGTTGGTAAGCGGTGTAGCCGCTGAGACCGGCCGTCGTTGAAGGCTGGACCGTCGTCGAAAGGCCGACACTGATATCGGTGCCGCGCTGTGGCGACCAGGCGAGGCTGCCGTCGATCGTCGGCGAGTCGACCGAACTCAGGCGCGAATCGTCGAATTCCGTGTGTTGGTAGCCGAAGCCGAGCTCGCCCTTGAATTTTTCACCGAGGTCGACTTCGACGCCGCCCTTGCCGCCATAGCTCTGATTAGAGCGGGCATAACCGTTGCTGTCGCGCGTCTGGTCGTAGACGGCGCGCCCGAGATCCACTTCGACGAAGGGAATGATGGCGGGCGATAGCTCGTACCCGATGCGGCCGCGCCAGGTTCCGGCCGTCTGGTTGCGGTCGCTAAGGGTAACCGTCGTCCCATCCGAAAGCACGGCGTTGGAATAGACACTGCGTGTCAGCGCCACGGCCGTCGTGCCGCGCAGCAGGCCGAAATCGCGTTCCAGTGAGAGACCGGCCGTATATTGGTTGACGGCGGATTGTTTCGAGGCGCCGGCGATCGCATTCGGATCGCTGGTGTCCTCGCGGTAGAATTGATAGCCGGCGGTGACATGTGCTGTCGTGTCGGCGGGAAGATCCAGGCGCAGGTCGGCATTGAGGTTGACTGTCGGTTTCTCTTCGCCCGTGCCGCCGACGTTCCTCTGCCAGACGCCTTCGCCGGTGATGGTCAGCGCGTGGCGATCCCAATCCGATGTCAGGGTGCTGCGCAGGTCGGTCTGCAGGAAAGTGCGGTTGTTCTTGACGTCGCCGGTGCGATCCCGCTCGATATTGACCGACTGATTGATCGAGGGGCGCAGGGTAAAGGTGCCGAGCGGTATACCCTGGGCGTCTGCGCGATCTCGATATTGGCGAGCCTTCAGACCGTCGACGGCAGATTCCCGCTGATTCACGCGGCGCAGGTCGTTATCCAGCGTCGAGCCGGTGGTCGTGGGGTCGATGCCGGTGAGGCGCAGCGGCGCGTTCAATGGCGCGTCGCTGGAGGTCGATGTCTGGTTTGCCGGTGCGGTTGCCTGGCTGTCGGCGGTGGATGCGACGCTCGGATCCGTCGAGGAAGCCGATGTCGGGGCAGGCAAGGTATCGTCGAGGTTCTGATCTGGCGGCAATGATTGCGCATGGATCGGCAGTGGAAGGGCAAATGCGATACCCCAGCCGAGCAGGGCGGAACTCGCCCATGCCGTCAGCCGGAGGGCACCATGACCCGCCTTGTCCTTGCCGATGCCCATGTTGTTTATATCTGACCCTGCTGGAAATGACCTAAATTCTTACTCAAGTGTAAAGGCGCGTGGTTAACGGTTGGTTGCCAAGCGATGGCAACAAGAACGGGTTCGAGAATATTTGTCGGGAAGATGTTGCAGGCTGTCGCATCGCTATAAGTCGATCTTTGGTGGACAGATTTGCCGAAAAGCGTTAGGCCTCGCTCATGAACAAGAGAGCTGTAAGACTCATCGAGAATGGTGCGATCGAATCCGCGATGCGAACGATCGAGACCGAGAGACGGGGCATGGAAGCGCTGGAACGCGCACTGACCAACGGTCTGGCCGAGCCTTTCAGCCGCGCGGTGGAGATCATAGGCGATATTTCCGGCCGTGTGGTGATCACCGGCGTCGGCAAGAGCGGCCATATCGGCAACAAGCTCGCCGCAAGCCTGGCGTCCACGGGTACGCCGGCATTCTTCGTGCACCCGGTCGAAGCCAATCACGGCGATCTCGGCATGATCACGCAGCACGATGTCATCATCGCCATATCGTGGGGCGGCGAGAGCGCCGAACTGCGTGGCATCATCAGCTATTCACGCCGTTTCTCAATCCCCATGATTGCGATCACTGCCGGCGAGACTTCTACGCTTGCGCGCGAATCGGATGTGGTGCTGCTGCTTCCCAAGGAGCAGGAGGCCTGCCCGCATGGGCTGGCGCCGACGACATCGACGCTGCTGCAGCTTGCCATCGGCGATGCGCTGACCGTCGCCTTGCTGGAGGCGCGCGGTTTTACGGCCGAAGATTTCCGTACCTTTCATCCGGGCGGCAAGCTCGGTGCCAGCCTCTCGCATGTTGCCGACATTATGCACAAGGGCGACAGCGTGCCGCTCGTTAAGCTTGGAACCGGCATGCCGGAAGCGGCGATGACGCTGTCGAAGATGCGGTTCGGCTGCGTGGGCGTGATCGATGATGATGGTTGCCTGTGCGGCATCGTCACCGATGGCGATATCGCCCGCAATCTCGGCACCAGCCTTGCGGAGAAGCTGGTCGACGAGGTGATGACCCCCAATCCGAAAACGGTGAAGGAAACGACGCTGGCGACGAGTGCCATGGCCGTGCTCAACCGCCACAATATCTCGGCTCTGATGGTCATCGATGAAGCGCGCCGGCCGATCGGCGTCGTGCATTTCCACGATCTGCTGCGGATCGGCGTCGCCTAATCAGACAGGTTCGACCGTGAGGTCGCGGCCGTTGCTGGCGACCACTTTGACGCGGGTGCCGACCGGCAGGTCCGGCCCGCTGACGGTCCAATAGGTATCGTTCAGGCGAATGCGCCCGCGGCCTTCGGCAATCGGCTGGTCGAGTGTTGCCGTGCGGCCAACCAGGCTGGCGCCGCGCTGGTTCAGGAATGGCTCGTCGGTCGCCTGGTTGTTGTTATAGAAATAGCGGCGGCCGATGAGGGCGACGATCACCGCTGTGGCGGCGAAGACCAATCCTTGTACCTGCCAGGCCCAGAAGCTGCTTTCCCAAAACAGAAGCGACAAGGCGCCGACGATAATCGCGGCGAGCCCGATCCATACCAGGAAGAAGCCGGGCAGGATCAGTTCGGCGGCAAGCAGCACCAAACCCACGAGCCACCAGCTCCAAGGCCCGAGTTCGACGATGAGATTGTCGAACATGTCAGCTCTCCTTCGGCGTCAGCGGATTAATCGAAGGCGTCGTGCGGGTAGGGCCGGAACGCGGGCGGGGTGGCTGCGGCGTGCCGCTGCCATCGCCATTGTCGCCGAAGACTTCGCGGGCGATAGCGCCGATGCCACCAAGAGAACCGATAATGGAGCTTGCCTCCATCGGCATCAGCACGATCTTGGAATTGCCCGCGGAGCCGATCGCAGTCAGCGCTTCGGTATATTTCTGGGCGATGAAGTAGTTGATTGCCTGCACATTACCTTCTGCAATCGCTTCGGACACCACGCGGGTCGCCTTGGCTTCGGCCTCGGCCAGTCGTTCGCGCGCTTCGGCATTGCGAAATGCTGCTTCGCGCTGACCTTCGGCTTGCAAAACGGCCGCCTGCTTCGCGCCCTCGGCGCGGAGAATTTGCGCGTTGCGCAGACCTTCCGCCTCCAGGACCTGGGCGCGCTTTTCGCGTTCCGCCTTCATCTGCCGGCCCATAGCGTCAACCAGGTCTTTTGGTGGTTGAATGTCCTTGATTTCGACGCGCGTTACCTTGATGCCCCAGGGCTCCACCGCCTCGTCGACCACGCGCAGCAGTCGTTCGTTGATGGCATCGCGATTAGACAAGAGCTCATCAAGATCCATGGAGCCCATGACGGAGCGGATATTCGTCTTGGTGAGGTTGAGGATCGCGGTTTCCAGATTGGTGATCTGATAGGCAGCCTGCGCCGCATTCAACACCTGGAAGAATGCTACCGCATCCGCGGAAACGCTCGCATTGTCCTTCGTGATGACTTCCTGGGTCGGCACGGCCAACACCTGTTCCATCACGTTCATTCGCACCCCGATTGTTTCGATGAAGGGTACGATCAGATTGAGCCCCGGTTCCAGCGTTCGGATATAGCGTCCGAAGCGCTGAACTGTGTACCGATAGCCTTGTGGTACGGTCTTGATGCCTGCGAACAGCACCAGAACGACGAAGATCACCAAGGCGATCACAACGATGCTGAAACCACCGACTACCATCGAACTCCTCCATGGACGCACCCGCCTCAACAGGTTCGCGTCGCCCAAACCGCTGCCATTCGGCCTCCCTATGCTCGGTCGAGCTTATGAGGCGGCAGCTCAATCAGATGTGGTGGGTTAGCATGTTCTCAGCAAGTGAGGAATGGGGCTACAGCGGACGTTTTGCTGCGAGCCGATCAAGCAATCGTCGTCCGGGTCTTGCGCCCGGCGATTGATATTCATACCTTATATGGAATTTCCGGCTCCGCTGCCTCGCAGCCTTTTCGGGCCAAGCCATCGCGCATCATCAGGGTGAAGCTATGAACTTAGATAGGACCTTGCGGTCGGTTGTGGCCGTGCACGCCTCAATTCCGGAAGACGCCTTTACGGCGGCAACGCTCGGCATCCGCAGGGAAGGCAGTGGCGTTGTCATCCGCGGTAACGGCCTGGTATTGACGATCGGCTATCTGATTACCGAAGCGGAAGAGGTCTGGCTCACGACCAATAGTGGCCGTGTCGTGCCTGGCCATGCGCTCGCTTACGATCAGGAAACGGGATTTGGTCTTGTGCAAGCGCTCGGGCCTCTCGATGTGCCCGCCCTCGAATTCGGCGACGCCGACAAGGCCGAGATCGGTGATGAAGTCGTTGTTGCTGACGGGATCGGTCAGTTCGTCGAGGCGAAGATCGTCGCAAAGCAGGAATTTGCCGGCTATTGGGAATATCTGCTTGATGAGGCAATCTTCACGGCGCCCGCCCATCCCTCCTGGGGCGGCGCGGCTCTTGTTGACGAAGACGGCAAGCTTCTCGGTATCGGCTCGTTGCACTTGCAGATGGCGACGGAGAAGGGCGATAGCGCGGATATCAACATGATCGTGCCGATCAATCTGCTGATGCCGATCCTGGACGATCTGATCAAGCGCGGTCGGGTCAACAAGCCTCCGCGGCCCTGGCTCGGTGCCTTCTCAGCCGAAAGCAATGGCGAAGTCGTCGTCATGAGCGTCGCGGAGGGCGGCCCGGCGGCCAAGGCGGGCTTGCGTCGCGGCGACGTCATTTCCGAAATCCGCGATGGCGAGGTCGACGGGCTCGCCGATTTCTATCGCAAGATCTGGGAAAGCGGCCCGGCGGGTTCCGAGATCCCCATGCGTATATTGCGCGATGGAAGAGAGGCCTGGCTGCGCGTCAAATCCGCCGACCGCGGCAGCTTCCTCAGAAAGCCGCAGCTCCAGTAGGATTGCGTCGCCGGGATCAATCCCGGCGCTTCGTTCAAGCCCAGCCGAGCAGCTCCCGCCGCACCACCTTCTCCAGCACGTTCATGCCGTCTTCGCTGTCGTTGAGACAGGGGATATGGGTGAATTTATCGCCGCCATTGTGGTGGAAGGATTCAGCCGCCTGCTCGGCGATCTCTTCCAGCGTCTCCAGGCAGTCGGAGACGAAGCCTGGATTGAGGACGGCAATCCGCTTGGTGCCGTTTCTTGCAAGCTCTTCCACGGTCTTGTCGGTATATGGCTGCAGCCATTCCTCAGGTCCGAAGCGGGACTGGAACGTAACCATGAACTGGTCTTCCGATAGGCCGAGCTTCTCGCGCAGCAACCGGCCGGTCTTCTGACAGAAACAGTAATAGGGATCGCCGAGCTTGAAGTAGGACATTGGTATGCCGTGGAAGGACGCGATGATCTTTTCGGGCTGCCAGTCCAGCGTCGATAGATGGCGGGTGACCGAATTGGCGAGCGCCTCGATATAGGTCTCGTCGTCGTGATATTGCGGCACGGTGCGGATGGCCGGCTGCCAGCGCATCTTCTGCAGCTTCTCGAAGGCCTTGTCGTTGACCGTCGCTGTCGTTGCAGCCGCATATTGCGGATAGAGCGGAAAGAGCACGATGCGCTCGCAGCCGTCGTCCTTCAGCGCCTGAATGCGATCGGCGATCGAAGGCTGACCATAGCGCATGGCCCAATCGACCTTGACGTTGGGCAGGTCGCGCAGGCGCTCGGCCATCAGGTCTGACTGGTTACGGGTATAGGTGCGCAGATAGCTCTCGTTCTTGTCCTTGTTCCAGATCGTCTCATAGGCCTTGCCGACCTTCTGCGGCCGGGTGTTGAGCACGATGCCGAACAGGATCGGGTACCATTTCCAGCGCGACCACTCGATGACGCGGCGGTCGGTCAGGAATTCGCGCAGGTAGCGGCGCATCGAAGAATAATCGGTGCCGTCGGGCGTTCCGAGATTGACGAGCAGCACGCCGACCTTGCCGTATTTCACGCTGGGGTGACCGGGTGAAAGCGTGGTCAGGTCTGCTGTCATCGATTGAATTCCTCTCAAGATACGAAGCACTTCACATAAGAATAAAAGCCGGTCCGGGAAAGCCCGGACCGGCTGGAGTAAGCGAGACAAATCGTCTTACTTGGCCGGAATCTTCAACTTTTCGCCGACCGACAGGTGATGCGGCTTGATGTTGCGGTTGGCCGCCACGAGTTTGTGCCACCGGCTGGCGCTGCCATAATAGGTCTTGGCGAGATCCCAGAGCGTGTCGCCGGCGACGACGACGTGGGTTGTGGGTGTCTTTGGCGGTTCGTTGCCCTTTGCCTCCGGCGTCGCTGTTGCCGGAGCTGTGGCCGTGGGTGCGGAGGTCGCCGGGGTTTCCGCCGCTGGAGCTGAGGTGGCGGGTGTCGAGGCTGCCGGATCCGATTTTGCCGGAGCGGACGGTGTCGCGGTCGGGTTTGCCGGCATGGTGGTAGTTGGCGTTGTCACCGTGGGAGGTGAGGAGGCCGGAGGGGTGGTCGTGGATGAGGCGCCGCCACCCGTAGCTGCTGCTGCCGGCTTCTGCTCCGGTGCTGTCTGCGTGGTATCGGCGGGCTTTGCGGGTTCCGGCTGCGCAGCTGGCGCTGCCGCGGTTATCTGGGTTATGCGGCCGTCCGTGTAGGGCTTGTAGGGATTATGCGCGCCGAGATAGTCGGCGACCACCGATTCCAGATTGGGGCCGAAGTCATAGGCGTTCTTGCCGTCCTTGGCGAAGACTGTATAGCCGTCACCTCCGGCGCGCATATAGTTGTTGCTGACAACGCCGTAGGTCTTTTCCGGGTCGATCGGCTTGAACTCGGTGCCTTCCTGCACCTCGACTGAGACCAAACGGTTGCCCGGCGGCTTCGATTTGTCGAAGCTGTATTTGAGGCCGGCAACCTGCGGGAAGCGGCCGGCGCCGTCGTCGATCTGGCTGAGGCCGTTTTCGAGCGCCGCTTTCACGTCGGCTCCCGTGAGCTGGAAGGTCGCAACCGTGTTCTGGAAAGGCAGCACGGTCAGCACGTCGCCCATGCTGACGTCGCCGGCGCCGATCGAGGCGCGCAAGCCGCCGCCGTTCTGGATGGCAATGGAGATTCCTTGCGCCTTGGTGCGGTCGAGCATCGCATCGGCGACGAGATTGCCCATCGAGCATTCCCGAACGCGGCAGACTTCACGCGCGCCTTCGATCGGCTCCTGCGAATTGCCGATGATCTTCTTGCGCAGTTCCTGGATCGGTTTCGCCATCTCCTGCACGCGTGCAAGGATCATCGGATCGGGCTTGATGGAGGAATCAAGCAGGATCGGATCACCCTTGGCTTCCTTGACGGCGCCATTGTCGTCGAAGGTGACGACGATGTCGCCGAGATATTTGCTGTAGGACGCGGCCTGTACGACAGGCACTTTATAGCCGGCCGGATTGTCGACCATGGTCGGGTAGGGGCCGGCTGCCTTCGGATCGGTATTCGACAGGAGCGTATGCGAGTGGCCGCCGACAACGACGCTGACGCCGGCGATCTTGGCGATCTTCTCGACATCGCGCGGATAGCCGACATGAGTGAGCGCGATGATCTTGTTGACGCCTTGCGATTTCAGGGCATCGACTTCGGCGCTAATGGCGGCGGCATCGTCGGTGATCTTCACATGCGGGCCTGGAGAGGCAAGTTCCGGTGTTTCGGTCGTCACCGCACCGACGATACCGATCTTCTGGCCGCCGATATCGAGCACGATCGACTTCTTGATGCGTTCGCCGAGCTTCGACTGGTCGTCGACCACCAGATTGGCCGTCACGACGGGGAACTGCGCCTTGTCGAGGAAAGCGGCAAGCGGGCCTTCGCCATCGTCGAACTCATGATTGCCGACCGTCATGGCATCGATCTTCATGTCATTGAGGAATTCGACTTCGGCAGCGCCCTTGTAGGTCGTGTAGAATAGGGAGCCCTGGAAGTTGTCGCCGGCATCGAGGACGAGGACGTTCTGGCCGGCAAGCGCGGCGCGGCGCTGGTCGATGATGGTCTTCAGCCGGGCTGCGCCGCCGAAGCACTCATTCTTGGCTTCTTCTTCTGCGGAGCACGTCGCGTCGAACTTGTTGATCGACTCCACGCGCGAATGGAAATCGTTGAAGTGCAGGATGTTGAGCTGATAGTCCGCGAAGGCGGCGCTGGTGCTCAGCGCCAGCAGCGTGGCGGCCAAAAGACCCACTCCGAAGGGCTGCTTCATCTGTTTCTCCTGTTGGTCATTGCAATCCGGCCCGCCAATGCCCGAGGCGGTCCCCCATGCCGATGTTTCCATCCCGGCGGAGCGAGCGCAAGTAAAAGCTGTTGGCTTCATTCGGATTTTACAAAGAAGCGAAATGGCCCGCCAGATCAGGCGCAGGCTTCGACGGAGGCTGCACCATAGGATTCGCGCAGCGCCGCAGCGGCATTCCAGCCAACGGAGCAGAAGACGAGCGCACAACAGAGGAAGGCGACAAGATGCAGGCGCCGATTCCGCCTCCGGTAAAGCAGGATGGCGCCGACCCCGTAGACGAGCAAAGCCGGTATGGCGAAGAGGAGGACGCTTGCTGGGCCGTCGCAATCAAGGGCGTCGATGCCCTGAGCCCGATAGCTGTTTACAGGGAGGACCGTCGCCATAATGGCGACGGGCAATGCCGCGACAAGTGCCAGATAGAGGATCAGCATGCCGCGCATGATGTCTTATCCGTCCATCGGGTCTCTATCAGCCCTGGCGATTGAGCGAGAAGTGCCCACCGGTTTCGGAGGTGCAATTGAGCTGGCTGGGATTGGCCAGGAAGCAATTCACCTTCGATGATGTGCGCTTGATGTTCGAATAGAGGTTGATCTGGATCACGCCGGATGGATCGGTCGTATAGGTTCCCGAGGCCATCTGCTGGTTCGTGCCATCAGTGGTATGCGTTTCGAATCGGCCGCCATTGAAGGTCGAATTCAGGCCGTTCGAATCAGCCCAGCTTCCTTCCACCGAATTCATGCGCGGCTGGGAGCCACCCGGGTTCATCCCCATCGGCGGCGGTCTGGAGCCGCCGAAATCGACGCAGGCGGAGAGGGCCGCGGCGGCGGCAACGAGGGCAAGAACGGTTCTCATCTTCATAAATATCTCCCGCGAATGAAGGCGGTCTAAAGGCGTATCGGTTGCAAGGAAGATGCCGCGACCATCGGGCTAAAGCAAGACGCTCCAGGCGATCTGCTTGATTTATCTGGCTTGCGTAACAAAAATGCCCGCACGACTTGTGCGGGCATTCGGGTCTGGCATCAAGCTGACACGATACCCTCAGCGAACTAGAATGTTCCGGAACTGCCAGGGGTCTTTGGTGTCGATGTCTTCCGGGAAGAGGCCCGGACGGCCGTCGAGCGGGGTCCAGTCGGTGTAGTGACCTTCGACCGGGCCGAGATAGGGCAGCTGCACTTCGAGGCAGCGCTTGTAATCGATTTCGTCGGCTTCCACGATGCCGGCCTTCGGGTTTTCCAGCGCCCAGACCATGCCGGCGAGCACGGCTGACGTCACCTGCAGACCGGTGGCGTTCTGGTAGGGAGCGATGCGGCGGGTCTCTTCGAGAGACAGGCGCGAGCCGTACCAGTAGGCATTCTTGGCATGGCCGTAAAGCAGCACGCCGAGTTCGTCGATGCCGTCTTCCAGCTCGTCCTCGTCGAGAACGTGATGGACCGGCTGCGGCGTGCCGCCATTGCCGAACATCTCGTGGAGCGAGAGCACGGCGTCATTGGCCGGATGATAGGCGTAATGGCAGGTCGGGCGGAAAGTGACTTCGCTGTCCTTGTCGCGGACGGTGAAATAGTCGGCGATCGAGATCGACTCGTTATGGGTGACGAGGAAGCCGTATTGCGGGCCGGGGGTCGGGCACCACGTGCGCACACGGGTATTGGCGCCCGGCTGCTCCAGATAGATGGCGGCCTTGCAGCCCTTCTTGTGCTTCTTGGCGTTCTTCGGCATCCATTCTTCATGGGTGCCCCAGCCGAGTTCGGCCGGCTGCAGACCTTCGGAAATGAAGCCTTCTACGGACCAGGTGTTCCAGAAGACGTTGAGCGGCTTCGGATGCTTGGTGCGCTGCGTGTCGCGCTCGGCGATGTGAACGCCCTTGACGCCGACCTTCTTCATCAGCTTTGCCCAGCCTTCGCGATCGTGCTGATCCGGCTCTTCGAACTTCAGGCCGATATCCTTGGCGAGATTGACGAGCGCCTGCTTGACGAACCAGGAGACCATGCCCGGATTGGCGCCGCAGGTAGAAACGGCCGTCGCGCCACCTGGGTTCTTTTCCTTCTCCTTGCGCATGGTTTCGCGCAGGGCATAGTTGGTGCGGTCGGCGTTCTTCAGGCCCTTGTCGAAGTAGAAGCCGAGCCAGGGCTCGACAACGGTGTCGATATACAGAACGTCGAGCTTGCGGCACAGCTTGACCAGGTCGAGTGAGCCGGTATCGACCGAGAGGTTGACGCAGAAGCCCTGGCCGCCGCCTTCCGTAAGAAGCGGCTTCAGGAGATCCTTGTAATTGTCCTTGGTGACATGGGCCTGGATATGGCGGACGCCATGCTTTTCCAGGATCGCCAGGTGCTCGGCATCCATCTGCGGGTCAATGACGACCATCCGGCTCTTGTCGAATTTGAAATGGCGCTCGATCAGGGGCAGGGTGCCACGGCCAATGGAGCCAAAGCCGATCATCACGATCGGACCGGTAATTTCGGCATATACCGGATAGTTGTGTTTCGTCATTCTTTTCTCCTTCGAAAGGCGGGACGCCGTTCGGTTCACGAAATTCAATTAGAGTTTACGCGAAAGCGCTGGCAGAGTTTGCGCGAAAACGCGAGGTGAGCGGCTCTAATCATAATTTGATGTCACAATAAAGAGCTGTTGAGGGTTAGCCGGGCAAAGTCAAGTGGAGGGCAACATACACGCCATATGCGACGAGTTTGTTGCCCTCAAGGTTGGTTTTCGCTGACATAAACGGAATGGGGCAGCAGGCAAGCGCCTTCCGCCGCTTAGGCCTTCAGGCCTTCCAACCCGTCGACGACGGTGGTGAGGGCGATTTCCTGGACTTCGTAAATGGCGACACCGTGGATCGTGAAGGGGTCGGCCGCGACATAGGCTTCAAGTTCCACCCGCTCGCCACGAGCGAAGATGACGCCGCCTGTGCGCGGTACCTTGCGGCCGGAAGCGAGGAACCAGCCCCTGGCATAGCCCTCCTGCACCCAGGCCATATGCGGCTGCATGTGCTTGTCGGCTTCGTCATTGCCCTTGAGGTAGGTGAGCGAGAGAATGAACATGCAATCAATTCCATAGGAGTTGTGCGCGGATCAGGCCGCGCAGGGAGTTTCCGACATAAAGGGGGCGATCTTTCAGGTCGTCGAGCCGGATGCGGCCGACGCGGGCCTTGCGCTGGCAGATGAGTTCGGTGCGCAGGACGCCGGCAAGCAGACCGGCCGATATTGGAGGGGTTCTGAGCAGGTCCGCGCTGTCCTCAAGGAAGACCGAGGTGATCGTTCCCTCGCACACCTCGTCCTTCTCATTCAGGAGCAGGACTTCATCGGCCTCGTCTGGCCGGCATTCCGCGCGGGCTGCTTCATAGATGCCACGTCGCGTGGTTTTAAAACGCAGCAGCTTGTCGGAGGAATCGAGCCGGGTCGCAGCGATGCGCAAGCGCCAGACGGTGTCAGGCAAAAGCGGGACAAACGGCGCCGTCGTCACTTCCGCTTGCCCTTCGCGGTCCAGAGTGAGGCGAACTCTCAAAGGTGCGGCAGCGCCGGCAACCGCCTGTTCCAGTTTTCCAAGCACGTTCTTCGGGGCTGCAAAGCCTAAACGGCGGATGGAACGCTGCAGCCGCGCAAGATGCAGGCGCAGGCGCACGAAACCGGTTTCCGGCTCGAAGCGCAGCGTCTCGATGAGGGAAAAATTCTCTACCGGTCGATCCATCTATCCCCCACGGCGAAGCGCGCCTTGAGGAGGCACTCCTCATATTCCGCTTCCGCCGTCGAATCGAAGACGATGCCCCCACCGACATTGAACACCGCGCGGCCGTCTTCGAAAAGCGTGATCGTGCGGATCGCCACCGAAAAGCGCATGGCTCCATCGGGCGAGATCAGGCCGATCGCGCCGCAATAGGCGTCGCGCGGGCCGTCTTCGAGATCGTGCAGGATTTCCATCGCCCGTATTTTCGGCGCACCGGTGATCGAGCCGCAGGGAAAAAGTGCGGTAAGGATATCGCGGATCGATATGCCCGGACGCAGCTTCGCCTGGACATGGCTGACCATCTGATGGAGCGTGGGATAGGTCTCGATCTCGAAGAGCTTCGGCACGTCAAGTGTGCCGACCTCGGTGATGCGCGAGATATCGTTGCGCAGGAGGTCGACGATCATACGGTTTTCGGCCTGCGTCTTTTCGTCGGCAAGCATGGCGGCGATAATGCGCTCGTCCTCGGCGGCATTCGCACCGCGCTTGGCCGTGCCTTTCATCGGATGCGTCTCGATCCAGCCGTTCTCGTCCGTGCGGAAGAAAAGCTCCGGCGAGCGCGACAGGATGATCGGACCGCCGAGATCGACGAGTGCGCCGTATTTCACCGGCTGCCGTTCGATCAGCGACCAGAAGGCGGCGCGGGGATCACCGTTCCATCGCGCATGGATCGGCATGGTAAGGTTTGCTTGATAGCAGTCGCCAAGGCGCAAATGCAGATGCAGCCTGTCGAAGCGCTCCTGATAGGTCTCGAAATTCCAGGCCGCTTTCGGCTCTGTCAGTAATTCCTGGTTTTCCATGCGCTTGGCTGGTTGGCAGAGCGGGTGGTCGCCCGCAGCAGGGCCGTCGAAAACGCCGAAGCAGAGCAGGGGCGTTTCCCTGTTCTCCTCGGCGAAAGGGACGAGTTTTTCCTCGAAGAGATGGCCGGCGTCATAGGCGATATAGCCGGCAAGCCATTGTCCTTGCCGCTTGGCCTCCTCCATCCGATCGAGGGCATCGAAAAATTGCGCGCGTGTATGGGCGATAATGATCTCGGCCGGTTCGGCGAAGATCATCATCTGTCCTGTGCTGTCGTCCCTGAAGAGGACGTAGGGTATGGCATCGACCATGCGCGGATTTCGATCAGGTTCTCGTTATATTGATTGTCAGGCTTTAGTTGTGCCTACCGCAACCAGGCGTATGGCCCCTCACCCTAGCCCTCTCCCCGCAGGCGGGGAGAGGGGATCGATCCGACATTGCCGCGCCATTCGCGCCCAAATGATGCGAAGGCTGAGCCGCGGCTCCTTCTCCCCGCATAGGCGGGGAGTGGGTTGGGGTGAGGGGCCATGCGCGCGGTTGCGGCAATGGCAGACATGCCTGACCTGCTCCTACGAGCAGACGGGATTTCAGTTCTTATCTAACGCTTCCAACTCATCGATCAGCCCTTCGATCATCGACAGGCCCTTGCTCCAGAACGACGGATCGGTCGCGTCGAGGCCAAAAGGCTTCAGAAGCTCAGAGTGGTGCTTGGTGCCGCCGGCCTTCAGGAGCTCGAAATACTTGTCCTGGAAGCCCTTTTCGGCGTTCTGGTAGACCGCATAGAGCGAGTTTACCAGGCAATCGCCAAAGGCATAGGCATAGACGTAGAAAGGCGAGTGGATGAAGTGGGGGATATAGGCCCAATAGGTCTCATAGCCCTCGGAGATCTTGATCGCCGGGCCTAGGCTCTCTTCCTGCACGGAGAGCCACAGCTCGCCGATATTGTCCGATGTCAGTTCGCCATTCTTGCGGGCGGTATGCACCTTGCGCTCGAATTCGTAGAAGGCGATCTGGCGCACGACCGTATTGATCATGTCCTCGACCTTCTGGGCGAGCATGGCCTTGCGTTCGCGCTTGTCGGTAGTCTTGTCGAGGAGCGCGCGGAAGGTCAGCATCTCGCCGAAGACGGATGCGGTTTCCGCCAATGTCAGCGGCGTCTGGCACATCAGCGCCCCCTGGCCGCCGGCCAGCACCTGATGCACGCCGTGGCCGAGCTCATGCGCCAGCGTCATGACATCGCGTGGCTTGCCCATGTAATTGACGAGGACATAGGGATGGGCTGACGGGACGGTCGGATGCGCGAACGCACCGGGCGCCTTGCCGGGACGTACCGGCGCGTCGATCCATTCCTCATCGAAAAAGCGCTTGGCGATCGCAGCCATTTCAGGCGCGAAATTGCCGTAGGCCGAAAGAACCGTGTCCTTCGCATCGGTCCAGGGGATCAGTGCATTTGGCGTTTCCGGCAGCGGCGCGTTACGATCCCAGAAATTCATCTGCTCCATGCCGAGCCATTTGGCTTTCATCTTGTAATAACGATGCGACAGGCGCGGATAGGCGTCGCGCACGGCGGCTGCCAAGGCATCGACGACCTCGCGCTCGACGCGGTTGGCGAGATGCCTGCTATCGGCAATATCCTCGAAACCGCGCCAACGGTCGGAAATTTCCTTATCCTTGGCGAGCGTATTGGTGATCAGCGTGAAGGTGCGCAGGTTCGCCTTGAAGGTTTCGGCAAGTGCCATGGCCGCCTTGCGACGCACTTCAGGGTCCTGCTCCTGCAGCATGTTCAAGGCCACTTCCAACGGCTGCTTCTCGCCGTCGATCTCGAAGCGCAGTTCTGCCATCGTCTCGTCGAACAGTCGGTTGAAGGCGGCAGCGCTCGTCATCGACTTTTCCAGGAACAACTGCTCGAGCTTGTCGTCGAGCTGATGCGGCTTGTCCTTGCGCAGATCGACGATCCACGGGCGGTAGTGACCGGCGGTGGCGTCGTTCACCATGCAGGCATCCATGATTGCGTCGTCGATGCGGTTCAATTCCAGCGGAAAGAACAGCAGGTGCGCGGCGTAGTCCGTCAGTTTTGCCTGGACGTCGCCATAGAGCTTGCCGTTGGCCGGATCGATGGTGTTCGTGAAATAGGTGAGCCCGGCATAGGAGCCGAGGCGGCCCATGATATCGTCAAGCGCCTCATACTCCTTGATGGCGGCGCCGATGCCGGCATCACCCGATTTGGCGGCGGCTTCGGTCAGCTTGCCTTTCCACTTTTCCTCGAAGGCAATGGCCAGCTTGCGGGCCTTTTCGATGTCTCCAAGAAATTCCGGCGAGGTCGCGGACGGATAGAGATCGCTGAGCTTCCAGGCGGGCAGCTCGCCAAGCGCCTGGCCGGCGGCCGAGCTTGCGGAGAAGTTAAGAGAGTGGCGGAGCGAGGTCGGGCTCATGGGCGAAATTTCCTCTGCTTTTATCTTTCGGATCGTCCGATCCATTCGTGTCTAGTGGGCTGGAAAGGCCACCGCAAGGCCTGATTTTCCAGCGCCGGCCGTTGATTCATAAGCGATTTTATATTCGTCATAATGATTAAAATGCGATGGTTTGGCAAAACTTCATGTTCAAGCCTTTCTGCGAATGTCCGCGTCAGGTTTCGCATGAAGTGAGGCACCAATGACCGTTTACAATAGCGCCAAGGGAGGCGCGCAGATTCTCGTTGTTGAGGATGATCCGATTCAACGCCGTCTGCTGAAGAATGCCATCGAGCGGCACGGACACGTTGCCCATTTGGCAGAAAATGGCCGTCTCGGCCTGGAGTTCCTGAAGCGTGGCCACGATCAGATTAATGTGATCGTGCTCGATCTCATGATGCCGGAAATGAACGGCATCGAGTTCCTGGGCGCTCTGAACGATATGGGCATCGACCTGCCCGTCATCGTGCAGACCGGGCAGGGCGGCATCGATACCGTGGTGCAGGCCATGCGCGCCGGCGCCTTCGATTTCGTTGTCAAGCCTGTGTCGCCAGAGCGTATCGCTGCGTCGATCGCCAACGCCCTGAAGCTCGACCAGCGCGAGGCGAAGGCCCGCGCCGGGCGCAAGTCGCGCTCGAGCAGCATCTCCTTCGACGACATCGTCTCGGCAAGTCCGGCGATGATGCGCGTGATCGATCTCGCCCATCGGGCGGCGCAATCGAGCATTCCGGTGGTGCTGGAAGGCGAATCGGGCGTCGGCAAGGAACTGGTGGCTCGCGCCATTCAGGCCGCCAGCGATCGTGCCGGCAAGCCGTTCGTGATCGTCAATTGCGGTGCGATCCCGCATAATCTCGTCGAAAGCATCCTTTTCGGACACGAGAAAGGCGCATTCACGGGGGCGACCGAGCGCCATGTCGGCAAATTCATGGAAGCCGATGGTGGCACGCTGTTCCTCGACGAAATCGGCGATCTGCCGCTGGAAGTCCAGGTCAAGCTTTTGCGCGCCGTGCAGCAGGGCGAAATCGAGACCGTCGGCGCACGTGTCGCTCAGAAGGTCAATGTCCGGCTGATCTCGGCCACCAACAAGGATCTGATCGAAGAGGTCAAGGCAGGGCGATTCCGCGAGGATCTCTACTATCGCCTCAATGTCTTCCCGATTACGATGCCGGCCCTGCGCCGCCGCAAGGAGGACATCCCGCATCTGGCGCGCGCTTTCGCCGACCGGTTTGCACTGGAGCAGAAGCTCGATCGCCCGCTTGGTATCAGCAATGATGCTCTAGCCCTGCTGACGGCCTATGACTGGCCGGGCAATATCCGCCAGCTCGAAAACGCGATCTTCCGCGCAGTCGTTCTGTCCGAAGGACCGGAATTGCTCGATACGGATTTTCCGCAGATCGCCGCGCAGCTGCCGGGTTATTTCGCCGTCGAGCATCCGACTTTGGTTGTGGATAATTCGCATGCCTCGTCGGCTGGACTTCTGGCGGCTGAAAGAAGCGAGCGGATCCCTTACGGGGTTGCGCAGGCATCGCCTGCAACTCCTCCGCTTGCTTCCGCCGATGCCTCGGCCGGTACTTCCGACAACGTCATCGTCAGCACGAACACCTTGGGCGATGTAAGAAAACTGGCGGATGTAGAGGAAGAATTGATCCGATTCGCCCTTAAATTCTATCGCGGGCAGATGAGTCAGGTGGCGAGAAAGCTCGGTATCGGGCGCTCAACTCTCTACCGTAAGTTGAAAGACTATGGCATCGACCCGGATGATCCGCAAAAAAGCGCGGCATGAGAAAAAGCTTAACGTTTAGGCAAGCATATTTTGTTACCCGTCGTAAAGCACTTGTTAGTGCATCGTTCACCATGTATGAAGGGGGCGACCATGTGTGGCATTTTTGCCATCGTGTCACCGCAATTGACAGCCATTTGGAACACGATGCGACATTGTCTGTCGGACGGGGATCGAATTGCCGAATTTGAGTGCAAATACCAAGCCTAATAGCTTGAGCTGGCATTCTGCGTGCTCTAACCTATTTAGCAAGGTGGCCAAGGTAGCAGCCATTGGCCTCCTTGCTTTGGCCGTTTCTACTCCTGTTTTCGTCGGTACTCCCTCGCAGGCTGGTGGTGAAACCCGCAGCCTGAAGATCTATTATGTCCACACCGGCGAAAAGGCCGTCATTACCTACAAGCGCAACGGCAGGTTCGATCCGGACGGCCTGGAGAAGCTGAACCGCATCCTGCGCGATTGGCGCAAGAATCAGCCCACCAAGATGAACCCGCGCCTGTTCGATCTGATCTGGGAGGCCTACCGCGAAAGCGGTTCGCACGAATTCATCTATGTGATCTGCGGGTTCCGTTCGCCTGGCACCAACGAGATGCTGCGCACGCGTTCGGCCCACACCGGCGTTGCCAAGAAGAGCCAGCACATGCTCGGCAACGCGATGGATTTCTATCTTCCGGACGTCAAGCTTTCCAAGCTGCGCGAAATCGGCATGAAGCTACAGGTGGGCGGTGTCGGCTATTATCCGACTTCGGGTTCGCCTTTCGTCCATATGGACGTCGGCGGCGTGCGTGCATGGCCGCGCATGGATCGCCAGGATCTCGTCCGCCTCTTCCCGGATGGCAAGACGATGCATATTCCGGCCGACGGCCGGCCGCTGCCGGGTTACCAGCAGGCAGTCGCCGATTATAAGCGCCGCATGTCGTCCGACGATATCCAGATCGCCAGCTCCTCTTCGTCGCGCCGCGGCTTCTTTGCCCGTCTGTTCGGGGGCGGTGGTGCGGATGAGGAAGAGGATAACGCGGATACCGGCACGGCGGCAGCACCGGTGGCTGTCGCTTCGGCTGTTCGCAAAGGCCAGCCCGCTCCAGCCGCCAGCGATGATGGTGACGATGGCGCTGCTCCGGCTCCTGCCCAGGTTCAGGTCGCCAGCGTAAACGCGCCCGTTCCGCAGGTTCGCCCGGCATTCGGTAGTCAGCCTGCCGGCAGCGATGTTGCTTCCGCTCTCGTTTCGCCGTCTCGCAACGCTGCTCAGGATGCGCTTGCCGCCGCCATGCCGGATACGGGAGATCAGCCGCAATATGCCGATCTTCGCTCCTATCATGTGCCGGTGCCGTCCTTGCTTGACCGCCGCTCACCCGGCGATGCCGAAGTGGCATCGGCCGAGGCTGACATGAAAGGCCAGTTGGCTGCCGTTCCGGTGCCGGCGCAGCGTCCGGAATTGGCCGAAAGCCTGCTGGCATCAGCCGATGCGGATCAGGAGGCTGCCGACGACCAAGCCGATGCAGGCGCACTTTCGCCTTCGGTCATTGCGGCTCTGGAGCAGAGCCGTCCGGATCGATCGGATGCCAACAATGCGGTTGCGATGACCCAACCGTCGAACAACGTCGCGTCTAAGGATCAGCTGCCCGCGGCAGACAATGGTCTGGCTGCCGGTAACGATGCGGTGCAGGCAATTGCCTCCGTCCTGCCGCAGCAGAGGCCGACCCAGCAAATGCCGATGCAGGTGGCCGCACTCGCGCCGGTTCGCAGTGAGGTGAAGGCCAGCAGCCGTCGCTTCAACGACGGTTTCGAGCCGACAACGCCGCAGGAACGCCCGATTGCCGCTGGCATTGCGACCAAGGGCGGCCGGCCGAACAAGCAGGATGCCGTCGTGGCCGATTCGGGCCGTGCAACTGTGACAACTGCGCCGACGCTGACGGATAAGATGATCTCGCAATGGGCGATCGCAAAGGCTCGGGTCGAGATCGTGAACCGCCCGGTCAAGGCTCCGCGCTTCGTGAGCCCGACGCTTCGTGCCCAGCCGACTGCCGTTTACACGGATGGCTTCAAGGTACAGACCGCGTCGATCGATCCCGAACGCTTCAGCGGAAGCGCAGTGAATTTCCTTCAGGTTAAGAAATTTAATTCGGTCGAATAGACCAGACAAACCGTCATTGTTTCGGGAGCCCGTTTGGGCTCCTTTTTGATTCGGCAAGATGTGACCTCTTTGCGTTCGCAATCGGTTTCTTGCACTCTCAAGCCCCACACAAATCTGAGCTGACGCATGGTCCTCTGGCGCTGCTGTTGCGTGTGGGTGACATCGCGATGGCTTTCAGGTTCGTGTCAGCTTTTATGCATCCTTCCCCTCATCCGTCTTCAGTTTGGCTTCATTTGGCTTCGTTAGGTCGACGATTTCAGATCTGATGGATACTCATATTTGACCCGAAAGACGGCAATCATCATCGGCAATGGCAAGCTGCAGCGCGACCTTTCCGAGGTCGTGGACAATGCTGAATTCGCAATGCGCTTCAACGAGCCGAAAGCCTCGATCGGGATGAGCGGCTCACGCACGGATATTCTCATGCTTGCAGCTTCCAGCAAGCCGATGCAGCGCCGATTGACGGACCCGGCCTTTCTGACAAGCCCGACTTTCACGGCCGCCAAAGAGGTCGTGCTGGCCTATCATCCCGATATCATCCGCAAATATCACCCCAAGCCCAATCTTCTCTCGCGCCTCAAAGGCAGGAGAAGCGATTGGACGATGCGGACGATCGAATTGGTCGGCGCGGCCGGCAAGGAAATCCGCATCATGCCGCCGCAATTCTACATCGAGGGCTGCGAGGAACTCGGCGTGAGCCAATGCCGCATGCACCAGCTCTTTCCGAGCACCGGCTTCTTCGGCATCCGATATGTGCTGTCACGATTGCCTGCCGACGAGTGGGAGGTGAAGCTGTGCGGTTTCAGCTGGGAAGGGTGGAAACGCCATGCCTGGCTGGACGAGCGCCGCTGGGTTGAAGACAAAATGGCGAGCGGCCGCATCAGCGTGCTCGTTTAGCCTTCCTTCAGTTGTTCAGACCAGTTGAAAACAACCATTTTCAGTTTGGCCTCAGGTTTGCCTAAGCTCGCTTTCATTCAGGGTTGCTAGAGCCTCGCGAAATATGACCTCGAGGTATTCATTCATGCAAGCCCACGAATTCAACCCGTCTTCGGCGATGCCGCTCGAAAGATCTCACACGGGATTCGAGTTCGCTCCTGCGCCCAATTCGGTCGGTACCGTTCTGGACACGCCCGGCCAACCTGTCATTCGTGGCTTCATCATCCATCTCGCTCGCGCCCGCGATCGCATGCCCCAGGTTGAAAGGCTTGTTGCAAAGCTTCCGGTGCAGAGTGAGGTCATTGAGGCAGTCGATGGCCGCGCTCTGAGTTTCGCCGAGATCGACAATGTCTACCGTCCTCGGCTCCAGAAGCCATATTATCCGTTTGCCATGAGCGCGGGCGAGATCGCCTGCTTTCTGTCGCACCGTAAGGCTTGGGCCGCCATCGTCGAGCAGGGCATCGATGCCGGCCTTGTCTTCGAAGACGACGTCGAGATCGACGATGCGTTCCATGCCGCTTTTGCCGCCGCCAAGGCCTGCCTGAAGCCAGGTTCGTTTATTCGCTTCCCGTTTCGCATGGGCAAGGAGCATGGCAGATGTGTTCTGTCCCAGGGAGCGACCAATGTCATTCAGCCGACGCGGATTGGGCTTGGCATGGTGGCACAGCTTGTCAGCCGCGATGCTGCCATCCGCCTACTGGAGGCGACCGCCATTTTCGATCGGCCCGTCGATACCACCGTGCAGATGAGCTGGTTTACCCGCGTGTCGCCGCTTTCGGTCTTGCCCGGCGGTGTGCGTGAAATCTCTCCCGAGCTCGGCGGTAGCACGATCAAAAGCCGCAAGACATTGACGGAAACACTCTCCAGAGAGGTGTTGCGGCCACTCTATCGTGCCAAGATCGCGCTTCGCTCGCGCCGCATCATCTGAGATCATCCATCGTGGCCGTTCCGATCCTCGCATATCATCAGATTGCGGTGCCGCCGTCGCGCAAGGCACCGTTCAGAAGCATGGTCGTCCACCCAGAAGCTTTCCATCGTCAGATGGAATGGCTGAAAAGGCTTGGAATTAAGGGTGTATCGCTGCGCGAGGCAATGCCTTACATCCGCGGCGAGAAGACCGGCAAAGTCGCCGCCATCACCTTCGATGACAGCTATGCCAATGTTTATGAGAATGCCTTGCCCGTGCTGCAGGAGTTCGGCTTTACCGCCACGAATTTCGTCGTGGCAAACCAGATCGGCGGCAGCAATGTCTGGGACGTCCCCCTTGGCGTGGCGCAGGCGCCTTGCATGTCGGTCGAGCAGCTGAAGCGCTGGCACAGTCTGGGGCACGAGGTGGGATCGCACACGCTCGATCACGTCCGCCTGCCGCAATTGCCCATGGAAGAGGCACGCCGTCAGATCACGCATTCGCGCGAGCTGCTCGAAGATTTGCTGGATGAGGGAATCTCGTCCTTCTGCTTCCCCTATGGCGACGAAACACCGCTCGACCGCGTGCTTGCCTATGAAGCCGGTTACAGCGCCGCAACGACGACACGACGCGGTCGGGCGCGATCAAGCGACGATCCCTTCGGCTTGCCGCGCGCCACTATCCGGCGCAACGACAGCTGGCTGCATTTCGTCAGGAAATGTGCCCTCGGATAACGAGTCTCTGTAATCAGGGTGCTACCGTAAAGCTGTAACTGCCGTCGGTCTTATGGCCGGCGGCAGAAAGTACGGCGCCCACGCATCTTAGTCTTCATTTCTGCCTTATCGGCCGCTGCGCCTGCTACTTCTGTTTTTGGGGCGCGGAATTGGCCGTCGGATGAGCACTGCTGTCGCTGAGTATGGCAGCTCCACCGACATGATTCTGTGCTGTCGCCGCCGGCGGCATGAGGGTCCAGGTGAAATAGGCGATCAGACCGCAGACGCCGAGCAGGAAGACGGTGAGGATCGCGGGGATGGACCACTCCTTCGTGAACATCGGTGTTTCCTGACGCGACTTGAAAGAAGCCCGACGTCCGGCTGCCGTCTTATTGAGCTGTGTTGGCACAAGCGCCTCCAATATTACGCGTCGCGGTCGAAAGTGTTGTTGTGAAGGTCGGTTTCCGCACGATCTTCCTCATTATCTGCCTCGATGAAGCACGTACGACATTCGTCATTTGGGCTCAATGCGGCAATTTGGTATGCCCACCATTGTCACCGTTTACAGGCCGCGCCGAGGTCGGCTACAGATGATTGACAGGGCTCGCGCCGGCGGATTGGCGAGCCTCACATCACCAAGTCGCGAGGCTCGGTCACGCTCCGGTGCTTGCGCGAAGGGGAATTGGAATGCCCATCGAATCCTGGAGAGGCGGCGAGGTCGACGTTGCCGTGATCGGCGCCGGCGCAGCCGGCGTAGCTGCAGCCCGGCAGCTGCAATTGCTTCGGCCGGATCTCTCGATCGTCTTGCTCGAAGCCTCCGATCGCGTCGGCGGCCGCGCCCGCTCAATCCATCCGTTCGGCACCGACGCCGCCGCGCTCGATCTTGGCTGCGGCTGGCTGCATGGCGCGCGCACCAATGCCTGGACTGATATTGCCGAGGAAGTAGGCCTGACCGTCGATCGCACGCCTGCGCCCTGGAGCGATGGCGGCCATCGGTTGGAACAGAACGATCCCGATGCAAAAGCCGCCGCTGCCGCCGTCAACGACTTTTTCGGGCGGGTCTATGAGTATGAGGGCGATGCGGACGCCGATCTCTCGGCCATGTTGTCTCCTGATGATCCGTGGAATGAAAGGATTTACGCCGTCGGCGCCTTCATGACCGGGGGAGAGCTCGACAAGTCTTCGGTGATCGATCTTGGCCGCTACGATCCCGGCCCCGGTCCTGACTGGCGCGTGCGACAGGGCTACGGCACCTTGATCGCCACCTACGGTCTGCCGATGCCGACCGTTGTCGGCGCCGAGGTCCGCCGCATCGACCACAGCGGCGCCGGCCATATCGTGCTTTCGACAGGCAAGGGTGAGCTGCGGGCGAAGGCTGTCATCGTCACAGTTTCAACCAATGTGCTTGCGGCCGAACGCATCGCCTTCTGGCCGCCTTTGCCGGAAAAGATCGAGGCGGCGTCCCGCCTGCCGCTCGGCCTGGCAAACAAGCTTTTCCTTCGTGTTGCCGAGCCGGCGATGTTTCCGGAGGACACGCATGTGACGGGATCGCAGCATAGCCGCCGGACGGGCGCCTATCAGCTGAAGCCATTCGGTGCGCCGGTCATCGAGGCCTATTTCGCTGCCGACCTCGCGCTCGATCTGGAGCGCCAGGGCGTCGATGCGATGTTTGATTTTTCGGTGGAGCAGTTAAAGCGCGTCTTCGGTGCCGATGTCGGCAAGACGCTGTCGCCGCTGGCTGCGTCAGCCTGGGCGGGTGAGCCTTTCTTCGGTGGTTCTTATTCCTATGCGACGCCCGGCGCTTCCGACCTGCGCAGCGTCCTTGCCGCTCCTCACAACGAGCACTTGTTCTTCGCCGGAGAAGCCTGTTCGAAGACGCGTTATTCTACCGCGCACGGCGCCTATGAAACCGGCGCGGCTGCCGCCGAAGCCATCGCGAAAACGCTGTGATGGAAGCCCCATGAGACCGATAGCCAGCTTCCAGGCGAGAAATAGCGATTCGCCTCGTAATTTTATGCAAATCGCTCTTAAACTTGCGTGAGAACAGGCGTAAACGCAATCAAATACCACCCGATTTGATTTACACCATCCTTCGGGAGATGGGCGGCGAAGGCCGCAGCAAAAGAAGCATTGGAGGAGCCATGAGCACCGGCGAAACATTAACCTTCGACATCCAGAAAAACCCCAATCCCGCGACGGCGAGCGAGCGGGAAGCGCTGTTGCAGAACCCGGGCTTCGGCCGCATCTTCACCGATCACATGGTAACGATCCGCTACTCGCAGGACCGTGGCTGGCACAGCGCCAAGATCGAGCCGCGCAAGGCGCTTGCTCTCGATCCGGCAACCGTGGTGCTTCATTATGCCCAGGAAATCTTCGAAGGCATGAAGGCCTATCACCTGCCGGATGGCGGGGCCGCCCTTTTCCGCCCGAGCGCCAATGCGCGCCGTTTCCAGAATTCGGCCGAACGGCTGGCGATGCCGCGCTTGCCGGAAGAGCTTTTTGTCGAGTCCGTACGCGAGCTGGTCAAGATCGAGCGCGAATGGATCCCGACCGCGGAAGGGGCATCGCTCTATCTCCGGCCGTTCCTGATCGGCACCGAAGTCGCTCTCGGCACAAAACCGTCGGCAGAATATATCTATTGCGTCATTGCCTCCCCCGTCGCCTCCTTTTTTAAGGGCGGCGGATCGGCCGTCACGCTCTGGGTCTCCGAGAATTTCACCCGCGCCGCGCCGGGCGGCACGGGTGCGGCCAAGTGTGGCGGCAACTACGCCGCAAGTCTTGCCGCATTGGCTGAGGGCCAGCGCGAAGGCTGCGATCAGGTCGTCTTCCTCGATGCCGTCGAAAAGCGCTGGATCGAGGAGCTTGGCGGCATGAACGTCTTCTTCGTCTTCGATGACGGATCGCTGCAGACGCCGCCGCTCACCGGCACGATTCTGCCGGGCATTACCCGCGATTCGCTGATCAAGCTCGGCCGCGACATGGGTTTGACGGTACGCGAAGAGCCCTATTCGATCGAGCAATGGCAGGCGGATGCCGCGAGCGGGCGCCTGCGCGAATCCTTCGCCTGCGGCACGGCGGCTGTCGTGACTCCGATCGGCAAGGTGAAGGGCCGCAAGCACAGCTTCACCATCGGCGACGGCAATGCCGGTGCTACGACGCAGCGCCTGAAGGCAGCGCTGACCGATATTCAGTTCGGCCGCGCGCCCGACAAGAACGAGTGGCTGGACCGCCTGTTCTAAGCGAAGAATGACCGATATTCGGCGGGAGAAGGCATGTGAGCTCTCCCGCCGGCTTCTGACTCAAGAGCGGTTCAGCTTTTCGTGAAATATCTGAACCGCTCGATCTCTTTGTTTCACGCAATTCCGGATGGAAAACCGCTGCGCACTTTTCCTGGAATTGCTCCAGAGTTCGCATAGTCACCCGAACCATCGGAGTTGTTATGATGAGCAACGTCAGCGAGCGTCCCGGCGTCGAGCCGGGCGAGGAGATCGGCTTTGTCGGTCTCGGCGTCATGGGCCAGCCGATGGCCCTCAATCTCGCAAAGGCAGGCACCAGGCTTGTCGTTTGGAACAGATCGCCGGCAGCGGTTGATCCGTTGCGCGAGGCAGGTGCGACGGTCGCCGTAAGTGTAGAAGAGGTGTTCGAACGCACGCGCATCGTCATCCTGATGCTAGTCAACGAAACTGTGCTGGACGAGGTGCTGCGGCGCGGGACACCGGACTTCGCCAAGCTGGTTGCCGGCCATATCGTCGTGTCGATGGGCTCCAATCCGCCCGACTATTCGCGCGCGCTTGCCACCGATATTCTCGCAGCCGGTGGGCGCTATGTCGAAGCCCCGGTTTCGGGCTCGCGGAAGCCTGCCGAGACAGCACAGCTGGTCGCGCTGCTCGGCGGCGATGCGGACACGGTTGTCGAGGTGCGGCCGCTGCTTGCGCCTATGTGCCGCGAAACGATCCTGTGCGGTCCGGTCGGCAATGCGCTGCTGATGAAGCTGACCGTCAACCTCTACCTTTGCACGATGCTGGCGGGTCTCGCCGAAGCCTCGCATTTCGCCGAGCGGAACGGCCTCGATCTCGAAACTTTTCAGGCTGCGATCGATTCCGGCCCGATGGCCAGCGATCTGACGCGCGTGAAAATTCCGAAGCTTGTTGCGCGGGATTTTTCAGTGCAAGCGGCGACAGCCGATGCGTTCAACAGCACGAAACTGATTGTCGAGGCGGCTCGTGCCGTCAGCATGGCATCGCCGGTCCTTGATGTCTGCCGTACTCTTTATGGCGAGAGCGTCGAACTTGGCAACGGCCGGCTCGACATGGTGTCGGTGGTTGCGGCCATCGAGGCCCGCACCGAAGCGCTCAGGCGGAGCTGATAGACCTAAATTTCGTCAAGCTCACGCTTGGGAAGCCGTCTTGCGGCACCTATTTTGCATGGAGACCTGAACAGACATTTCTGAAAGGACGCCGGACATGTCTGCCCCTATGGACAGCAATCTTTTTCAACAACTCGGTTTGAAGCATCCGTTGATCGTCGCGCCGATGGCGGGCGGTCCTTCGTCGGTGGAGCTGGTGGCGGCGGCTTCTGCCGCAGGCTCGCTCGGCGCCATGGGCGGCGCCTATCTAAACGCCGCGGCGATCGAAGCCTTTGCAGCTCAGGTGCGTCAACGGACCGACAGGCCGTTTTCGATCAATCTCTTCATTCCGCACTCAATCCCGGAAGTTGCCACTGATCGGGTCGAGCGCGCGGCTGCGGCGACCGCACGATATCGCCGGGAGTTGGAGCTGCCTTCACCGCAGCTTGTGCCTCCCTATGAAGAGGATTTCGATGCGCAGTTCGAAGCGGTTTTGCGCATCAAGCCGGCTTGTTTCAGTTTCGTCTTCGGCGTGTTGCCGGCCGGCTATGTACGGGAAGCGAAGAAGGCTGGTATTCCGCTGATCGGCACGGCGACGACACTCGACGAGGCGAGGGCGTTGGAAGAGAGCGGCGTGGATGCGGTCGTGCTGCAGGGTTTCGAAGCGGGCGGTCATCGCGGCATTTTCGATGCCAAGGCAGCAGACCCGGAAATCGGGATGCGCGATCTTCTGGTGCAATGCGTCGGCACCATTCGTTTGCCGTTGATCGCAGCCGGCGGCATCATGACCCCCAGCGATATCCGGGCGGCGCTGCAGGCGGGAGCGCGGGCCGTGCAGATGGGCACGGCCTTCCTCACCTGCGTGGAAGCCGGAACCTCGGCACCCTATCGCAGGAAGCTGCTGGAAACGCCGGAGCGAAGGACGCGAACGACGCGCGCCTTTTCGGGCCGCTTTGCGCGAGGGATCGAGAACCGCTTCATGGATGAGATGGATGGAAAACCTGATGCCATTCTTCCCTTTCCGGCGCAAAACAAGTTTACGCGGGACATACGCGCTGCGTCGACGGCGAAGGGATTACCGGATTTCCTGTCTCTCTGGTCGGGAACCGGCAAGGGCGAGCTGTGGCAGGGGAGTGCCGCCGAATTGATCGGTCGTCTTTTCGCCGAGTGATGCGCTCAAAAAGAAAGGAGCCGGCAAGCCGGCTCCTGATCGTTCTGCGAGGCTCAGAAGTCTCGATTATTCCATGCCGAGTGCGGCCATGTAGGTCTGCAGGATGGATTCTTCTTCCAGGCGTTCGTTCGCGTCCTTTTTGCGAAGGCGAATGATGGTGCGGATTGCCTTGGTGTCGTAGCCGCGGCCCTTGGCCTCGCCCATGACATCCTTGATGTCGCTGCCAATCGCGGCCTTTTCTTCTTCGAGGCGCTCGATGCGCTCGATGAATTGACGCAGTTCCGCCGCGGCCACGTTCTCGACGCTGTTCTCTTCCATGCACTTCTCCTAAAGGGTCTCAAAGGGTCGCTTGCAGCCCGTCGCAGATGAGATCGGTCGGTCACCGATAGGGGCACATCGCTTCAGGGCTTGCGCGGGATTTCGAATTCGATCGGGCAGTTGACGTGCCGCGAATGGCGCGCAAGGTCAAGCCGAATTGGTGAAGGGAGCGTTAATCTTTCGGCTTGTTTTGCTCGAAAGCGGCTTTTTGCACAGGAGAGGCTTCTTTCTGGTGCAGGTTCTTCCAATCCTCGTAGGGCATGCCATAGATCACTTCGCGCGACTCGTCCTTGCTGACGGGCAGGCCCGCCTCTTCGGCCGCTTCGCGATACCAGTTCGAGAGGCAGTTGCGGCAGAAGCCGGCGAGGTTCATCAGGTCGATGTTCTGAACGTCGCTGCGTTCGCGCAAATGCGCAACGAGGCGGCGGAAGGCAGCGGCCTCAAGCTCGGTCTCTTGTTCCTTGGTGAGCGTGGTCATCTCTTTCTCCTCAATTCGCTTGCCGGTTCACGCCTCATAGGGGCCGGTGCGCGAAGGGTATCGCCTATATTCATGGAGCGACGGATCGGCATTGATCTCCGCGAAGATCGGCGCCAGGCGATCGGCCCATTCGACAATGCCGGCCTCGTCGCCGATCAGATCCTGCCGGACCTCCAGCAGCGCATGCGCAATGCCCTTCATCATGCAATGGCGGAACATGGTGTCGTTGCGCAGCGCACCGTCATACGGTTCATTGTCTCCGATAACGAGATCGGTATCGGCGCCGAGCTTTGCAAGGAGCGGCACGACGGCACGATCGTCGCTGTCCCAGAGTACGCTTGCATGCCAGGGACGCGGCACACCTTTCCAAGCCGGCGTGAAGGAGTGCATCGAGAAAACCAGGGGTGCCTTGCCCGTTGCCGCGGCCACGGCGGAGATCGTTTCGTCGACCGCTTCATGATAGGGCCGATGGAAGGCTTCTATACGGTAGTTCCATTCTTCATCCGTGATTGGATGATTACCTGGGATGATCGCGCCATCCGATATTTTCATGATGAGCGTCGGGTCGTCTTCGCCGCGGTTCGGATCGATCAGCAGACGGGAAAAGCCGCCAAGCACGCCCGGCACGTCCAGCCGCGCGCAGAGATGACGGCAGAGGCCTTCGATGCCGATGTCGTAGGCGATGTGGCGGGAGAAGGCGGTCTCCGGCAGGCCGAGGCTGCCATAACGCTCGGGCAGGCGCCGCATGGCGTGATCGCCGAGAATGACCATGCCTTTGTCACGATTGCCGGGTATAAATTCAAACGGTCTGAAATCAGTCATGCGGATTGTCGATTATTGAAATTTTCAACTCTTTGTTTGATTGCATGTGCGGATGGAAGGTGCAAGGTTTGCAGCTTCGATCGGATGAGGGGCGGCGCATGGTGCCGCCACCATCCCGTGAAGAAAATATAATCGATTAGAGTTGCGTTGACATTCATGGGATGGCAGCGCAAGAAGACGCAACAACGAATAACCGGGAGCCAATTGGAAGCCGTGTCCAGCCAAGTCGCGCCACGTTTCGTTAAGCGGTCAGGCCCGCTCGCCCGAATCGCCTTCCTCATTCTCGCTGCGGCAGCGCCGTTCTTCTTCATGCCGAATGCGGCCCATGCCGATTTCCGAACGTGCAACGGTACGCAGAATCTTGTCGGCGTTGCGATCGGCTATCGCGCCAAGGACGGCTGGGTGACGGAGGGTTGGTGGCAAATTCCGGCCAATACCTGCGCGACTTTGATCGAGGGGCCGCTTCAATCCCGCTATTATTATCTCTACGCAGAAGATGCGGCCCGCGGCGGCCGCTGGACGGGCGACGTCGAAATGTGCGTGGCGGAAAATGAATTCAAAATCCCAGGTGTCAAGGATTGCTACGCTCGTGGCTATCAGAAGATGGGATTCAAGGAATACGACACCGGGCGCCAGGCGAGCTGGATGGTTCAGCTTTCCGAGCCCTCGGGCAGCCAAGAAAGCCAGAATTGATGAGACGAAACCGAAAAGTCAAAATCCTCGCAACGCTCGGTCCGGCTTCCTCTTCGGAGGAAATGATCCAGAAGCTTCACGAGGCCGGCGCGGACCTGTTCCGCATCAACATGAGCCACGCCAGCCATGATGTGATGCGCACGCTGATCCAGCGCATTCGCGCCGTCGAAGCTCGCTGTGGTCGGCCGATCGGCATTCTCGCTGACTTGCAGGGTCCCAAGCTGCGCGTTGGCAAGTTTGCTGACACCAAGGTCGATCTTAAGCCCGGTCAGACTTTCACGCTCGACAATCAGGATATCCCCGGCGACAACACGCGTGTCTACCTGCCGCATCCGGAAATCCTGGAATCGGTTCAACCCGGCCACCGCCTGCTGATTGATGACGGCAAGCTGGCGCTGCGTGCCGAAAAGTGCGACGGCAAGAGCATCGTCACGACTGTCATTTCGGGCACCAAGATTTCCGACCGCAAGGGCGTCAGCCTGCCCGATACCCTGCTCGGCGTCGGCGCGCTGACCGACAAGGACCGCGCCGACCTCGACGCCGTTCTCGCGACCAATGAAGTCGACTGGGTCGCGCTCTCCTTCATCCAGCGCCCGGAAGACCTGACGGAAGTTCGCAAGATCTCGCACGGCCGCGTTGGGCTGATGTCGAAGATCGAGAAGCCGCAGGCTGTCGAGCGCATCGAGGAAATCATCGAGCTTTCCGACGCACTGATGGTGGCCCGTGGCGACCTCGGCGTTGAAATGCCGCTGGAAGCCGTTCCGGGTATCCAGAAGCAGCTGATCCGCGCCTGCCGCCGCTCCGGCAAGCCGGTGGTCGTCGCCACGCAGATGCTGGAATCGATGATCTCCGCGCCGGTCCCGACCCGCGCCGAAGTCTCCGACGTCGCGACCGCCGTTTTCGAAGGCGCCGATGCCGTTATGCTCTCGGCCGAATCCGCGTCCGGTGACTATCCGGTCGAAGCCGTTTCCATGATGGCCTCGATTGCCGGCACCATCGAGCGCGAGCCGCATTATCCTGGCATTATCTATGCCCAGCGCGCTTTGCCTGAGGCAACTGGCGCCGACGCGATCTCGCTCGCTGCCCGCCAGATCGCCGAGACGCTAAAGCTCGCCGCCATCGTCTGCTACACGTCCTCCGGTACGACCGGCCTTCGCGCCTCGCGCGAGCGTCCGCAGGTTCCGATCCTGGCGCTTTCGCCGATCATCCAGACGGCACGCCGTCTGTCCGTCGTCTGGGGCATGCATTGCGTCGTCACGCACGATGCGACCGACCTCGACGACATGGTCAACAATGCCTGCCGTATCGTCGCCGAAGAAGGCTTCGGCAAGCCGGGCGACCGCATCATCATTTCGGCCGGTGTGCCGCTCGGCACGCCGGGCGCCACCAACATGTTGCGCATTGCCTATATCGGTTCGGACGGCCAGTCGGGCGTGTGATTGCCGACATCCGATTGCGGCAGCACCTCAAACATCCGAAACCCGCTGTCGAAAGACGGCGGGTTTTTTCTTGAAGCCGAAGCGCCTGCAATCTCCAAGCAGGCGGATTGAGAAGGAAATATGCCAATGAAAGTCGGATTTATCGGATTGGGCCAGATGGGCAGCGCCATGGCCACTAATCTCATCAAGGCCGGGCATGACGTGACCGTCTACAATCGTTCGCGCGACAAGGCCGAGGCTCTGGCCGCCGAGGGCGCCAAGGTTGCGGCGACCGTGGCGGAAGCGTGCGGCGGCGAGGCTGTCTTCACCATGCTCGCGCATGACGATGCGCTGTCGGCGGTCGTCCATGGCGATGGCGGCGTTCTGGCAAGCCTTGGCAAGGGTGCAGTTCACATTTCCGCCAGCACGATCAGCGTCGCCATGTCGGAAAGGCTGACGAGGGAACATGCCGCGGCAGGTCAGCACTTCGTGGCAGCGCCCGTCTTCGGCCGCCCGGAAGCGGCGGCTGCGGCAAAGCTCTTCGTTGCAGCCGCGGGTGCGCCTGATGCGATTCAAACGGTCACGCCGCTTTTCGACGCCATCGGTCAGCGCACCTTCGTCCTCGGCGAGGAGCCGAAGGCGGCCAATCTCGTCAAACTCAGCGGCAATTTCCTCATCGCTTCGGTCATCGAGTCGCTGGGCGAGGCCATGGCGTTGGTCGAAAAGGGTGGTGTCGACCGGCATGCCTATCTCGATCTCTTGACCTCGACGCTGTTCAACGCGCCTGTTTACAAGACCTATGGCGGGCTAATTGCGGATCGCAAGTTCAAGCCGGCGGGTTTCACCGCGCCGCTCGGTCAAAAGGATATTCGGCTGGCTTTGGCTGCCGGTGAGGCGCTGAACGTGCCGCTGCCGCTGGCGAGCCTGCTGCGTGATCGGTTCCTCAACCTGCTGGCGCATGGCGGAGAGGAACTGGACTGGTCGGCGATTGGCGCGCTGGCGGCGAAAGATGCGGGTTTGGTGGAGTAAATCGAGGCGTCCCATCCACACTCGATTTTGCGGAGAGAGGTAGGAATATCAGAGGTGCGGCAGCCGGAAGCAAGCAAACACTTGCTAACCACCACACCACATGCAATCTTCCTCTCTTCCAGAGGAGGGACATCATGCATCTCACCACGCTGCTCGCCTTTGCCGCCGTCTCCTTTATCGGTATCGCGACGCCAGGGCCGACTGTGCTTCTGGCGCTGACCAATGGCTCGCGCTTCGGCATCAGGCGCGCCTTGCCCGGCATGGTGGGAGCCGTTCTTTCCGACGCGGTGCTAATCAGTGCCGTCGCCATCGGCCTCGGCGCCTTGCTGGCTGCCTCCGAATTCTGGTTTTCGGCTCTGAAATGGGTGGGTGCGGCCTATCTCGCCTTTCTCGGTATCATGATGCTGCGCTCGAAGGGGAGCATCGACGGCGCATTGCAGGCGAGTGCGAGCCAATCTAAGGGAACCGCTTTCTCCATTGGGCTGAAGAGCTTCCTGGTCGCCGTGACCAATCCGAAGGGCTATCTCTTCTTCTCGGCGTTCCTGCCGCAGTTCATCGACCCTTCGGCGCCGCAGATGCAGCAATATATCGTGCTCGGCGCGATCTTCGCCGCGCTCGATTTCATGATCATGCTCGGCTATGCGGTGTTCGGCTCTCATGCCGTCCGCGTCCTGAAGTCGGAAGGGGCGAAATGGCTTGAGCGCGCCTGCGGCGGCGCGCTTTTGGCTCTTGCCGGCTCGCTGGCGCTCTATCGTCGCGCCGTCAACTGAGGACTAGTGGCGGCTCAACGCCGCCTCGAAAACATCCTGATCGACATTGCCGCCAGAGGTGACGGCGATCACCGTATCACCGTCGATGCCCTTGCCGTGGAAAAGCGCTGCTGCAAGCGCGACGGCGCCGCCTGGTTCCACGACGATCTTCAGGCGGGTGAAGGCGAGGGCCATGGCCTTTTGCGCCTCTTCATCCGTCACGACGAGGCCGGGGCCGCAGAGGCGCTTCAGGATCGGAAAAGTAATGTTGCCCGGCTGCGGCGTGATGATGGCGTCGCAGATCGAGCCTTGCAGCGCGGCGTTGTGCTCGATCTTGCCCGAGGCGAGTGAACGGGTGGTATCATCGAAATTTTCGGGCTCGCATGGGCGCGCCTTCAGGCCCGGAGCGCGGGATTCGAGCGCCAGTGCGATTCCCGAGGTCAGGCCACCGCCACCGCAGGGGACCAGCACGTCGGCAGTTTCGATGCCTTCCTCGGCAGCCTGCTCTGCGATCTCCAGCCCGGTTGTTCCCTGGCCGGCGATCACCTGCGGCTCGTCGAAGGGCTTGATGAGCGTCAGGCCTCGCTCCTTGGAAATACGGGCACCGATCTCGTCGCGATCTTCCTTGATGCGGTCATAGAGCACGACCTCGGCGCCGAAGGCGCGGGTGTTGGCGATCTTCAGCTTCGGGGCGTCGGTTGGCATGATGATGACAGCCGGAACGCCGTGCAGCTTTGCAGCCAGCGCCACGCCCTGTGCGTGGTTGCCGGAGGAGAAGGCGATAACGCCTCTGGCGCGCACGGTTGGCTCCAGCGCCGAAACAGCCGACCAGCCGCCGCGGAACTTGAAGGAACCGGAATGCTGCAGGCATTCCGCCTTCACGAACAGGCGGCGTCCGGCAATCTCATCGAGAAAGGGCGAGGAGAGCAGCGGCGTGCGGCGCGCCCGGCCGCCGAGGCGAGCGCGGGCGGCTTCGATCATTGCGATATCGACCATGGGGGATCACTCTTCGGATTCAGAAAGACTTTCCATCCATAAAGCTCCGGCCTTTCCTTTAAAACAAGGAGATTGTCTCCATGACACTTCAGGCGACGCCAGGCAGCGAAAGATGTCCGACATTGTAGGCTTGGACCCCGGATAGGCCCGGGTCTTTCGGCGGCTCGGCCAGCAGGCGGAAGCGCACCAGCGTCCAGTGGGTCGGCTCGAAGGCGGCGACCGAGGCGAGGGCTTCACCGTTCGATATGGCCTGCGCTGCTGCCTCAGTCTCGTTTGCGCGGAGTTCGGCAAGCGATGTTTCGGCGTCGATCGCGACCACCTCGCGCGTTGCGAACTTGGCGCTGCGAATATCCGCAGATGTCTCGGTGTGCCATGCGATCCAGGTATCGACCTGAGGGCGGCCGAAGTTCTCGGTCAGGGCTGAGAAGCCTGGGCCAGAGACGAAGTCGCTCAGTCCTTCTTCTTGCTGCCAAACATAGAAGGGCGAGTAGAAGTTCTGTCGGCTCCCCGTGACGGCATCGCCCTTTCTCGCCGTCAGGTAGGCCTTGAACTTCAGGCCCGGGAGATTGTCGAGCAGGGGACCTTTTTCACGGATACGGTGATCGATGATCGCCATGTCGTAATCCGCGGGTAGGGGGAAGTTATATTGCATGGCGATCATCGGTCATTCCTCCAGCCAGGTTACGGCGCTTCCATCTTGCGCCGCCTGGATGCTGATATAGGAGAAGGCATTTTCCGGCGCCGCACCGTGGCGATGGCGTTCGTTCGGCGCGAAGCTGATGCAGTCGCCGGCGCGCAGTTCCTCGGCCGGGCCGCCGAAGCGTTCTGCAAGTCCGACGCCGGACAGAACATAGAGGATCTGCCCATGCGGATGCGTGTGCCAACGCGTCATCACGCCGGGCTCGAGCGCGCAGCGCATGGCGGTGAGCCCGCCGTTTTCAGCGTTCTCCACAAGGGACTCCACCAGGAAAGAGGCGGTAGCGATGCCCTCGGGCGATGCGCGCATATTCGTGCCGGCGCGATGTATGGTCGGCGATTGGGTTGATGTGGTCTGCGGCATGGCTCTCAGACCTGTTCGATCATTTGCGCGCGACCATCGGAGAAGGACCAATCCTCGCGCGTCGCAGTCGTGATGGTGATCATGATGTCCTCGGGGCGAACGCCTGGTGCATCGGCAAGCAGTTCGGCGACCCGGCGATAGAAGGCTTTCTTGACCTCGGTGCTGCGCGGCTTGCCGATGGTGACGTCGAAGAAGACGTAATCGTCCGAACGCGGAGTGCTGGCGAAATAGGTGCGATCGAAGATGAGCTCATGCGGCTCCAGCTGGTGAATGGACTGGAAGCGATCGGTCGGCGGCACCTCGAAGGCTTCGATCAGAGCGCGGTGGAAATTATCCGAAAGTGCCTTGAGATATTCAGGCGACTTGCCGCGCAGAAGGGTGATGCGGGTGAATGGCATGGGATTGCTCCTGTTTCCGTGTCACTTGACGAGCATAGAATGCCAGTGGATAATCATCCTGAAAATCAGATAATTATGGATGTATAGTCCCAAAAATATGGATGATTATCGATGCGAAAAATCATCTTCGATCTCGATGTGCTGCGCAGCTTCGTCACTGGCATGGATCTCGGCAGCTATGCCAAGGCGGCAGACCGGCTCGGGCGTTCCACCTCGGCGATCAGTGCCCAGCTGAAAAAGCTGGAGGAGCAGGCGGGCACGCCGATCTTCCGCAAGGCGGGCCGGGGACTGGCGCTGACGGAGGCCGGCGAGACGATGCTTGGCTATGCACGGCGGCTGCTGGATCTGAACGACGAGGCCGCCACGGCGCTGCATGGGACCGAGCTTGAAGGCTGGGTGCGCCTGGGGCTGCAAGAGGATTTCGGCGAGACGCTGCTGCCGGACGTATTGGGCCGCTTCGCCCGTGCACATCCCAAGGTGCGTATCGAGGCGCGTGTCGTGCGCAACGCGGAACTTGTGGAGCGGGTGACGTCAGGCAAGCTCGATCTGGCGCTTGCCTGGAGCGATGGTTTCCGCACGGCTTATACGGACCGTATAGCTGAAGTCCCGCTCTGCTGGGTCGGCCCGGCCGGTGGCGACATGCAATGGCACGCCGATGGCGGCGAGGCCATGCCGCTCGCCTCGCTTGAGGCGCCTTGTTTGCTGCGCAACATCGCCACGAAGACGCTCGATCGCGCCGGCATTGGCTGGCGAATATCCTTTGTCAGCCCGAGCCTCGGCGGGCTTTGGGCTGCGACGGCGGCAGGTCTTGGCCTGACGCTGCGCACGCCGCTCGGCCTGCCGCCAAAGGTACGGCAATTGACGCCGGGAGAGGTGGGCTTGCCGGCTTTGCCGACGCTCGATCTCGTGCTCCATCGTGCCGAGGCGGAAGGGAGCCCGGCAACGGAGCGCTTGGCGTCGATCATGCTGCAGGCGGTGCGGCAGACCATCGAGGCGGTGCCGCAGAGCCGCATATTCGAGGATGTGTCTGGTCAGGATGTCGTCATGGCCTGAGAAGAGGGCTGTCGCGTGGAAACTTCGCTGCCGAGGTCGCTGATGCGGATTTCCGCCTGTGCGGCAAGCACTTGCAGATCGCGCGGCTGGCCTGCCAGCCGTTCCATGGCGGCGATTGCGACGTCCGTCGTGACATAATCCGGCTTGTGGCCAAGATTGCGGATGGTGACGAGTTCGGCGCCAGGGATATCCCGGGCAAGGCCGCGCGAATGCAATTCCTCGAGCACGATATCGTCACTGTCGCCGGTGATGATGACCGTAGGCGCCTTGATCTCGCTATAGCGCGGCGCATGGGCCGAGACATAGGCAAAGAGATTGACCACGTCGATCGCATTGTTGCGAAAGGTTTGCGGCCGCAGCACCAGCTCCGGTGCCGTCTTCATTATATAATCCGCCGGCCGTTCGTTGGGGCGGAAGATGCTGAGCGTGCCGCTTTCCACTCGACGTAAGCCGAGTGGAATGACAAGGATTTGAGTAAAAAGCCAGCCCAGAACGGGCAGGGCGGCGAGCGTATAATACCAGTCGATGCCACCGGGCCAAGGATGGGTGGCTGGCGCCAGAAACAGTAGTCCCTTCGTCTTTTCGGGGTGCCGCATGCCGAAGGCGGTTGCGATCGCACCACCGAAGGAGTGACCGACGATGATGGCGCTCTTGATGCCGCGCTTGTCCATCAGCTTCGCGATCGCATCGGCTTGGCCGGAGGGCACCGCGTTTTCGGCCGGCCCGCGTTCGGAATAGCCGTGACCGGGGCGGTCGACGAACAGCATTTCGGCGCGGCCAGATAAAGGTGCCGCAAAGGCCTCGAACTGGTCGCGCAGATTGCCGCTGGCCCCATGGATAAAGACCAGAGCCGGCAGATCAGCCGTTGCCGGGCGCGGCAAATGGACCGCGTTGAGGCGGTAGCCGCCAATATCGGTAAGTTCGCCAATATTGGGATAGGCCTGCTCGATGGCGCGGGTCTTGTAGGCGGAAAAGCCCGCGGCGAGAACGATAAGGAGAATGATGACGATGAACAGAGAATCGATCATTGCGGCACGGATCAAATATCTTAAGGCGCTAATCTAGCGCGATATGGCTGCTTTTCATCCCTCCAAATGCGATTTCCGCCGGGAAACCGGGGCGGAAAATCAGGTGCGGCTGCCGGCAATCTTTTCCGAGAGCTTGTCCGCTTCCTCCTGGGCCGATCGATTCGCAGGATAGACTTCGAGAAAGCGCTGCCAGGCCTTAAGGGCGAGAGCATCGTTGCCGCGTTCGGTCAGCATCGCCGCCATGCCGGCCAGCGCTCCGAAATGGCGCGGCTCGATGCGCAGCACCTGATTGATGTCTTCCATCGACTTGCGATAGTCGCCGATCGCGAAATTGAGCGTGGCGCGTCGGTTCCAGCCTTCGACATAGTCAGGCTTCAGCGAGATCACCTGATCGAGATAATCCATCGCGGCGGCATTGCGCTTGTCCTGAATGGCCTTGTCGGCCCATTGCATCAGGAGATTGATGGTGGCGCTGCCGGAATCGGCGAACTGGGCATTGATCTGGTCCGCAATCAGGCTTGCCTGGTCGGGATCGCGCTGCCGCCTCAGCGCCATGAACAGATTGTCGAGCTGCTGCTTGGACGACAGGGTGCCGGAGGAATTGCCCTGATGCTGCTTTTCCACAGGGTTTGGTTCATCAGCCGGCGCCGCATGGGGTGCAGAGGCAGTCAGAGCAAACAGAATCGGCAGGGCTAGATATGACAAAGCAAAAACGCGCATGGCGGGCATAGTAGCCCGCCAATGTCGAAGATCAAAACAAATTTGATGCGATCAACTAAAACTGAGGCCCGATCCATGGGACCGGAGCCGCGCGCTGTATCAGCCCTGGCGAGCCTTGTAGCGCGGGTTCAGCTTGTTGATGATGTAGATGCGGCCCTTGCGGCGGACGAGACGGTTGTCACGGTGGCGCGCCTTGAGCGACTTGAGCGAATTCTTGATCTTCATTTTTCTGATCCGCGATCTCTGAGGGGGAATGTCACATTCGCCCGGGTCTTTAACAATCAAAAGCGCGCTCAGGGCGCGCTCTTTAGGGTGGGGAGCAAATAACCTGTCGGCCGTGCGCTGTCAACCATGTCAGGGCTTTTTCCCGCTGATCTCAGCGCAGAAGCTGTGTAACATGCCCCATCTTGCGGCCCGGCCGGGCTTCGGTCTTGCCATAGAGATGCACCAGCGTGTCGTCAAGGCGCAGCCATTCCGGCAGTGCCAGGATGTCGTCGCCGATCAGATTCGTCATGACGCAGTCCGAATGACGATCGGGATTTCCGAGCGGCAGGCCGGCGACGGCGCGGATATGCTGCTCGAATTGCGAGATGACGCAGGCGGCCTCCGTCCAGTGGCCGGAATTGTGGACGCGCGGCGCCATTTCGTTGGCGATCAGACTGCCATCGGCAAGCACGAAGAACTCGATGCCGATGACGCCGACATAGCCGAGCGCCGTCAATATCTTCTCCGCAGCATCGCGAGCGGCGTTCGCCGTCTCTTGCGAAATGCTCGCCGGCAGCGTGGAGGTGTGGAGAATGCCGTTGCGATGGACGTTCTCTGCCGGATCGTAGCAGGCGACCTTTCCGTCGCTGCCGCGGGCGGCGATGATGGAAACCTCGCGCTCGAAGGATACGAAGCTTTCCAGAATCAACGGAACGCTGCCCAAGGCCGCGTAGCCGCCTTCGGGGCTGTCGGCGGCGGAGCGATAGACGCGCTGGCCTTTGCCGTCATAGCCGAGGCGGCGCGTCTTCAGCACGCCCTGACCGCCGAAATCCGCTAGCGCCTTTTCCAGATCCTCTTGGCTGTCGACGGCATGGAAGCGGGCCGTCGGAATGCCGCAGCCGTTGATGAAGCTCTTTTCGGTCAGTCGGTCCTGCGCCATTTCAAGCGCCTTGGGCGGCGGATAGACCGTTACCTGCAAGGCAAGATCCTCGGCGGCGGTTACGGGCACGTTTTCGAACTCATAGGTCACGACATCGCAGCGCTTCGCCAGCTCGGCAAGGGCGGCCGCATCGTCATAGGCGGCTGTGATCTGTTCGTTGGCAACGTGGGCTGCCGGACAGTCGGCTTGGGGCTCGAGGACGACGGTGCGAAAATTCAGGCGCGCAGCCGCCATGGCCAGCATGCGGCCGAGCTGGCCGCCGCCGATGATACCAATTGTCTTCGCGTTCATAGGTCGTCCATCGGATATTCGGCAACGGCGGCGCTCTGGCGCGTGCGCCATTCGTCGAGCCGGTCGGCAATCTCTTCGTCGCCGAGCGCCAGGACGGCGGCAGCGAGAAGGGCGGCATTGACCGCGCCGGCCTTACCGATCGCGAGCGTGCCGACGGGAATGCCGGCCGGCATCTGCACGATCGAAAGAAGGCTGTCCTGACCGGAGAGCGCGCGTGACTGAACCGGCACGCCGAAGACCGGAAGAGGCGTCATAGAAGCCGCCATGCCCGGCAGATGCGCTGCGCCGCCGGCGCCCGCGATAATGACCTTGAAACCCTCGTCCCTCGCGCCCTTGGCGAAGCTCACCAGCCTGTCCGGCGTACGATGCGCGGAAATGATGCGCGCATCATAGGTAATCTCAAGCGCTTCCAGGGTGTCCGCAGCATTCTTCATGGTCTCCCAGTCAGACTGGCTTCCCATGATGATGGCGACAGGCGGTCTTTCGGTCAGCATCGTTGCGTTGTGCTCCTCAGGCGATGATGTCGGGGATGATCTGGTCTTCCAGCTTGGTCAGCTTGTCCTTGATGACGAGCTTCTTCTTTTTCATGCGCTGGATACGAAGGGCATCGCAGCCCGTCTCGATCATGGCATTGATTGCGGCATCATAATCCTCGTGTTCCTGGCGCAGCCGCGCCACGATCAGCCTGATTTCCGCCTGTTCCTGATCGGCCATGTTCATTTCCCCAGCATATCGCGGAATCGCATTCATTCCGCCTCCTGAATTCCGCAAGCTCCTATCACCAAATGGCGATAACGGGAAGTTATCCTTCATCACGAATTTGCCGCCTACAGGCCACGTTTTCGCCTTCGACAAAGGCTCGATCTTATGGCACAGTGAGAAGGTTGACACCTAGAGCCTTGGCGAATGGATGGTCAGGGCTCTTCAGAGGAAGGAAGGGTCATATGACTGTTCAAGCACATCTTGAATCGCTCGAAAAGAAACATGTCGCGCTCGAGGAGGCGCTGCATGCGGCAATCTCATCTCCCTCTAGCAATGATACGGAAATAGCCGACATCAAACGCAGGAAACTGCGCGTCAAGGACGAAATCCAGCGTCTGCGTTCCTCCGTTCACTGAGGCAACGTTCCAAAGTTCAAAAAGCCATCGATCTTGGGGCAAGAGAGGCAGATCGAAAGGTCTTGAGGCAAATTCCCAGTCAGGATCGATGAGCATTTCCGTCAAAAACGGATGCGCCAGCTTCGTAGCGTTAGGGGTAGAGGTTGGCGCAATTTTCCCATCTTATGCAAAAAATGCCGTCGTTGGCGACTCTCGGCTCGTTGTGGTCGCGGCACTCGCTCATCCGGAGGTCATGTCGTTTCGACCGCGGACTTAACTCGAAGAGCCGCTTTGCGCGTCGTCATAGCTGACGCTATCAGCTACCAAATTCCGCAAATTTCCAAGTATAATGAAAGCGGAAAAGCCGTTTCAGGACCAGAATTGATCCAGCCATAGATTCAACTTGTCGAAACCGCGGCTGTTGACCGCATAAATGCGCTTCGTGCCTTCATTGGTGACGGAAACGAGGTTGCTGTCGAGCAGCGCCTTGAGATGCTGCGAGACGGCCGGGCGGCTGATTGGCAGGCCCTGCGCCAGTTCGTTGACCGTCTTGGGTGCGCGGCGCAATTCCTCCAGCAGATGACGCCGGTTCGGGTCCGCGATGGCTGCGAAAGGATCCATGGTCGACATGGCGGAAAGCTACGTCAAACGCCCAAGGGCGGCAAGTTAATTGTGCGCTGCATGATATATTGTGCGAATGGCCGCTCGCGGAGGTGGCGTGCCCGATGTCCTTCATCGCGAACTGCCCGTTTCGGCCGCTGCCCCTTGTCAGAGAGAGCTAACGGATTTACTCACGATTATCGAACCGGTGCGCCATCGCTGACGATGGAGGCCGAAACCATGGAAGCTCGCATGACCGTGCCCGAAGATCGTTGCCGCCTCGTACTCATCGTTCCCGACATTGCCGATATCGAGCAGCGGGCGACGGCAGTGGCCGATGCCCTGAGGGGTGGGGACGTCGCTTCGGTGATCATTCCTCAATATGGTCTTGATGACGGTACCTTCCAGAAACATGCGGAAAAGCTCGTGCCGGTCATTCAGGCCGCGGGTGCGGCAGCGCTCGTCGCCGGTGACAGCCGCGTGGCAGGGCGTGCCAAGGCCGACGGGCTGCACATTGCCGGCAATATTACCGAGCTTACGGAAGCCGTCGAAAAATTCGTGCCGAAGCTGATCGTCGGTGGCGGCAGCGCGGCCGATAGGCACAGCGCACTGGAGGTCGGCGAGCTCAGGCCGGACTATATCTTCTTCGGCAAGCTCGATGGCGACATCAAGCCCGAGGCGCATCCGAAAAATCTGGCGCTCGGCGAATGGTGGGCTTCGATGATCGAAATTCCCTGTATCGTCATGGGCGGCACCGATCCGAAGTCGGCGCTGGAGGTGGCGCTCACCGGCGCCGAGTTCGTGGCGCTGCACAAGGCGGTCTTTGCCGATCCCGCCGCCGCCCCGTCCATCGTTGCGGAAGTGAATGCGCTTCTGGACGAAAAAGCGCCACGGTTTGAGGATTGATAGCGATTCATGTCGTCAGCGCCTCGATTCCGCCATCGATCCTTCCTTGCCGTGCTGGCAGCCGGGCTTGCAGCATTCCCGTTGCTGGCCGCGGCGCAATCCGGCAATGACAGTACGTCCCTGCCGGGTGTTTCGCAGCCGGCGGAGAAGGGCGCGCGACCGGAAGACAATGCGCAATCCGATGACGACACAACCGTGCCGGATGCACCGCAGCACAACGATAATGTCATGACCCGGCCCCTGGGCGCCGATGCCGGCACTTTCAAGACTGAAAAGATTCAGCCGGGCGCAGAGCCGAAAGCCGATAGCGACATCAAGCCATCCCAGGGCGTTGGCGTTTTCGAGCGCATGGGGGCAAATTTGCCGGACCTGCCGCCGGAAAAGCCTTTCACCGGCAAGGTGGATGATGCCTATGGTGCCTTCCAACGCGGCTATTACCTGACAGCTTTTCAGAAAGCATTGCCGCGGGCGCAGCTCGGCGATCCGGCCGCACAGACCTTGATCGCGGAGCTGATGGCACAGGGCCTGGGCGTCAAGCGCGATACGAAGGACGCCGCCTTCTGGTACAGCAAGGCGGCCGAGGGCGGTGATCCCACGGCGATGTTCAAATACGCGCTGATCCTGATGGAGGGCCGCGAAGTGCCCCGCGATCAGAAGAAGGCCGATGAATGGATGAAGAAGGCGGCCGATGCGGGTCAGCCTTCGGCGGAATTCAATGTCGCCCAGATGCTGACGGCCGAAAATCCAGGCCCGAAGGGTCTGCAGATGGCGCTTCCCTATTATGAAAAGTCTGCGCAGCAGGGCATTGCCGACGCGCAGTATGCCGTTTCGCAGCTCTATCTGAACCTTCCCGATCTGCCGCCGGAAAAGAAGGCGCGCGCACGCGAGTGGCTGTCGCGTGCCGCCAATGCCGGCTTCGATACTGCACAGCTCGACATGGGCATCTGGCTGATCAACGGCACCGGCGGCGCGCAGGACCTCGAAAACGGCTTTAACTGGATGCGGGTCGCAGCCTATCGCGGCAACGTCGTCGCGCAAAACAAATTGGCGCATCTTTATATCAACGCCATCGGCACGAAGCAGGATCCGGTGGCTGCCGCCACCTGGTATGTCATTTCGCGTCGTGCCGGCCTGAAAGACCCCGAGCTTGAGGATTTCTATCAAGGGATCGAGGACTACCAGCAGAAGGCGGCCATCGACGCAGCCAACAAGTATCGGCGCGCGCGATAATAAAGGTGTCGGATTGAGCCTTGGCGGAGCTGATCTGAAGTCAGTTTGCGTCTGCCACAGCCTCACCACTTGAAATTCCCGCGATTTTATGGTCTTGAGGCCGCCAATCTTTATTTCCGCTGACGCTCCTGCTCCGTCGGTGCCTGCTTTCGGGCCCGGTCAGCGCTTTCTGCATTATCCAAGGAACCCCGATGGCCCGTTCTGCTCTTCTCAATGTCATGGTTCAGGCTGCCCTCAAGGCAGGCAAGTCGCTCAGCCGCGATTTCGGCGAAGTGCAGAACCTGCAGGTGTCGGTGAAGGGACCGGGCGATTTCGTCAGCCAGGCGGACCTGAAGGCGCAGAAGATCATCCGCGACGAGCTGTTGAAGGCCCGCCCGACCTACGGTTTCCTCGGCGAGGAAGGCGAAGAGGTCAAGGGCACGGATGGCGCCCATCGCTGGATCGTCGATCCGCTCGACGGCACCACCAATTTCCTGCACGGCATTCCGCTGTTTGCGGTCTCGATCGCGCTTGAGCGCAACGACGAGATCGTTGCCGGCGTCATCTTCAATCCGGCCACCGACGAACTCTATACGACCGAGCGCGGTGGTGGCGCATTCCTCAATGACCGCCGCCTGCGCGTGGCTTCGCGCCGCGTATTGTCGGACAGCGTCATCGGCTGCGGCGTTCCGCATCTCGGCCGGGGCAATCACGGCAAGTTCCTCGTCGAGCTGCGCCATGTCATGGGCGAGGTCGCCGGTGTCCGCCGTCTCGGTTCCGCATCGCTCGATCTTGCCTATGTGGCCGCGGGTCGCTTCGACGGCTTCTGGGAAACCGGCCTGTCTTCCTGGGATATCGCAGCCGGCATTCTGCTGATCCGCGAAGCCGGCGGCTTCGTATCGGATTTCCACGGCGGTACCGAGATGTTCGCAACGAAATCGATCATTTGTGGCAACGAGCTTATCCAGAAGGCGCTCGCCGAAGTTGTCAAGCGGCCGGTCCCGACGAAATAAGTCATCCCCCATTCGCCTTTTCGAGGGATAAAACGGTCTGTTGCCAACGGGCTGTTTTGTGCTTTCCGTCTCTTCAATTCGGCACAATGTTGCTCTAGTCTCGCCTGCGGAAAATGCGGTGGCGGAGCGTGCAATGGAAAATGTGAAATTGGCGGATCTGGGATCGACCGACAATGTGTCGGGCAGCTACGCCTATAAGCTCTCGAGCCCGATGGCCTTTTTCTGGACGATGGTGCTTTTCCTCGTCATCGTCGGCTTTATCGTGGCTATCCTTTTCCGTCAGGCTCAGGTCGCGTTCCTGCACAATCCCGGCCTCAACGGCCTGATCGTCGGTGTGCTGGTCGTCGGCATTCTGCTGGTATTCAACCATGTGCTGATGCTGAGACCTGAGGTTCGCTGGTTCAATCACTTCCGCGCAGTCGGCAATGCGGACAAGGTCGGTCGTAACCCGCGGCTGCTGGCGCCGATGCGGGCGCTGCTCGGCAATCGCCGTGCGATGCAGCTTTCCACGGCGACGCTGCGCTCGATCCTCGACTCGATCGCCACACGCCTCGACGAATCGCGGGACACCTCACGCTATCTTATCGGCCTCCTCGTCTTTCTCGGCCTGCTCGGCACATTCTGGGGTCTGATCGGTACGATCGGCTCGATCAATGACGTCATTCAGGGCCTCGACGCGGGCACCGGCGACTCAGGTGACATTCTGAGCGCCTTGAAATCGGGTCTTTCCGGCCCGCTTGTGGGTATGGGCACGGCCTTCTCCTCCTCTCTGCTCGGCCTTTCCGGCTCACTAATCCTCGGCTTCCTCGATCTCCAGGCCGGCCGTGCTCAGAACCGTTTCTACACCGAGCTCGAGAACTGGCTTTCCTCGGTCACGGATGTCGGTTCCGATATCACGCCGGTCATCGAAAATGCCGCCGGCGCCTCCTCCGAGGATGTACGTGCGCTTTCCGACTATCTGCGCAAGATCGCCGAGGAGGGTGGTGGTCAACGCTCGGTGACCGCGATGGCGAACCTCGCCGAAGGCATTCAGGGCCTGGTCAAGAACATGCGTAACGAACAGCAGATGCTGCGCGACTGGATCGAGGCCCAGCAGGAAGAGGCGAAATCGATGCGCCGCACGCTCGACCGCCTCGCCGACCGGATCAGCCATACCGAGAAGACCGGGAGCAAGTAAGCCATGGCGCTCGCCCGCAACCGACGCCACCAGAGAAGCGTCGACTATTGGCCCGGTTTCGTCGATGCGCTGTCCACGCTGCTCATGGCGATCATGTTCCTGCTGACGGTATTCGTCGTTGGCCAATTCATCCTCAGCCGCGAAATTTCCGGGCGTGACGAAGTGCTCAATCGCCTCAACAGCCGCATCAACGATCTGGTGCAGCAGCTGGCACTGGAAAAAAGCGGCAAACAGGATCTGGAGGATGCTGTCGCCAATCTTCAGGCATCGCTATCCTCGGCGGAGACTGAGCGCTCGCGGCTGCAAGACCTTCTCGCAGCAGGCTCCGGCAGCAGCCAGGCTGCGGAAAAGCGGGCTGGATCGCTTTCGCAGGAGCTTGACGATCAGAAGCAGGTGAGCGCACGGGCGATGAGCCAGGTCGATCTCCTCAATCAGCAGATTGCCGCCCTGCGCAACCAGATCGCCGCTATCGAAGCTGCCCTTCAGGCATCAGAAGCCAAAGATCAGTCATCGCAGGTGAAGATTGCCGATCTCGGCCGGCGGCTGAACGTGGCGCTGGCACAGCGCGTACAGGAACTGAACCGCTATCGTTCCGACTTCTTCGGCCGCTTGCGCGAGATCCTTTCGGATCGGGATAATATCCGCATCGTCGGTGACCGCTTCGTGTTCCAGTCCGAGGTGCTTTTCCCGTCCGGCGCTGCCGATCTCAATCCGGCGGGCCAGGCGGAGATGACCAAGCTTGCCACAGCTCTCATCGATCTTTCCAAGGAAATTCCGCCCGAGATCAATTGGGTACTGCGCGTCGATGGCCACACCGACAATGTGCCGCTTTCGGGCAATGGCCGTTACCCGGACAACTGGGCTCTGTCGTCGGCGCGCGCCATCGCGGTCGTCAAGTTCCTGATCTCGCAGGGTGTGCCCGCCGACAGGCTCGTCGCTGCCGGCTTCGGCGAATTCCAGCCGATCGCACCGGGCGATACGCCGGATGCTCGCGCCACCAACCGCCGCATCGAGCTGAAGCTGACGGAGAAGTAATCGATCATCGCTTCGGCGATGCGATGCCATCGAGGCGTGCCTGCAGGAATTGCCGCACGGCTTCGCTGTCGCTGAGGCCGATCGCGGTGCGGTATGCGTGGGAGGCGTTTTCTTCATCTTCGGCTTCGGTCAGCAGGTGGGCGCGCACGGCCCAATAGGGCTGATAGTTGACGATTTCGCGCTCGGCTATCCGGTCAAGGAGAGCCAATCCCGCAGCAGGACCTTCCACTTTGCCCGTCACCGCGGCATAGCTGACGCGGGCGCCGACGGTCGGTTTCATCATAACGAGCGCCTGATAAAGCTTGGCCAGAGCTGCCCAGTCAGTGATGCCCGAGCGTCGCCGGTCGGCATGCACGGACTGGATCGCAGCCTGACACTGGAAGGGGCCGAAGCGCTCGAATGCACCCGTCTTTCGTAATAGATTGTCGGCTTCCGCGATCATTTCGACGTCCCAAAGGGCCATGTCCTGCTGGTCGAGAGGGACATATCGTCCATTCGCGTCGCGCCGCGCTTCACGACGGGATTGGCTGTAGAGCATCAGCGACAACAAGCCTGCCGCCTCCGGTTCCTCGGGCATGGTCGCAAGCAGCGTGCGGCCGAGCCAGATGGCTTCATCCGCTAAAGATCTTTGCTTGCCGATCTCTCCGTCGACACCGTCCCAGCCGAGGCCATAGGCTGCATATATCGCCGAGAGCACGCTTTCCAATCGGTCCGGCAGTGCGGACCGCTCCGGAACGATGAAGGGAATATGTGCGTCGCGGATTTTGATTTTTGCCCGTACCAGCCGCTGGCTCATGGCTTGCGGCGAAACGAGGAAGGCCTTGGCTATGGTTGCGGCATCGACGGCCAGCACGGATTGCAGCATCAGCGGGGTGTGAGCCGAGCGATCCAGAGCCGGATGGGCGCAGACGAAGAGGAGCTTCAGGCGCTCATCCGGAAAGGTGGAATTGTCGGCATTCATGCGTTCCTCCGCTTCTTCGAAGGCCATCATGATCCTGTCGCGCGCTCCGGCCCTGACGTTCTCGTGCCTGACGCGGCGAAGGAGGTTACGCTTGGCTGCAACCAGCAGCCAGGCCTCCGGATTGTCGGGAATGCCGCGTTCCGGCCAGGTGCTCAACGCTGCCGCGATCGCATCCGACAAAGCATCCTCGGCCGCCGGCACGTCGCGGAAGCGCGCGGCGAGAAAGGCGATCAGCTTGCCATAGGATTGACGCGCCGTTTGCTCGGCGGCGCGTCCGGCATCCAACTCCATGATGGCTACATCTGCAATCGCGGCCGTATCTCGACTGAACCTTGCTGGGAGATCGGGACGCGCAGCGCCCATTCCAGCGCGGCATCGAGATCCGGCACATCGATCAGGTAGAAGCCGCCAAGCTGCTCCTTACCTTCAGGGAAGGGACCGTCCTTTACTTCATGGTCCTCGCCCTGGCGACGGACAACCGTTGCCGTCTCGGGCGCCGTCAATCCCGCGCCTCCCGTCATGATGCCGGCCTGGACAAGCGCCTGGGTGTAGGCGATCCAGCCGTTCTTATAGGTCGGATCGGCGCGACGCCCAAAATCCTCGGCTGATTCACGGATGATCAAAGCATATTGCATGAGATGGGTCTCCCATTTGCAGTTTTGACGATGGCCGGACGGCGTACCCCGAAAGCTGAATGCCGGAATATACAACACCGCTGGCAAAACGGCTTCCTGCCGCTTCGAGATAATGAGCCGCGGGCCTGAGTGAATTCGACACTCGCGAAAAGATTTCTTGAAATTCGCCGCAGAAAAATCAAAACGACCGGCATGCCCAAAGGGCAGCCGGCCGTTAATGGCTTTGCAGCAAGTGCGCGACGCGAAAATTATGCGGTAGCGGTGGTCTGGTCGTCGATGACGGCGCCGCCAACGTGAGCCTTGATCGATTCGATAGCATGCAGGGCCGAGGCCTTTGCCTTATAGCCTTCCGAACCGAACATGGTTTCGCCGTTCGAGGCCTTGAAGCGGAAGCGAAACTCGCCGGCCTTGTCCTTGTAGACTTCAAATTTATACATGGTGCACGTCTCCTAGAATCGCGTCAGCGCGGGATAACGCTGAAAATCTAGCTCAACTTTGAAACTATTTCCACAAGGTTGTATTTGAGACGACTTGCCCGCTATTTCGCGACGAGCATGTGGTCCTCGATGCCGGCATCGAATTGCAGGCGCGCGAGCTTGGCGTAGATGCCGCCGTGACGGATCAGGCTCTGGTGCGTACCTTCCTCGACGATGCGGCCCTGATCCAGCACCAGAATGCGGTCGGCCTTGAGCACGGTCGCCAGGCGATGGGCGATGACGAGGGTCGTGCGCGCCTCCATCAAGCCCTCCAGCGCCTTCTGAACAAGGGTCTCGCTTTCGGCATCGAGCGCAGAGGTCGCTTCATCGAGCAGCAGGATAGGCGCGTTCTTCAAGATGGCGCGGGCGATGGCGACACGTTGGCGCTGGCCGCCGGAAAGGGTGACGCCGCGTTCGCCGACCTGCGTATCATAGCCCATTTCGAGGCGCGAAATGAACTCGTCCGCCTGCGCGGCAATCGCGGCGGCGCGTACTTCGTCGCGCGAGGCGCCCGGGCGGCCGAAGGCGATATTGTCATGGATGGAGGCGGCGAAGATCGTCGTATCCTGAGGGACGATGGCGATGCGTTCGCGCAGCGCATCCGGCAGCACGTCGCGTGCATCGACACCATCCAGGGCAACGCGGCCCTTCTGCGGATCGTAGAAGCGCAGCAGTAGCGAAAAGATGGTGCTCTTGCCGGCACCCGATGCGCCGACGATCGCGACCGTCTCCCCCGGCTTCACGGAGAAGGAGAGCCCGTGCAGTGCCGATCTGTTCGGTCGTGACGGGTAAGAGAAATGGACGTCGGAAAATTCCACCCGGCCCTGCGGCGGCTGTGGCAAGGGCAGGGGATTGGCCGGGGCGGCAATGGGTGAGACTTCTGCAAGGAGCTCGCCCAGGCGATCGGCAGCACCTGCGGCCTGGGAGAGCTCGCCCCAGACTTCCGACAGCGAGCCGAGCGAGGAGCCGGCGATGACGGAATAGAGCAGGAACTGGCCGAGCGTGCCGGCCGACATCGTGCCGGCGAGAACATTCTGCGCACCGACCCAGAGAACCGCGACGATGCTACCGAAAACCATGGCGATGGCGAAGCCCGTCAGCAGCGAACGGGATTTGATCGCCGCTCGCGCCGCCTGATAGGCATCCTCGACGGCGCTGCCATAGCGCTGCGCCGCTGCGTCCTCGCCATTATAGGCCTGGATGGTGCGGTTGGCCGCGATGGTCTCGTTGGCATAGGCCGATGCCTGCGCCAGCGTCTCCTGCGCGGCCCGCGAGCGCTTGCGTACGGAACGGCCGAAACTGACCAGCGGCAGGACGATGATCGGGATCGCGATCAGGACGATGCTGGAGAGTTTCGGGCTGGTGACGATCATCATGATCACGGCGCCAAGACAGAGGATCAGGTTGCGCAGCGCGACCGAGGCCGTGGCGCCGACTGCGGACTTGATCTGCGTGGTATCGGCCGTCAGCCGCGAGACGATCTCGCCCGATTGATTGACATCGAAGAAGGAGGGCGACAGCCGCGTCACGTGATCGAAGACTTCGCGGCGCATGTCGGCGACGATGCGCTCGCCGATGGAGATGACGAAATAATAGCGCAGCGCGCTCGCAGCCGCGAGCAGCAGCGCCATGATCATGATCGCTACGAAATAACTGTCGATCAGAGCGCGGTCGGCTTGATCGAAGCCGTGATCGATCATGCGGCGGACGGCGACTGGCAAAGCAAGCGAGGTAACGGCAGCGATGACGAGCGATATGATTGCCCCGGCCACCATGCCTCGATATCGCCTGAGGTATGGCGTCAGTCGTCCGAGGGGACGGATTGAACGGGTTTTCTTTTCCTCAGCCTGGCCAGTTTCTGACAAGTCGTCTCCAATCCCCATATCAGCAAGGGACTCGGCGTTTCGCCCCTTGTTATCGCCGCTGCCTTCATGTATAGGCACGCCATCTTAATTGGAAGCCGTGGCCTTTAACGGACTGCGGCTTCATTTATTCAATCGGTTCGGTTGCCGCAATGCCTTGCGACAAATGGACCCTGGCATGACAGGAAGATTGTTATGAAGGCCAACATTCATCCCGACTATCACACCATCAAGGTAGTCATGACCGACGGTACCGAATATGAAACCCGCTCGACCTGGGGTTCTGAAGGCGCTGTCATGAACCTCGAAATCGATTCCAAGTCCCATCCGGCTTGGACCGGCGGCAACCAGCAGCTGATGGACCGTGCCGGCCGTGTTTCGAAGTTCAACAAGCGCTTCGGCGGTCTCGGCATCTAATCGCATTGCGATTTGCCGCTTGAAAAGAGCCCGGTTTTGCCGGGCTTTTTTGCGTTGATACGGAGCCTCGTTCCTCATCCCACACGCCGCAGGTAATCGGCACGGTCGAACGGATTTACGGCTGCGCGCTCCCGTACACGGTGCGGACCCGATAGTGGCGCATAGTGATCGAAGGCGTGTTCCAGGACGCCGGCTCCGCCCGACAATCCCGGCAATTGCCTTTGGAGCGTCTGGATCATCGATGATGCCACCGTGCCTTCCAGCCGGGCCAGTCCTTCGTCGATCAGCGATTTTCTCATCGAGGCGCCGGATTTTGCGAGCAGGCTGTGCACACCAGCCAAAGCCGTTGCCGGTATCTCGACGTGAAAATGCTCGATGGGTTCGCAGAGGATCGTTTGTGCCGATGAAAGCGCTGATGCAAGCACCAATGGCGTCAGTTTGCGGAAATCCACCGCCGTGCTCGCCGGCGAAGTCTGTCGAGCCGCCGTCATGGCGACATGGCAGTCGATGATCTGCCAGCCGAAAAGACCTTCCTTGAGTGTTTCGAACGTGGCTTCCTCGACTGCCCGGTAGAAGCTTGCGGGCATCTGGCCGACATCTACTTCCAGGGCAAAGTTGTTGCCGGCGCCTTCCGGTCGCGGCTCGACGCGCAAGCCGACTGTTGCGAGAAACGGATTGGGCTCCTTGAATATGTGCTCAACCGCGCTTCCCGTTCCAGCCAGCCTTTCGACATAGATGACGGTGCTTTCCTCGAAAGCTATATCCAAGCCGAATTCCGTGGAGAGCGTTGCCTGGATGACCTCCTTCTGCACTTCGCCATAGAGTGAGACGTATATCTCGCCGGTTTCCTCGTTGGAGCGCAGGTTGATGAGCGGATCCTGTTCTGCAAGTTGCGCCAGAGCTAGCCAGAGTGCTGCATTTTCCGAAGGGCGCATCGGGCGGATGCGGGTTTCCAAAGTGGGCGGCGCAAAGTGGCGAAGCGTGCCTGGCCGGCTTTCGATGCCGATCCAATCGCCGATACGGGCGTTCGGAAGACCGCCGACCTTGGCGATCTGTCCGGCGCTGATCTGCGCGACCTTTTCCGCCTTGCCATCCCGGAAGAGCTGGAGGCTGCTGATCTTTGCCGGGCCGTTCGTGGTTTCGATATCGTCGCGAAGGCCGATCGTGCCAGACGCCAGATAGAGATAGGCGAGCTTCTCGCCACCCCATCCGCGTTCGATCTTGAAGATCGTCCCGGAAACCGGACCGTCATGGTTCGGCTGACGGCTGGGCAGCAAAGCCTGGACCGCCGAAATCAGGGTAGGGATGCCGAGGCCCCGTGTCGCCGCGCCGGCGAATGCCGGATGAATCAGAGACTTCCTCACCTGATCGACAAGGGCTTGCTCCAGCCTCTGCCGTGTCAGGCGCTCGGGAGCTAGAACATAATCCTCCAGGAAGAGCTCGTCGTTGACCGAAAGGGCTTCGCAGACGCGCGAGAAATGCGGATCGCTTCCGAGATCGGCGGTTTCCACCGTGGCGAGCCTGCTACCGGCATCATGGACGATCGACATCGCAATGGGGCGAACCGCCAGCTGGCTCGCAATATCCTGAAGCACCTCATCATAGCGGGCGCCGAGGCGGTCGACCTTGTTGATGAAGAAGATGAAAGGGATGCTGAGGCGGCGCAATACCCTGACGAGCACGCGGGTCTGCGATTGCACGCCCTCGACTGCCGAAATGACGACCACGGCCGCATCGAGCAGCTGCAGCACCCGTTCGATCTCGGCAATGAAGTCCGGATGTCCCGGCGTATCGATGAGGTTCACCGTGACGTCACCGACGGTAAACGAGACCACCGCGGCGGCAATGGTGATACCGCGCTGCCTTTCGAGTTCGAGGCTATCTGTCTGCGTGCTGCCGGCGTCGACGCTGCCGAGCTTGTCGATTATGCCGGTATCAAAAAGGAGTCGCTCCGTGAGGCTAGTCTTGCCCGCGTCTACATGGGCGAGGATGCCCAGATTCAATGTGCGCATGGTTCATCATCTTCTCAGAATTTCGGATTTGATTTTCGTGAGAAGTGAGTCGGCGCATTGGGTCCTCCACGCACATTCGATATCGGCTCGCCCACCCCTTGAGAGAGGCAGGCACTCTCTTTTTACAGAGGTTTCGCTGAGATCGTCAAGCTTTGCCCGCTTGCTACTTGCGGTTTAACTCCCCGCGCACGGCTTTTCGAAGAGATGAATGACTGCTCAAAACAAAACCGGCCGCGCAGTGCGCGACCGGTTCGAATTCATAGCCGATGGTAGGGCTTAGTTGCCGCCGAATGCGGTCTGCAGCAGGGTCAGCTGTGCCTTGACGCTATTCTGGTTGTCCGGAACGATGGCCGCTTCCGTAGGACGATAGATCTCGCGATCGAGGATGGCGACGCGGTTCTGCAGGCGCAGCGAACGCTCGACGAGATCGCGGAAGGATTCCGGCAGGTCATTCCAGCCGGGTGCCGTGCGGTCGACGTTGAAGCCGTCGAGGCGAACCTTGTTCTTTTCGGCCAGCACCTGATCGCGCGACATTTCGCCATTGTTGACGGCGCGCTGGAGCAGCAGCCAGGAGGCCATCTGCATAAGACGGGTCGTCAGCCGCATAGATTCGGCGGCGTAGAGTACGGAGGCCATGCGCGGCAGAACCTTGGAAGCGGCGCGGCCCTGGCCGTCGAGATAGCCGGCAGTTTCTTCGACCAGCGACATGCCTTCAGAATAGAGCGCCCTGAACTGCGCCGACGATGCGGCGTGGCCAGCAAAGCTGATCGTGTTCAATCCAAGTTCCGACATCGAATAAATCCCTGCTTCACGCAACACTTTTGTTCAGGAAAGGCCGGTCAAGTCCCTAAGAGCTTTCGGCATCCGCTTTTATGACTTTAAGATGGTTGTTTTAACTGAAATTCGCAAGGCGATTCTTAAGAAAGGGTTAATCTCCACAGTTTCGGCAAGGTCCGTGATACAGGACAAAAAAGAAGAGCCGCAAAAGCGGCTCTCAAGGTAAAACAGGGAGAAAAATCAGACCAATTCGCCAAGTGGAGGAACTGTCTGAGTCCAGAGCGAATCTGGATGGTCCTAGTAATATGTCGTAAAGCTTAATATTCAGTTGACCATGCCTTGATCCAGGACAGCGCCGCCCAAATTTTGTGCTGCGGCGATGCACCTTGGAACGATGTCTCAGAAGCGGAAAAGGCTATCCGCCGCCTTGCGGCCGGAGGTCTTGGTGGCGATTTCCTCTTCCAGCCGGGCGATCTCACCCTGAAGCAATGCAACGCGGCTTTTCAGCTCATCGACCGATAGTAACGACAGGTCGCTGCCGATCTCGTGGGCGGACGGCTGCTTGGGACGATCATCATCGAATACGCTCATTTCGGCTCCTCCTTCCCTTCAAGAGGGATCAAGTGCCGTAATTTACAGTTATATCGTCCTTTTTTGAAGTCTCGCTCCGCGCGAGCGACATACTCTCCGGCGTGATCATCTGCGCGTTGGCCGACGGCATGGTCGTATAGGCATCGCGATCGCCTGCCGGCTTTGCGGCGCGCATGCGGCTGCGGAAGATCGAATAGGAGGTAATCAGCACGTGGGCGATGGCCGTGACGAAGAACAATGAGTAGGGGCCGATGGAGGACATGACCGGGCCGCTCAACGTCGGGCCGATGATCGTGCCGATGCCGTAGAGCAGCAGCAGGCCGCCCGAAACCTTGACGAAATCCTCGGGCGCAGCGAAGTCGTTGGCATGGGCGACGGCGATCGGATAGAGCGTGTTGGCGACGGCGCCATAGATGACGACCATGCTGATGAGGAAAGCCGGGCTGCCCGGCTTCAACAGGAAGAGCAGCAGGCCGTCGAGGGCTGCGATCGCCGCCATGCCCGCGAGCACATAGCGGCGGTCGATGCGATCGGACAGGCGGCCGGCCGGCAGCTGCATGACGGCGCCGGCAAAGATCGTCGAACTCATCATCAGCGCGATATCGCTTTGCGAAAGGCCGGCCTTAGCGCCGAAGACGGCGCCGAGCGTGCCGTATGCGCCATTGGCGATGCCGACAAGCAGGATACCGATCGAGGCGACCGGCGAATTGCGGTAGAGCGCCTTCAGATCGAGGCTGACGGCCTTCAGCGGCTGCGGCGAGGCGGCGGTCGACAGCGTGGTCGGCAGCATGGCGATACAATAGCAGATGCCGCACACCATGAAGAGGATGGGCGTATGGACATCGGCAAAGGGCACCATCATCTGGCCGGCGACGGCGCCGATGAGGGTGATGCCGATATAGAGCGAGAAGATCGCGCCACGGCTTTCATTGGTGGCGCGTTCGTTGAGCCAGCTCTCGATGATCATCGAGGTGCCGGCCGTGCAGAAGCCGGTCACGGCACGCAGCGCCACCCACCAGATTGGGTCGACGATGATGCCGGTCAGAAGCGCGATAATGGCGATGACGGAGATGAAGCCCGAAAAGGCGCGCACATGGCCGATACGTCGGACCAGTTTCGGCGCCGTCAGGCAGCCGAGCACGAAGCCCGTCGCCCACGTCGTGCCCAGCAGGCCGAGGGTCGTCGTCGCATAGCCTTCGGCCGTGCCGCGCACAGGCAGCAGCAGGCTGTGCAGACCATTGCCCGTAAACAGGAACAGCGTGCCGAACAGCAGAGCGAGTACCGGCAATATGTTTCTTTTCATGCTCCCCACCTTCACGCGGCTCCGTTTGGGAGCCCGAAAGACAGGATCGCGCCCTGCCTGTATTCGCTATTGATTGTGTCCCGGATTGCCGCTATCGGCGTGTAGAAACAGTCTGTTGGCGCGGAAAAATGTCCGTCGTATGACGATTAGAGCATGATCGCGAAAGGCGTGCAGCGGTTTTTGGTCGCGGCTGCTCTCACTCTTGCATAAATGGGGAAAAATAGCGTGACAAAAGCCATAGCGGTGCTGCTCCTGCTCGCCATGGCGGTGCACATCATCAAGCCTTTGGGGCTGCCGGGCCTGAGGCGCAGGGCTGATTTCTGGAAGATCGCCCTCTTCGCCTTTGCCATCTGGACGGTGGCGCTCGTCATCAACGAGGTGTTTTAGGGCATTTCAGATCGATTTCGGGGCTTCAGCTCCGGCATGCGTCGCTTCCTATACCCGGATCTCTCCGCGCATGACGAAGACGCTGCTGCCGGACAGCAAGACTTCATTTACCGTACCGGCAGATTTTTTGACGTCGACGCCGATGACGCTGCGTCTTCCCATTTCCACGCCCTGTTCAATGGTGATTTTTACCTCTGCATCCTGTGCCGGCAGCAGGGACGTCAGATAGGCGCCAATTGCGGCGGAGGCGCTGCCGGTCGCCGGGTCTTCCGTGACATTGTCGAGCGGCGCAAACATGCGGGCGCGGATAGCCCATGGATTTTCGGCGGAGCGCACGTAGAGAAAGAGCGAGAAACCGGTCTTGTCCTCTTTGTGTCGCGCAGCTGCTTCGGCAAAAACGGCGGCATTCGGCCATGCTTTGCCAAGCGTTTCCAGGCTGTCCAGCTCGGCAAAGGCGAAAGGCAGGCCGACGGATGCGAAGGTCGGAGTATGCGTCGTATGGCGGATCGATTGCGGGTCGATCTGTACGCAGCGTGCAATGAGTTCGTCGGCAATCGTCTCGCCGACTGAAAGTCGGCCCGGCGCGCGAATGCTTGCGCTCGAGACCACGCCATCGTTGCGCAACAACGTCACTTCCACAAGGCCGGCATCCTCTTCGAAAATCAGTCTGTCGCCCGTAGGCCTTCCGAAGATCGCCCGCTGCTGACCGAGAACGAAGGCGGTGCCGACATTCGGGTGGCCAGCGAAGGGAATTTCTGATGTCGGCGTGAAGATGCGAACGCGCGCGGTGTGCTCGGCGTTTTCGGGCGGCAGCACGAAGGTCGTTTCCGAATAACCGAACTCGGCCGCGACCTTCTGCATGGCGTCGCCGCTGAGGCCACGCGCATCGGGGATGACCGCCAGCGGATTGCCGACAAAGCGTTCGGACGTGAAGACATCGACGGTGGCATAGGCGATAGTGTTCATGGCGGCCCCAGAGCTTTTGCAGATCTGCGAGGATTTAGCCGCTGCTCGGCGGATGCTGGAAGCGGGAACTTGTGCCGGTGACAACTTCACCAGCGGTCTCCTTTGGAGGCCGGGCTTCGCGTATCAACTTGAAAGCCGGGTCACGCGATGGCGATCGCGTCAATTGTTCTGAAACTGCTTGAGCACGCTGGACCAGAGCTCGACAAGCTCCGCACTGCCTGCATCGCCGGGCTTGGCACGGACCGCAGTGTGCACCAGGACCAGATGTGTTGCCGGATCGACGAGAATGCGCTGGCCGGCTCGTCCGTCCAGAAAGAACGTTCGGCGCGGACCGGGCATCAGCCAGGTCTGATAGCCGTAGCCCCAGGGGTTCGTTTCGTGATTGACAGCGAGGAACGAGCCCTGCTTTACCGGTTCCGTCGCATCCAATAGCCATTGACGCGGGATGATCTGCCGCCCGTTCAAGGCTCCGTCATGGGCGAGCAGCATGCCGAAGCGGGCATAGTCGCGAAGCGTCGCGCTGAAGCAGCAGTAGCCGACTTCCTGACCTGTTTTGTCGACCTGCCAGTTCGCGCTGGCTTCGGCGCCCATCGGCTGCCATATCCGGGACTGAAGATAGTCCGCCATGCTCATATGGGTGGCGTGGGTCAGGACGAGGCTCAATCCTTCGGTATCGAGATTGCTGTAGTGCCAGACCGTATCGGGAGGCGCCACCCGCTTATTGAAGCGGGATATGGCTGTGATGGGGTCGAGCTTTTCCGGGCCCAGCAGGGAATTGCTGAGGTGAACGTTGTCGTCGGGGTTGCCGAAGTTTTCCGTGAAGGCAATGCCGGAGGCCATGTGCAGCAATGCGCGGATCGGCGTAACGCCCATCTCCGTGCCTTTCAGCTCCGGCACATAGGTCTCAACCGTATCGTCGATCGAACGGATGGCACCTTCGGAAATTGCAATCCCGATCATCATGCCGGTCAATGTCTTTGCCAGGGATTGCGAGACAAAGTGGTCGTGATCGGTGCGGCCGTATTGATAATGTTCGAACAGGATCGTGTCGTTGCGAGCAATCAGCAATCCCGTGGTGGGATTGGTATCGAGATATTTCGACAGGGAGGCGGTCTCAGCGCCGAACGTGAACTTCACCGAAATCTCGGACGGGGCGCGTAAAAGCTGTAACGGATGCTCGGCGGGGGCGATCGTGTGCGTTGGCGCAAGCTGATCGGCATGGGTGAAGTTGCCGATCATGTTGCGTTGTTCGCTGAGCGGCAGGCCGACGGGATAGCCGAGTTTCTCACCGTAAGCTTCCGCATCCGGTCCAGTCGGAGAAAACACGGGAACAGCTGCACGCACCTGTTGGGCTTGAGCAATATCTGTTTGAGCGACCAGGACTACAGCAAGAACGGCGATAAAACTGCGCCAGGCCAGCATATGGCAACCCCTCTATTCGGCCCTTCATTATAATCGGACCTAGTGCCGCGCTTTTGTAACATCCATTTGACACGGTTTGCTTTCCGATATCACAGCAAAGCTGATCTTGTCATTGTGGCATATGTAACTTGCTCTGTTCTGAACGTCGGACGTTATTGCCATAAAGCAAAAAGCCCCGGCCGCATCACGACCGGGGCTCTTCATTCATTCGAAGTGCCGGCTGATTTACTTGCCGGCCTGCAGAACAGCGACGCCGGGAAGGACCTTACCTTCCATCCATTCGAGGAACGCGCCGCCCGCCGTCGAGACATAGGTGAAGTCATCGGCAACGCCGGCGTGGTTCAGCGCCGAAACCGTGTCGCCGCCGCCGGCGACCGAGGTCAGCTTGCCGGCCTTGGTGCATTCGGCGGCATATTTGGCTGCCGCGACCGTTGCTGCATCGAAAGGCGTGATTTCGAAGGCGCCGAGCGGGCCGTTCCAGACGAGCGTGGTGGCGCGGCCGATCCAGTTGTTGATCGCTTCGACCGATTTCGGGCCGACATCGAGTACCATGGCATCGGCGGGGATCGCTTCGATCGCGACGACTTCGTTTTCTGCGCCGGCCTTGAATTCGCGAGCGATGACGCCGTCTTCCGGCAGCACGATCGCGCAGCCGGCCGTGGCGGCTTCGATCATGATCTGCTTCGCGGTCTCGGCGAGATCGTGTTCGCAGAGCGATTTGCCGACATTAGTGCCGCGCGCAGCGAGGAAGGTGTTGGCCATGCCGCCGCCGATGACAAGCGCATCAACCTTCTTCACCAGGTTCATCAGAAGGTCGATCTTGGTGGAAACCTTGGCGCCGCCGACGATGGCGACGACCGGGCGGACCGGATTGCCAAGGCCCTTTTCCAGGGCTTCAAGCTCTGCCTGCATCGTGCGGCCTGCATAGGCCGGCAGCAGGTGGGCGAGGCCCTCGGTCGAGGAATGGGCGCGGTGCGCGGCCGAGAAAGCGTCGTTGACGTAGATATCGCCATTGACGGCGAGCGCCTTGGTGAAGGCTGCGTCGTTCTTTTCCTCTTCCTTGTGGAAGCGGGTGTTTTCCAGCAGCAGGATGTCGCCATTGTTCATCTTGGCAACGGCGTCGGCAGCTGGGGTGCCGATGCAGTCAGAGGCAAAGAGAACGGCATGATCCAGAACTTCCTCGACGGTCGGCACGATGAGGCCGAGCGAAAGGTCCGGGGAGGGGCCATCCTTCGGGCGGCCAAAATGGGCAAGCAGAATGACCTTGGCGCCCTTTTCGGACAGTTCGAGAATCGTCGGGGCGACACGCTCGATGCGGGTCGCATCGGTGACCTTGCCATCCTTGACCGGCACGTTGAGGTCAACGCGTACGAGTACGCGCTTGCCGGAGATGTCGGTAAGATCGTCGAGAGTTTTGAAGGCTGCCATGGGAGGATCCGATATGTTGGTGGCGAAAAGCGCGCCGACCATACTACGGATGATCGGAGACGCAAGAACCGTTCGGCGTTTCCCGGGATTGCCGAACGGTTCTATCTCCTTCGGTTTTCACAATTCCGAACGGAAAACCGCCGCGCATTTTTCCAGGGATTGCTCAGGGCATTCAGGCGTCGTTTTTACCCGGTGTTGATTCGTCCGAAACGGCTTCATGCGTGCGCTCGCGGCGCTTCTGCAGATAAGCCCGGATGCTCTTCAAAATATCATGGAGATTGATGAAGATCGGCATGATGACGGGCGGTTCCACCGCCTCGAGCGACATGCCGACGGATTGGATATGATCGTTCTCGTCGAGATCGCGGACGATGAGGATAATCTCGCCCAGACGAACGCGATCCGCATAGTCGGCCTTGCCACCGAGGCGATGGCGCATGAGCTCCGCTATGGTCAGCCCCTTCTCCTGTTCGCTCAGCAATTCTGGTCCATAGGCAGCGTCGAGATCGGCGGCGGGGCGCAACGGCGATATCGAGAAGGCACCGAAGAATTCGGCATCCTCGGGATCGACCGGCGCGCGGCTGGCGAAGATGCGGTCGAGAAGGCGCGAATAATTGGGAGAGACGAAAAGATAGACGATATCGTTTTCGCGCAGGCGGCCGGCATATTGATAGCGCATGGACTTGCCGTCGCGAACGATGAGCGACGGTGTCGCCCAACGCGGAATGCGTTCGCCGCGCAGGACCGGGCTGTCCTTCACGACGCGATAGGAGAGGAGTTCGTGGTTGACCGTGCCCGGCAGGTCGACTTCGACCTTGTCGATCGCACCCATGCGCGGGGGAACGATGAGGCCAAGCCGGCGCGCCATGGGTTTGATGGTCCAGCCCTGTACGAGCAGCGACACCAGCACGACGATGAAGGCAACGTTAAAATAGGTCTGGCCCGCCTGCAGGCCGCCGAGGATCGGCATGATCGCCAGAAGAATGGAGACGGCGCCGCGCAGACCGACCCAGGCGACGAAGCCGGTTTCCCGCTGCGTATAGTCGAAGGGCAGCACGCACAGCCACACGGCGATCGGCCGGGCAACGAAGATCAGGAACAGCGCCAGCGCCACGGCCGGGATGGCGATTGCCGGAAATTCCGATGGGGTGGCGAGCAGGCCGAGCACGAGGAACATGATGATCTGCGCCAGCCAGGTCATGCCATCCTGGAAACGCTTGATCGAGGCGGAGGCTGGCAGCTTGCGATTGCCGGCATAGATGCCTGCGACATAAACGGCCAGGAAGCCGCTGCCGCCGACGGCACCGGTAAACGAGAAGACGAGGAGCGCCAGCGCCAGTACGAAGATGGGCGTCAGGCCGCGATCCGTCTCCAGGCGGCTGACGATGAGGACGATCATCATGCCGCCGAGCAGGCCAAGAATGACGCCCAGCCCCATCTGCTGGACAAATGTCGCGAGCATGGCGAGGTTGATGCCGGCATAGCCTTCGCCGCTTGCCAGGAGCTCGACCAATGCGAGTGTCAGGAAGATTGCCATCGGATCGTTGGTGCCGGATTCGACTTCCAGCGTCGAGCGCACCTTGTCACGGATATTGATGCCGCCGATGCGCAGAAGGAAGAAGACGGCGGCCGCATCCGTCGAGGCGACGATGGAGCCCAGCAGCAGGCCCTGCAGCCAGGTGAAGCCGAGCAGCCAGGTGGCGGCGAGGCCGAACAATGCGGCGGTTACGATGACGCCAACAGAGGCGATGGTCAGCGCGGGTGCCGCAGCAAGCTTGAAGGCCTGGATCGGCGTGCCGTAGCCGGAGTCGAAAAGAATGATGGCAAGCGCCAGGGAGCCGAGGATATAGGCGAGATAATTGTTGGAGAATTCGATGCCGAGCCCGTCGGTCCCGGCGGCAAGGCCGATCATGAGGAAGAGCAGCAGCAAAGGCGCGCCGAAACGGAAGGCGAGGAGGCTGGAGAAGGCTGCAATGAGTATGAGAACCGTGCTGATCAGCACGATAATGTAAAATGCCTCCACCTTTTCCCCTTTCCGTGCGCCGCTGCTGGGGCTAAAGCCCCGAATGCCGGAAACCCCCAGTGTCCATCATGCCGCCGCGCCTGGCAAATTGGCAAACACGGAAATCGTTCGGAGCAGAGTTCAGACAATGAAACTCTTTCCGACGACTGCATCGTCATGGTGTGATGCGCCTTGCCAGAACGGCAAAGCGGCGTGAAATAGCCTGGAAGACGTCCTGATTCAAAATTTACTGGTAAATCTGGACCATAGCAGGGCAGGAGGATGAAAAATCGAAATGTTTTTAAGAGGATGCACGAGCGCACATTAGCGGGCGCTCAGACGGCGACGCGCCTGAAATAGATCGGATAATCGATTACCAGCCCATCTTCGTCGACCGGAAGATCGACGGTGAAATCCCTGTCTTCGGCGGCATAGCGATAAAGTTTCCCTGGCACGATGCAGGTGTAATGTTGTCCGTCGCGCACCGGCTCGAAGGTGTCGAACGGTATATAGAGCATGGAGAGCTTGGCGGTTCCGTCTTGCGGTGTCATCTCCAGCCGGCGGATCGGCAGGCTGTTGGTGAAGGGCGAACCGTAAAGATCGATATCGACGCAGCCATCGAACTGCGGCAGGGCCACGCCATCCTCGGTACGCCAACGTCCCTTGCCGTCAGAGACCAGCGCGAGACGGCGTCCGTCGGTGGTTTCGACCGAGAAGGAAAGAACGGCCCAGCCGGCGGAGCAATCGATACGATAAGAGACGCCATAGGGTGTGCCGCCGCGGCCACCAATAATAATGCCGGCGGCGCGGATAACCGCAGCGCCGGCATTGTCGATAGGAGCGATCGTGAGGTGCTCCAGCCCATCTCCTTCCATGGGACGCCAGCGGACTGTCGTCGGAAGGAGCGGGCGGAAGGCCATGGTCAGATCAGCTTTGCGAAGGCAACGGCCGTGTCGGACATGCGGCTGGAGAAGCCCCACTCGTTGTCGTACCAGGACAGGACGCGCACGAAGTTGCCTTCCATGACCTTGGTCTGGTCGGTCGCGAAGATCGACGAGTGGCTGTCATGGTTGAAGTCGCGGGAAACCAGCGGCTCGTCGGTGTAGCCGAGGATGCCCTTCAGCTTGCCGTTCGATGCAGCCTTGATGGCTTCGTTGATTTCGCCGACCGTCGTTGCCTTCTTGGACACGAACTTGAAGTCGACGACCGAGACGTTCGGCGTGGGAACGCGGATCGACGTGCCGTCGAGCTTGCCCTTGAGGTGCGGCAGAACGAGACCGACAGCCTTTGCGGCGCCCGTCGAGGTCGGGATCATGGACAGGGCTGCGGCGCGGGCGCGGTACAGGTCCTTGTGCATGGTGTCGAGCGTCGGCTGGTCACCGGTGTAGGAGTGGATCGTCGTCATGAAGCCGTGATCGATGCCGACGGCGTCGTCGAGAACCTTGACCACCGGCACCAGGCAGTTCGTGGTGCAGGATGCGTTGGAGATGACCAGGTGCTCCTTGGTGAGCTGGTCATGGTTGACGCCGAAAACCACGGTCAGGTCGGCACCGTCGGCAGGAGCCGAAACGATGACGCGCTTGGCGCCGGCCGTCAGGTGAGCGGCAGCCTTGTCGCGGGCGGTGAAGATGCCCGTGCATTCCATGGCGATGTCGACGCCGAGATCGCGGTGCGGCAGGGTTGCGGGGTCCTTGATCGCCGTGACCTTGATCGGCTTGCCGCCGCCCACGATGATCGAGTCGCCTTCGACCTTCACTTCGGCGGGGAACCTGCCGTGGATGGAATCGTAACGCAGCAGGTGAGCATTGGTCTCGACCGGGCCGAGGTCGTTGATGGCAACGACTTCGATGTCGGTACGGCCGGATTCGACGATTGCACGCAGGACGTTACGGCCGATGCGGCCAAAGCCGTTGATGGCTACTTTTACAGTCATGAATGTCACTCCCTTTCATTCAGGGTGTTTATCTATTGGATTTGAGAGCGCTTGTCAGCGCCCTCAGGAAAGCTTTGCCTCAGCGGCGGCGACAACAGCCTCGGTGGTGATGCCGAAGTGCTTGTAGACGTCCTTGTATGGAGCCGAAGCGCCAAAGCTCTTCATGCCGATAAAGGCGCCTTCCGGTCCAATGAACGCATCCCAGCCTTCGCGAACGCCGGCTTCGACGGCAACCTTGACCGGCGAGTTGCCGATGACTTCCTTGCGGTAGGCGTCCGGCTGCTCGAAGAAGAGCTCGGTGCAGGGAACCGAAACGACGCGCGTAGAGACGCCCTTGCCTTCAAGAACGGTGCGGGCGGCAACGGCGAGTTCGACTTCGGAGCCCGAAGCGAAGATCGTCACCTTGGCATCGGCATTGCCGGCCAGCGTGTAGGCGCCGAGTTCGCAGAGGTTCTTCTCGCTGTACTCGGTACGGGCGGCCAGCAGGTTCTGACGGGTCAGAGCAAGGCCGGACGGACGGTTGGTCGTCTTGATGGCGATTTGCCAGCATTCGGCCGTTTCCGTTGCGTCCGCCGGGCGGAAGAGCTGGAAGTTCGGGATAGCACGCAGGCTGGCGACCTGCTCGACCGGCTGGTGGGTCGGGCCGTCTTCGCCGACGCCGATGGAATCATGCGTCAGGACGTGGATGGCGCGGATGCCCATCAGAGCGGCGAGGCGCAGCGGCGGACGGCAATAATCCGAGAAGATCAGGAAGCCGCCGCTATAGGGGATGAGACCGCCGTGGAGCGCGATGCCGTTCATGGCAGCAGCCATGCCGTGTTCGCGGATACCCCAGTGCATGTAGCGGCCGGAGAAATCGGTCGGGGTGATCGACTTCATCTGGCTGGTCTTGGTATTGTTCGACGGCGTCAGGTCGGCGGAGCCGCCGAGCGTTTCCGGAATGAAGCCGTTGATGATTTCCAGCGCATCTTCCGATGCCTTTCGGGTTGCGAGTGTCGGCTTGGTTTCCGCGAGCTTCTTCTTGTAGTCGCTGATGGCGGCGTCGAAGCCGGCAGGCAGCTTATGATCGAAGCGGCGGGTGAACTCTGCCTTCTTGGCCGGGTCGGCGGCAGCGAGGCGGCCCTCCCAGGCTTCGCGGGTGCCGACGGAACGTTCGCCGGCAGCGCGCCATTCGCCGAGGATGTCGTTCGGAATGACGAAGGGCTCATAAGGCCAGTTGAGCGCAACGCGGGTCGCGGCGATTTCCTCGGCGCCGAGCGGCGAGCCGTGGACCTTGTGGGTGCCCTGCTTGTTCGGAGCGCCGAAGCCGATGATCGTCTTGCAGGCGATCAGCGTCGGGCGGTCGGACTTGTGAGCGGCTTCGATGGCGGCGCTGATGGCGGCCTGGTCGTGGCCGTCGACCTCGATCGTATTCCAGTGAACGGCCTTGAAGCGCATGATCTGGTCGGTCGAGTCCGAAAGCGAGACGGCGCCGTCGATGGTGATGGAGTTGTTGTCCCAGAACAGGATCAGCTTGTTGAGCTTGAGGTGGCCGGCCAGCGCGATCGCTTCATGGCTGATACCTTCCATCAGGCAGCCGTCGCCGCACATGGCGTAGGTGTAGTGATCCTGAAGCTCGGCGCCGAACTCTTCGCGCAGCTTGCGCTCGGCGATCGCCATGCCGACAGCGTTGGCAATGCCCTGGCCGAGCGGGCCGGTGGTGGTTTCGATGCCGGTGGCGTGACCATATTCCGGATGGCCGGCGGTCTTGGAGCCGAGCTGGCGGAAGCGTGTGAGCTCATCGACCGTCATGTCCGGATAGCCGGTGAGGTAGAGAACCGAATAAAGCAGCATCGAGCCGTGGCCAGCCGACAGAACGAAACGGTCACGATCCGGCCAAAGCGGGTTCTTCGGGTCGAAGCGCAGATATTTGCTAAAGAGAACGGTGGCGACATCAGCCATCCCCATCGGCAAACCGGGGTGACCGGAATTGGCCTTCTCGACAGCATCCATGGCAAGGAAACGGATCGCATTTGCCATCCGGTCGTGTTGTTCGCGAGAGTTCATGGGTTTTTCCGCAGTGTTCCGGGTTCGGGGGATGGCCGCACGCTTGGGAGGGAGGCCATCGGTTAAAGGCGGGTGAAGTGAGGCGCTCTTCCGAACGCCATTTCCAACGTCGCCTCAGGCGGTCGAGACATAGCAGTTAGGGCGAGCAAGTCAACAAATCGAGGGCTCAATCCGACTCCCTTGCGGCAATTTTTTAACATTTGCCCGTTCACTTTTACAAAAGACGACAATCATGCGACAAGGCCTGTGCAGACGGCAAAGGCGGCATTCATCCACAGAATAGGGGCCCTGCCACATGACAGCCTTTATTGACGTGCTGTTGCCGAGTTGAATATTGTTGCGAAATCAGACAAGTGGCCGGATGTTTTGATTCGGGCCTTGCGCGGAGAAGCGAAGGGTATGACACCTTCAGGCAAAACGGTGGACGCGGCGCTCGCCCAGTTACGCCAGGCGCTTTCGACTTTGGAGAGTGCCGTCGACGGACGGTTCGAGCGGGAACGGGCGCAGAGCGATATAGAAGGCGAGGTCCGCAGGGTTCACGCCGATCGGTCGCGCCTTGCCCAGGAATTGGATCAGGCCGAGTTCCGGGCGAACCGGCTCGAAGAAGTCAATCGTGAAGTGTCGCGCCGGCTGGTTACGGCGATGGAAACCATAAGAGCCGTGCTGGACCGCTGATCCCTCGGGAGGCAGCCGTGCCGGAGCGGCAGTGATCGGAAAGTCGAATGGCGCAAGTAACGGTAACGATCGACGGCAAAGCCTACCGGATGGCCTGCGAAGAGGGGCAGGAAGACCATCTGACGGATCTTGCCAATCGCTTCGACCGCTATGTCCTGCATTTGAAGAGCCAGTTCGGTGAAATCGGCGATCTCAGGCTGACTGTCATGGCCGGGATCATGATCATGGACGAGGTATCGGAATTGACGCGACGGGTCTCCGCGCTGGAAGCCGAACTGGAGTCCCTGACCAGCAATCGTGATACGACGCTCGCTGCCAATGCCCGCGCGGAGGAAACGCTCGCCAGTGTGATCGACGAGGTGACGACACGCATCCACGGCATCACCGAGAAGCTCCTGGAGCGGCCGGGCATCGAGCAGGTCTAAAGCGCATCGCGAGCTTTCAGCCTCGCTTCTCTCGCTTTAGATTCGATTTTACGCATGTCGCGCAAAACCGCTGCTCACTTTTGCGCGATATGCTTTGAGTTATTTCTGCGGATGCCCGATGCGGCCCTCTGGTGCAGCGGCACAATTCGCTCTATATAGTTCAGGCGGTCTGCGCTTCCCGACAGGAACCACAATCCCTGGGGCCATACTCGATCCAAAGGGAGCTGTCCCTGACTAGGCCCGTGGGCCTGGACACACGGTGCCCACCTACGTTTGTAGGCACCCAGGATCGTAAACATCCATCGGTCGTCGTGGATCGCTCTTCAATTTTCTGGACGATTGCCAAGGAAAGCGCCGCGCAGCTCTATCGCCGCGCTGGCAACTTTCGTCCGCAGATAGGCACCGCGTTCAAGTTCGGTGCGAATGCTTGCGCTGCGCAGCAGCGGCAGATCTTGGTGAGCAATCAAGCCCACCAGGCGCGCGACCGCCCTTTAGTCGCGCCCCGCTTCGAAGGTTCCTCAGCGGCTCAGCTCGATCCATCTGGTTGAAATCGTCACGCATTTGCGGGCGGGCGTTCAAAACAGCTGAGGACGCCATCGCCGCTGCCGGCTGGCGATGGCTCTGGAGATTATTGACCGAGGCGGATGCCGCCGTCACAAATCAGCGTGTGGCCGCTCGTAAAGCCGTTGCCGATCAGGAAGGCGATGGCTTCGGCTATTTCTTTGGGCTGGCCGACACGACCGACGGGTGTGCGCGCTGCGAAGCCGGCAAACGTCGGCTCTTTCTGATCTGCGCTCAGGAAGTCCCACCAGGGGGTGTCGACAACTCCCGGTGAAACGCAGTTCACCCGGATCGGCTTGAGCTCGACGGCGAGAATCGGCGCCAAGGCGGCAATGGCGGCATTGATGGCTCCGAGCCCTGCGGTTCCGGGCATCGCCGCCTGTGCCGATACGGCGGAGACGAAGGTGATGCTGCCTTGCTTCGACAGATAGGGTAGGCAGGCCTGGGCACAGGCGAAATGCGCCATCGTCTTCTGCTCGAAACCTTTCCTGACGTCGGCAAGATCGACCGTGGCGAAAGGTCCGGCGCCATTGCCGCCGCCCAATGCCAGGACGAGATGATCGAGAGGGCCGATTGCCTCAAAGGCTTCCGCAAGGCCCGAAAGGTCGGCGGCGTCAATGGCGACGGCAGTGAAATCGCCGTTCAGGCTTTGTGCGGCGTCCTGGAGTTTCGCCTTATCGCGGCCAGTGATCGTGACGCGATAGCCTTTTTCGAGAAGATGGGCGGCAGTCGCAAGACCGATACCGGAGGAGCCGCCGACAATAGCTACGTGTTGAGACGACATGGATGTCTCCTTTCTAGAGGCTGGGGAGGGGCAAGGAATAAGGTCTCAGACCAGGCTGGTAAGGCTTTGGCTGAGTGTTCGCAGGTTGCTGCGCGCAGTTGCGTCATAGGCTTGAGCAGAGGCGCGCGATGGGCGCAGTCCGTCGTAATAGAGGCCGGTGTGTCCTTCCAGAGCGGTGCCGGCGGCCAGATTGAGGATGGCATCGGCCCCTTGCTCGACTGTGCTTAGCGGCGCAACGCCTGCCTGGCGCACCATGGTCGTGTCCATATAGGTCGCCGGGTGCAGGCAGTTGGCGGTGACGCCGGAGCTGGCAAGCTCTTCGGCGAGATCGAAAGTGAACATGATCTGCGCCAGCTTGCTCTGGCAATAGGCGCGCACGCCGCTATAGCCGCGCGTCAACATGACATCGGAGAAGTCGATGGCCTGCTGGCCGACGGAAGATACATTGACGATGCGGGCGGGAGTGCTTGCCTTCAACAGAGGCAGGAGCCGGCGCGTCAGCAGGAAGCCGGCAAGATAATTCACCGCGAAGCGCAGCTCGTATCCGTCTCGGCTTACCTGGCGCCCTGTGCCGCCGCCACTGGTGCCGATGCCGGCATTGTTGATCAGAACATCGAGGCGATCGTAGTCGCGCTCGATGGCGTCGGCCAGAGTGCGGACCTCTTCCAGTGAGGAAAGGTCGGCGAGGTAATAGGTCGCTTTGCCGCTCTTGTCCTGAATGCTGGAGACCAGTTCTTCCGCGCGGATCTTGTCACGGCCGTGAACGATCAGCCTAGCACCTGCCGCTGCCAGTCGTTCTGCAACCCTGCGCCCGACACCATCCGTCGAGCCTGTAATCAGAACCGTCTTGCCGCTCATATCCATAGCAACCGCCTTCTCGTTGTCTGCATGATGATATTTGGCAGCTTACAGACGCGGCAAACAGTTCTGACTTTATCCTAGTATTGATCCTGCTATGATAGGGCATGACCATCAACCAGAGCCAGACCATTCTCGAAGCCAGGCGTCGCGAGTTCGGCGCCTTTCTGCGCTCCCGCCGGGAAAAGCTGACGCCCGCCAGCGTCGGGCTTCCGGAGGGGTTCCGGCGGCGCACGCCGGGGCTCAGGCGCGAGGAAGTGGCGCTGCTCGCGGGTGTCGGCACCACCTGGTACACTTGGCTGGAACAGGGGCGGGACGTTCGTCCCTCCGCAGAGGTTCTATCGGCGCTGGCCGACGCGCTGCGGCTCGATCCGGTCGAGCGGCGGCATCTCTTTACGCTGAGTGATCGGCCATCTGTTGACACCCCGTCGCGCGGGCCTGAGGAGGTGCCGGATGCGCTTGTGCGCATGCTTGCAAGCCTTGCCGGCCAGCCCGCCTATGTTCTCGGCCGCCGTTGGGATGTGCTGGCCTGGAATGCCGCGGCTGTTGCAGTTTTCGGTGATTATGCCCTGCTGCAGGGGGATGCGCGCAACAGCGTCCATCGGGTGTTTACCGACCCTGCCCACCGGCAGCTTCTTGTCGATTGGGAGATCGTGGCGGCGAATTCGCTGGCGATGTTTCGCGTCGACAGTGCCCGTTACGCCGGCGATCCTGATTTCGAGCGGCTGATCGCTACCTTGATGCAGGCGAGCCCCGAATTTCGCGCCTGGTGGCCGAGGCAGGATGTGCTGCGGCCGCTGACGGGTCACAAGCGTCTGCGCCATCCGGAGGGCGGCTTGATGACATTCGAATATACCGCGCTTGCCGTCATGGACCGTGCCGACATGAAGCTGGTCGTTTATACACCGCTCGAAGAAGACGGGACGAGCGACAGGCTGAAACGTCTGTTGGGCCGCGCCAGCGCAGCGTAATCCGGCTTTCTCCGAACCCAACCGTCTATTTTAGCTCTCCAGATCGTTCTTCAGCTGATCGAGGATGGAGAGGGCATGGCCGGCATAGGCGCTGATCCAGCGATCATGGATCTGCTTGATCGGCAGGCTGTTCAGATGGTTCCAGCGCTCGCGACCATCCTTCTTGGCAATCACGAGATCAGCTTCTTCCAGCACTTTCAGATGCTGCATCACGGTGCAGCGGTCCATATCCGTGAAAGTCTCGCAGAGCATGCCCGTCGTGCGTGGCCCATCCTTGAGCATGTCCAGAATTTCGCGCCGCCGCCGATGCGCAAGGGCCTTGAAAATGAGGTCGCTATCCGATTCGTTTGACATGTTATATTTTTATAACATAATGGGGCCATTCGCAATGGAGCGATAACGACAGACAAATATTGGAGGAGATGCCATGACATTGAATGTTCGGATTTCAGGACGGATCGGCCGCAAGGTGGATGAAGTCTTCGATGCTGTCGTCAACCCGAAGAAGCTTTCGAGCTACTTCACCACCGTCGGCGGGGCGAGCGCGCCCCTGGTGGCGGGAACGACCGTCATCTGGTGGAAGAATGCCCCCGTCGAGGTCAGTGAGGTGGAGGCCAACAAGCGCATCGTCTTTCACTGGGACGGCGGCACCGGCGAAGACGGCGTCCGTTACAGAACCAAAGTGGAGATGACCTTCGATGCGCTGGAGGATGGCGGCACGCTTGTCATCATCGAAGAAAGCGGCTGGCGCGAGGACGAGGCCGGCCGCCGCGGCACCTATCTGAACTGCGAGGGCTGGACGCAGATGCTCTGCTGCATGAAAGCCTTCGTCGAATACGGGATCAACCTGCGCGAAGGGTTCTTCCTCAGCGAGATGCGCGGCGAGCCGGCGGAAGCGCCTGATCGCTGAGTTCCGGCAAACCCGTATCGCCGGTCACTATCGTCTCGATCCCTTTCCTGGCTATCGGTCAGTGGCCCGGTGCCGATTTCGGCGCCGGGCCAATCTGTTTCCGGATTCTGCTACCGGGGAGGGCGGTTGATGCCGTGCGATGGATATCCATCTCACGTTGTAGTAGGCTTCGGACAATCGGAAGAAGGGCGGTATTGGCGGTGGGGGCGCTCAGGATGGGATGGGAATATCACTTTTGTGTGTGGATAAGCCCAAAAGCCGGGTGAATGACAAAATCCTTTAAATAATAAGAGATTCATTGCTGGCGGGACGGGGCCTGCGCCAAAATTGCCTAAATTCAGAACGATGGAGCGCGCGTCACAACGGGCTTGTCGAAAGAAGTGTATACGGCAACTCGAAGACGCGTCGTCGATGTTACTGAATATCCGGACAGTCGGAACCGGCGAAGATCACTATAAACAGGTAGAGCATGTCGAGCCCAATCGATCTGGAAAATGCCGATGAGGAATTGGAAGAGCGTGGCGGCATCGTCGGTCTGTTGAACCGCTATCGCGCGCTGATTGTCGCCGTTCTTACAGTCGCCGTCTTCTGCATCGCCGCCTATGCGATCTACGACCTGACGACCGAGGTGCGCTATGATGACGTCGTCCATGCCCTGACGACGACGAAGATCTCCTCGGTGCTGCTGGCGCTGCTGTTTACTGGCCTGAGTTTCGCCTCCCTGATCTTCTATGACCAGAATGCGCTCGAATATATCGGCAAGCGGCTGCCGTTTCCGCATGTCGCGCTGACCTCCTTCAGCGCCTATGCGGTCGGCAACACGGCTGGTTTCGGCGCGCTCAGCGCCGGTGCGATCCGCTACCGCGCCTATACCCGGCTGGGGCTGTCGCCTGACGACATCACCCGCATCATCGCCTTCGTCACGCTCGCCTTCGGTCTCGGCCTGGCGTCTGTCGGCGCCATGGCGCTTCTGGTCATCGCCGACGAGATCGGTCCGCTGATCAGCGTCGATGGCTTGTGGCTGCGGCTGATCGCTATCGCCATTCTCGCGGCGCTTGCTTTCGTAGTCTATGCCGGCCGCAATGGCCGCGAAGTGCGTATCGGCCCGGTTGCCGTGCGTCTGCCGGATTCGCGCACCTGGTCACGGCAGTTTCTGGTCACTGCATTCGATATCGCAGCCTCGGCCTCCGTGCTCTATGTGCTGTTGCCGGAAACCTCCATCGGATGGCCGGGCTTCTTCGCAATTTACGCGATCGCCGTCGGGCTTGGCGTGCTCAGCCACGTTCCGGCCGGCTTCGGCGTGTTCGAGACGATCATCATCGCCTGGCTCGGCAGTTCCGTGAATGAAGATGCCGTTCTGAGCTCTCTGGTCCTCTATCGCGTCATCTACAACGTCATTCCGCTCGTCATCGCCATTGCCGCGATCTCGGTCGCGGAGCTGCGCCGTTTCGTCGATCACCCGGTGGCTTCGAGCATGCGCCGCATCGGCGCGCGCCTGATGCCGCAGCTACTGTCGGCCTTTGCGCTGCTGCTGGGCATGATGCTGGTCTTTTCGAGCGTGACGCCGACGCCAGATCATAACCTGATCGTGCTATCGGACTATCTGCCGCTGTCCTTGGTCGAAAGCGCCCATTTCCTCTCAAGCCTTCTGGGGCTGGCGATCATCGTGGCCGCCCGTGGCCTCAGCCAGCGTCTCGACGGGGCCTGGTGGGTTTCAACCTTCTCCGCGCTGTTCGCCCTGTTCTTTTCGCTGTTGAAGGCCATCGCCATCGTTGAAGCCGGTCTGCTGGCCTTCTTCGTCTTTAGCCTTGTCGTCAGCCGTCGCCTGTTCAAGCGACCGGCTTCGCTGCTTAACCAGACGCTGACGGCGGGCTGGCTCACCGCCATTGCGGTCGTCTGCATCGGCGCCATCGTCGTGCTGTTCTTCGTCTATCGCGATGTCGGATACAGCAACGAGCTTTGGTGGCAGTTCGAATTTGCCGATGAGGCGCCGCGCGGGCTTCGTGCAGCGCTCGGCATTTCCATCGTGTCCTCGGCGATCGCGATCTTCAGCCTGTTGCGTCCGGCAACGAAGCGGCCGGAGCCCGTCAGCGACGATGCGGTGGCGCGCGCCGTGGAAATCGTGCGCAAGCAGGGCGTTGCCGACGCCAATCTGGTACGCATGGGCGACAAGAGCATCATGTTCTCGGAAAAAGGCGATGCCTTCATCATGTATGGCAAGCAGGGTCGCTCATGGATCGCCCTGTTCGATCCGGTCGGCCCGCGCCAGGCGCTGCCCGATCTGATTTGGCGCTTCGTCGAGACGGCGCGCGCTGCCGGTTGCCGCTCGGTCTTCTACCAGATCTCGCCGGCGCTTCTCTCCTACTGCGCCGATGCAGGCCTGCGGGCGTTCAAGCTCGGCGAGCTTGCCGTGGTCAATCTTGCCAATTTCGAGCTCAAGGGCGGCAAATGGGCCAATCTCAGGCAGACGGCGAGCCGCGCGGTGCGCGATGGACTAGAATTTGCCGTTATCGAACCTCAAGATATACCCGATGTGCTGGATCAGCTCGCGCATGTCTCCGATACATGGCTTGCCGATCACAATGCCAAGGAAAAGAGTTTCTCGCTCGGCGCGTTCGATCCGGATTATGTGTGCTCACAGCCGGTCGGCGTGTTGAAAAAGGATGGTAAGATCGTCGCTTTTGCGAATATTCTGATGACGGAGACCAAGGAGGAGGGATCCGTCGATCTGATGCGTTTTTCCCCTGATGCCCCGAAGGGTTCGATGGATTTTCTGTTCGTGCAGATCCTCGAATACCTCAAGGGTGAGGGATTTCAGCGTTTCAACCTTGGCATGGCGCCGCTGTCGGGCATGTCGAGACGGGAATCGGCGCCGGTTTGGGACAGGGTCGGGGGAACTGTCTTCGAGCACGGCGAGCGCTTCTACAATTTCAAAGGGCTTCGTGCCTTCAAATCAAAATTCCATCCCGAATGGCAGCCGCGCTACCTGGCTGTTTCGGGAGGGGTTAGTCCAATGATCGCGTTGATGGATGCCACATTCCTCATCGGGGGCGGACTTAAGGGGGTCGTGAGGAAATGATCTTGAAATACGCAATGTCATTGGCTTTCGCATGCGTGCTGTCGACGGGCCTGCTGATGTCGGGCCAAGCACGGGCTGAAGCCGACGATACAAAATATGATCTGGGCATGATCCCGGCGCCGCACATCATGCGACCGCACGGCAAGGTTTCGAACGAAGTTGTCCTAATTTCCGATCTCGCCGGCTGGGGCGACAAGGAGAAGGCTGTTGCCGACAAGCTCGTCGCCAATGGCTCACTCGTCATCGGCATCGACTATCCGTCCTTTCTGGCCGCGCTCAACAATTATGACGTCAGCAAGAATGACGGCTGCATCTATATCGTCTCGGATCTGGAATCGCTCAGCCAGCAGGTGCAGCGCTCCTTTGCCGACAGCACCTATCAATTGCCTGTTATCGCCGGTGTCGGCGCCGGTGGCGCCATGGCGCTGACGATCGCGGCCCAGACCCCGGATGCGACCGTTGCCGGTACGCTGGCGGTCGACCCGACTGCCGGTATCGGCCTGAAGCAGGAACTCTGCACGCCGGCCGAGAAGAAGACTGACGGCGATATGGTGTCCTTCGGTCTGCAGGAAGGCGCGCTGCCCAATCCTATTCTCGTGACCTTCACGGCGAATGCGCCGAAGGATGGCCGCGACCACGTTGCAGACATCCAGAAGGACCATCCCGAAGTCCAGACCACGGATTCCGACAATGCCGATACCTATGCAACGCTGGAGGCTTCGCTCGCCGATCTGATGAAGACGATCGACAGCTCGAAATCGCCGCTTGGATTGCCCCTTGATATCATGGAGACGACGCCGACTGAAGACACGCTCGCCATCGTCTATTCGGGCGATGGCGGTTGGCGCGACATCGACAAGGAAGTCGGCAGCTACCTGCAGGATCAGGGGATCCCGGTCGTGGGCGTCGATACCCTGCATTATTTCTGGACGGAGAAGGATCCGCAGCAGACGGCCAACGACCTCGGCCGGATCATCGACTTCTACACCAAACGCTTCAAGGTCAAGCATGTGGTACTGGTCGGCTATTCCTTTGGTGCCGATGTGCTGCCGGCGAGCTACAATCGCCTGCCTCAGGCCGAAAAGGACAAGATCGTCCAGATGTCGCTGCTATCCCTGTCGCAGAAGGTCGACTATGTGATTTCGGTCATGGGCTGGCTCGGGGCTTCGAGCGCGGGCAAGGGCGGCGATCCCGTCAACGATCTCAAATCGATCAATCCGAAGATGGTGCAATGCGTCTACGGCAAGGATGATGACGAGGATGTCGCCTGCCCGCTGCTGAAGGGCACGGGTGCGGAAGTCATCGCGATGGATGGCGGCCACCATTTCGATGATGATTACGAAGCTCTGGCGAACCACATCATCAATGGACTAAAGAGCCGCCTCGGCGAATAATGGTCATGGCGCGCGGCGTGTCTTGCTGTCGCGCGCCCTTTCTCGCCTTTCTCCACGGTCTCCTGCCGACTTTTCCTGCGCGTTCGGCGCAGCATTTATTTGCTTCTTTCGACGGCTGCCGTTAGTCGGGAAGGGCATATCATGAGCGCTGCGTCTGCCGCAGCCGCTTATTGTCTTATCCAGAAAGGTTCGCCCTTGTCCGCCGCATCGAATTCCACCTTCACAAAGACCTATTCCGGCTTCCTGTTCGACATGGACGGCACGATCATCAATTCGATTGCTGCTGCAGAACGTGTCTGGGGTAATTGGGCACGCGCTCAGGGTCTTGATGTCGAGAAGTTCATGCCGACTATGCATGGCAAGCGCGGGGTTGATACGATCGGTCAGTTGAATCTGCCTGGCGTCGATCCGGTCGCGGAAGCGCTGAAGATCACCGAGGCCGAGATTGCCGATGTCGAGGGTGTCGTCGCGCTGCCGGGTGCCGTCGATTTCCTCGCGTCTTTGCCGCCAGAGCGCTGGGCGATCGTTACCTCGTCGCCCTATCGGCTGGCGCTGGCGCGGCTGGATGCCGCCGGGATCCCCGTTCCGCGCTTCATGGTCACCGCCGAAGACGTGAAGGTCGGTAAGCCCGATCCGCAAGGTTACATCCTCGGGGCGCAGCGCCTCGGCCTCAGCCCGTCGGAATGCCTGGTGTTTGAAGACGTCTTGGCCGGTGTCAAGGCGGGCGAGGCGGCTGGTGCGGATGTAGTGGTCATCACGGCGACGCACTCGCATCCGATCGAGACCGATCATACGACGCTGCAGAATTATGAAAATGTTCGCGCCCATGTGGATGGCAACGGAAAATTGTCGATCATCCGCAAAGGCTGATGCAGCCCACTCCTTTCTGCGACCACGGCATGTCGCTTTCGCGCTTTGCAATGGGCTGCCGGCTCATTATGTTTTTGCGATAATATAAACTTTCGCGAAGATCCAATGACTCCCAAAGAGCTGAAAGCCCGATATCGCAACGAGCGCCTGGCGGCACGGGACGCCATTCCGGCAGAAGATCGTATTGAAAAGGGCCTGGCCATGGTGGTGCATGGTGGCGACGCCATCGATATCAGGCCGGGAGCTATCGTCTCCGGCTTCCTACCGATCCGTTCGGAAGTGGATATAAGGCCATTGATGGCGCGTCTGCGGGAGCGTGGGGCGCGGCTCTGTGTGCCTGTTATTCTTGATCGCAGCACGATCGTCTTCCGGGAGCTCGTTCCCGGGGTGCCATTGGTTCCGGTTGGATTCGGGACTTCCGGTCCGGGACCTGAAGCGGCAGTGCTGGACCCGGATATCATGCTCGTGCCGCTTTCGGCCTTCGATAAGAGCGGCCATCGCATCGGCTATGGCGCCGGTCATTACGACCGTGCGATCGAACGCCTGCATCAAAAAGGGTTGAATCCGCGGCTGATCGGCATTGCATTCGATTGCCAAGAAGTGCCATCAGTACCCGCAGAGCCGCATGATGTCCGTCTTGACGCGATTTTGACCGAGAGCGGACTCAATTTCGTTTCGGAAGTGATTGGATAGCGAATGCGGCTGCTTTTTCTGGGAGATATGGTCGGCAAGACGGGACGGACCGCGGTGTGGGACCGCCTGCCGGGCCTCGTATCCGACCTGAAGCTCGATTTCGTCATCGTCAATGGCGAGAATGCTGCCGGCGGCTTTGGCATCACCGAGGATATCTTCCTTGAAACGATCAATGCCGGCGCTGACGTCGTGACGACGGGCAACCATGTCTGGGACCAGAAGGAAGCCGTCGTCTTTTGCGAGCGCCACGACCAGTTTCTGCGCCCTGCCAACTATCCGGCCGGCACGCCCGGCCGCGGTTCCGGCCTCTACTATGCCCGCAACGGCGCCCGCGTGCTCGTTGCCAACATCATGGGTCGCGTCTTCATGCATCCGGAGCTCGACGATCCCTTCAAGTCGGCAGAAGCCATCCTCGATGCATGCCCGCTGAAAGAGCAGGCGGATGCCATCGTCTTCGACTTCCATGCGGAGGCGACGAGCGAAAAGCAGTGTTTCGGTCACTTCGTCGATGGCCGCGCGAGCTTCGTCATTGGCACGCATACGCATGTGCCGACTGCGGATGCACAGATCCTGAATGGTGGCACCGCCTATATGTCGGATGCTGGCATGTGCGGCGATTACGATTCCTCGCTCGGCATGGAAAAGGAAGAGCCGCTCAACCGCTTCATCTCGAAGATGCCGAAGGGGCGTTTCGAGGCGGCTTCGGGGCCAGCCACCATCTGCGGCGTTGGCGTCGAGATTTCCGACGCGACGGGATTGGCGGAAAAGATCGCCCCGCTCCGGCTTGGCCCAAGGCTTGCGGAGACCATTCCGGACTTCTGGCGCTGATCGCTGCCCGGTAATTCAGCATCACCATATGATGACGCGATTGTGAGCAATTCTGTCTGATTGCCGCTGGACCCGTTTCCGGTCATGCCGCATCCTTCGGCCACTATCTGGCTTGAGGGGATGGCATGTTACAGCGATTTCCTGTCCTTGCCGCGTTTTTCCTGGCGATGATTTTTTGGTGGACCGCGGCTGACGCCCAGCAAAAGCCTTCTCGTCCGCAACCCAGCCAATGCCAGGCGATCGCGCAATCCCTGCCCAAGGCGACATTCGCCAGCTTTTCTCCTCCCGGTCCGACGCTCGCCAATGATCCGGTCAATGGTGATGTGAAGATCACCTTTCTTGGCCACGCCACGCTTTTCATCGAAACGCCTGGCGGCGTTTCCATCGCCACGGATTATAGCGGTGCCTATCTGCCGCCCTATACGCCCGAGGTCGTCACAATGAACAAGGCGCATCCGAGCCACTACACGCTGACGCCGGACCCGGCGATCAAATATGTGCTGCATGGATGGAGCGATGTGCCTGGAGAGCCGGCAAAGATCCGCATGACTGTGGGAGATACGCTGATCCGCAATGTGGTCACCGATATTCGCTCCTGGGGTGGCGGCATCGAAGCCAACGGCAATTCGATCTTCATCTTCGAGGTGGCGGGCCTTTGCATTGGACATCTGGGCCATTTGCATTTCGAGCTCACCGACCAGCAATATGCCGAGATCGGCCGTCTCGATGTCGTGATGGTGCCGGTCGACGGCGGTCTGACCATGGGGGCCGACAGCATGAGCCGCGTGGTGAAAAGGCTACGCTCGTCGCTGATCCTGCCCATGCATCGCTGGGGTCCGCCGATCGACCAGTTTCTTGCCCTGTTCGGCCCCGACTTCGATATTGCCTATGCACCGACGCCGAGCGTCACGGTGTCGGTGAAGACCTTGCCGCGCAAGCCGCTGATCTATGTGCTCAAGGGGCTGTGACCATCGCGATCACCTTTGAGACCTTCTCGATCGCGACCGCTCTTCATCCCCATTTTCCGGCTTTTTACTTGAATGAGGGTCGCTTCGCTCTTATAAGGCAGCCCATTCCCAACAAAAGACGTGAACAGGGGTGCCATGGCTGGCCATTCACAGTTTAAAAACATCATGCACCGCAAGGGTCGTCAGGACTCTGTGCGCTCGAAAATGTTCTCGAAGCTGGCGCGCGAAATTACGGTCGCTGCCAAATCGGGCCTGCCCGACCCGACCATGAACGCGAGCCTGCGTCTGGCGATCCAGAACGCCAAGGCCCAGTCGATGCCGAAGGACAATATCGACCGTGCCATCAAGAAGGCTTCCGGTGCCGATACCGAGAATTACGACGCAATCCGTTACGAGGGCTACGGTCCGGGCGGTACGGCGATCATCGTCGAAGCGCTGACCGACAACCGCAACCGCACGGCATCCAACGTTCGCTCGATCTTCACGAAGGCCGGCGGTGCGCTTGGCGAAACCGGTTCGGTGTCTTTCTCCTTCGATCACGTCGGCGAAATCACCTACAAGCCGACCGCCGGCGATGCCGACAAGGTCATGGAAGCGGCGATCGAGGCAGGCGCCGATGATGTCGAAAGCGATGAAGAGGGCCATGTGATCATCTGCGCCTTCGAATCCCTCGGCGAAGTCGCCAAGGCGCTCGAGGCGACGCTCGGCGAAGCCGAAACCGTGAAGGCGATCTGGCGCGCGCAGAACAACGTGCCGGTCGACGAAGAAAAGGCCCAGTCGCTGATGAAGCTCATCGAAAACCTTGAAGACGATGACGACGTTCAGAACGTCTATTCGAACTTCGAAGTTTCGGACGAAGTTATGGCCAAGCTCTCGGCCTGATCCCTTCTGATCATTCAGAAAAGCCGGCTGCAGCGATGCGGCCGGCTTTTTGCGTTATGGGGCTGTCGCGCGGATAAAATCATCGCGGAAGGTGGTGAGATCCGGTGCGGCGACATCGGAGACAGCCCAAAAGACCAGCCCGTCGGCATGCCATTCGACGAAATTATAGCCCTCCTTCTCGGCATTGGTTTTGGCTCCCGCAGCGCCCGGCCAGATGAAGAGATTGATGACATGACCATGCCGGCGATAGATCAGCGCCGCCACCACCCGACCATCGAGATAATCCACCCTGCCGCCGACGAGAGGGAAGCCCTGTGCTGCCAGATCGACTACGGGCGGGGAGAAATCGATCTTGCCGTTGAACCATGGTTTGACCGTGTGCTGGTCTGATGTCAGCACGTCGGTCAGATGGTCGGCGAGCATCGAGCGCACATGGCTTGCGAGAAGCTGATCCTCGATCGTCTGGCTCTGCTGCGGCACGTTCAGTACCAGCATGAGGCTTGCCGCAAGGACGGCAAGCGACGGCACGAAACTCCATTCGCGGACCAATCGCCACACGTGCTGCCACGGGCTCTCCGTTTGGCTCGCGGCCGTGGTTGCGCGCCTCATCATGGATTGCTCCAGCGTCAGTGCCGCCTGCACGCGGGCATGAACGGTATCAGGCGCCTGCCATTTGACGCCCTCGCGTGCGGAAAGACGCTTGACCATCAGAGCATTCTCCATCTCGCCGGCGCAGTCCCGGCAAGTCGCCAGATGCGCCTCGAAACGCGCCGCGTTGGTTGCGTCCAGTTCGCCGTCGATGAAGCCGTGCAGCAGATCGTTCCATTCACCGTGACCATCGTGTCCCCCGCCGCTCATCGTGCCGTCCCTTTTCCTTCGAGGCTGCGCCAGATTTCGCCAAAATCACGGCGGGCGCGGGCGAGGCGCGACATGACGGTGCCGATCGGCGCATCGATGATCTCCGCGATTTCCTTGTAGGAGAGATCCTCGAGTTCGCGCAGGACCAGGACCTCGCGCATGGCATCGGGCAACTGGTTGATGACTTCGCGCACCCGTTGCGTTTCCGATTTGCGGATGAAGGCTGCTTCTGGCGTATCCTCCTCGGAGGCGGGATCAGGGGAGGGCGAGCTTTCCTCCGAATCCCGTTCGTCCGTCATCGGCTGCTCATAGCGAGTCTTGCGCCGCCCCTCCTGCAGCCAGGCGTGATAGCAGTTGCGGACGATGGTGAAGGTCCAGGCGCGGGCATCGCCATCGCGAAAGCCGCCAAAGCCACGATAGGCGCGAAGATATGCCTCCTGCACGATATCCTGCGCGGCATCGGCATCGCGACTCAGGAACCGCGCGAAATTATAGGCGGCGTCCAGATGCGGGATGATGGTGCGCTGAAAGCGGCGCATAGTCTCGTCGGGGGAGGCGGTCGCACGCTGTGCAGGCATTTCATGCGACGATGAGTCTGCCGTAGTCGTGAGGACAATGTGCCCGCTCGGCTTCAGTGCCGCAAGGAAAGCGCGCAGGCAGTTTGGAAACCAACCCGACCTGCCAACCGCGGCGTCTTGCGATGGGCGCAAGCCCCATATCGGGAACTCGCCGAGCGTCATCGAAGTCATAAATTGGGCGTCTGTCATCATGATCCCCGCAAAACGCCGATACCGACTGTAAGCCTCGGATACGGTGCTTGCAATGTTGCCTGCGATACTAGATCGCGCCCGCGCGGATTTTATTCCCGATCGAAAGCAAAAATCGCAGATGCCGAATGCGGAGGCCCGCCATTCTGCCGCTCCAATCCAGTCTCATGAAAAATAACCTCATACATTTCAACGGTTTGCGAGAATTTTTCGCGCGATTGGGAATAAGCGCTCATTGCCATCGATCTTCTTCCTCAGTGGACGGCCGCGATTGCTTGCGACCTCCGCCCGGCCCGAAAAGCCATAACCCTGAGGAGATATTGCGATGTTTGATATGACCCGCCGCGCCGTGCTCGGCACGGCCGCAGCTGCGGCAGCCTTCGGGCTGTCGTCGAAGCTCGAATTCATTCCGCAAGCTTTTGCCGCCACGCAGCTGGAGCCGACGGTCGGCTTCTATAAATACAAAGTCGGTTCGATCGAGGTCACGGCCATCTATGACGGCATCTGGCGCAAGCCGCACGATCCGGCCTTCATCAAGAATGCTTCCGTCGAAGACACCAAGGAAGCACTCTCAAAGGCCGGCCTGACAACGGACTTCATGCCGATTCCGCTGACCGTCGTCGTTCTCGATATCGGCGGGCGCAAGATCATGATGGATGCCGGCTCCGGTGTCGGCCAATGGCAGACCAATGCCACGCATCTGCCGGCCAACATGGCTGCCGCCGGCATCGACTATAAGAAGATCGACACGATCATGATCTCGCATTTCCATCCCGACCACGTCTGGGGCCTGATGGAAAAGGGAACGAACGCGGCCGTCTTCCCGAATGCCGAGCTGATCGTCAACGCGGCCGAATACAAGTGGTGGACCGATCCCGGCCGCGTCGACAAGCTGGCGGAGGGCCGCAAGGAAGCCGGCCGGCGCATCGCCTCCGTCTTCCCGACGTGGAAGAACTGGAAGCTGGTCGAGGACAATGCCGAAGTAGCGCCCGGCGTGCACATGCTTGCCGCTTACGGCCATACGCCGGGCCACTCGGTCTTCCTCATCGATGGCGGCAGCGAGCAGCTGATGGTCTCGGCTGACATCATGTATGTGCCGGCACTGCTGGCGCCTCATCCCGAATGGGAAGGTGCCTACGACCAGGATGGCCCGATGGCCGTCGCCACCCGCCGCAGGCTGATCGATCGCGTCATTGCCGACAAGATCAGGATCTGCGGCTCGCATTTCCCATTCCCGGGCTCCGGCACCTTCGTCAAGGACGGCAATGCCTACGGATTCACCCCCACCATCCAGGCCTGAGCGGCCATAGAGAGGAGTAAATACCATGTTCAGACATGCCATTTTCGGGATCGCCGGCCTTTGCGCCGTCGCCATCCTGCCCGCCGCGACAGCAGGCGTCGCTTTCGCCGTCGACAATATGGAATCGACCGATGCGCCGGACCTGACCTCCGTGCGTACCAAGATCGATGCGAAGGACTATGCCGGCGCACTCGCCGAGCTTCGCGATATCGCCGAGGAGCACCAGCAGGCCGATGTCTACAATCTGATGGGCTTCACCCTGCGCAAGACCGGCGACTTCAAGACGTCGCTCACTTACTACACCAAGGCCCTGGAACTGCAGCCGGATCACAAGGGCGCGCATGAATATCTCGGCGAGCTCTATGTCGAAACCGACGATATGCCCAAGGCCCGCGAACAGCTGGCAGTGCTCACCAAGCTCTGCCCGGCGGGATGCGAGGAGCTTGAGGACCTGACCAAGGCAATCGCCGCTAAGGGGACCAACTAAAGTCCGGCCGCAATCGATCCGGCGGCATTTCACTCGGTCATGTCGAGGGGATGCCGCCGGACAGGATCGGAAGCCGCACGAATATCGACAGGAAGGAGAAAGGCCATGGAATTCGAAGAGGAGAGTGCCGTTCTTGTGAATATGGCCGACATGGCATTGCTGTTCGGCCGCCTGCTGCTATCACTGCTCTTTCTGGAAGAAGGCATCGAACTTGCCAGCAATCTCGACACCGCATTGGAGGCCATGGCGAGGCTTGGTGTCACTGCCCCCATCGCCATTGCCACCATCGTGCTGCAGCTTGGCGCCGGCCTCGCCATCGCGTTCGGGCTTATGACGCGCCTTGCGGCATTTGGCCTTGGCCTATTCTGTGTGCTGACGGCGCTACTTTTTCACACCAACTTCGCCAGCCATAATGAGTTGCTGCATTTCGAAAAGGACCTGGCGATCGCGGGCGGCATGTTCGCGCTGATCGTCGCCGGCGCCGGCAAGCTGTCGCTCGACATGCTCATCCGGCGTCATTAGAAGACGAGGCTCGTGGCTTGAGCCCGCCGATCGCCCGGTGAGCCGTATATGCTGGATCGGCTCACCGGATTAGACCGTTCGCTTTCGAAGATCAGGAGACCTTCTTGAAGCTTGGAAGCGTCGCGAAGAGTTCCACCGACTTCAGGCGTGCCTCGATATCGTGAATCGGCATCGATATGATGACTTCATCGGCTTCCGTATCCTTGATGAATTGCGAAAGCTTCGCCTCCGCCGTTGCCGGCGAGCCGACCACGGCATAGCGCAGCGTATTTTCCACGTTCAGTTTTTCCATTGGCGTCCAGAAATCGTCCATGTCACGGCGCGGGCGGGGGAAGGGGCCGCGCACGTTGCGGCGGAGATTGACGAATTGCTGCTGCGCGGAGGTGAAGTGATACTGCGCTTCCTCGTCCGTCTCCGCCACTGCTCCCATGGCGCCGACCATGACATAGGGCTTGTCGAGCGCGGCCGAAGGCGTGAAACGCTCGCGATAGATGGCGATGGCATCCATCAAGGCTTCCGGGGCGAAATGCGAAGCGAAAGCATAGGGCAAGCCCAGCATAGCGGCGAGGTGGGCGCTGTAGAGGCTGGAGCCGAGCAGCCAGATAGGGATATTGGCGCCATGGCCGGGAACGGCGAGGATGATCTGATTGTCGTCCGCGGGGCTGAAGAGGTGCTGCAGTTCGACGATATCCTGAGGAAAGCTCTGCGCGCCGGCATCTATATTGCGCCGCAGGGCCTGCGCCGTGCGCATGTCGGTGCCCGGGGCGCGGCCGAGGCCGAGATCGACGCGGCCGGGAAACAGCGCTTCCAGCGTGCCGAATTGCTCGGCAATGACCAGCGGCGAGTGGTTCGGCAGCATGACGCCGCCCGAGCCGATGCGGATGCGGGAGGTTGCCGCACCGACATGGCCGATGACGACCGACGTCGCGGCGCTGGCAACACCCGGCATGCCGTGATGCTCGGCGAGCCAGAATCGGTTATAGCCCAGCTCTTCCGCCTTCTGCGCCATGCGCTTCGAGCCGTCGAAGGATTGGCTGATGGTGCTGCCTTCGGCAACGGGCGAAAGATCGAGGATGGAAAAGGGGACCATGGCAAGAAACCTGCGTGGTGGAAGGGAGGGTCGCTTGCACATGTAGGAGCGCTGTCCGCCTATTCCAAACCCATCGCCGCAATTTCGTCACGATGTTTTCAGCGCGGCTTTGGCGATCCAATCAGACCCTTGTTTTTGTTTTGTTCACATTTTGCTGGCACATGTCGAGCCTGAAAGATAGGTTAGCTTATGCAGAATACGATTCGCATCATCGGCATCGATCCGGGCCTGCGCCGCACCGGCTGGGGTATCATCGATATGCTTGGCAATTCCCTGCGCTTCGTGGCGTCGGGGACCGTGACCTCGGACGGCGACATGGATCTCGCGTCCCGTCTCTGCCAGCTGCATGACGGACTTGCCGAGGTCGTTCACAGCTATCAGCCCAATGAGGCTGCCGTCGAACAGACCTTCGTCAACAAGGATGCGGTGGCAACCTTGAAGCTCGGTCAGGCGCGCGGCGTCGTCATGCTGGTTCCGGCGCGCGCTGGCCTGCCTGTCTCGGAATATGCGCCGAATGCGGTCAAAAAGGCCGTCATCGGCGTCGGCCACGGCGAGAAGCAGCAGATTCACATGATGCTGAAGATCCTGATGCCCAAGGTCGAGTTCAAGGGCAATGACGCGGCCGATGCGCTCGCTATCGCCGTCTGTCACGCTCATAACCGCGGCGCCAGCCGGCTGCGGCAGGCAGCGCTGGCCGGATAGTTTGTTCTTGACTTGTTCTCATGGTAATGATAATTCTTACTTTAAGTTTGGAGAGTAAGAATGCGTGTGACATCCAAAGGGCAGGTGACTATCCCCCGCGACTTGCGCGAGTTGGCTGGCATAGAGCTCAATAGCGAAGTCATATTTTCCGTCGAGGATGGAAAGCTGGTTGTTTCGCCCAAGAACGGTAAGCGGGACATCGAGGATCGGCAGCGGCTCGATCGGTTTATGGCTACCCTCAAGCGGTTGGAAGGCACCGGCGATCAGGAGATCGATGCCGAAGCACTGATGTCGATGACTCGTGACCGGTAATCATGGTCACTATCGTCGATACGAATGTGTTGGTTGATTTGGCCATCCCTGGTTCAGTTTGGCATGGTTGGTCCAGCGCGCAGGTTCTTTCCGCTTTCAAGCGAGGAGCAGTCATTATCAACCCCATCATCTATGCGGAATTCTCGGTGCGATACAGCAGTATGGATCAAGTGGACGAACTGCTGCCGCAAAGCGAATTCCGCCGTGAAAGCCTGCCATGGTCAGCGGCATTTGCCGCAGCGGCGGCTTTCAGGGTTTATCGTCAGGCTGGCGGTGGGAGAGAACGCATTCTTCCTGATTTTATGATCGGCGCACACGCCGCGGTGCGTGGCTATTCCATATTAACACGAGATCCCAAGGGCTATCGCTCCTACTTTCCCTCGCTCGACCTCATCACCCCAGAAACCCATCCCTGACGGACATCATCCATGATCGGCAAGCTGAAAGGCACAATCGAAGAGATCGGCGAAGACTATGTGCTCGTGGATGTGCACGGCGTCTGCTACGTCGCCTATTGTTCGGCTCGGACGCTGTCGAAGCTCGGTTCGGTTGGCGAGGCCTGTATTCTTTTCATCGAGACCTATGTTCGTGAGGATCAGATCCGGCTTTTCGGCTTCATGACGGCGTTGGAGCGCGAATGGTTCAATATCGTGCAGACGGTTCAGGGCGTGGGCGCGAAGGTAGCGCTGGCGCTGCTATCGACGTTGACGCCGGCCGAGCTTGCCAATGCGATCGCCTTGCAGGATCGCGCCGCCGTCTCGCGAGCGCCGGGTGTCGGCCCCAAGGTCGCCATGCGCATCGTGACGGAACTGAAGAACAAGGCGCCGGCTTTTGCCGGCGACGCGGCCAATATCGCGCTCAAGCAGGAGCTGGGCGAAGGCGTTGCCGCAGCACCCGTGGCCGATGCCGTTTCGGCGCTGACCAATCTCGGCTACTCCCGCGATCAAGCAGCCAACGCCGTTGCGGCGGCGATAAAGGCGGCCGGCGAAGGTGCGGACAGTGCCAAGCTGATCCGGCTCGGTCTCAAGGAACTCGCGCGGTGAGGCTTTGCACCATCCGCAATCCTGACTATTGTCGCAAAGCTGAGAGAGCGGGCCTCGGCACTCCTTAGTCATAGAGTATTTTTGAGGCGGTGGATGTGATAACGCCTTCGGCGCAGAAGCCGCAAAACGCATACCGGGAATGGAACCTCTGACATGAGTGAAGCCGCACGTCTGATATCGCCGGAAAAGCGGGGCGAAGACATCGATGCGACGCTCAGGCCGCAATCGCTGGACGAGTTTACCGGCCAGGCGGAAGCGCGCGCCAATCTGAAGGTCTTCATCGAGGCGGCCAAGGGTCGTGGCGAGGCACTGGATCATGTACTGTTCGTCGGCCCCCCCGGCCTTGGCAAGACGACCCTGGCGCAGATCATGGCGAAGGAGCTCGGTGTCAACTTTCGCTCGACGTCCGGCCCGGTCATCGCCAAGGCGGGTGATCTTGCGGCGCTGCTCACCAATCTCGAAGAGCGGGACGTGCTCTTCATCGATGAAATCCATCGTCTCAATCCGGCTGTCGAGGAAATTCTCTATCCGGCCATGGAGGATTTCCAGCTTGATCTCATCATCGGCGAAGGCCCGGCGGCGCGTTCGGTGAAGATCGATCTCGCCAAGTTCACGCTGGTAGCGGCTACGACCCGCCTCGGCCTCCTGACGACGCCGCTGCGCGACCGTTTCGGCATTCCTGTGCGTCTGAGTTTCTACACGGTTGAAGAACTGGAGCTGATCGTCCGGCGTGGTGCTAGGTTGATGGGTCTTGGCATGACGGATGAGGGCGCGCGCGAGATCGCGCGTCGGGCGCGCGGTACGCCGCGCATTGCCGGCCGCCTGCTGCGGCGCGTGCGCGATTTCGCCGAAGTTGCGAAAGTCGAAGCGGTGACGCGCGAGATTGCCGACGAGGCACTGACACGGCTTCTCGTTGATAATGTCGGCTTCGATCAGCTCGACAAACGCTATCTGAACATGATCGCGGTCAATTTCGGCGGCGGGCCTGTCGGTATCGAGACTATCGCCGCTGGCCTTTCCGAGCCGCGCGATGCGATCGAGGATATTATCGAGCCCTATATGATCCAGCAGGGCTTCATTCAGCGTACGCCGCGCGGTCGTGTTTTGACCGCGATCGCCTGGAAACATCTCGGCATGCAGCCGCCCAAGGATCTGGAGGCCGCGCAGTTCGGGTTGTTCCGGGAGGACGATTGAATGCTTGGCCGTCGTGCCTTCCTGAAGCTTTTCGGCGGCAGCATATTCGGTTTGATGGCACTCGGGGGATATGCTCTCGGCTACGAGCCGGTCGTTCGGCTGAATGTTACCCGCTATGCGCTGACCCCACCAGGATGGACGCCTGGGCTGAAGCTCAGGGTGGTGGCACTTGCCGATTTCCATGCCTGTGAGCCGTGGATGAATGCCGAGCGCATCGCATCGATCTGTGCGCATGCCAATGAGCTTGGCGGCGACATCATCGTGCTGCTCGGCGATTATACGTCCGGAACCGATCTCATTACCAACCGTGTCGATCATCGCATCTGGGCGGCGGAATTGGCAAAGCTGAAGGCGCCGCTTGGCGTCCACGCCATTATCGGCAATCACGACTGGTGGCATGACGCGACGGCCCAGAGAACCGGTCGCGGCCCGACGTTCAGCCATCGGGCATTGGAAGCTGTCGGCATCGAAGTCTATTCCAACCGCGCGGCGCGCCTAGAGAAGAATGGACAAGGCTTCTGGCTTGCAGGCGTCGAGGATCAGCTGGCCCTGCGTCGCAGCATGCGCTGGAAGAGGCCTCTTACCAAGGGGCTTGACGATCTCGGCGGCACAATGGCGCAGATCGGCGACGACGCACCGGTCATCCTTATGGCCCATGAGCCCGATATTTTTCCTGCCGTTCCCCAGCGGGTGTCGCTCACTTTGTCGGGGCATACGCATGGCGGACAGGTGAGGATTTTCGGCTGGTCGCCCTATTCGCCCTCGCGTTATGGTGACCGGTATGTCTACGGTCATATCGTTGAGGAGTCGCGCCATATCATTGTGTCGGGCGGCCTCGGCTGCTCTATCGCGCCAGTACGCTTCGGCGTTCCGCCGGAGATCCTGGTGATCGACCTGGGATAGAGGATCATGCCGAAGCGCAAACTCATCAGATTGAATGCCGGCCGCACACGCTTCCAGATGCGCGTCGCAGGCCTTGGCTTTCGCGACGGCCATGTCCTGGTGCATCGCGCCGTGCACGAGCCTTTCTGGACTTTTCCCGGCGGTCGCGCGGAGATCGGCGAGACCTCGGAAGAGACATTGCGGCGGGAGATGATGGAGGAGATCGGCGTTAACGTTACGGTCGGGCGCCTGCTGTGGTCGGTCGAGAATTTCTTCCATTACGAGCAGCTCGACTGGCACGAGCTTGGCCTCTACTATCTGATGGATATTCCTGCCGACTTTCCCTTCGACCCCGCGAAGATCGTGCATCGAATCCAGGATGGCGACAACGATCTCGAGTTCAAATGGGTGCGAGCGACGCGCGAGGCGCTGGTTGCGCTCGATATCCCGCCCTATTTCATCGCCGAGGAAATCGAAAACCTGCCGCTGACGTCTCGCCATCTCGTCTGGCGGGATGGTGATCTCGACAAGGCTTAGGGGGAGGCTTATGTCCGCTTTCGATCCGGTTCGCAGCTTTCGCAAGCTCGCCTACAACAATGCCTTGGCGAATGTCCGGCTCCATCGGGCTTGTGCGGCTCTGCTGCCCGGCGAATTCGAGGCCAAGCGTGTCAGCTTCTTTCCGTCGATCAAGGCAACCCTCAATCATATCCTGACGGTCGATTGGTTCTACGTCGACGCGCTGGAAGGCGGTACTCTGGGCCTCAAAGCTTTTGACATCGAGGAGCCTTATGACCGGCTGGACGGGTTGAGCCAGGAGCAGGCCGACGTCGATCGCAAGCTGGTCGCTTTTTGTGAGGGGCTGACGCCGGAGACCGCGATGCGGATCATCAATATCGAACGCGACGGCCGCGTTCAGCGCGAGCGGGCGGACGATGTGCTGAACCATCTGTTCCAGCATCAGACGCATCATCGCGGGCAGGTGCATGCCATGCTGGCCGGAACCAGCGTCGCGCCGCCGCAGCTCGACGAATTCGTCGTTTCCGACGATGCACGCTTCAGGGATGCGGAATTGATGGCGCTCGATTGGGATGAGACAAAGCTGATGCGCTGATACCCGCCTTTGGGTATCCCGATTTAGCCAGTGTCTCTATCGTTTGCTTGAGCAGGGGTTTTCCGCCAGCTTGCCAGCCAAGTGCACGGATTTTCGCCGTATCCATGACAGAGACCGCGCCGAGCTCCGCAGGCTGCGGCAGCGCGTGCGGACAGCCTGTCGCGCTCTGGAGGTGGCTAAGGATCTCGTGCGTGTCGGTCAGAATATCCGACAGGTTGAAGGCTTCACCGTCCATACGGCCGGCTTCCGTTTCCAGCAGAAGACGAACCGCACGGCCGAGGTCGCGGCCGTGGACCTCGGTCCCGGCCCGGGAAGGAACCGGCTTACCGTTCAGGTAATCGTCGAATAGCTCGTCCCACTTGTTCGGCTGCAGTTCGCCATAAACGCCTGTCGCCCTCAGGCTCGCGGTTATGAAACCCGATGCTGACAGGGAAAACAGGGCGTGCTCCGCGTCGCGCTTCACCTCGCCATAGAGCGTGCTCGGTACTGGCTTGGTCGCCTCGGTCAACGGCTCCTTGGCAATCCCATCGCCATAGACGGCGCGTGACGAGAGGAAGATGCAGCGACGGATGCCAGCCTTTCTGGCGGTCTCGAACAGCTTTACCGTACCGTCGAGATTGAGACGGCGAAAGCCGTCCGGATCATCGCCTTCACCGCCGCGATATTTGCCAGCAACATGGTTGAAGGCCGCGTGCACGAAGAGATAGGCGTCGTCGAAAGCGCGGCTTTGATTTTCCGCCGGATCGAGGCTCATGGGAACGAAGGAGACCGGATGCGAAAAGAAGCCAGGTGACGGGGGGCTCCGTCCGCCGATTGCAACCTTGTAACCGGCCGACAGCAGCTCTTCAGCGATGTATCGGCCGACGAGACCCGCTCCGCCTGAAATCAGGACTTTCATGCCGCCGCTTTCGGATTTGCGAGCGTGGCGATATCGGGCATGTTCCGACCTGAATGGAAGCTATGCCATAGCTCGATCAATGGCTTCAGCTGCTCAGCCTTGGGGTGATTTTCCTCCCAGGGCTTCTCATACTGGTAATGCAGGATCGAGACGCTGTTCCAGTTCCAGAGCTCAGGCATGCTGAACCAGACATATTGCAGCATGTTCATAAAGACGGGCAGCCCTTGCCAATCCGGGAAAAAGGCCTCGAGAAAGGTCTGGTCGGTGCGCCGCCAGAAGACGTCGGGGCGATCGAGGTGCTCCAGCATGTGCCGAAAGGTCGCAAGCGACGGCTTGGCGACGAAGACGCCGGAATTCAGCCGGTGGAAATCGGCAAGGCTTTCGTAGACGTTCGGTGCGGCGGAAAATTCCGGGTAATCGAAGAGCCGGTCGACGTTGCGCAGCACCAGCGCATCTGCATCGATGAAGACGCAGGTGTCGTATTCGATCAGCTGCCAGAGCCTGAGCTTGCAGAAGTTGTCGAGCGGCGTGTGGAAGGAGGGCTTGCGGCCCTTGGTGAAGGGAGCCGCTGTATGAAGATTGCCGCGGGCATGCCGCTCATTGAAGGCATCCGAAAGCGGAAGATGCTCAACTTCCACCAGCCGGCAGTCGAGCGCTGCCAATGGGGCAAGGTCGCTTTCGCCAACCCCTTCCGTATGCAGCACGACGATATCGGCTTTCGTGCCGCTATGGACGATCGAACGCGCCAGCGCCAGTGCGCCCATGGCGTAATCAGCATTCGTGACGAGCGTCACGAATGCCTGCCCGGCACGCGGTCGCGTTTGTGCACGCAGACCCTGCAGCATTTCGCTTCCCGGCATCATGACACGGACTTCAGCCTCTTGCCCTCGGGATCATGGTTGACTGTCGCGGCGAGATCCTTGGTCCAGGCAGAGATGGCCGGAACGCGCGACCGATCGACGCGATAAGCATATTTTTTAGCGACATCGACGATTTCACCGAGGAGGCCCGCTTCCAGCGTGATCGGTGCCAGGCCGAGATCGAGGAACTTGTCGTTTTTGACAATCAGGTCGTTCTCCGGAGCTTCCTTGCGCGGATTGGGCAGGCGCACAACTTCCGCGCCGCTCATCCTGGCGATCATATCGGCAAGATCGCGCACTCGATGCGTTTCGGTCATCTGGTTGAAGATTTCGACGCGGGCGCCGCGAACCGGCGGGTTCTTCAGAGCGAGTTCGATGCAGCGTACGGAATCCTGGATATGGATGAAGGCGCGGGTCTGGCCACCGGTGCCGTGCACGGTCAGCGGATAGCCGATCGCCGCCTGGATGAGGAAACGGTTGAGCACCGTGCCATAGTCGCCGTCATAGTCGAACCGGTTGATCAGCTGCTCATGCCGGCGCGTCTGCTCGGTGTGCGTGCCCCAGACGATGCCCTGATGCAGGTCGGTGATCCTCAGTCCGTCATTCTTGGCATAGAATTGAAAGAGCAGCTGATCGAGGCACTTCGTCATGTGATAGATCGAGCCGGGATTGGCGGGGTAAAGAATCTCCTGGCTCGCCGTGCGACCATCGGTCGTCTCGATGCCGACGGGCAGATAGCCCTCGGGGATGGCAGCGCCGATCGTCGAATAGCCATAGACGCCCATCGTGCCGAGATGTACGAGATGCGCGTCGAGACTGAGGTCTACCAGCGCGTTCAGGAGGTTGTGGGTGGCGTTGACGTTGTTGTTGACCGTGTAGTTCTTGTGGCGGTCGCTCTTCATCGAATAGGGGGCGGCGCGCTGCTCGGCGAAATGGACGATGGCATCGGGGCGATGCTCGGACAGCCATTTTTTCAGAAGCTCATAGTCCCTGGCGAGATCGATCAGGTGGAAATGGATGCGGCGGCCGGTTTCGGCGTGCCATATGCGGGTGCGTTCCTGGATCGAATCCATCGGCGTCAGCGACTGGACCCCCAGCTCGGTATCGATCCAGCGGCGGGAGAGATTGTCGAGGATGTGGATCTCATGACCGGCGTCGGAGAGGTGAAGCGAGGTTGGCCAACCAATGAATCCGTCACCGCCCATAACCGCAATTTTCATAGGATCTTCCTTCTATGCCGATCCGCTAGCCGGCACGATTCCGGATAGTCGGAGTTTATGACAATTGTTCAAAGCTTGCTTGATGGCAGAACTTCGGCCAAAGAGATGCCGGACATTCAAGGAGATGCGGCAACGATGAACAGCCCCTTTCTGATAGCTGGGGAACTGGAAGCCGGAAGCCACCGGCTGGTGCAGCGAGTCTACTATGAGGATACGGATTTTTCCGGGCTCGTCTATCACGCGCGCTACCTGCATTTCCTTGAACGGGGACGCACCGACTATCTGCGTTGTCTCGGAGTGGAACAGCGCGAACTTTTGAATGCGGATGAAGAGGGGCTGGTTTTCGTCGTCCATCGCATGGAGATCGATTTCAAGGGACCGGCTCGCATGGATGACCTGCTGATGATCCGCACAGTCACCGAAAAGGCCGGTGGCGCCAAGATGGTGCTGTCTCAGGAAATCCGGCGCGACGAGACACTGCTGATTGCCGCGAAGGTCATCATTGCCGTGATCAATGCAAAGGGGCGTCCGCGCCGCCTGCCGGAGAAACTTGCCGCACAAATGCTCACGGCGTCGGAAAGTGCTGGGTAATCAGTAACCTGGCATGCTCATCGCATCAGGGCTGCCTTGCATAAGGATAGCATGATCGACAAGAGGCGGCTTGCAATAACTTGAGTTTTATGTGAAGGAATTCGCCGCGCAAGCTTTGTCTGCGTTTCTCGCCGGTTTCGTCCGGTCAGTTCTTCCCTGGAGCGAGAATAACCTTCGCCGCCGTTAAATCCTTCGTGTTTCGACGCTAACATTCTTTTAACCATAATAGTGTCTTACTGATTATGTCGGAGTTTGTGCGGTGCACGCCTTCCTTTGACCAAATTTGACGGCAAGAAGGCAGTTGTAAGCTTGGAAGGCTTGACCAGGGCGTTCAGCGGCGGCTGCCAAACAATTCTTGTGAGATCACTTTTAGCCGCCCGGTCTAGCACCGGGCGTTTGGATTCGGGGATTTTGGATCAATGGAACAAGTAGCATTGGCAGCGGCCACCACACCGGACATCACCCTCTGGTCGCTCTTCATGCAGGCAGGCCTGGTGGTCAAGCTCGTCATGATCGGCCTGCTGGCAGCGTCCGTATGGACCTGGGCGATCGTCATCGACAAATATCTGAGCTACGCGCGAGCGCGGCGGCAGTTCGATCACTTCGAGCAGGTTTTCTGGTCCGGCCAGTCTCTTGAAGAGCTCTACCGCACTCTTTCTGAGCGTAACAATACAGGTCTTGGCGCCATTTTCGTCGCGGCGATGCGCGAATGGAAGAAATCGTTCGAGCGCGGCGCTCGCTCGCCGATCGGTCTGCAGATGCGTATCGACCGCGCGATGGACGTGACGCTGGCGCGTGAATCGGAACATCTGACGGCCCGCCTCGGATCGCTTGCCACTATCGGTTCCGCCGGCCCGTTCATTGGTCTCTTCGGCACGGTCGTCGGCATCATGACCTCGTTTCAGGCGATCGCCGGTTCGAAGTCGACCAACCTTGCGGTCGTCGCACCGGGTATCGCCGAAGCGCTTCTGGCAACTGCGATCGGTCTGGTTGCCGCTATTCCGGCCGTTATCGCCTACAACAAGTTCTCGGCCGATGCCGGCAAGCTTTCGGGCCGCATGGAAGGCTTCGCGGATGAATTCTCCGCCATCCTTTCGCGCCAGATCGATGAAAAGCTGCAGCCGCGCCAGGCTGCGCAGTAAGTCGCGGACAGAACCGGAGTATTGACATGGGAATGTCTGTTGGAGGCAGTGGTGGCGGCGGTGGCCGCCGTGGCAGTCGTCGTGGCGGAGGTCGTGGCGGCCCGATTTCCGAGATTAACGTGACGCCGCTGGTTGACGTCATGCTCGTGCTGCTGATCATCTTCATGGTGGCGGCGCCGATGATGACGTCGGGCGTGCCGATCGACCTGCCGCAGACGCAGGCCGGCGCACTGAACGCCCAGACTCAGCCGATTACGATCTCGATCAAGGCCGATGGCCAGGTCTTCCTGCAGGAGACGCAGATTAACGTGACCGAGATCGCCGACAAGCTGAAGGCGATCGCGACGACCGGCTATAACGAGCGCATTTTCGTGCGTGGCGACGGCAAGGCGCCTTACGGCGTCATCGCCGACGTTATGTCTCGCATTCAGGAAGCCGGTTACAAGAACATCGGCCTGGTTACGCAGCAGCAGACAACGGATCACTGACGAACCGACATGAAGCGCAGTCTTGCTACATCTGCTGTCATTCACATCCTGGTGCTGATCGGCGCCATGGTGTCGCTGAGTGCGCCGGCGCCGCTTGAGACGCCGGAAAGCACGGCGATGGATGTCGATATCGTGACGGCGGATCAGCTGCAGCAGGGCGAGAAGAAGGCGCCGGTCACAGATCACGCCGCGCGCAAGCCGACGACCAAGCAGGACCAGGTCGCCAACGCCCAGAGTACCGGCGAGAACAAGGTGGATATCAAGAACCCGGTCGTGCCGACGCAACGGCCGGAGAGCGAGACTGCGGCCTTGGCGCCGAAGAAGGTGGATACCCCAGTACCGCAGGACGATCCGAGGCCGAACGACGTCAAGACGATCGAGCAGAAGGAAACCGAGGCCGCGCCGAAGGAAGTCGCCGCCATTCCACAGCAGAAGCCCGACGTGACGCCGACCCCAAAGCCGGATGTCACCCCGCCGACCCCGAAAGCCGATGCGACGCCAACCCCACCGCCGACGCAGCAGCCGGTCGACCAGGCTGAAATTCAGCTGCCAAACAACGTACCCGTACCGGATGTGAAGCCGCAGCCGACGCCGCCGAAGGCTGCCGAGCAGAAGCTTGAGGTTAAGCCGACGCCGAAGCCGGACGTGAAGGTCGCCGACGCAAAGCCGACGGACAAAACGACGACGCAAAGCACGAGCAAGAATACCTCGGCCGACGATGGCAAGAAGGACGCTGACAAGAAGCGTCAGACCCCGAAGGCCTCCAGCAAGGGCCTTGACGATGGTCTTGCCGATCAGATCAACGATCTTCTCAACAACACCTCGTCGAAAGGCGGTGCGAAGCGCTCATCGCAGCAGGCTTCCGCAGGCGCCGATACCCAGGTCGCTTCGCTTGGCGGCAAGAAGTCGCTTGGTGCCGGCAAGCTCAGCCAGAGCCAACAGGATGGCCTGCGCGATCTGATCCAGAAATACTGGAACCTCCCGCCTGGTCTTGAAGGCGCCGGCGACGTGCGGATCAAGGTGCACTTCAAGCTCGACAAATCCGGGCAGATCGTCGGTCAGCCGGAAGCGACGACCAACGGGGGACCGGCTTCGACACAAGGTGCCATGCAGTCCGCCGCTGTACGCGCGGTCCTTCGCGCGCAATCGGAGTTCATGACGATTCTTCCGGCGGACAAATATGAGGACTGGCAGGAAGTCGTCGTCAATTTCAGTGCAGCGGATCTGGGGATGTGATGCGGGGAGCGCAGCTTTCGACGAACCACTGTCCCAGTATCGGCCTGCCTTTAGCTGTGGGCCTGGGGATCATGCTCGCAGGCTCCGCTTCAGCGCAGACTGCAAATGTGGCTGCGGGTGAGAATCGCCTGAGACATTCTGCCATTGAAAGTATTCGCAACGACATCATGGCAAATTGGCTGGCCCCTGTTGATCTCACTGGCTTCCGAGAGGTCTACGTTCGGATCCAGTTTAGACTTGACCATACCGGAACGATTATGGGCAAGCCGAAGGTAACAATGACTGGCGGTCCCGAAAACGCCCAGAAAGCTGTCGCGGCAAGCGCGCTGCGAGCTGTGGTTAGGGCAGCTCCTTTCAAAAAACTGCCAATGGATAAGTATGACGTCTGGAAAGAAGTCATCATCAACTTCGATGCCAGCGATCCGGCGAATTAATGCTGAAAGGCTTGATACATATGATCAGAAAATCCTTCGTCCGCCTCCTGGTGGTGCTAGCAGGCCTGATGGCTGTGGCATCCACTCCGGCCTATGCCGTGGTCGAGCTCAATATCAACAAGGGCAACGTCCAGCCCATGCCGATCGCTATCACCGACCTTCTGTCGAATGATACGCTCGGCCCGCAGATCTCGAGCGTCATCGCCGCCGATCTGCAGCGCTCCGGACTGTTCGCTCCGATCAACAAGCAGGCCTTCATCGAGAAGATTACCAATCCGGATTCGACCCCGCGCTTCCAGGACTGGACCTCGATCAATGCGCAGGCTCTGGTGACCGGCCGCGTGACGCAGGAAGGCGGCCGCCTTCGCGCCGAATTCCGCCTCTGGGATACGTTCGGCAACAGCCAGATGATCGGTCAGCAGTTCTTTGCCCAGCCGGATAACTGGCGGCGCGTCGCGCACATCATCGCCGATGCGATCTACCAGAAGATCACCGGCGAAAAGGGCTATTTCGATACCCGCGTCGTTTTCGTCGCCGAAAGTGGCCCGAAGACGGCCCGCAAGACTCAGCTCGGCATTATGGACCAGGACGGCGCCAACGCGCGCATGCTGACCGACGGCAGCGACCTGGTATTGACGCCGCGCTTCTCGCCCAATCGCCAGGAAGTGACCTACATGTCCTTCGCCAACCAACAGCCGCGCGTCTATCTGCTGCAGCTGCAGACGGGCCAGCGCGAACTGGTCGGCAACTTTCCGGGCATGACCTTCTCGCCGCGCTTCTCGCCGGACGGGCAGCGCGTCATCATGAGCCTTCAGCAGGAAGGCAATGCCAATATCTACACGATGGATCTGCGCTCGCGCACCACGACCCGTCTGACGTCTACGGCCGCGATCGATACCTCGCCATCCTATTCGCCCGATGGCACGCAGGTTGCCTTCGAAAGCGACCGTGGTGGACAGCCGCAGATCTATGTCATGAATGCCGACGGCTCCAACCAGCGCCGCATCTCCTTCGGTAATGGCTCCTACTCCACGCCGGTCTGGTCGCCGCGTGGCGATCTGATCGCCTTCACCAAACGGGCCGGCGGCAACTTTTCCATCGGCGTCATGAAGCCGGACGGTTCCGGCGAGCGAATCCTGACCTCCGGCTCCTACAGCGAAGGACCGACCTGGGCGCCGAACGGCCGCGTCATCATGTTCTTCCGCGCGCCGTCGGGTGCGAGCGGACCGCAAATTTATTCGATCGATCTGACCGGTTATAACGAGCAGAAGATCCCGACCCCTGGCTTCGCTTCCGATCCGGCATGGTCGCCGCTGCTCGAGTAGCGGGAAGGGCCGCCACGTTATCGCCGCAAAGTCCTGTGAGTGGACCGTTTGGCGACAATTTTAGGACATCATTAACCATACTTGTTGGAATCCGATTAACCGAACCCGGTTACAGTCTGGCAACCCTGATAGAGACTTAAGGAGAGACCGGCCATGAGCCGCACCGCAACCCAGGCCGTTGGCCATATGCAGAACCTCGCCCGCAACCCGATCATGATCGCGCTTTTCGTTGGCCTTTCTCTGGCCGGCTGCGCTTCCAAGAAGGGTCTGCCGAACGATGCCAACGGTCTTGGCCTGAACGGTGCCGGCAATGCCACTCCGGGCTCGCCGCAGGACTTCACGGTCAATGTCGGCGACCGCATCTTCTTCGTTGTCGACAGCTCCTCCATCAGCTCCGAAGCAGCACAGACGCTCGATCGTCAGGCTCAGTGGCTCGCCCGCTATCCGAACTATTCCATCACGGTCGAAGGCCATGCCGACGAGACCGGTACCCGCGAGTACAACCTTGCTCTCGGCGCGCGCCGCGCTGCCGCCGCGAAAAGCTATCTCGCTTCGCGTGGTGTCCCGGCGAACCGCATGAAGACGATTTCGTATGGCAAGGAGCGCCCGGTCGCTACCTGCGACAACGAGTCCTGCTGGTCGCAGAACCGCCGCGCGGTCACCGTGCTCAACGGCGCCGGCTCCTGATCGTCAAAGACCAGTCGAAATGCAAAAGGCGGCCTCGTGCCGCCTTTACTTTTTTGACCACACTTTGGCCGAACTCCGTTGCTTTTTGAGAGCAATTGTAAAAATCTCCTGTTCGAGCCCTCCGGCCCGAAGAATCAATAGGACAGGACGATCCATATGAGAAAACTTGTCGTGGCGAGCATGCTTTGTCTCGCTGCCATCGTGGGTAGCGAGCGCGATGCTTCTGCCTTGTCGTTGTTTGGAATGCATCTCGGCGGCCGCGATGCCTCCGCGCAGGCAGCTCCCGGCAATGCAAATCAAAGACAAGCGCAATACCGCCAAGCACCTGTCATCAACGTTCAAAACAGCGATGCCGAAATGCGCCTGCAGCAGCTCGAAGACCAGATGCGCCAGCTGAACGGCCGCGTCGAGGAGATGAGCTACCAGCTTCTCCAGATGCAGGAGCAGATCCGCAAGGCACAGGAGGACAACGAATTCCGCTTCCAGCAGCTGGAAAAGCGCGGCGGCGGTGGCAGCGCGCCCGCATCGGGCGGCACGATGAAGAAGAGCGAGGCCGATGTCCCCGCGCAGAGCGGCGGCAAGCAGGACGATATTGCCGGCGTTATCAGCAACTCGCAGAATGGCAGCACTGCCGGTGCACGCGGCGCCGGCGCTGGCAAGCCGCCGAGCGAGCTTGGCTCTATCCAGTTCGATCAGGGCGGCGACCAGATCGGCTCCTCGATTACAGGGGCCAACAACGGTTCGGGTGCGCCGCCAAGTGCAGGCTCCGGTTCGCAGACGGCATCGCTCGGCAGCGAGAACGATCAATACAAGGCTGCCTACGGCCACGTCCTGTCCGGCGACTATAGCGTCGCCGAACAGGAATTCCGCCAATATCTCGACAGTTATCCCAGCAGCTCGCGGGCCGCGGATGCGAATTTCTGGCTCGGCGAAGCGCTTTATTCGCAGGGCAAGTACAATGATGCTGCCAAGACTTTCCTGAATGCTCATCAGAAATATAGCACTTCGGAAAAGGCGCCCGAAATGCTCCTGAAGCTCGGTATGTCCCTGGCCGCTCTCGACAACAAGGATACCGCCTGCGCCACGCTTCGCGAGGTCACCAAGCGTTACCCGAAGGCCTCTAAGGCTGTGACCGGCAAGGTTGCCAGCGAACAGAAGCGACTTGCCTGCTGACCGCCATGTCCATTGATGCTGTGACCGGCAATGCCACAGCCACTACGCCTGAAGCCGCAATCAGCGAATTTCTGCATTCTCTCTCGAAGCCTGCTCATATTCTCGTCGCCGTTTCGGGCGGCAGCGATTCCATCGGGCTTCTGATTGCCCTTGCCGAGCGGCTGAAATCCCATCCTCACGACGATATTACCCTTACCGCAGCAACGATCGACCATGGATTGCGTGCCGCATCAGCGGGCGAAGCGCGAGAAGTCGCGGCCCTCTGCGCCTCGCGCGGTATTTCCCATTTTATCCGTCGCTGGGAGGGGGAAAAGCCCGGAACCGGCATCATGGCTGCAGCACGTGAAGCGCGTTACGCGCTGCTTGCGGAGCTCGCCTCCGAGATTTCGGCCGATGCGATCGTAACCGCCCACACGTGGGACGATCAGCGCGAGACGATTGCCATGCGCGGCGCGCGGCGGGGGCAGGGCGGTTATGGCACGGGCATCGCCGATGCGGTTATGTTCGATCGGCGTATCTGGATTGTCAGGCCGTTTCTCTCCTGCCGGCGGGCTGAAATCAGGACCTATCTCGAGACGCGCGATGTATCCTGGCTCGACGACCCCAGCAACGAGGATGTGCGGTACGAGCGCGTACGCACCCGCATGGAGCTTGCAAGGGAGCCGGTGGCCGAAATGCCGGCTGATGGTGGCGCCGATCGTGCCGCGCTTTGCGAGCGGGCTGCGGGGTGGCTGGACGAGCATGTCGCAATCCATGCAGGTGCGCTCTGCGCCGTTGCGCGGCCCGGTCTTTCCACTGATGCAGCGATCGTTACCTATGCCCTGTCTTATCTTGCCGCCATCTTCGGTGGCAGTTCCTATCCGCCGGGGCGTACGCAAATGGAGCGTGTTCTCGAATTTGTGAACGGTGCGAACCTCGGACGGCGTACGGCGGGAGGCGTGATCTTCGATCTGCGGCGCGATGCGCTTTATCTTATGCGGGAGAGCCGCAATATCGCTCCGGTTTCGGTCCTGCCTGGGAAAAAAGTCAATTGGGATGGCCGCTTTGAAATAGAGAATTTCGGCCCGACCGCAGTCCGCGTCAGCGCTCCGGGGGCGGGGAATGCGACGATTTTTCCGGCAAATCTGCCGGGAGGCGTGGTGAAACGCGCTCAGGCGGCGATGCCGTCGATCGTGCCGGAAGGAGGGGGCAAGGCGGCGAGCGTCGCGCTTCTACCCCGTCTCGCGCCCTTCGACCGCTTTTTGACACGATTTGATCTCACATTTGCCAACAGCCTCTCAGTTGCTTTCGGGCGTGAAGCCTATAGGCGGCTGCCGATTTCGGTCCTATAGACGGAAAAAACATGCGGCGATGCGGTTTGCCTTGGCAAGGGCTTGGCGCAACCCTATGTTAGGGATCAAGTAATACCGCCGCTTGACGGCGGGAGTTTCAGTGCTGGGGAGTTCGATGAACCCTAATTTTCGTAATTTCGCTCTGTGGGCAATCATAGCCTTGCTGTTGATTGCCCTGTTCAGCATGTTTCAGAACGCGCCGGCACAAACAGGCTCCAGGGAAATACCGTATTCGCAGTTCCTTCGGGAAGTTGATTCCGGCCGCGTTCGTGACGTTACCGTCACCGGCAACCGCGTCGTCGGCAGCTATGTCGAAAACGGCACGCCCTTCCAGACCTATGCTCCGGTCGTGGATGATAGCCTGCTTGAGCGCCTGCAAAGCAAGAACGTCAACATCGTCGGCCGTCCGGAATCGGATGGCTCCTCGAGCTTCCTGAGCTATCTCGGCACGCTGTTGCCGATGCTCCTGATCCTCGGCGTCTGGCTGTTCTTCATGCGTCAGATGCAGGGCGGCTCGCGCGGTGCCATGGGCTTCGGCAAATCGAAGGCAAAGCTTTTGACGGAGGCGCATGGTCGCGTCACTTTCGATGACGTTGCTGGTGTCGACGAAGCCAAGCAGGATCTGGAAGAAATCGTTGAATTCCTGCGCGATCCGCAGAAATTCCAGCGTCTCGGCGGCCGTATCCCGCGCGGCGTTCTTCTTGTCGGCCCTCCCGGTACTGGTAAGACGCTTCTGGCGCGCGCCATTGCCGGCGAAGCCAATGTGCCGTTCTTCACCATCTCCGGCTCCGACTTCGTCGAAATGTTCGTCGGCGTGGGCGCAAGCCGTGTCCGCGACATGTTCGAGCAGGCCAAGAAGAATGCACCTTGCATTATCTTCATCGACGAAATCGACGCCGTCGGCCGCCATCGTGGCGCCGGTCTTGGCGGCGGTAACGACGAGCGCGAGCAGACGCTCAACCAGCTGCTGGTCGAGATGGACGGCTTCGAGGCCAATGAAGGCATCATCCTGATCGCCGCGACCAACCGTCCCGACGTTCTCGACCCTGCGCTGCTGCGTCCGGGCCGCTTCGACCGTCAGGTCGTGGTGCCGAACCCGGATATCGTCGGACGTGAACGCATCCTCAAGGTTCATGCCCGCAACGTGCCGCTGGCGCCGAACGTCGATCTGAAGACGCTCGCTCGCGGTACGCCCGGCTTCTCCGGTGCCGATCTCATGAACCTCGTCAACGAAGCTGCCCTCATGGCCGCCCGCCGCAACAAGCGCCTGGTCACCATGCAGGAATTCGAAGACGCCAAGGACAAGATCATGATGGGCGCCGAGCGCCGCTCTTCGGCCATGACCGAGGCGGAAAAGAAGCTCACCGCCTATCACGAAGCCGGTCACGCCATCACGGCACTCAAGGTTGCCGTCGCCGACCCGCTGCACAAGGCGACGATCATCCCACGCGGCCGTGCGCTCGGCATGGTCATGCAGTTGCCGGAAGGCGATCGCTACTCCATGAGCTATACGTGGATGGTGTCGCGGCTCTGCATCATGATGGGTGGCCGCGTTGCTGAAGAACTGACTTTCGGCAAGGAAAACATCACCTCCGGTGCATCCTCGGATATCGAGCAGGCGACCAAGCTTGCCCGTGCCATGGTCACGCAATGGGGTTTCTCCGATCAGCTTGGTCAGGTTGCCTATGGCGAAAACCAGCAGGAAGTATTCCTCGGCCACTCGGTTTCGCAGTCGAAGAACGTGTCCGAGGCGACCGCGCAGACGATCGATAATGAAGTCCGCCGCCTGATCGATCAGGCTTATCAGCAGGCCAAGGATATCCTTACGGAGCATCACGACGGCTTCGTGGCAATCGCCGAGGGCTTGCTCGAATATGAGACGCTGAGTGGCGACGAAATCAAAGCTCTGCTTCGTGGCGAAAAGCCGGCGCGCGATCTCGGTGACGATACGCCGCCGAGCCGTGGCTCGGCCGTGCCGAAGACCGGCGCGAAAAAGGACGGCTCGCTCGGTGCCAAGGGTGACGAGCCCGAAGGCGGTTTCGAACCGCAGCCGCGTTAAGGCGTGAGAGGTTCAAACCTCGAAATTGAAAGGCCAGCCCATGAAAATGCGGTTGGCCTTTTTGCTGAAAGGTCCAGGGGGAGGCAATGGGCCGAGCTGCAGACCCTTTGCATATTGCCACATCAGTCTGAAATAACGGAGACGCGGCAGGCTGTGGATCGGACCATGTCCGTCACGATGTGATGCAGTTTTTTAGTGCTTATTAATGGTAACGCGGTGTAATAGGCGTTCTCGGTAATTTAAGTGCCGAATTTTACAATCTATGGCATGAGCCAGAAGCATCGATGTTTGCAGTGCCGCGGGTTTCCAAGCGGCGATATCGATGCCGCCGTATTCCTCGCGAGGACGCGGCAACGACAGGAGTGCATATGAAACGCCGTTATTTCGGAACTGACGGAATTCGCGGTCAATCCAACATCTATCCGATGACGCCAGATCTTGCCATGCGCGTGGGTATCGCTGCCGGCACGATCTTCCATCGAGGCAGCCATCGCCATCGGGTCGTCATCGGCAAGGATACGCGCCTTTCGGGCTATATGCTGGAAAATGCCATAGTGGCAGGCTTTACCGCAGCCGGCGTCGATGCCTTCGTTCTCGGACCTATCCCGACGCCAGCAGTCGCGATGCTGACGCGCTCGCTGCGCGCCGATATCGGCGTCATGATCTCGGCTTCGCACAATCCCTATCAGGATAATGGCATCAAGCTTTTCGGCCCTGATGGCTATAAGCTCTCCGACGATCTCGAAATGAAGATCGAGGACATGCTCGACAAGGACATGTCGGAGCATCTGGCCAAGTCGGAGAATATTGGCCGCGCCAAGCGTATCGACGGTGTCCACGATCGCTACATCGAGCATGCCAAGCGTACGCTGCCGCGCGATGTGACGCTGCAGGGGCTTCGGATCGCAATCGATTGCGCTAATGGTGCCGCATACAAGGTTGCCCCGGCCGCCCTTTGGGAACTTGGCGCCGATGTCGTGACCATCGGCAATGAGCCGAATGGCACGAATATCAATCTGAATTGCGGCTCCACCAGCCCGGTCGCCCTGCAGAAGAAGGTGGACGAAGTGCGTGCCGATATCGGCATTGCGCTGGATGGCGATGCCGATCGCGTCATCATTGTCGATGAAACCGGCACGATCATCGATGGCGACCAGCTGATGGCCGTTATTGCCGAAAGCTGGGCCGAGAGTCAGACGTTGCGCGGCAATGGCATTGTCGCAACCGTCATGTCCAATCTCGGACTGGAACGGTTCCTCGACGATCGCGGCATGTCGCTTGCGCGCACGGCTGTCGGCGACCGCTATGTCGTCGAGCATATGCGCCAGCACGATTACAATGTCGGCGGCGAACAGTCGGGCCATATCGTGCTTTCCGACTACGGCACCACGGGCGACGGTCTGGTGGCTGCGCTGCAGATCCTTGCCGCAGTGAAGCGCACGGGCAAGCCGGTCAGCGAAGTCTGTCGCCGTTTCGAGCCGGTGCCGCAGCTGCTGCGCAATGTCCGTATTTCCGGCGGCAAGCCGCTGGAGGATATTCATGTGCGCCAGGCGATCGCCGATGCAGAAAGCGAGCTGTCCCGCAACGGCCGGCTGGTGATCCGCCCCTCCGGCACGGAACCCTTGATCCGCGTCATGGCGGAGGGGGACGATCGCGGCCAGATCGAGCGCATCGTCGGCGGATTGATCGACGTGATCTCGAGCGTGCGTTCGGCTGCCTGAGCAGGCAAACGACGTAATTGCGGATAAAATAGCATGGCCGTCCTATCGGGCGGCCATTATGGTTTCAGTTTCGGATTGACGGCAGTTCTACTGGAACATTTCTCCGGGATAAGCGCCCCAGAGCTTGTCCTGCCGGATATAACCCTTGGTGGCGTGGTCGCGGACGGAGACGCGGCACCATGTTCCGGTGCAGGATTGCAGTGAAACCAGTACGCGGGGCTGTAGCTCAGCGATCGTCGTGGCGGTGGGATTCGGATCGGCGCGCAGCGTGGCATTCTTCGCCAGCCAGGGGGCGATCAGGGCCGTACGCGCTCCGGAAAGCAGGGCGCTGTGCATCCAGCCGGTAACGCCCGTATCGTCACGAACCTGTCGCCAATGGCCGTATTCGTCGATGATCTCCAGGGGAAGACCCGGCTTCATATAGATCCATTTCGTGGCATAGATCGTCGACGGGCCGACGCGCATGCGCGCCTTTTGGGCGCGAAGGGAAACATAGCGCGGGATCGGCAAGCCGGTTTCACGCCCCTTGTTCCATGCGGAGGCTGTGGCGGCGATCGGCTTTACGGGCATCGCGCCTGCCATGACGGCGGAGCTCAGAAAGATGAGAGCAATGCCCAGGCCGGCCGATATTATGCGATGGTAAGTCAATGACTTCCTCCTGAGTTATCTCTCCGGCGACAGCAATGTAATGGTTCGATTCTTGCCAAACGGTTTAGGAACTGCCGCCTCTGGCTCCATCCACAGATCCGGTGCTTGAGTTAAAAAAGGAGGTGGACGCCGCTTCTTATCTCGCTCTCTTCATTCAAGTATCAATTTTTTCTAATATATGAAACAAAGTATAATTCCTAAATAAACACGGTAAATATTCGTAGTTAATCAGGTTTTAACTCCTTTTCATCATTATTCCCGTCATGTCATTTCAATTGGCAAGCTTTTGCTGTGCCAAGGGCAAGAAATTTGGAGCCAAAGCCATGATGAAAACCCTGATTGGGGCACTTGCCACTTTGCTTGTCGGCACGTCGGCCTTTTCTGCTGATCTTTATACGCCCGAACCGGTACAGCCGGCGCCGGAAGTGACGGTCGCTCAATCCAGCGGCTGGTATCTGCGCGGCGATGTCGGCTATGCCTTCACGAACCTGCGCGGCGCAAACTACTTCCAGGGCTCCAATGCTAGCCTAGTCGATTTCGATCGCGCCAAGCTGGATGGCAATGTCACGCTCGGTGGCGGTGTCGGTTACCAGATCAACAACTACCTTCGCACGGACTTGACGCTCGACTATCTCTTCAAGTCCGACTTCAAGGGCTCCACGAAGGGCGATTGCGGTGCCTGCGGCCCGGGCTTTACTCCGACTGCGGCAACCTCGCGCGATCTCGCCTCCCTGACGGCCTATAGCTTGCTTGCCAACGCTTATGTCGATCTCGGCACCTACGGTATCTTCACTCCCTATGTCGGCGGCGGTCTCGGCGGCACTTACGTCAAGTGGAGCAATCTGAAGAACACGTCCTGCTCCGACGCCAACCCGGATTCCTGCGACGGAACGGTCTCGCATAACGGCCGCGGCAGCTGGCGCTTTACCTATGCGCTGATGGCCGGTACCTCCATCGATCTGACCTGCAACCTCAAGGCGGATGTCGGTTATCGTTATCGCCACGTTCAGGGCGGCGACATGTTCGGTTACAACGAGAATGGCGGTCCCGGTTACGACAAGGGCCTGAACCTGCACGAAGCCCGCATCGGTGCCCGCTATACGTTCGGAGGCTGCCAGACGGCAAGCTACATGCCGCCGGCCGACATCCCGGTCCAGGCACCGGTCTACAAGTAAGCAATATCCATTCAAGTTATTGAAAAGCCGTCCGGTTTCTCGCCGGACGGTTTTTGTTTTTCCTCTATCCCGTTAAGCAATTCTCCGTCGCCTTAAAGCTTCATTAACCACGAATTCCTTATGGTTAATGAAATGAGAATGGCAGCCTTCCCGCTCAGACCCAGACATATGAGATATCAAGGGGAGCTAGCCGGTTCGACATTCGGGCGCGAGCCCGAGGATGGAAGGCGAGGGGTAATGATCCGTTTTGACGCTTTGGCGCTGGCCGCGGCGATGGCAGGCGCATCGGCTGGTGTTGCGTTTGCGGCCGATGCGACACCGCCGGAAATCAAGATGTCGGAGGTGAATGTCAAGGATGCCAAGGGATGGTATGTGCGCGGCGATGTCGGCTATGCCGTCAATGCCAGCCGCACCGACACGAAATTTCGCGCCTATGATCCTGCGGGTGGCGACTACAGTTCGAGCAGCTTTGATTCGACCCGGTTCGGCGGGGATTTTTCCGGCGGTCTCGGTGTCGGCTATCAGTTCAACGATCTGTTCCGCGCGGATGTGACGGGCGATTTCTTCAGCGGTGATTTCAATGGCCGCATTTCGAGCGATTCGCCTTGTTCCGGCGGGGCTGGCGGCACGGGATGCTCCACGAGGGCTCGGTCTTCCTTCAGGGCCGGCAGCCTGATGGTCAATGGTTATGTCGATCTCGGGACGCTGGCCGGTTTCACGCCCTATGTCGGTGCCGGGCTCGGCGCCACGCGGGTTTCCTGGAGTAGCGTCAACGCCATCGGCTCCTGTGTCGATGGCACGTCGGGCTGCGGCGGTGCTGCCTCAGTCAGCGCACGCTATCCTGGTGACAGTGACTGGCGCCTGACCTACGCGTTGATGGCGGGTGTGGCTTATGAGGTTGCGCCGAATATCAAGGTCGATCTTGGCTACCGCTTCTCCCATATCGCGGGTGGTGACATGTTCGGCTATTCCGCCGCAGATTCGGCTGCAGGCGCCGGTGGCACGGCAGGCCGGGACGGCGCGTTGTCGCGCCATGAGATTCGCGTGGGCTTGCGGATCACTACTTGGTAAAACCCGAGGCTTACGGCGTCGTCAGTACGTAGGCGATACGCCGAAAGAAATCCACGGTTCGGAAGATGTGTGCGGGTATGCGCCGCCAAGCCGGTGCCTTGGCCGCGCGGTAGTCGCGACGCCAGCCGATCATCGTCG
>Ga0209233_1000161_pt1 | contig 158607 bp, 139 predicted proteins | sample AraplaCL_Cvi_mCL_FD_184269 | JGI IMG/M metagenome (GOLD analysis project Ga0209233, IMG submission 184269) | Arabidopsis root microbial communities from the University of North Carolina, USA - plate scrape CL_Cvi_mCL (SPAdes) (version 2) | ecosystem: Host-associated > Plants > Roots >...
GACAGTCCTCCGAGAGCGGCGGTGTTGATGGCGGCGATATCCGCCGTCGACAGACCAGCAAGCTCAGCGCTGCTCAAGGCACCGATCTGAGTGGAGTTCAGAGCACCGACCTGAGCCGTGGAGAGTGCCGCGACATTGGCCGAGCCAAGTACACCGACCTGAGCGGTGGTAAGACCGGTGATCGACTTGGCGCTAAGCGCTGCGGCCTGCGTGGTCGACAGTCCGGCGACATTGTCCGTGGTCAGAGCACCGACCTGGGCAGCGCTGAAAGCTCCAACCTGCGAGGTGCTGAGCGCACCGACCTGGGTCGAGGTCAGAGCATGGATCTGCGTGGTCTTGAGCGTCGCAACCTGTGCCGTCGTCAACGCAGCAGCCTGGTCAGACGATAGTGTCGCAACGTTACCCGTTGAGAGACCGGCAAGCGCCGCGGTGTTGATGGCGGCGATATCGGCGGTCGACAGACCGGCAAGCTCAGCGCTGCTCAAGGCACCGATCTGAGTGGAGTTCAGGGCACCGACCTGAGCCGTGGAGAGTGCCGCGACATTGGCCGAGCCGAGAACTCCGACCTGAGCGGTGGTAAGACCGGTGATCGACTTGGCGCTAAGCGCTGCGGCCTGCGTGGTCGACAGGCCCGCAACATTGTCCGTGGTCAGAGCACCGACCTGAGCGGCGCTGAAAGCTCCAACCTGCGAGGTGCTGAGCGCACCGACCTGGGTCGAGGTCAGAGCGCTGACCTGCGTGGTCTTGAGTGTAGCAACCTGAGCCGTGGTCAAGGCAGCAGCCTGATCAGACGACAGGGCCGCGACATTGGCCGTCGACAGACCGGCAAGCGCCGCGGTGTTGATCGCTGCGATGTCGGCGGTCGAGAAGGTAGCGATGTCAGCCGTCGACAAGGCCCCGATTTGTGCGGAGTTCAACGAACCGACAAGCGTGGGGCTCAAAGCCTCGACCTGTGTCGAGCTCAGGGCACCGACCTGAGCGGTCGACAGACCCGTCACGGACTTTGAGGTGAGAGCACCAATCTGCGTGGTCGACAGACCGGCGACGTTGTCCGTGGTCAGAGCACCGACCTGGGCAGCGCTGAGAGTGCCGACCTGAGAGGTGCTGAGCGCACCGACCTGGCTCGACGTCAGAGCATGGATCTGGGTAGTCTTGAGCGTCGCAACCTGTGCCGTGGTCAAAGCGGCAGCCTGATCGGACGACAAGACCGCGACATTGGCCGTCGACAGACCGGCAAGAGCGGCAGTCGTGATGGCGGCGATGTCGGCTGTCGAGAAGCTGGCGATATCGTCTGTCGACAAGGCACCGATCTGGGCAGAATTCAACGAACCGATAAGGACGGGGCTCAGCGCCTCGACCTGTGTCGAACTCAGCGCGCCGACCTGAGCGGTGGACAGACCGGTCACGGACTTTGAGGTGAGAGCACCAATCTGCGTGGTCGAAAGACCGGCGACGTTGTCGGTCGTGAGGGCACCGACCTGGGTCGAACTGAAAGTTCCGACCTGCGAGGTGCTGAGCGCACCGACCTGGGTCGATGTCAGAGCATGGATCTGCGTGGTCTTGAGCGTCGCGACCTGCGCCGTGGTCAAGGCAGCAGCCTGATCGGACGACAGGATTGCGATATTGGCCGTTGATAAGCTGCCCAGTGCTGCGGTGTTGATGGCAGCGATGTCAGCAGTCGACAGACCAGCGATCTCGGCGCTGCTCAAAGCACCGATCTGAGCAGAGTTCAGCGCGCCGACCTGAGCGGTCGTCAGGGCGGCAACCTTGTCGGAACCGAGCGCACCGACCTGGGCCGTGGTGAAGCCGGCGACCGACTTGGCGCTAAGCGCTGCAACCTGGGTGGTCGACAGGCCCGCGACATTGTCCGTGGTGAGAGCACCGACCTGGGTCGAACTGAAAGTTCCGACCTGCGAGGTGCTGAGCGCACCGACTTGGGTCGAGGTCAGAGCATGGATCTGAGTGGTTTTCAGCACAGCAACCTGTGCCGTGGTCAAGGCGGCAGCCTGATCGGACGACAAGACCGCGACATTGGCCGTCGACAGACCGGCAAGAGCGGCAGTCGTGATGGCGGCGATGTCAGCGGTCGAGAAGCCGGCAATGTCATCCGTCGACAAGGCGCCGATCTGGGCGGAGCTCAAGACGTGGACCTGTGAGGTGGTCAAAGCCTCAGCCTGCGACGAGCCAAATCCCCCAATCTGATCCGCGCTAAAGGCGGCGACCTGCTCTGTGCTCAGGTTTTCTATTTTTGTCGTGTCGAGAACCGCCAATTGGCTCAGGCTGAGACCCTTGATCGCGCTGGCGGATACCGCGCTCATCTGATCGGTCGTCAGGGCTGCGACCTCGTCGGTCTGCAGCGCTTTGATCTGTGATGAGGAAAGCGCTTTGATTTGCGTGGTGCTCAATGCTGCCACGTCACTGGTCGTGAGAGATGCGATGACGGTGGTGGAAAGAGATTTGATCTGATTGACGGTCAAAGAAGAAATGATTGAGGTCATTGGTGTGGGGGCCCCTAATGTTAACCTATAGCTGATGCCATTTCTCTGACGTCGACAGCGTAAAAGAGCGCGCCTGTCTCTTGACCGGGGCTTCGGACGCAGGTCGCGCCGAAACCCCGACACCCACGTGGTCAGAGGCGGTTATTGCGCCTGCCACTCAAGTGTCCTGCCGGACGGAAAGAATGTTGTGAGAAACATGGCTCGCGAAAGCCGAAGCGCTGGAAGGGCTTCATGCACGCAGGGTCCGTAACGACCCTGATCCCAACGCCTTCGTATAAACGTCTCGCTAGCGCTGAGCCGTTTGATCAAAATCTTGACTTCAGCACACGCTAATGTTGCGTCATCAGCCCGTGTCTTAACCAGAGAATTAATGGGCCGCCTTTAATTTACGGTTAACGTGGCACAACTTTTACCACAAGCCACGAAAAACAACCGGGGATATACTTATATTAATCCACAATCCGCGAGAGAGCTTGCGGACACACAAGCTTAATTCCTGTATTCCGCTCGAAGAAATCAATCATTACGGCGAAGTCAAATTAACTTTTGGGAAATACGCATTACTTTTTCAATACAACTGTTTATATCCCGCAATATATGGCATATAACATTAAAATAATGCTATAAATCTCACATATTTACATAATTCATAAAAAATATCACATTTCAATTGCAAAAAATACCTTGGTTTATCTGAGTTATACATATCGCGCCACCCAATAAGATCATTTGTTCGTTATTGATACAATAATTAATTAATAAAATCGAATATTGACCGCACATACGCGAAATAGTGACAAGCTCAAAGCAAGCTAGCATCGATACACGAGAGCAATGCCACTTCCTCCGGCTTCGAACCCGACCGGAAGACCATTTACTGCTAGGATGCATATGCTCGTTAACAATGCAGTTGCCCCGGATGTTCCGCCTCCGCTCGTAGAGCTCCTGAACAGGGCGCGAAATCAGCACCTATCCCTTTCCGAGTTACTGCAACTCGTTGAGAGCCTCAGCGAGACGGGTCAAGCACGGCTGGCGTCAGAGCTTTACAGAACGTGGATCGCGTTCAACGACACGCATCCGTTGCTGCACGTTGTCTACTTCAATTACTCCGTCATTTTGCGGCAGTTGGGGGATGTGGCTGGAGCGATTCACGCGCTGCGCGCCTGTTTGAAAATTGATCCGCGATTCGGGCAGGCACACATCAACCTTGGTCGGGCACTCGAAGATTGCGGTTCAACCGGCCAGGCAGTCCAGCAATGGTACAGTTACCTGGATGCCACGAATGAAATCACGGCGGAACGAGCAGGTCATCGTTTGATGATGCTGCAGCATGTCGGCCGCGTTCTCGAAAACGCAGGTCATTTCGAAAAGGCAGAAACGGCGCTATGGCAAGCTATCGAGTTGCGGCCGGACAAAACCGAATCAGCTCAGCATTGGACGTCACTGCGGCAGCGCCAATGCAAATGGCCAACATTGGTTGGCTCGGATCATGTTTCAACACGACAATTGCTCGACGCGATGTCTCCGTTGACGCTTGCCTGCCACGTCGACGATCCCTTGTTTCATCTCGCCAAAGCTTATCGCTACAATAAGCAACTGGTCGGACAACCCGATCTTAAGAACTTCCCACGCAAGCAGCCACGGATGAAAACCGGAACCGAACAGCGCTTGCGTGTCGGCTATGTATCGTCAGATTTGCGGGACCACGCTGTGGGCTTCGCGCTCAGCGAGGTTCTCGAGCTACATGACAAGCGTAGCGTCGAAGTTTTCGCTTATTATTGCGGTGAGCCGCGAACGAACGATGCGACGCAGGAACGGATCAAAATCGCCGTCGACTCTTGGCGTGATATTACCGGGCTCAGCGATATCGATGCGGCCGCACAGATTGGTGCGGACGAAATCGACATCCTCATCGACGTCAACGGCTATACAAAGCATGCGAGAACGGGAATCTTTGCCTTCCGCCCAGCCCCGGTGATCGTCAATTTCTGCGGCTACCCCGGTTCCATGGGCAGCCCCTATCATCAATATATCATTGCGGACGACCAAATCATTCCGCCCGAAAATGAAATCTATTTCACGGAAAAGGTGCTGCGGATCGCGTGCGATCAACCTGTCGATCGCAAACGGCTCATCGGCTCCCGGCCAAGCCGCCCGGAAGCAGGACTGCCTGAGAATAATTTTATATTTGCCTGCTTTAACGGCATGCAGAAAATCACCGCCGCATGCTTTGCTCGCTGGATGACGATACTTTCAGCAGTTCCCGACAGCGTTTTGTGGTTGCTTGGCGGCGATGACGATGTCAATCAGCGCCTGCGCCAAATAGCAGCGCAACATGGCGTTGCCGCCGAACGCCTCATTTTCGCGCCTAAGGCTGCCAACCCAGACCATCTTGCTCGAATTGGGCTGGCCGACCTCTTCCTCGATACCTTCCCTTACGGCGCTCACTCTACGGCATCAGATGCTCTGACGATGGGCTTGCCGGTTCTTACCTTTCCCGGGAGAGGCTTCGCTGCGCGTTTCTGCGCCAGCATCGTTTCTGCAGCGGGCGTCAGTGAACTGATTTGTCACGGACCGGATGATTATATGGCGAAGGCCATTGATCTTGCGCGGCAATCTGGTCGGCTAAGGGCGATCAGAGAAGCATTGCAACGCCAGCGAGACACGAGCGCCTTGCGCGACATGCCGGGTACGGCACGGCGCCTTGAACAGTTGTTCTGGCAAATGCAGGGCGAATCTGAGCGAGGGGAAACTCCAACGCCGGATTTGCGTAATCTCGACCTATACTACGAAATCGGGGCGGAGATCGTTTTGGAGAATGTGGAGTTCCAAGACGACCGAACTTACAGGCACCGATACATCGAAAAGTTGGTCCAGCGGCACGACTATACACCAGTCTCGCCCGACGGCCGCCTGTGGGCAGAGCTGCCACTCCGAATCCGTAACTAACGCACTCATTTCAAGCGGTGAGAATTGTATGGCCCCTGTTGTACTTGTGACATTTGCCGGCAGGCAGAAGAGAATGGAAATTCTGAACGACTACATCCGCGAAGCGATGGATCGCGGAATAATAGACGAGTGGCATATTTGGGATTTCACACGTTCACAGAACGACCATGAATGGATCAGCCGCGAATTTGGCCCGGCGCGCTATATGGGATCCGGCGCCCAATATCAGTTGGCGGGAGCCGTTACCAACCAGTCTTGGTTCCGCGCGAGCGCGTCGATCACCAATGATCTTCATATTGCGATCTTGCCACATGATGATAGCGACCACTTTTTCGAAATCGTCATCGGCGGCTGGGACAATCAGTATACGGCTCTGCGCAAACTTCCGCGCAGTGAATTGATGAATTCCGAACGTCCAAATGATTCGGCGATATGGACGAGGTCAACGCCTGGCATTCTCTCTCCGGGTATGCCTAATCAGATCGTTCTCAAAAGTGACGCGGGCGGTGTTCAACTACACGTCAATCACGTGCTCGTCGGCCAATGGCAGGAAATCAATTTGCCATTTGGCGCATCGATCATGGTGCGTGGAGGATGGGGCGCCGGTTTGGAGCTCGGCAACTCCGGCTCACGCATACAGCGTTTCCTCGGCAATCCGGACGAGAGGCCCCCATACTGGCAGGCCTACAATTACTACGCAACCAGGCTGCAGAGGTTTTCGGATACGGTATTTTTGAAGTGTGACGATGACATTGTCTACGTGGACGTCGATAAGCTCGACGGCTTTATCGAATTTAGACGGAGCAACCCGAACTACTTCATCGTTTCGGCCAATGTCGTGAACAATGGAGTGTGTGCGTACTGGCAGCAGGTCGCAGGATCGCTTCCTGATCGGCTCGGCCAATTTGAACATCCGCCGGGAGGATTTGGTGGAAGCTTGTGGCAGAGCGGGAAGCGCGCGACTGAGCTCCATGACTTCTTCTTGCAAAGCCATGACAAGCGACTGCCGTTGCCTGCTCAGGTTGTTGAGTGGAAAGGGCGTCAGTCGATCAATTTTATTTCCTGGCTTGGGAAGGATTTGGTGCATATGGCGCTGCCAAAAGGCGATGATGAGGCCCAGTTGACGATCGATTTACCAGAGCTTCTGGGGCGTCTTACAGCTATCTATTCTGACTTTATGGTGAGCCATCTGAGTTTCGGCCCGCAAGAAAACGGACTTGATGTCGACCGCCTGATCGATGCCTACGGTGCCTTGATGCAGGCAAGGAGAAAATAGCCCCCGCCCCTCTCCCGTGCTCGAACTACCCCAGATCACTCGGCGCGGCATCACAGTTGGTATGTTGGCGGCTTTTAAAATTTCCGCTCCAAAGAATCTCCATGTAATGCGAATCAACGTGAAGCCCGCTAGGGTAAATTTTAAATTAACGGATGCTGCAACTCTTGGGATACTCGCATTCCTAGACGCCGGAACACTCTTTCCGTCTAACGGGACGCTCAAATGGTCGATGCCAATAGCGGCTTCTGATCATAACAGTTACGCGAACTTCAGGAGCAAGCACGTCCAAGTTGCCAGAAGACCCGCGTGCTCCCTTCACACCATCGGTTGCGGAGAGGTGACATTTGAAATCGGTTAATATTGCGGAGCCCACACGCTAATGACCTCAATCATTTCTTCTCTGACCGCCAACCAGATCAGATCTCTTTCCACCACGGTAATCGCGTCTCTTACCACCAATGACATGGCCGCGCTGAGCTCCACGCAGGTCAAGACGCTTTCGTCAGCTCAGATTGCTGCCTTGCGGACCGATGATATCGCAATCCTGACGACCGGGCAGATCAGTGCCATATCCGTTAGCGGGATCAAGGGCCTCAGTCTGAGCCAGTTGGCCGTTCTTGACGCGACCAGGATTGCGAGCCTTGGCACGGCACAAGTCACGGCCCTGAGCACCAATCAAATCGAGGATTTGGATTCTTCACAGATTGAGGCTTTGACATCGTCCCAATTTGGAGCCTTTGGCTCGGCGCAGGTCGCGGCCTTGTCGACCGCCGATATCGCGGAATTATCGACCGCCGATATTGCGGCGATCACTCCAATAGCAATGTCCGGACTGTCAACGGACGATGTCGCCGCGCTTTCTACTGGCCAGCTCGCCGCCCTGAAGACGGGTCAGATCGCAGCCCTGAAGACCAGCCAGGTCAAAGTGCTGACCACCCTCCAGATCACCACGTTGACCGCTGCCCAGATCGGTGCTTTCAGCTCGGTGCAGGTCGCGGCCCTGACCACCGCCGATATTGCAGAATTGACGACCGCCGATATTGCAGCGATCACTTCAACAGCAATGTCCGGACTGTCGGCGGCCAATGTCGCCGCACTTTCTACTGGCCAGTTCGCCGCCCTGAAGACAGGTCAGATCGCAGCCCTGAAAACCAGCCAGGTCAAAGTGCTGACCACCCTCCAGGTCACTACGTTGACCACTGCCCAGATCGGTGCTTTCGGCTCTGCGCAAGTCGCGGCTCTGACCACCGACAATATTGCAGCCCTCTCGACCAGCCAGATCTCCGCCCTAAGCTCGAGGTCCGTGGCAGGGCTCACCACCGCCCAGATCGACACCTTGAGCTCCAGCCAGATTGAAGCTCTCGGCTCCGCACTTGTCGGAGTCCTCGGCTCGGCGCAGATCGCGGCCCTGACGACTGCAGATATTGCCGAATTGTCGACCGCCAGTATTGCAGCGATCACTTCAGCAGCAATGTCCGGACTATCGGCGGCCAACATCGCAGCACTTTCTACTGGCCAAGTCGCCGTCCTGAAGACGGGTCAAATCGCAGCCCTGAAGACTAGCCAGGTCAAAGTGCTGACCACCCTCCAGGTCACTACGTTGACCACTGCCCAGATCGGTGCTTTCGGCTCTGCGCAAGTCGCGGCTCTGACCACCGACAATATTGCAGCCCTCTCGACCAGCCAGATCGCCGCCCTAAGCTCGAGGTCCGTGGCAGGGCTCACCACCGCCCAGATCGACACTTTGAGCTCCAGCCAGATTGGGGCTTTCGGCACAGCACAGGTCAGAGCCTTTGGCTCGGCGCAGGTCGCAGCCCTGACGACCGCAGATATTGCAGAATTGTCGACCGCCAATATCGCAGCCATCAATCGAACGGCATTATCGGGGTTGTCGACAACGGATATCGCGAACCTGAAGAGTGATCAATTGTTGGCGATCACAACTGCTCAGTTGCAAGCGCTGGATTCGGGACAGGTTGGCGCAATCATCGCGGCGTATCATGCAGTCTGATGGGCTTGTCATCTAAGCAGCTCATCAAGGTTATGCAGGATCCGTCGATAAAATGAGCTGCGATCATTCCAATGAGCCCGTGGACGTGCTGATTGGAGCAAGTTGACATCGCCGTCGATGGCACGATCTGCCGGATATCCGCCGCCGTGACCTCCGTAGCGCTATCTGGAATTGTTATCCCTCCGGGCCGAAAATAGGCCCGGAGGGATAAGTCGCTTGGGCAGGGCCCGAAATCGGATCTGCAATCGGACCAACCAAATTCGATCTTTCCAGACAGCAGTATACCCATCGGCGGCCGATCAGCTCTGCAACCAGCACCACGCTCGCAGCCTGCGCCGCATTTGCGGTATAAATACCGGCCGCGAGCGCAATGATTGGCATTTGCTGGAGCCCTTAGTGTCGGGCCTTGCCAGAACTAACATTCAATTCTCGCCCACTCCTGTCCGACAGTTTACAGTTTCGTAAAGTAGCCGACGCAGTCTCGAAGGGGCTCGTCTTGCCGCTAGGCATCCGTGGGATGATGCTGACTGCGGGCAAACGCTGAGGATCGCGCCGGGGCGTCAAGCCGATGACTGTCCGCAGACGGCCGCCTCCATCGGCTCTCCCAAATCTCCAGCACGTACCGAACGCGACGGCAATATTCGGCGGTCCGCAAAAGGTGAGTGGGCAAGCGCTTCGGACCAAAGAACTTGGCCCGGTTGTAGTCCGCCCTTTTTCCGATCTGGCTGTTGCGGCTGTGGTTCATCAAGCTCACGACGTTGCGGCGGACGCTCAAGACGTTCGCGCCGTGGTGCCAGCCTCTTTCAAGCGCGACATCGAAGGGAAAGCTCATAGTGCGCAGCAACGGCAAAACCTTGGCTGCGCCTCGGCTGGTGATGATGTAACAGGCGGCCGAACCTTGCGGCCCATGCAGGCAACGGCCCGTCTCGTCACCAAACACGCTTGTCGCGATACCGAGAAAGCCGCTACTTCGATGATTGAAGAGTTTAACGACGTCCGCATTTGGAACAGCCTCGAGGATAGCGATCGTCCTTTCCACCAGATCGGCCGGGATGTCGATGTCGTCCTCCATGACCAGAGCTGCATCGAAATCGCTCTCGAGAAAAATGGAGAGGCATCCGATATGGCTGCGGTAGCAGCCATATTCGCCCGGGAGGAGCGCTCGCCCGCCGTGCCGAGCAAAGCCTTTCCAATCGACGTCCCGAAAATCCTTCTGTGACAGCTCGCGCCCATCCGTGGCGGCCACCCTGATGACGTCTATGCCGCATTCACCGGCTTTGGAATGCACGACAGCCCAACGATCGACCGACCTGTCCAGATTGATGACGTACACCCCCAGTTTCATCACATCTCGCTAACCTGCTTGGCCGGGTTGTTCACAATAGATACTCCCCCTGCCTCGACCTTTTCTGTCCCGGGCAGTGTAGCTTCCATCCGCGCACTCGTGAGATGGCCAAGCAATCGAGCGAGCCGTGCCGATAACCGCATGGTCTCGATAAAGATCCGATAGGGCATTACCGTCAAATAGTGCCCTCGGGACCTGTGATAGGTTCGGCGCCTTCCCTGGATCTGCGAAGGCAGGCCCAATTGCTGATTGACCGGGATGGGAACGACGAAGGCCGATTTCAGTTGGGCGAAGAACTCAAGATCGAGCGCCAAGTCGAACGGCAGTTGCATCGGCATGAGCCTGTCGACAAACCAATCTGCAGCCCGACGATTGATAATGTAGGCACCGGAACCCTTCTCCCGGGTTAATGCTACCGCCAGATCTCTACCTTCCGTCAGCCGGGAGAAGCGGAACTTTCGCCCGTCGCTGACCGTGGAAAGGCGCAGAATATCCCATTTTTCGGTCTGCGCGAGCGCTGCATCCAGCAGCTCCACGAAGTCATCCGGAAACTCGAGATCATCTTCCAGAATAAGAGCAAACTTGCTGTTCGAGGCGAGAAGACGTCTCGCACATTCGATATGGCTCAGGTAGCATCCGACTTCCGCTGGATTGCGCCTGCGGCCATGCTTGAAACGAAAGGCAAACTCGTCGAAGCCCTGTATCGGAAATTCGATGGCCCGGCCGTCAACCGCCGCCACTCGTTCGAAGTGCAAGCCGATGCTCCCAAACTTCTGTTGCATCGCAACCAGCCGATCGGTTGCCCGATCGAGGTTAATCAGAAATATCTTAAGTGACGCTTCCCCAGGCTTCGCACCGATCATGCCAGATTCGCTCCAACTAGCGGCATTACCGCCACATCGGAAGCGACCATGTTCAGCCCGACTTACGGGACACTTACGAAATCCTGGCGAAAAGATGGAATCTGGCCTCACTCACTGGCCAACCCCATCCCAGAATTCCTGTCCACGAGAGTGGCTCCAAGTGTCACCATTTCTCCAGCAGCATCGCAACCGCAGCATTTCAGGCTGGTGACAGTAACGCACTCTAAGCTAACGCGTGGTCTGATGGTCGAAGCTTCGTCCCAGAAGGAAGGAGTTGCGCTGTCGAGGTCATTTCCATGCACGCAGCTTGCGGGAAAGCGGCCAACCTTCTTTGAGACAAAGCGCACAGGCATATGATTCAATCGATGAACATTGTCCCCGCCGGGATTTCCGGCACGACATCGCCTTTGATCCGCCGGTTTACGCAATCGTCGCCCGCTGCGGACTTTAAAGCGCCGGTCGCGCCACAATCGCACCCTTTCCCAAATGGCAGGTTGCCTGGCTCGAACGCTCCGGATGGCGTGACGAACCGGAGATTCGAATGCTTCGCCGGGCTCATAAGGCGAAAAACGCTGCTGATCCGGCGCGCCATCCGAGACGTCCGCGAGTCACGTGCGGTGATCGATAAGAGTCCGGACCGCATGAATGGTCTCGAAGCCCAAAGGCAGCAGGCCTATTGCCGGACCATTGTTGCCTTACGGCGCTCCGTTCTCACGGTTGCAATATAGATAGGACATGCCATGCGTGTATTATTGGTCGAAGACAATGCAAAACTTGCCGCGGTGACCCATGATGCCATGCGCGCTTATGGCTTCACCGTCGACCACGTCTCCAACGCACATGATGCCGAAGAGGCCGCCGCAACGGTCGACTACGACTCCATCATACTGGACCTTGGTCTGCCCGATCGCGATGGCCTGACCCTGATCGAGCCGCTGCGAAGGACGGCACCGTCGGCGCCGCTTCTGATTCTAACCGCCCGCGATGCGTCGAGCTCGATTATCGATGCGCTCGACAGCGGCGCCGACGACTATCTTTGTAAGCCATTTGTCATGGGAGTGCTGATTTCTCGCCTGCGCGCGATCATGCGCCGTGGCCAACCCCGCCATGGTACCATCCTGCAGCACGGTGACATTACTTTCGATCCAAGCCAATACTCCGCCTCCGTCGGCAAGACACAGCTTGCCCTCAGCCGCCGCGAGTTTGCCGCGCTGCATCTTTTTTTGCGGCGCCCCAATCATGTGCTGTCGAAGGCGGAGGTCGAAGAGGCAATCTATGGCTTCGGCGACGAACTGAGCTCCAACGCCATTGAGGTTTTGCTGCATCGGTTACGCAAAAAGCTTCAAGGCGCTGGGTCGGTCCTCTACATCCATAACATGCGCGGCATCGGCTATATGCTTGTGGAAAAGCGTCCTTGAAGATGTGGCGTCTGACACTTCTGCAGCGGTTGATCCTGGCAATGTCGATTGTTGCCTTCGTCGCGATCGGTGCAAGCGTAGTATTTCTGTACATCCGCTTTCAAGCCTCGAATGATACATTCCGCGAGGAGACGCTTTCAACGTTTGCAGAGGATCTGCGGCGGGAACTGGCGGTAGACCCGAAACTTTCGAGCTCCCGTGCAACGACGGCCAAGGCGCGCATCCGTGCGCTGCACGGTCAGTATGCCGTTTTGGGGCGTGACGGGCGTATCATCGATTCTTCCGGCCTGCAGGAGTCATTGATTCCTTATATCGGTGATCGAGCTCAATATTTTGAACTTCCACCGCATGACGACCAGAAAACGCTGTTCGGCATATCCATTCCAATTGCGTTGCCTGGCTCTGCAGGGGCCATACAGGTTGCCTTCCCTAAAACGCACGTCACCTTCGACAGTGTCCTGGAAGAGTTCGTCCGCGATATTGCCTGGATCTGGATCCCGTTCGTGATGGTGCTGTTGGCGACAAACATCGCTGTCCTGGGCTTTGCGCTACGACCATTGCGCAAAGCGGCACAAGAGGCCGCACAAATCGGCCCGTCAAGCATTGCGACACGACTAACGGAGAGTGGTATGCCCAACGACGTTCTGGCGTTGGTCAAATCGGTAAATGCTGCCCTCGACCGGCTTCAAGGCGGATTTCTTTCTCTGGAACGCTTCTCTGGGCAATTGGCCCATGAACTACGCACGCCGCTCGCCATCGCCAAGACACGTTTATCCTTGTCACAGGATCAGATCGCACGCGCAGTAGAGAGGGATTTCGAAGACGTCGAACGCGTCATAACGCAACTGGTTGATCGGGTACGCGTGCGGACACTCCATTATGAAGCAGCCGACATCGTGGATCTGGGAGGAGTGGCCACCGACGTTGCCCGCTATCTGGCGCCCATGATCGTGGGAGCCGGCCGCAACATTGAGCTGAAGATCGAGAACGGACCCGTTCTCGTCAGTGGTGCCAAGGACTTCATATTTCGAGCGCTTCGCAATCTGGTCGAGAACGCGCTGCATCACAGTCCTGAGAATGGAATGATCACTATCACAGTCTTCAACGTCGGCATCAGTGTCGCCGACCAAGGTCCCGGCTTCACGAAAGGGAGACTAAGAGAAGAGATCGGACTGTTGGGGAAGACGGATCGTGAAGATGGCTTAGGCCTCGGTCTTTCCATTGTCGGGGAGACAATGGCCGCGCATGATGGACGGATCGTGCTGGCGAACTTGCCGTCTGGCGGAGCAGTCGCAACCATGGCCTTCTAGTTGCCGACACCTTCTCCATTGAATTGGAGCGTCCCGGCTTTCGCATCGCCGAAGTCCAATGCCAAGCCGCGGACAATGAACGTCAAATTGGGCGGTTGCCACAGCAACTTACCGAAGCCCACCTTCTCAAGGAGTGCCGCCTGGTATATTTCCGCGAAAGCAAAGGTCGAGCTTCAATTGACTAAACGAGCGGAATGATGATGGTTCGGAGACGTACGCCGCGCCGATCGGCAGGGGAATTTGCAAGGTAGCAGCATGAACGTTCGCATCCAATCCTCCCGTCCGAGCCCATCTTTTGCAAGAGTATGGGTCTATACCGCAGATGTGCTCTGGCTCTTTGTCATGTCAGCATCCCTGGTCGAAAGCTACGCTTATCGCTACGCCGGCACGCTGCTGTTGATATTGTCGCTTATTCTGTATGCGAGATCCAAGCCAAGACCATCGATAGATTGGCAGGGTTGGCTCTGCCTAGCATGGGGAACCTACGCATTTTTGCGATATGTTCTACAATTCGCGCTTCAAGCCGACCACCCGGTTGGCGACCATGATGTGCTTTTCTTCATGCCCTTGGTGTTTCCACCGCTGGCGTTCGTACTATTCCGGTGCTGGTCTCACCTCGAAAGGCTTGTTGCTGTCTATTTTGGCATTGCACTCATAGTTCTGCTCTTGAGCCTACGCCTCAACGCCATTCTCGAGGGTGAGACAGTTATCCCCCTGATACAGCATAATCAAATACATGGAGCGGTTTGCTGCGGTGTGATTCTCATTGGCGCCATCTTTTGGCTTCTACACTATCTTACCGAGGATACGTGCAATCGCACGATCAAGATCTATGCTTCCGTCGTGTCTCCTTTTATCTGCGCCCTCTGCCTTCTCGCGATATATGGGGCGAAATCGAAAGGTGTTTGGCTTTCGCTTCTTCCGGTATTACCCATAGTCGGTTTTATCGCTATGCGTGCTTTGAAGCATCGGTTGGTGGTCCCGGTCGCGCTCCTCTTTGTGGCGTTGCTCGGCGGCGGTTTGTATATCGTCAGGAACAATGTCGTCCACACCGCCGGACCGACGATTGCTGCGACTATCACCATGCTCAAGGACGCCGGCTCGACCGAGCAGATCGGCAGCGCAGTCTCTCATTCGATAGACAGCGGCGCCACGCCGATTGGCATGAACCAGCGCCTTCAGCTCTGGGCAAATGCTTGGGAATTGTTTTCCACCGCACCCATCTTCGGTTGGGGGAGCGAGTGGCTGGAGCTTTGGCCGCATACCTATTATCCAAATGCGGGATATACGTTCATGCACAACGGCTATCTTGAAATCCTCATTCGATATGGGCTCTTCGGAGCGGCGTTCTTAGGCGTCATGCTGGCGTGCTTTTGCTTTAACGTCCGGCGCGCGGCCAGCCTGAGGATTATCCCCAATCATGCGATGCATGCCTACTTTCTGATCATCCTTTTTTTCAGCTTCACCATCCTCAGCAACTCGAATAACCGGCTCGCCAGCGGGGAAAGCCTGTCGATTTTGACTGCCGCCTTTGCATTGGCATGTCGGTTAAAAATTCGAACATACGGGGGCACCGCGCCTTTGGGCGTATCCGGAGAGGTAGTCCCTATCGCTTGAAGGGCGCAGAGCCACCTTTCCGACAAAATCAAACCTCGCTTTCGCCGCTGTCCTATAAGCCTGTCGTAAGTCAAGGTTTTCATGGTCAGTTCCACGAGTACAAAGAGTCGTGGGCGCTTGAAACCTTATGCATCACATTGTTTGGCGGCCCGGAGCCGGTTGGCTTCAACCCAGTCAGTTCCGTCTGCAAGGCGCACGCCATTGAGCGGGTTCAACGACGACATGTGTCCTGCTCTAAGCGAACAATGGTCGAGGCGGATGAATTCGTCACAACCAGAAACGATGCATGCCCCCTTCAGCCAGGATCCGCCGGTCCGTAAAGACGCGCAGGAGGATGCAAGCCCGCCTGCTCTGTCGATCATTATCCCGACGTTCAACGAAGTGGACAATATCCGCCCCTTGGTTGGGCGCCTTCATGAAACGCTTGTTGGGATTGAATGGGAGGTCATTTTCGTTGACGACGATTCCGCAGATCATACCATTGATATCATTCGCAGGATATCGCTGCAGGACCGTCGCGTGCGGGGAATAAGACGCGTCAACCGGCGTGGTCTGGCGGGTGCATGCCTGGAAGGGATTCTTTCCAGTTCCGCTCCCATTGTCGCCGTTATGGATGCCGATCTCCAACACGACGAAACCTGCTTGCCCAAGATGTTTCGCATGATAAGCACCACATCGGCAGATCTGGTCGTTGCAACGCGATATGGCGAGCCACCCCAGCATGTTGACGGCTTCACCAGATTGCGCCAGGCCGGAAGCATATTGGCAACCGGAATTGCACAAAGACTGCTCCCGACACCCACCAGCGATCCGATGAGTGGCTTTTTCATGGTCAAGCGTGGGATTGTCGAAGCTGCAGCACCAAGGCTTTCGCTACACGGCTTCAAGATATTGCTGGATATCCTGACGTCTTCACCCTGCTCCCCGACCATCGCGGAAGTGGATTACGACTTCCGTCCGCGACTGCATGGCGAGAGCAAGCTCGATGCAATGATCGTCATGGAATACCTTGGATTGATCGTCGCAAAGCTAACTGGTGATCTCATAACGCCACGTTTTCTGATGTTCTGCATCGTGGGATCAATCGGCTTGGCTGTCCACCTGACCGTGCTACGGCTCCTTCTGCTAGACGACCTCTCTTTTCCGGTTGCGCAGACATTCGCGATGATGAGCGCCGTTCTGTCCAACTATACGCTGAACAACGCGCTGACGTATCGAGACAGACGCCGACGTGGATGGCGCTACATAACCGGCCTTGCAGTGTTCTCCTTGCTTTGCAGTTTTGGGGTTTTCGCCGGCGTCGGTCTATCGACGCTCATCTACGATCAGGAACCCAATTGGTGGTTGGATGGTATCGGGGGAGCGGTCATCGGCGCCGTATGGAACTATGTCACAAGCTCGGCGATTACCTGGCGTGCAAGATAAGAAAACCTTCCGGGAACTGCCTCCCCTATCCAAGATCATAGCTATCCTCATCGCTCTAACTGTCTTGAGATTATGGGCGATGGCACACTTCGATCTTGTTCCGGATGAGGCCTATTACTGGCTGTGGTCGCGCGTGCCCTCTGCGGGCTATTACGACCATCCGCCGATGATTGCCTGGTGGATTTGGATCTCGACCCATCTGCTCGGGGACACCCTTCTGGGTGTTCGCGCGCTGGCGGTCGGTTCGGTTTTTGTAACCTCGATTGCCGTTTACGGGACTGCCCGCGAGCTCTTCGATAACCCGAAGATTGCCGGCGTTGCGGCCATATGGCTGAACGCCATGCTTTTGATGAGCCTTGCGGCGATGTTTGCAACGCCGGATGCGCCCTCCACTATGTTCTGGGCGCTAACGCTGTGGGCCATCGCGCGGCTTCGCAGCGTCGAGCTGCCAAGACTGTGGCTCTTGATCGGCTTGCTGGTCGGCCTGGGATGTGTCGCAAAATACACAAATCTCTTTATGGTTCCGGGAATTCTGCTTTGGTTGGCGTTGGATCCCAAGGCACGCAGGTGGCGGTTCAGCCTATGGACGCTAATGGGAGGTGTTGTTGCGCTCCTGACATTCAGTCCCGTCTTGATTTGGAACGCGAGCCACGGCTGGATCTCATTTGCCAAACAGTTCGGCCGCATAGCAGATCGGCATCCCGGCTTTTCATACTTTGGCGAGTTCATCGTTGCCCAATTCGGCCTGCTCAATCCGCTGATCGCGATTTTTGCCACGCTTGCGATCTACCGGTGGCTGCGAGTTCCCAAATCGCACCTATCCAAGTCGGTTACCTTCCTGATTTTACTCAATGGGCCGCTCGTTGTTTACATGATATTCCACGCGCTGCATGACCGCGTGCATGCAAACTGGCCGGCCCCGGCATACCCCGCCATCGCAATCCTCGCCGCAGTTGCGGGAGCCCGAGTTACTGGTCGCAAGCATCTGAGACGACTGTCATACTGGGTTTCTCCGGTGGGTATCGGGCTCTCGTCGCTATTGCTGCTCTATTTCGCAACGCCGTGGGGAAAGACCTTCCCGCTGCATAGTCCGGCAGACACCCTTTTGGGCTGGCAGGAATTTTCTGCACGGTTGGAGACGATGCGCAAGAATTCTGGCGCAGAATGGATAGCAACAATCGATTACGGGTTGACGGGGGAGCTGGCCTTCGAGCTCAGAGACGGTCGTCCCGTCATGCAGATCGTCGATCGGCAGCGGTTCTTCTTTGAAACTCCTGATCAATCCTTGATCAACAAACCTGCGTTGCTGGTGATATCGGCCAACGCAGGCCAAGTCGAGCGCTACGCAAGTTGCTTTGACGCATCCACGCAATTGGGCACCCTGGCGCGTCAGGCTGGCAATCGTGTCATTCAGGACTATTTGGTTCTGAAAGTTCAGGGCGCTCCAGAAGGCATGCCGTCGGACGGTTGCGATAGAAAGCCTTAGAGCGTTTTGTTTCTTTACGCATTCCAGACGGAAAAACGCTTCGCACTTTTCCTGGAAATGCTCTAGTTCAATAGCGGCGTTACACGGAGTTGCCTATCAGCGCACCGACACCCGCGGTAACGGCCATCGCGATAGCACCCCAGAAAGCGACGCGGACTGTGGGTTTTACTATCTGGGCGCCTCCAGCCCCAGCGCCAATGGCGCCCAACAGCGCGAGAACGACAAGCGACACACCGAACACGGCGGGAACGAGTATATCCTTCGGGGCAAGCTATCCATTCGACGTCCTTTACGCGGCTGCCGCCGCAGCTCACCGGCGTTTACTACCGCACCGCCGTTACGGCCTTGCGTCACGTTACCCCCGTCCTACTGAAACGCATTGGCCGGCACACGGCAACAAGCTTTTTCGACCAACGGGACCGTTCCGACAGCTGAGCTGTCCTCGGCCGCCCTGCGGGATAGTTCGGCGAGCAGAACATCGATGAGACGAGCTGCACTCTCTTCCCATCCGGGGCAGATGATGGCCCTATCAATGTGCCACTTGTCGCCAAACCGACCGGCGGATCGCATGCGGATTTCTCCGGCAAAGTGCCGGCGGGGATTTCTCCGCTCAGAGACACATAGTCTGGTGCGATCAGTCGGAAACCGATGGTAGCGATAAAGTGGATCACCCGCGGCTTGTGTCATGCTAAAAGATTCGCGCAGATCAATCGCCGACCTGATAACTTTACGATGCCCTTCGATACTTTGATCATTGCATCGTTCCCTGGAACAAGGCAGCATATTCTTCCTTGGCGCAGCAGCAGATCAATAGATTTTCGTATTTCTTCTAATCGCTACTTATGCCGAGGGGTGCAGGGCAAAGGGGCTGACACCATAATGGTGACGCGTGCGCAGCAAATTGGCGTCGTTATCGGCCTGGCCTTCGTCACAGCATTGACGATCCTGCGGGCAAGCGATCCTCCGTTGCTAAGGCTCGCCCGCGATTTGACATTTGACCAGTATCAGCGCCTGGTGCCCCGAACTTTTGAGAACCAGCCTGTCCGGGTCATCGACATAGACGAAGCGTCACTGCGCGAGTTCGGTCAATGGCCTTGGCCGAGAAACCGGATTGCCGCCCTTGTGGACAGGCTTTCCGATATGGGCGCGTCGGCTATCGCTTTCGATATCCTCTTCGCCGAGCCCGACCGCCTGTCGCCTCGCAATGTCGTTCGCGATGTCACCGGCATTGATCCCTCACTGCTGGGCAAGCTACCGGATAATGATGAGATTTTTTCCCGATCGCTGTCGGGAAGGCCGATGGTGCTGGGTTTCGGCCTCTCCAACCAGGGAAACTATCTGCCATCGGTGAAGGCAGGCTTTGCCTATACCGGCGAAAGTCCCTTCGGTGCGCCGCCCGCAATCAAGGCCGCGACGCCGCTGCAGCCGCAATTGGAAGCCAATGCCGCCGGCCTCGGTCATATCAGCCTCAATCCGGGTGCATCATCAGCAGTGGTGCGCGCGGTTCCACTTTTCCTCAGCGACGGCAAGCAGCTCTACCCCAATCTAGCGCTCGAAGCGCTCCGCGTCGCACAGGGGGCCTCCACCTACGTACTCGACGCCGCGCCGGACAGGCCGAATACATTGACCCGGGTCAAGATCGGGGATTTCGTGGTGCCGGTAACGGCGGCGGGAGAGCTGTGGCTCTATGTCAGCCCCGACACCACAAAGCGGTATATTTCGGCAAGCAAGGTACTCGCGACCGGAGACGCCTCCGCCGATATCAGAACCGCTATCGAAGGCAGTATCGTTTTCGTCGGAACCTCTGCTTCCGGGCTCCAGGATGTCCGCACGACGGCCCTTGGTGAAAACGTGCCGGGTGTCTCTATCCACGCGCAGATCGTCGAGCAGATCCTTTCAGGCCGCTTCCTTTCCCGGCCGGATTGGGCGGACGGGATGGAAATCCTGTCCATCGCCGTGTTGGGCGGCCTTCTGGTGATCCTCACCACCTTCGTCAATCCGGCCGTCGCACTTGCGTGCGGCCTGCTGATTACCTCTTTCGCCCTTGTGGCCTCCTGGCTTGCCTTCCTTTATGGGGGGCTTCTCTTCGACCCGCTGGCACCGATCGTCGCCGGATCGATCACGCATTTCGCTGCGACGGGATTCCGCTTTCTCGTGATCGATCGGGAACGGCGCGACGTGCGGCGAGCTTTTGGCCACTATCTCTCACCATCGCTGCTCCATCGCATCGAGCATACGCGCAATGCCCTGCGCCTTGGAGGAGACGAGCGCGAGCTGACCGTCATGTTCGTCGATGTGCGAAACTTCACCCAGATCAGCGAGGAGATGACACCGAGCGCCGTCGTCGCGTTTCTGAACACGCTGCTCGATGCGCTGAGCCATCATGTCATCGTCAACGAAGGCACGCTCGACAAATTCATCGGAGACTCGATCATGGCCTTCTGGAACGCTCCCGTCGATGTCTCCGACCATGCCGGCAAGGCCGTACGTGCAGCCCTGGGCATGCGGGAAACGCTCGCCCGCCTCAACAACAGCGATGCATTCGGTTTCGGAGACGCGCGGCAGGTCGGAATAGGGATCGGCATACATACGGGGCTTGCATGCGTTGGCAATATGGGCGCCGAGACACGCTTCAACTACACCGCGGTCGGCGATGCCGTGAATATTGCCGCGCGTATCGAATCTACCTGCAAGGACATCAATTTCGACATTCTGGTATCCGAACCGACAGCACGCCTGCTCCCCGATTGCGCCCTGCTCGAGGCGGGAGCGTTGATGCTGAAGGGTAAGAGCATGCGAACCAAACTTTTTGCGGTGGTCGGTGATGCGCGCCTGGCAAAATCTGCTGATTTCGTCGAACTTGAGGCCATGCACAGGCGACTTGTCGCTGCCCTGCGAACACGGTCGACGAGCAGCCGCAAACTTGTCGGCGCCGCAAAACTCAAGGCGCAGGTCGTGACGACAGGACTGTTGCAGAAGTTTTACGGCCAGATTTCGCGCCGAGCCGGACACTTCGTCGACGAGCCCGCAGACAAGGCGGCCGATATTTAGCTGATTTGCAGCCGTCGTCCGCAATTCCGCCTGTGCTACCGACGGTGGTGCCCGCCGTCGTGATCGCCATGATCGCCGTCATGGCCATCGCTGTCTCGGTCGCCCGGATTGTGATCACCCCATCCATGGTCGCCTCTGCCATGATGATGATCGTGATGATGATCGCCGTCATCGTCGTCGTGCTTTTGCGGTTTGTCAGGCGTGCTTGGCGGATTTGGAACATTCGGCGTGCTGGGAGTTTCCTGCGGAGCAACAGGCGCCTCGGTGCGTGGCGATTCCGGCGTGCTGGATACGCTGGGCGTATCGGGCTGTGCCGGAGCAGGATTGTTTGCCGGAACGCTGCGTGGAGATACGCCGTTGGGCCGATCTTTCATCGCCGTCGACAGACCGCAATTGCCGCCAAAACCCATTCGTCCCGAAAGTTGTTGATCCCCGGACAGAAACGGCAAAGCTCGCTGGTTGCCGAGCGTCTTGAGAATGTCGCGGTTGACGCGGCGGGGATCGCTTATCTGACCATTGCGTTTAGCGACAACGCAGTCGCATTGCTGCTTCAACTGCCTGCAGCCACCCGCGCCGCAAAACTGCGCGGCGCCATTCAAAAGAACGACCGCCGTCGTGCCGTTAGCCCCGACATAAAAATCAAATACCGTCCCGCGCACCCCGATCGTTCCGGCGGGCGTCACGATTTGATAGGCTGAAGAGTCTGAATGTCCGCTCATCCAGCGAAAAGTGCCCTTTGCGGCATTTATCGTAAGCTTTTTGACTGAGCCCGAGTCATCGAAAACGAATTTGTCGATGATAACGGACGAACCCGCTCCGACAGCCAATCTCGTGCCGTCTCGAAATGTGAACTGCCCAAGGCCCGAAAGGGAGGTACGAATTTGCTCGTCCCGGTGGACGGGGTCGTCGACCGCCAGCGGACCGCCTGCGCCCGTAACTTCGGTATTAATCAGCACAGCCTGGCCGACCTTCTCGGCGGCTTTCGAAGACAACGGTGCGAGCAGCATGACGCTCAGCACAACGGTCGCGGCGTGGCGCAGATACAACATCCCACCCTCCAGGCTTATCTATGTTTTAGCATAGGTAATTCTGGAATGCTCATCATCCTTTCTGAGTATAAAGGGCGTAGACTGAGTTATTGCCAGATCGGGTTTGGCCAAAAATCGCGTGTATTTCACCGCTGGTATTCTCACTGAATCTTCTCGACGAACGGTCTACACACCCTATCCGATGGCGTGACATGCCAAAGTTCTTCAGCAACACCCGCCTAAGGAGACCTGTACTTAGCGTTTTGTCAGAACAGAGCATCAAAATTTCGATGTACCGCTGATGACACTTTCTTCAATGATCCATATGCTCCCAGCGCCCTATAGGCCTTTCTTCGTTGAAGCAGATGTATCAAGCGAGAGTGCATGAGGGAGCGATTTGCGAAAGCGATTTGCGCCGTCATGGAAATCGTCTCATGGATTGACCGGCACGGAAAGGATACGAGATGCGCGCGCCGTCAGGTTCTGTTACGGGGCTTTGTTCTGCCTCCGCCACCATGTTCGCGGTAGGGATGGCGTTCCTTGGCTACTGGGGTGTGTATGAGCCCGGGCACTGGCGCAGCTTCGACTATGTCGTCGTGATTTTGGCGCTCATCGGATTTGCAGCGCTTGGCTCGGTGCCTTGGATTGTCACGACCCCTGTTGCCGAAGAGAGCGAGGAGAAGGTCGTAGCCGCCAGGCGAGCGTTGGCGCTGGGAGTCGTCCTGATCTGGCTGTCCGTTCTCGTCGCGGTATTTGCCTAGTCCCGGCCGCTGGTGCACGGATCGGGGCTTAAGGGGAATGGCGACCTTTGAAACGGCTGATTATGCAATCGACCCTACGACGGACGGATTTCGGGCGCGCGCAGTCAAGCATTCGGTTGAGGGCGGCGCAGCCGATGGCGATTTCGGTCTGCTCACCAGTCAGCGACCGCGCCCGCAGACGGCAACCGATGACGGACTTGTATCGCCCTATTGCCGTCTCGGGCAGTCAACGTTTTCCTTAGCCGCGGGAACCCTGCCATTTCATCTGGCCGCCGCTGCTGATAGCAGCGATATGCTGGTCCCTTTGTCCAAGACGTCCATCGTCGATTGGTTGACCACGTTGGCGCGAGGCCGGAATGACGATGGCCGCCGCCCCGCTATCATCGATAATTGCGTCGTATGTCGGTTTTCCGTCATAGGCACCGTCGAACAGTAAATTGTCCGATCGGATTGCCAATCTGATCGAGTAGCGGCGCAACTTGAGGAACGTCACGGAATAATATTGATCTATTTCATAGTAAAAAATTCGAATTTTTCCTAATTATATAATAAATTCAATATATGCTATCATTTCAACCATCGAAAATTGCAATAAAATTGCACTAATTCGGCTCAAGCGGCTATCTAAATTAAGTCAAATCCAGACAAATAAATGGACAGATTGCAAACTTTTAGAATTCCCGGATAACGACACATTCCTTAAATATTAGTAAATTATAATCGGAAATTGAGACAATAATTTCCCGCCACGGATACATATAGGTGAAGACTATCAAGTCTTTTTTCCTGTGATCTTTGGTCGTTAGTTAAGTTTGTTGGGAGGGTTTGATGAACATCGCGCTCAAATCTACGACTTTGTCTCTGGAAAATACAGAAAGACGCACAATTCTTGTTGCAGGAGGCGCAGGGTTTCTTGGTTCGCACCTTTGCGACCACCTATTACATGCCGGTCACAAAGTCATTTGTGTAGATAATTTCTCGACCGGACGGATGGAAAATTTATGGCATCTGCTGCGCTTCGACACGTTTAGTTTCATCCGCCACGACATCATCTCGTCGTTCGATGTGCCGGTGGACGAGATCTACAATCTAGCCTGCCCGGCCTCGCCGCCGCACTATCAGGCAGACCCGATCCATACGATGAAAACATGCGTTTTCGGATCGCTGAATCTTCTGGAGCTCGCCGCGCGTCATCAAGCGCGGATATTCCAGGCTTCCACTTCGGAAGTCTATGGAGATCCGCAGGTGCACCCGCAACCGGAGAGTTACTGGGGTAACGTCAATTCCTTCGGTCCACGCTCCTGCTATGACGAAGGCAAGCGTTCTGCAGAGACGCTTTTCCGCGACTTTCACGTAAGGTATGGCGTCGATATCCGGATTGCGCGCATCTTCAATACCTATGGGCCGCGCATGCGCCCTGACGACGGCCGCGTTGTCTCCAATTTCATCGTCCAAGCCCTCAAGGGGCAGGATATTACCGTCTATGGCGACGGCTCGCAGACACGCTCCTTCTGCTACGTCGATGATCTGATCAAGGGCTTCGTCCGGTTGATGGGTGACCAGTCGGCTATTCATACTCCGGTCAATCTTGGCAATCCGGTCGAATTTACCGTGCGCGAGCTTGCCGAACAGATTGTCACGATGACGGGATCCTCGTCGAAAATTGTCTACAAGACACTGCCGATCGACGATCCCCGCCAGCGTCGCCCCGATATTACGGTTGCGAAACGGGAATTGGGCTGGGAGCCGTCGGTTGCGTTGACAGATGGCCTGAAGTCCACCGTTTCCTATTTCGAACGTCAACTGGTTCGGCCCAGCGGCGAGCTTGTCGAGGTTGCGTGATGTCCAGACGCAGAGTACTCGTTGTGGGTGGCGCCGGCTTCATCGGCAGCCACACCGCCAAGCTCCTGTACAAGCAAGGCTTCGAGCCGATTGTCTATGACAATCTTTCGACGGGCCATCTGTCGTCGGTGCGCTGGGGGCCTTTCATCGAGGGGGATATTCTCGACACGCAGTCTCTTGTCGAGACGATCGAGACCTATCGCCCTGCAGCGGTCATACATTTCGCTGCTTCGGCTTATGTCGGCGAGTCTGTCGAAAACCCGGCAAAATACTACGCTAACAACGTGAACGGCACGCATTCATTGCTGGAGGCCTGCCGGCGCGCGGGTGCGGACAAACTGATCTTTTCATCGAGCTGTGCGGTCTACGGCACTCCTGATCATCTGCCGATCCGCGAATGCGAGACCAGGCGCCCGATAAATCCCTATGGCCGGACGAAGCTGATCGCGGAGCACATGCTCGCCGATTATTCGGCGGCTTATGGGCTGCACTATGTGGCGCTGCGCTACTTCAATGCTTCCGGAGCGGATCCGGAACGGGAACTCGGTGAATGGCATGATCCGGAGACACATCTCATCCCCCGCGCACTGCTGGCGGCATCCGGCTCCATCGACGTTCTTGAAGTTTACGGTGATGACTATAACACCCCAGATGGCACATGCATCCGCGATTACATTCATGTCGTAGATCTTGCGCGGGCCCATGTGCTGGCGGTTGAATATCTGCTGGCCGGCGGCGCCGACCTTGCCGTTAATCTGGGCACCGGACACGGAACCTCCATCAAGGAAATTGTGAATGCGATCGGACGCGTTTGCGGGTACCCGGTCCCTGTCGCAATGCGTGCCCGTCGGGCAGGCGATCCACCCGCACTTTATGCAGCTTCGGACCTTGCCGCCGAGAAGCTCGGCTTCCGGGCTCTCTATTCGGATATAGAGACGATCATTCGAACTGCTGCCCCCTTCTTCGGACTGGAGGTGCGGCAATGAACCCTTACAAAACACAGGTTCAAGCCCCGCAGGAAGAACCCTTGATGACGCCGATCCTGCAAGGCTATCGACGCGCCGAATATTTGGTCGGCGCCGCATTATGGGCTGCTGCGCTCGTCTATTTCTGGCGTTGGTGGTTCGAACCAGCACATTATGTGGACCTCTCCGGCTCCATTCTGGTGACACTGGTGTTGGCTTGGGTCACAATCATTCCCGCCTATTTTATCGTGGTATTCTATCGTGCCCGGAAGCCACACGGGCGCTTGCGCCTGCCCGCTGGCAGCCGCGTCGCCATGGTGGTGACGAAGGCACCATCGGAGCCTTTTGCCGTGGTGGCGCGGACTTTGCGCGCCATGCTGGAGCAAGAGGTGCCGCACGACACCTGGCTTGCCGACGAAGATCCGTCGCCCGCGACGCTCGATTGGTGCCATAGGCATGGCGTTCATGTTTCCACCCGCAAGGGGCGTGAAGACTATCACCGTCAGACATGGCCGCGGCGCACCCGATGCAAGGAAGGCAACCTCGCCTTCTTCTACGATCACTACGGTTATGAAGGCTATGACTTCGTCGTCCAGCTCGATGCCGATCATGTGCCCGAACAAGGGTATCTTTTCCAGATGCTGCGACCGTTCGCCGATCCGGCGGTCGGCTATGTGTCCGCGCCCAGCATTTGCGATTACAACGCACGGGAAAGCTGGTCGGCGCGTGGGCGCCTCTATGCGGAAGCCAGTATGCATGGATCGCTCCAGGCTGGATTCAATGGCGGGCTCTCGCCGCTTTGCATCGGCTCGCACTATGCCATTCGCACCGTCGCCCTGCAGAACATCGGCGGCCTTGGCCCTGAACTGGCTGAGGATCATTCGACCACGCTGATGATGAATGCCCACGGCTGGCGCGGCGTTCATGCGCTCGATGCCATAGCCCATGGCGACGGTCCGCGCACCTTCGCCGATCTCATTACGCAAGAGTTCCAATGGTCGCGCAGCCTGATGATGATCTTGCTGCAATATTCGCCGAAGCTGATCGGACGACTGCCGCTGCGCCTCAAGGCCCAGTTCCTGTTTTCCCAGCTCTGGTATTCTCTTTTTTCGCTGTTCATGGGGCTGATGTTTATCCTGCCCGTGATTGCGCTTTTCCGCGGAAGGAGTTTCGTTGACGTCTCCTACCCCGGTTTTCTGCTGCACTTCGTACCGCAGTCGGTCCTGCTGATCCTGTTCGCCTATCGCTGGCGCAGCACCGGCACGTTCAGGCCGGTGGACGCCAAGATCCTCAGCTGGGAAATGACGCTGTTTCTGTTCGCCCGCTGGCCGTGGGCGCTCGCCGGAGGCCTGGCAGCCGTTCGCGACTGGGCAACGGGATCTTTCGTGGATTTTCGCGTCACGCCGAAGGGCACGTCCGAAGTTGATCCGCTGCCTCTGCGAATCCTGGCGGCTTACGGTCTGCTGTCGCTGATTTCCATCCTCCCGGTACTATCCGTCGCTACAGCGGAAGAAACCGGCGGCTTTTACATCTTCGCCACGCTGAATGCCGCCATCTACACACTGCTCCTGCTCGTCATCATCCTACAGCACACGCGCGAAAATACCGTGTGCGTGAGCAGGCGTTTCTATCGTCCGGTGCTCGCCAGCAGTCTGCTCGCCCTGATCGCCTTGCCATGTGTGGGCACCATCGAACATGGCCATGACGGCATCCGGTCGCTGGCCTGGAATACGGACGGCTACATGCTGTTCGAAGATCGCTTCTCGGTAGCGGGCGCCGGAATCGGCGGACGCGGATTGCACAGGCTGACGTTCAATCCGCGCTGGCGGCTGAGCGACACCGACAACAACGGTTCATGAAAAGAAGGACGCCATTGGCGCGAACTCAGATGAAAATAGCTGTTATTGGAACTGGATATGTAGGCTTGGTCAGCGGCACATGCTTTGCCGAATGGGGCAACAATGTCGTCTGCATGGACAAGAACGCTCAAAAGATTGCCGGCCTCCGACAAGGCAGGATGCCGATCTATGAGCCCGGCCTCGACGACCTGGTCAAACGCAACTACGCCGCGGGACGGCTGGACTTCACCTGCGACCTGGCCGAAGCAGTCAAAGGAGCCGCCATCGTCTTCATAGCTGTCGGCACGCCGACACGCGCCGGTCACGAGGATGCCGACCTTTCCTTCGTCTATATGGCAGCGCGCGAGCTCGCGTCGCTCATTGCCGACGACACGGTTGTGGTGGTGAAATCGACGGTGCCTGTCGGAACCGGGGATGTGGTGCAGAGGATCATCGGCTCGGTCCGCAAGGCCGACACCTTCTCCATTGCCTCCAATCCGGAATTCCTGCGCGAAGGCGTCGCCGTCAGTGATTTCCTCGCACCGGATCGCGTCGTCATTGGTGTCGAAGACGAGCGGGCAGGCAAGCGCCTCATCGAACTGTATGAGAGCATGGTCACGCTACAGAATACGCCCGTTATCATCACCATGCGGCGCACTGCCGAACTGATCAAATATGCCGCGAACGCATTTCTGGCCACCAAGATCACTTTCATCAACGAGCTGGCCGATCTGTGCGAACAGGTGGGCAGCAATGTGAGCGACCTGGCGCTCGGTATGGGGCTCGACAAACGCATTGGCGCGAGCTTCCTCACAGCCGGGCCCGGCTATGGTGGCTCCTGCTTTCCGAAGGATACCCTGGCGCTTCTGCGGACGGCGGAGGATTACGGAGTAACACTTGGTATCGTAGAGGAAACCGTTGCTGCCAATGACGCACGCAAGCGGCGCATGGCGCTAAAGGTGGCAGAGGCATTTGGCGGAGACATAGACGGTCTGACCATCGCTGTCCTTGGCCTCACCTTCAAACCCGACACCGACGACATGCGTGATGCACCTTCGGTGCCGCTCATCGAAGCGCTGCAGCGTATGGGAGGCCGCATCCGGGCCTACGATCCCGTCGGCATCGAGAATGCTGCAAAGGTTCTCGACGGAGTCGACTTCTTTGAAGATCCCTATGAATGCGCATGGAATGCCGATGCTGCCGTCATCGTGACGGAGTGGGAGACCATCAAGAAAATCGACCTGGTTCAGCTCAAACATCACCTGCGCCAGCCGGTCCTCATAGACCTGAGAAACGCTTTGGACGCGGACGCTGCCGAAGAACTCGGATTTCACATTTCGGCCGTGGGCCGGCCTGCCAGCACCGACGGCAGCCTACAGGAAATCGTCAAGCGACGAGACAGACAGCAGGCAGTCAAAACAGAAACGGTAGAGCTCGTCTCAATTGCAATGCGGGGGAAATAAGATGAAGCCATCAAACAAAAAGATCACCTTTGCCCGTGTAACAGCGACGGCATTCGCTATCGCTATGGGAATTGCAGGGTGGAGCAACGCTACCGCCGCCGTGGCAGGCACAAAACTGCCTGAAGGTACAAGGCTCATGACGGCGTTCGAACTCTACACGCTCTATCGTGACAAAACCTGGCAGTGGCCCGATGGCGCCGGGCGAATGCAGAATACCGATCGCCGGTTTTCGGCCTGGGTCGACGGAACAGGAGGCCAATCCTGGGCTGAAGGTCGGTGGATCGTGACGGATACAGGCCTCTTGTGCTTCGAGGCGGCCTGGCATGCGACAAACGGCAAGTTTCCAGCCAAAACCTGCTTCATTCATCGAATTCAGGATGGGACTATCTACCAGAAGCGTGAGGCAGGCGGAGCCTGGTACGTGTTTCGCCATGCTGTAGCCAAACAAACCGATGAGGCGGCGAAATTAATCGCCGACGATCTGGTCTCGCAGCGACTAGAGGTGGTGAAAGCCACCTTAGACGCGCACAAGACCGAATAAGGAGGAGTCAATCCAATGAGAACCCTAACCAAACTAACGGCAGCTATGCTTGGCACCGTCGCGCTCTGCGGCGTGGTCTACGCGGCCGGCGATGTTCTTGACGCACGGGCCGAGAGCCTGTTCCACGACAAGAGGCCGATCATCACACCGCAATCGCTTGCTTCCGGTGCCTATGACCCAAATGGGGACTTTACCAATGACCCCGACCCCAAGATCGAGCATCTCTTCCTCCCTTGGGAGGATGTTGATCTCTCAACCCTGAGCACGGCAAATGACTATGCACGCAAGCGCGGCCGTTCATTGCTGATTACAGTTGAGCCCTGGTCCTGGGCCCGCGACTGGCGCGTGGCACCGGACGATCTTCTCAACGGAATTCTGGCGGGTCGCTATGATGCCAACATGGCAGCGATATGCTCCACGGCAGCCAAGCTCGACAGGCCCGTCACCATCCGCTGGGCGCAGGAAATGGATGAAAAGAACGGGCAATTCACCTGGGCCTACTGGAAGCCGGACGGCTATATAAAAGCGTATCGGCACGCCATCACCGTATGCCGCCAATATCTTCCGTCGGCCAAGTACATGTGGTCGCCAATGGGAAAAGAGGGGCTCGAAGCCTACTATCCCGGCAATCAATATGTCGATGTCATCGGGCTTTCGGTGTTCGGCTACCAGCCGTTCGATCAACGCAAGCTCGGACGGGATTCGACGTTCGTGGAAGCAACCAAGCCCGGCTACAACCGCGTCAAGGCCTTCAAGAAGCCGATCGTTATTGCCGAGTTGGGTTATCAGGGAAATGAGGCCTATGTTCGCGCATGGGCTGAGGAAGCCGCCAAACCGCACGCCGAATTTCCCGACCTGACAGCAGTCGTCTATTTCAACGACCGTGAAGTCTATCCCTGGCCGGATGGCCTGGGTCGGCCGGACTGGCGCGTTACCAGCCCTCTGTTGAACTGACTGCCGCGGCGAACAGTTGAAGGAGAAACAAAATGTTTTCGTTCCGTTTCGTCATCTTGAACGCCGCGATCTCGATGTTGTTGCTGACCGGCCCGGCAAACGCCGCAACACAACATCAAATCGATAGACTGACCGCACGCGCGGCCAGTCAAGCAGATCCGATGAGCGCCGCCGCGCTAAAAAGACTCTATTCGGGGCGCTCCTGGATCTGGAAGGATGGTGCAGGGTTCTTCTCTCGTAACCACAACCATTTTACCGCCTGGTCGCACAAGGGTTCCCAAAAATCCTATGCAAAAGGCACCTGGTACGTGACAGATCGCGGCAAGCTCTGCATGAGTGCTTTATGGTACAGCGGAAAAACTGCTGCACGCAATGTTTCCTGCTTTCTGCATCGTGAGAAAGCCGGGATAATCTATCAGAAACGAGCGTCAGGCGGAAAATGGTATGTGTTCCGTCATAATCCAATCAAGCATGATGACGAGGTTCTGAAACTGCGACGGGGCGATAATGTCCGCAAACATCTGCCCGGTTGAAGTTGAATACTCAAATAGGGGCCATCGCTAGGATGGATGGACAGCCTGCTCGCTATCAGTTCTGTCCGAGTACCATCCGAGAAGCAACCCCTATTCTCTTTCGAGAGCAGTCTGCGGGAGCGCTGGGCTTACCTCAAAAAGCACTGCGATTGTGACAATGCGATGTTCTGCCGAAGCCGCTAGGCGTGCAAACATACGGCGCACCCTTAAAGTATTCCTCGGAAGAAATTTTGGCCGTCTTTGCCAGTGAACTTCCACTATAGAAGACGACATTATTCTTTTCGTATTTCTTCATATACAGTTGAATGGTCTTCTGCTTTGCATGCGCAAGTTCAGACGCGTTCGCATTGGCAGACAGAGCTAACGGGAAGGCAATCAGAAAAATTGCTGATATGGAACGTTTAATCCAATGACGATTGCGGCGTGCATTACAGAAATTTCGATTGGAATTCATAAGCTCCCCCTCGGTTAATCGCTTTTCTTCACCAATCCTGACAAAAATCATTGATGCGAACGCCATAAATACCCTGAACAAATTAATGAATTCGCCTGATTTCTTGTGTAAGCCTCAAGCTGGAAGCAATCGCAGCCGCCTGCCTCGACAGTTGCCGCGACTTCCACTGCAGTGACAGCATTGGCATCGGTGACGACCACCAGCGCGCCTTCTTAGGCCAGCCGGCGGGGAAATCGCCGACCCGATGCCACCGCCCCACTGGTCCTTACAGCAAGTTTTTCGATAAATCTCCTCATTTTCTCCGCTTCTCGAAAGTCTTGCACAGCGGGCGAACCGGCCAAACGCCGGATCGTTCAGCATGCTCAGCCGAGAGTTCGCCACAAGTGGCAGCCTGAGTGAGCAGGTTCTGTCGGATCTCGAGACGAAAGCCAGAGATCGCCGCAACGCCGATATCGAGTTCCCAACACTCGGACAGCATCCCCTCTGCCATCCGTAAAATGCCGTCATCGCGGCTGGATCGGCCGTTCTTGATGAGGTAAGCAGGACCATCAAATTAGCGATTGAATTCGTCAGTTTGATAGAAGCAAGACACCTCCAGGCGGATTTCACGCTTGCCGTGTAAATCAAAATGATCTGAAAATGAAGTATGATCCGTTAGACCACGTTGCGGCACATTTTTTGCGGGATTTACAACCTAGACGGGTTGCCTCTCGCAACGAACGCGACCTGTTGCGGCTGATCTGGAAATCTCCCGGGATTGAGCGTTCTGACCTGACCGAACCGCTCGACCTTACCCAGCAATCTCTGCACAGGATTGTCGCGCGGCTTCACGACCGAGGAATGATTGCTTTTTCCCCGTCAGAGAACCGACGCCCCGGACCGCCCAGTCCGGAGCTAAGCCTGCAAAAGGATTGGTGTTTGACGCTCGGCATCTCCATAAATGTCGGTTCGATCGGCCTCTGCCTCATGGGATTCGGGGAGCCTTTGGAGAACACGGAAATTCCACAGGCTGGATCCTCGCTGTCCGAGGAGATGGACCGAATTGGCGCGGCGGTCAAAGACATTCTCGCCCGCCGAAGCGCCAATCGGCGGGATGTCCTCGGCGTTGGTCTTGCCGTCGCCGGTCACCGTATGTTGGAGTCGGCGTTTAATTGCCCCCTGCCGCTCGCCCATTGGTCACTGATCGACCTGGCTCCTTTGCTTGGAGCAAAACTCGGCTTGCCGATCTGGGCGGACAATGTCGCCAGAACAGCAGCTTTAGCGGAGGCAATCTTCGGTGTCGGCCGTGAGGTCGCGGATTTCGCTTATATTGCCCATCTTCATGGCTACGGCGGCGGCCTGGTTTCCGGAGGCATGCCATTTCGCGGCAGTTTTGGAAACGCGGGCGAATTTTCTGTTCTCTTTGGGCAGCAGGACTACGAGGAGCGTCCTGCTCCTAGCCTTTTGCTTAGACATCTTCACGCCAACGGCCGCCCGGACTTGACGCTGAAGGACTTGAAAAGCGAAGATTTGGCGCAATGGCAGGGTGTTGCGGAGTGGGTCGACCGCGTCGCACCGGCGCATAATCGCACCGTCAACGCGCTCTGCGCGGTATTTGACCCCGCCTTGATCGTCCTTGGCGGTGAACTCCCGCATTCACTGGCAAGAATGCTTATCGAACGGACTGAAATTAATAATCTACCTCGGCATGGCGCCTTACGCGACGTCCCCAAGCTTGCCGTGGCGGAGGTAATTGATGCCCCTGGCGCAATCGGAGCGGCCTTGATCCCTCTATTCGAGACCGTCTTGTGATAGGCAAGCATCGTCTTCCAGGTATCCACGCCGGAAATCGCCAGTTGTAGCAGCGCAAGAAATGATGAGTATTTAATTTTTCTAATTTAAAGAATAGGCGACAAAGGCAACAAGATTTGATAGATTTACGATAGCCGGTTGCGGTTTGGCGTGTAGATAAAAATTTGCCGGGCGTCTTTGCACCGCTAGCCGGATTATGGCGTAGGAGGAGAGACGCTATGGCGACATTCCATGTCATGGCCGGTGCGAGCGGTGAATTTACGCGCCCGGAAGTCCGGAAGATAGGTGTCGCGGATCTTGTCGATGCGCTGAAGTCGGGGCTTAATGACTTTGGAGAGAAGCCATCTCATTACGTTTTTCTCTGTCTTATGTATCCGATCGCGGGCATTTTTCTGGCCATGTGGAGTTCCGGCGCTGACCTGCTGCCGCTGCTTTATCCCTTGATATCAGGCTTTGCGCTCATTGGTCCGATTGCGGCCCTCGGCCTTTATGAAATCAGTCGACGCCGCGAGCAGGGATTGGATAGCTCATGGCATCACGCCCTGGAGGTCCGTCACTCGCCGGCGCTGCCGTCGATCATTGCGGTAGGCCTCATGCTGTTGGCGCTTTTCGTCGCCTGGCTGATTATCGCACAGCGCATCTACACCATGACCTTCGACGAGGCAGGCCTCACCTCGATCTCGACCTTCCTGTCAGACGTGCTGACGACCCCGCGAGGCCTCTCACTTATGCTTTGGGGAAATCTGGCCGGTTTCATTTTCGCAATAATAGTGCTGGCGACGACGGTAGTGACCTTCCCGCTGATGCTGGATCGGGATGTCGGCGCAATTGCAGCCGTGGACGCGAGCATACGCGCTACGCTTAGCAATCCAGGACCAGTTGCACTTTGGGGGTTGATTGTCGCGGCGCTGCTCGTCGTCGGCACTATCCCGATTTTTGCCGGCCTTGCGGTCGTCATGCCAATCCTCGGGCATTCGACCTGGCACCTGTATCGAAAATTGATTGCACCCGTCTATCCGAACCGCATGCCTTGAATTCACAAAGGAAATTTACCCAGAGATCATCGTCCGAGCCGTTGCGATCTGCATGATGGGAGTCGTGTTGGTTGGGTTAGCGATGAAGAGAATGAGGATTGCCATGTCTTACCGTTTTCTTCCGATCTGTCTGCTTTTCGCCATTGCCATCCCGCTTGACGCTACGGCGCAGGAGGGCGACGCTACCGCAGGGGCCACCGTTTTCAAGAAATGCGCCATTTGCCATATAGCCGAAACCGACCAGAACAAGGTCGGCCCTTCGCTGAACGGTCTGTTCGGCAGAACCGCTGGAACACATCCAAATTTCGCCTATTCGCCGGCGATGCAGGAGGCGGGCAAGGCCGGCCTCGTATGGAACGAGACGTCGCTCCGCGATTATTTGCACGACCCCAAGGCGAAAGTGAAGGGCACGAAAATGACTTTCGTCGGGCTGAAGGACGATACCGAGATTACCAATCTGATCGCCTATCTGAAGCAGTACTCCAAATAGCGAAATGCCAAGCGTGGACGAGCTGTTTCCCGCGTTGCCGGTTGGATCGGGGGGCTCGGCTCAGCAACCTGACGCCGCCGATCCGTTCCCGCGGCGCCGATATGCCCCGGGCGTTTTGCCGGGATGAACCGCTGCCGTTACCGCAATTGCTCGCCTGACTTGTTCATGAGATAATACTAAAACGCTTCGCGATGGGATTGTGGAAATATTCGCTGCCGGGTCACGGAGGAGACGATGGCTGTCGTAGTGATTCTCGTTCTGCTGGTGGTGGGATCGATTGCGTTCCATCTGCTTAGCCCATGGTGGTGGACGCCGATCGCGTCGAACTGGAGCTACATCGACAATACGATTGTCATCACGTTCTGGATCACCGGCTTTGTTTTCACGGCTGTCGTGTTGTTCATAGCCTATTGCGTCCTCCGCTTCAGACACCGCGCCGGAAATCAGGCGGCATACCAGCCCGAAAACAAGCGGTTGGAATGGTGGCTCGCGGCGGGGACTGCGATCGGGGTGGCTGCAATGCTCGCGCCGGGGCTCTTCGTGTGGAAACAGTTCGTTACGGTCCCGGCCGATGCCAGCGAGGTTGAAGTCGTCGCTCAGCAATGGCAATGGAGCTTCCGGCTGCCGGGCGCCGACGGGCGGCTCGGTCGGGCGGACACGCGCGATGTGACCCCGGACAATCCGCTCGGCTTGAACAAGAGCGATCCCGCCGGAATGGACGACGTCATCGTCGAAGGCGGTGAACTGCATTTGCCCGCAGACAAGCCGGTAAAAATGCTTCTGCGCTCGATCGACGTCGTGCACGATTTCTACGTGCCGGAATTCCGGGCCAAGATGGACATGATCCCTGGTACGGTCACCTATTATTGGTTCACGCCGACACGGACAGGAACATTCGAGGTTCTCTGTGCAGAATTGTGCGGCGTCGGTCATCCGCAGATGCGCGGCACCGTTATCGTCGATACCGAGACCGCCTATCAAGCCTGGCTGCAGCAGCAACCGACTTTCTCGAAATCACTGGCGTCGGCGGAAAAGTCGGCGGCCAAATAAATGCCATGCGTACTTGAGGGGAAAAGCCGCATCGGAGGGAACAGGGAGGATGGAATATGGTCGACATTGGATCCGGCGCTGGGCAGGTCATCCAGCCCGCTGAAGTCGAGGACGTGGAGCTTTATCATCCGAAAAGCTGGTGGACGAAATATGTCTTCAGCCAAGATGCCAAGATCATCGCCATTCAGTATTCCTTGACCGCTATCTCGATCGGCATGGTGGCGTTGGTGCTGTCCTGGCTGATGCGGCTGCAACTCGGGTTTCCCGGCTACTTTTCGTTTATCGACGCGGAACATTATTATCAGTTCATCACCATGCACGGCATGATCATGGTGATCTACCTGCTGACGGCACTGTTCCTCGGCGGTTTCGGCAACTATCTCATCCCCTTGATGCTCGGCGCCCGCGACATGGTGTTCCCCTATGCGAACATGCTGAGCTATTGGCTCTATCTGCTCGCAGTCATCGTCCTGGTCGTCGGCTTCTTTGCGCCCGGCGGGCCGACGGGCGCCGGCTGGACGCTGTATCCGCCGCAGGCTCTTTTATCGGGGACGCCGGGAGGGCGTGATTGGGGCATCATCCTGATGCTGTCATCGCTGATCCTGTTCATCATCGGCTTCACCATGGGTGGGCTGAATTATGTCGTCACCGTGCTGCAAGGACGCACCCGGGGCATGACGCTGATGAGAATGCCATTGACAGTATGGGGTATATTCACTGCGACCGTCATGGCGCTGCTTGCCTTCCCGGCCCTCTTCGTCGCCGCTGTCATGATGTTGTTCGACCGGTTGCTGGGTACCAGTTTCTTCATGCCCGCCATCGTCGAGATGGGCGAACAGTTGAAGCAAGGGGGCGGCAGTCCCATCCTGTTCCAACATCTGTTCTGGTTCTTCGGCCACCCTGAAGTCTATATCGTCGCACTTCCTGCCTTTGGCATCGTCTCGGATCTGATCAGCACCCATGCGCGCAAGAACATCTTCGGCTACCGGATGATGGTCTGGGCGATCGTCATCATCGCAGCACTAAGCTTCGTCGTATGGGCACATCATATGTATGTGAGCGGCATGAATCCGAACTTCGGGTTCTTTTTCGCGACCACGACGTTGATCATTGCCATCCCGACGGCGCTCAAGGTCTACAACTGGGTGCTGACGCTTTGGCGCGGCGATATCCATCTGACATTGCCGATGCTGTTTGCCCTGGCCTTCATCGTCACATTCATCAATGGCGGATTGACCGGTCTATTTCTCGGCAATGTCGTTGTGGACGTGCCGCTTTCGGATACCATGTTCGTCGTTGCCCATTTCCATATGGTGATGGGGGTTGCACCGATCCTGGTGATCTTCGGCGCAATCCACCATTGGTATCCGAAAGTCACGGGTCGCATGCTGAACGTGGTGATGGGTCATATCCACTTCTGGATCACCTTTCTCGGCGCCTATGCGATCTTCTTCCCGATGCACTATCTCGGCCTGATGGGCGTGCCGCGCCGCTATTACGAGCTGGGCGAAACTGCTTTCATTCCACCATCGGCGCACACGCTGAACATGTTCATCACCGTCGCCGCGCTGGTCGTCGGCGCCGCTCAAATTCTGTTCCTGTTCAACCTCGCCTGGAGCCTTCGCTGGGGCAGGCCAGCGGGCGGCAACCCGTGGCGGGCAACGACATTGGAATGGCAAACGCCGCAAACGCCGCCGGTTCACGGAAATTGGGGCAAGGAGCTGCCCATCGTCTATCGTTGGCCATATGATTATAGCGTTCCCGGAGCGGACCAGGACTTCCTGCCGCAAAACCAGCCGGCTTTGGGCGAGCCGTCCGAGAGAGTGTCGCCATGAGCGCCATTCTCATTTTTCTGGCCGGGGTCGCCGGCATCATTGCCTGGTGGATGGCAAGGCAGCGGCTGACCTCCAAGCCCTGGCTGGAAGTGGGTCTGGCAGGCGATGCGCCGGAGATGCAGGGATCATCGGCGACAATAGCGAAACTCGGGCTCGGCATTTTTCTTGCCGTCATCGGTGCGCTGTTCACGCTCCTTATCAGCGCCTATCTCAGCCGCATGGGCGGCGCCGACTGGTGGGCCATCCCGATCCCGCGGCTGCTATGGGTGAATACGGCGGCCCTCGCCGCCAGCAGCGTGGCGCTGCAATGGGCGAAAACCGAAGCCCGCCTTGATCGCGGCGAGATGCTGAACACAGCTCTTGCGGTGGCGTTCGTGCTGGCCGTTCTTTTTCTCGCCGGGCAGGTTTTGGCGTGGCGACAACTGGTGTCGGCAGGCTATCTGCTCGCCGACAACCCATCAAACAGCTTCTTCTACATGATCACCGGATTGCATGGTCTGCACATTCTGGGCGGGCTTTTCGTACTCGGACGGACCGTAATTCGCGCCCGGATCAGTCCTGTGCTGACTGGAGTTCGCCTGAGCGTGGATCTATGCGCCATCTATTGGCATTTCATGCTCGCTGTCTGGCTGATCCTTTTTGCGCTCTTTGCCGGCTGGGCGAATAGTTTCGTCGATCTCTGCCGTCAATTGGTCACCTGAGGAGTTTCGATGATGACCGAATCCATGGAAAGACCGGTAAGTGATCCGCATCTGCGGTCCGCGGGACTGCGAGGCGTTGCCGCTGATCTGTCATCGGACCAGCGGGCGTTCAAGAACGTCTCCTGGGGCAAGGCGATGATGTGGATCTTTCTCCTGAGCGACACCTTCATTTTCGGGTGTTTTCTGCTGGCCTACATGACGGCGCGCATGTCGACCACCGTTGCTTGGCCCAATCCGAGCGAGGTCTTCGCCCTGACGATCGGAGGCAAGGAAATTCCGCTGATCCTGATCGCCATCATGACTTTCGTCCTCATCAGCAGCAGCGGCACAATGGCCATGGCCGTCAACTTCGGATACCGCCACGATCGCCGCAAGACTGCCGCGCTGATGTTGGCGACGGCAGCCCTCGGCGCGACATTCGTCGGAATGCAGGCATTCGAATGGACCAAACTGATCAGGGAAGGCGTTCGTCCCTGGGAGAACCCTTGGGGGGCGGCGCAATTCGGGTCGTCCTTCTTCATGATCACGGGCTTTCACGGCACCCATGTTTCGATCGGGGTCCTGTTCCTCCTGATCATGGCACGCAAGGTGTGGCGGGGGGACTTCGATCAGGAAAGGCGGGGATTTTTCACCAGCCGGAAGGGTCATTACGAGATCGTGGAGATAACGGGGCTTTACTGGCACTTCGTGGATCTGGTCTGGGTATTCATCTTTGCATTCTTCTATCTGTGGTGAGGATGGCATCATGGCACAACAACAGGCGCATTCGGGACAACAGCATCCGATAAGACTTTATATGGTCGTTTGGGGGCTGCTTTTCGTCCTCAGCACCTTCTCCTACCTCGTCGACTACCTCGGCATTCAGAGCTATCTCAGATGGTCTCTGATCCTCCTTTTCATGGTCCTGAAGGCAGGGCTGATCGTTGCGATTTTTATGCACATGGCCTGGGAGCGGCTGGCGTTGATCTACGCCATCCTGCTCCCCCCGGTCCTCGTGCTTGTCTTCGCCGCATTGATGGTGTCGGAATCGCACTACACATTCCTCACCCGACTGGCCTTTTTTGGGGGCGGTCCGTAACATGACGGACGATCCAACACACCCGTGACTGCCCCTAAAAAACAGTCTTGAATCCGATTTGTTCAGCTTTGGAAATCCCCAGAGTCCCCATGACCTACGCGGCCACGTTGGACGCGGCCGACATCAAATCTTGCGCCGCCGGCACGCCGAACATCTGCCGACCGTTGTCGGCAACCTCCGTGAAGCACCACCTGACGACGCCATTGCGATCGAGCAGGAATTCGCCGACGAGCTGGCCTTCGCCGCCGGCGATCATCTGCCGGTCGTCCTCGGTGAATTCGTAGCCGTCGGCCTTGTCGAGATACTCGGTCGCAGCCATCACGCCCATCGGCTCGGGAAGTTCCTTCGGCATGTCGATCTTCATCGACGTCAGCACATCCATTCCCACCTTGTGCGGCCACGCGGTTTCAGATTCGGTGAATTCAACATTCGGCAGTCCGAATGCCCTGTGCGAGATACGGTCCGGATCGGATGCGGCCAACAGGTTGGGCAACGGATGATAGCGGAAATACAGACGTGCGCGCTCGATCGGCGTGTTGACAACGGTCAGGCTGTCGATGCCCAGCTCACGCAGGTCGCCGGCAAGGCTCGCCATGGACGTGATCTGGCGCCGGCAAAACGGGCAATGAAGCCCGCGAAACAGGCCGACCAGCACGGGCCTTTGCCCGCGAAACTCGTCGATTGAGACCTTCCCCTGGCGGGTAATTGCGTCAAGTACGACGTTGGGCGCGTGATCGCCCGGCTGCAGGGGCCTATCAGTGAAGCTGTCCGGCATGTCATCCTCCCTCTCCGAGCGCCGCCTGTTCAAATGATCTTGGAAACGGCGCTCCAGCTCTTCCAATCGAGGCGAAATCATTCGCCGCGGGTGATGCCGCCCGAACGCAAAGGCTCTCGACGGCGGTCTTGAGCATGATGTCGAACTCTACGAAGCGGTTTCGCACGCCACCATGCGCTATTTCTTTCATTTCAGATCCGATGAGGATTTCGGGGTCCATTCGATCCCAAGGTCCCGTCGGCTCTAGTCGAGAAACGGCAACACGACCAACGCGCCCGGGTCGAGCTGATGTCGGCTGCACACCTCCTGCGCCAGGGCAAAATACCGCTCGGCCTCGGCCATGTCGTCGTGTTCGAGATTCAATGTCGCCAGGCCATCATAGCATGGAAACAACAGTTGCGGCTCGCCAATTTCACGAGCCAGGTCGAGGGCCTCCTCGTAATACCTGCGGGCTAGATCCGGCCGGCCGTGGCATTGGTGGATTTGCCCGAGCACGATCAACGGCACTGCGAGATGGTCGCGCTGATCAAGAGCGCGGTCGATCTCGATCGCTTTCTCGGCCGCGGGGATGCCCTCCCCGGCGCAATTGTCGGTGAAGGTGCAGCAGGCGACGGCAAGATTGGCGAAGAGGCGGGCCTGGAAGCCGAGATCGCCAATGCGGATGGCGACCTCCAATCCGCGCCGGCACACGGCGATCGCTTGCTTGGGGTCCACGATCGTGTAGAGCACGCCGAGATTGGAATAGGCACGGCAGGCGGCGCTCAGCAGACCTGCAGCCTCGGCAACCGCAAGGCTTTTCTCGACGGCTGCCACAGCGTCGCGATGACGGCCAAGTCTGGCCAGCGCCACGCCTTTGGTGTTCAACGCCTCGGCACCGGCCCGTGCTGCCTCGAGGCCCACGGGGCTCGAGGCCTCTGCGGATACAGCGCCGAGGCAAATCAAGGCTTCGTCCGCCCACTGCGCCGCAACCGCCTGGTCTCCCATCCGGAAGGCGAGGTGGCCGCGCTCCTGCAGCAGATGCGCGCGCTCGATCGGCTCGTCGGTGCCGTCGAGCAGGCCGGCAGCCTCGGCGAACAAGGCATCCGCCAGGTCGCGTCGACCGGTGTCGAGGTTGAGACGTCCGAGCTTGCGCAAGATCCGGGCGGCAGCGGCCCGGTCACCGGCAGCACGATGGACGGCCAGCGCAAGGCCGTAGTGATCACGAGCAGCATCGCGCTCGCCGTTGGGGCCGCAGAGATCGGCCAGCCGCTCGTCGAGCGCCGCTTGTTCGGGCATCCTCTCCGGTTGCTCGGGGAAGGCGGCGAGCGCCTGGCGATAGAGTCGCATCGCATCGTCATTCGCATAGATCTTGCGGGCCAGATCGCCGGCCGCCATCAGATAACCGGCGCCCTTGCGCGTTTGAGCGGCCTTGCAGAAATGATGGCCGAGCTGCGCCAGGTCTTCCAGCCGGTCCGGTGCCCTACCGTGCAAACGCTCCAGGCTGCTGCCGATGCGACCGTGCAGTTCCTTGCGGCGTTCGAGCAAGAGGTTGTGGTAGATGACATCGTGCAGCAGCGTCTGCGTGAAGCGATAGCCCGGCGACGATTGCGCCGAGGTCTCGGCTACCTCATCGATAATCTCGGCCTGGCAAAGGAAATCGAGCCTGGTGTCGAGCGATGCCGGGTCCGCCGCGATGGCGCCGAGGAGCTTTTTGTCGAAGCGCGGGCCGATCGCCGACGCCTCCTGCGCCAGCCGCCGCACCGCGGGCGGCAAGCGGTCCACGCGGGTCAGCAACATCGCCTGCAGGCTCATTGGGATCTCGTTGCCGATATCAGCGGCTGTCGCGCTCCAGCTTTTGCCATCGAAACGCAAGGCTTCGGTTTCGATCAATCCGCGGACGATTTCCTCGATGAACAGCGGGTTACCGCCAGCCCGATCGAGAATCCGCTTGCGCGTTGCGGCCGGGATGCCGTTCGCCCCACGGAAGAAGGCCTTCAGCAGTCCTTCGCCATCCTGATGGCGCAAGGGAGCAAGGCGCAGGAATGTCAGGCTGGTGCGGTTCGATTCAAGCCCGTCGCTTTCAAGCGTCGGCCGACAGGTCGTCAGCATCATCAGCCGGCTGCGTTCCAGCCGGTCGAGCATGAATCGCAACGCCACCAGCGATGCGGCGTCGGCCCAATGCATGTCCTCCACGATCAGCAGCAGCGGGCTGCGGGACAGGCGCCGCTCGAAAATCGTCCTTGTCGCATAGAGGATCTGCCGCCGCAGCTGTTCGGGCTCGACATGCTTGAGTGTGCCGCTCGGGTCGCCTAAGCCCAACACGTGGAAGAACAGGGGCGTCAGCCGGGCGACATCCTCCACGCCGAAGCCGAGTTCTCCAAGACCGGCCGCGAGCAGCTCTTCGGTTCTCGCCGCCGTGTCCCGTTCTGCAATGCCGTACGCGCTCCGCAGAACAGCGGCCAAGGCGCCATAGGATTGTTCGCCGAGGGGGGAGCAGGTCGCGCGCCGCACCACGACCGCCTGAAAGCGCTCGTCCTGTGCCGCCGCCTCGACGAAATCGTCGACAAGCCGCGATTTGCCGATACCGGCCTCACCGATCAAGCGGACGAGTTGGGCGCTGCCGTTGCACGCAAGATCGAGGCAGCCGAGCATCCGCGCGAGCTCCGAGTCCCGCCCGATCATCGGCGCCTGGAGGCCATAGCTTTCGAGGCCGCGTGCCGTGTTCGGCGCCTCCAGGGGTGCAAGCAGGCGGTGGACGAGCACGTTGCCGCTCTTGCCCCGCAGGACCTGAGACCCGAGGCTTTCGAATGCGAAGCCATGACGGGCGAGGCGGTGCGTCAGGGGGCCGACGAGGATTTCATCCGGTCCAGCCATGGATTGCAGTCGCTGGGCCGTGTTCACCGTATCGCCCGTCACGGAATAGGAGCGGGCGTTGGCGGCGCCGAAGCCGCCGGTCACCACGGGCCCGGTGTTGATCCCCACATGCAGGCGCAACGGTACGCCGGCGCGAGACTGCCAGCGATCCCCGACGCGTCCCGCCCGCACGATCATGTCGAGGCCGGCGCGCAGCGCCCGTTCCGGATCGTCTTCATGAGCAACCGGCGCGCCGAACAGGGCAAGCAATGCATCGCCGACGAACTTGTCAACGAAGCCGCCGTAGCTTTCGACCGCCTCGGTCAACTCGTCGAAGAGTTCGTTCTGCAGAGCTCGCATGACCTCGGGGTCGAGCTTCTCGCTCAGCGTGGTGAAACCGCAGAGATCCGCAAAGAGAACGGTGAGCGGGCGCCGGTCGGCTTCCGTGTCGGACGCCGCCGCTCGTTGCGGGGGGCCAACGGACGAGGTGGACGTTGTGACCTCGGCAGGAACCACGGATTGCGCGCGTGCGCCACCGGCAACGGCATTGCCGCATTTCGGGCAGAAGGCAAAGTCCGGCAGGCAAGCTTGGCCGCAGCTGGCGCAAGAGATCGGCTGCCTTGCCCCGCATTTCGGGCAAAACGCAAAGCCGCTCTCAATCGCAAAACCGCAGGCGGAGCAGTCCATCGAAGCCAATCTCCCGAAGACCCACCGAGCGCCGGCTCAATTCCTCGGCGCCTCGTGCTGGCCTACGTCTGCATCGAGAATGAACCTCCAGCGTCGGGCTGGCAAGGATCCTGTGATGTTGTTGTGCGTGCGCGACCTGAAGGACATGATGGCCGAGCGCTGCATCGGCGTCGATCATTCGGATCCATCCCTGGGTCGTGCACTTTGCATCCCTGCTGCGAATGTGCGGGGCGGGCGTGGAGACGCGGTTGCCGAGGTGATCACCAGTGAAGGCATGCCGGCGAAGCTGACGCGTCACGACATCTGCGACGAATACAGCTTGATGGCGCCGACAACCCATCTATATGCCCAGTATGAACAGGACGCCAAGGACATCCGGCAACGTGCCGCTCGACATCTTGAGAGAGCTGCGTAAAGTCGGCAAAACTTGGCAAGCACTGCATTTGATGAAGTCCGGCGAGGCTCTGGCAAACAGATTGCCGCCGCCCGGTTCATAATAGGCTCCATGAAACTGGAGCGCCCAGAGGAGGAAGAATGCTCTCTCATCTCAATGACTCATCATTGTTCCGGCAGGCTGCCTTGGTCGGCGGCGAGTGGATCGAAGCCGATCCCTCCAATGCGATCAAGGTCGACAATCCGGCGACCGGCGAGATCATCGGCCTCGTTCCCAATCTGGGCGCCAACGAAACCAAGAAGGCGATTGTCGTGGCCGAGATCGCCCAGAAGGAATGGGCCGGCCGTACCGCCAAGGAACGCTCCGGCATCCTGCGCCGCTGGTTCGAGCTGATGATGGAAAACCAGGATGATCTCGGACGCATCCTGACAGCCGAACAAGGCAAGCCGCTCGCAGAGGCCAAGGGCGAGATCGCCTATGGGGCGAGCTTCATCGAATGGTTTGCCGAAGAGGCGCGCCGCGTCTATGGCGATATCATTCCCGGCCACCAGAAGGACAAGCGCATTCTTGTCATGAAGCAGCCGATCGGCGTCGTTGCCGCCATCACCCCCTGGAACTTCCCGAACGCCATGATCACCCGCAAGGCCGGTCCGGCCTTTGCCGCCGGCTGCGCCATGGTGCTGAAGCCGGCCTCGCAGACGCCGTTCTCGGCGATCGCCATCGCCATCCTTGCTGAGCGTGCCGGCCTGCCGAAGGGCCTCTTCAGCGTGCTCACGGGTTCGGCGCGTGCCATCGGCGCGGAGATGACTTCAAGCCCCGTCGTGCGCAAACTGACCTTCACCGGCTCGACCGAAGTCGGTGCCGAGCTCTACAAGCAGAGCGCGCCGACCATCAAGAAACTCGGGCTGGAGTTGGGCGGCAACGCGCCTTTCATTGTCTTTGACGACGCCGATCTCGATGCCGCCGTCGAAGGCGCGCTGATTGCCAAGTTCCGCAACAATGGCCAGACCTGCGTTTGCGCCAACCGCCTCTATGTTCAGGACGGCGTCTACGACGCCTTTGCCGACAAGCTCTCGAAGGCCGTCGCCACGCTGAAGACCGGCAATGGTTTCGACGAGGGCATCAATCTCGGCCCGCTGATCGACGAGGCGGCTCTCACCAAGGTCGAAGAGCATGTCGCCGATGCGCTCGCCAAGGGCGGCCGCATCGTTGCTGGCGGCCATCGGCACCAGCTCGGCGGACGCTTCTATGAGGCGACCGTACTTGCCGACGTCACGCCGGCCATGGCCGTCGCGAAGGAAGAAACCTTCGGGCCGGTCGCTCCCCTCTTCCGCTTCAAGGACGAGGCCGATGTGATCACCCAGGCCAACGATACCGAGTTCGGTCTCGCCTCCTATTTCTACGCCAAGGACCTTGCCCGTGTCTTCCGGGTCGCCGAGGCACTGGAATACGGCATGGTCGGCGTCAACACCGGGCTGATCTCGACTGCCGAGGCCCCCTTCGGCGGCGTCAAGCTCTCTGGCCTGGGCCGCGAGGGCTCCCGCTACGGCATCGAGGAATTCATCGAAATCAAATATGTCTGCCTCGGCGGCATCGCCTGAATCTAGGACTGGCTAATCTTCGCCCGCAATACGGCTCGAAATAGCTTCCAACCGCCGGGATCGTGGCACTTTTGGATGCTTTTTCACAACGAACCGGGCTCGGTCCTTTTAGGGCAGGCTCGCCATTTTACTCGGGCACTGCTTGAGCCGGTCGACGAGCCAGCGGCCGGCAGGACCTGGCGATGCGGATGTCGGATAGACGGCAGACATCGGCAAGTTGAGACCGCCCTGCGGCACGTCCTCGATCGACAGCTCCACCAAACGGCCTTCGGCGATATCGCGCTGAACGGTATGCAGCGGCATGCCGCCCCAACCCAGCCCATTGAGAAGAAAAGCGTTCTTGGCGAAAAGGTCGGCGAGGCGCCATGTCGCTGACGACATGGCGCCGAACTCGCGACCCGCCGACAGCTCTGATCTATCGGTGAGAACGAGCTGGACGCATCGTCGATCCGAAGGATTTGGTCCCTTTCTGGGACGATGTGCCGGGTCGTTTCCGAAAAGGCAATCAGTCGTTAAACTTTTATGTAAATTATAAAACACTAATCAATGCGGGCGTTCTATTTTGAGCGTGTCTGGCCGATACAAGTTCGGCGGCATCATGATTGTGCCTAGGCGCCCTTAAGCAAGGTTGCCTCAGTCGGCTGCACTTTTGACCGGATAATCTCAAAAGAGGTCCAGGTGTTTTCCATGCCTCTATCAGGCTATTTTCGCGCAGCCACAGCCGTGCGCGTGCACGACACTCTGTATATGTTCGTTGACGGAACCATTGTCGCTCGCGCGGACAATTGGCGACCGCTCGGCAAAACCCACGACAAGCGCCGTGCCTTCGGTCACTCCTCATATCGCGGCGAATTGGTACCGGTCTATGACTTGGCGGTCATGCTGGGCCGGGAGCCCTCGAACAGTTGTCAGATCGTCATCGTGAAAATGAAGGAAGGATATGTTGCGTTTGTGGTTGACGAATATATCGGAAGCATTTCGGCCGTCGACGACACCATCCGTCTTTCGCACCTCGACATTTTCCACCGCGTGCAAGAGGCGGCGTGAGGCCGCCTCGACAACTACCGACGCGCAGGCGGCCGAGCGGTGGGCATCGGATAGCCGCGACTTGAGCGGAGATGAGCTTGGCTCGCGCCAGGCACCATCAATCGGGAGCTCTGGCAATCAGGAAGGGTCTGGCTTCGGGGCAGACCCTTCCTGGCGTGTTCCTCTGGGGCGGCGATAGGACGCGCCTATATGCCGATCCGGTAACCGGTCGCCTTCGCTAAAGAGTTTTCGCCGAAGCGCGCCTTCCGCATAGGCTGTCTTGTAGATACCGCGATCCTGCAGGGCCGGCACGACGATATCGATGAAATCCTCGAAGCTTTCCGGCACTACGGTGCGGGTAAGATTGAAGCCATCGATTTCGCCCTCGTCGATCCATGCCGAGAGCTCGTCGGCGACCGTTGCGGCATCGCCGACAACAACCGGATAGCGACCACCGATGGCGAGCTCTTGCAGCAGCTGCCGCTTCGTCCAGCCGCGCTGCTGCGCGATTTGCGTAGCCGACTGACTGGCGTTGGACGCTCCGTAGGCGATGGTCTCATCAAGATCGTAGCGCGAGAAATCGATGCCCGTGCTCGCCGAAAAATGTGCAAGACCCGCCTCCGGATTGGCGTAGCGCAGATACTCGGCATGTTTTTCCTGCGCCGCGGCGGCAGAATGGTCGGTTATGACGGCCATGCCGAGAAATATCTTCACGTCGTCAGGCTTTCGTCCGGCAGCGGCGACCGCTTCGCGCAATGTGCGGGCGGTTGCGCGTGCCGCATTCTTGTCGGTCGCGGTGATGAAGATGCATTCGGCATGACGGGCGGCAAACTGCCGACCGCGACCGGAGGTACCGGCCTGATAGAGAACCGGGGTGCGCTGCACCGACGGCTCGGCGAGGTGATAGCCTTGTGAGCGATAGAATTGCCCTTGATGGTCTATCGGATGGACCTTTGTCGGGTCGGCATAGACACGCTTCTGCTTATCCGCCAGAACCGCATCATCCTCCCAGCTGCCCTCCCAGAGCTTGTAGAGGACGGTGAGATAGTCATCGGCGCGATCATAGCGGCTGTCATGCTCGACTTGGGCGTCCAGGCCCAGTCCCCGCGCTGCACTATCGAGATAGCCGGTGACGATATTCCAGCCTATGCGCCCATTCGTCAGGTGATCGAGCGTCGAAATGCGTCTGGCAAAGATATAGGGCGCATCGGCGCTGGCATTGACTGTAACGCCGAAACCGAGATGTTGCGTCACCGCCGCCATCGCGGAAACGAGCAACAATGGATCGTTGACCGGCAGCTGGATGGACTCGCGCAATGTCAGATCGACCGAGCTCTGGTAGACATCATAGACACCGAGTATGTCGGCAAGGAATATGCCGTCGAAGAGGCCGCGCTCCAAAGTGGCGGCGAGCGAGGTCCAGTAACTCAATGTCTTATAGCGATCGGATTGATCCCGCGGGTGAGCCCATAATCCGTGATTGATGTGACCAACGCAGTTCATGTTGAAGGCGTTGAGCAGGATCTGTTTCTTCTTGGTCACCATATTGTCCGTCATTCCGATCTGGATCGCCGCATGGCGCGGGTCTCTTCTCGGCAATCGCTAGCGTCTTGAGGAGCGGCTCGCTTTATGTCTTGTTGGCTGGTGCCAATTGCCCGAGTTTGCCGGTAAGGAGAGCGTAGCATAAGTTTTGGCATCAACGGCTTTCGAATAAAGATATCCTTGCGCCAGTTTGCATCCCATCTCTTTCAACAGCGCAGCATCCACAGATGTCTCGACGCCTTCCGCGATCACATCGATATCCATACGTCGTGCGATACCGACCATTCCTTCGACGATTGCAGCAGCACCGTTGTCACTCTGCATTAGCTTGGTGAATGATCGGTCGATCTTGATGATGTCAACCTTGACCTTCAACAGGTGTGAAAGCGCCGCATATCCCGTCCCGAAGTCGTCGAGAGCAATCTTGAAGCCTATCGCCCTCAGATCGATGATGGCGTTGCGAATAGATTCCGCCCTTTGTTCGAGATAGACGGTCTCCGTCACTTCGACGATTACTTTTTGCGGCTCAAGCCCGGCCCGATCAGCGAAACGCAATAGTCGTTCCTTGAGAACGCCTGCCTGAAAATCGGCCGCGGTTACGTTGATGGCAATGTGGCCGATGTCAATGCCTCCCCTGCGCCAGCCGACGAGATCGGACACCATCTGATCAAGCATGCGACTCGTGATTTCCGAGGCGATATGAGCGTCATGCATCGCCTCAAAGAATTCGGCGGCTGATGCGTGGCTTCCGTCAGGCCGTCTGATGCGACAGAGCGCCTCTGCGCCGACAAACGTCCCGGTCTCCAGGTCCACGACAGGCTGATAAAACGGTACGATTCTGTTCTCTGCGAGAGCGAGCGTAACATCACGGATCGCGTCAAAGCGGGCGGTGATTGCCGTTGCAACCGTATCGTCGAAGATCTGAAACAGTCCCTTCGCGACGTCCTTGGCATGATAAAGTGCAATGTCCGCTTGATGTCGCGTGACATCCATTCTCATGCCAGCCTGGCACAAGGCTCCGCCGGCGGTCGCGAGCGGCAGCACGGTGTGCCCGCCGCAGCATGCCGGCGCCTTGAGAACCTGGAGGCATGCTTCAGCTACCTGCCTGAGGTCGTTGGCGTTACGGGCCCGGCATATAATTGCGAACTCATCGCCTCCGACGCGGAACAGACGGTGGGCAACGCCTCGCAATCTTACTGCCACTTCCTTGATCAAATCGTCGCCGGCGCGATGGCCAAAGGTGTCGTTCGTAAATTTCAGATTATCGAGATCAAGCAGTATGAGGCCCAGCCCGTCTCGGGTGATCTGGCTCGCATGGCGATCGAAGGCCGCTCTGTTCGGCAGGCCGGTCAAGACATCGTGGTAGGCAAGCCGATGCCGCTCCATCGCTCGAGTATGACGTTCTATGGCAATGGCACAGAGATGAACCGAGGCTTCAACGAGCTTCTCTTCCATCTTGGATGGGCCGCGTGCCTCCTCATAATAAAAGGCAAAGGTGCCAACAACGGCTCCATCACTCTTCTTTATCGGGCTCGACCAGCACGCTCTATAGCCGAGCGGTTCGATCAAATCCCTGAACGCCTCCCACTTTTCATCCAGGAAAACGTCATGGACCGCCACTGGTCGCCCAAGATATGCGGCTGTTCCACAGGAGCCCACATTTGGGCCGATTTCGACACCGTCGAGGGCGCGCGTATAGGCCGCCGGAAGCTTCGGACCGGCGAGCGGATGAACCACACCGTCCTCCACGAGCAAGACCGAACAAGCGATACCAGGAACCTGCTCTTCGATCAGGCGGCACAGACGGTCAAGCGTGGTATCCAGTCGCCGACCGGAAGCAATCATCTCAAGTATTTGGTTCTGCAGCTTGACGAGCATCGGGGGCGTTCCTCCACACAATCCAATACAGCCAAAGCCTTAAGCCGCTGTAGATCGAGAGGTTAGTATTCTACCTATCCGTTCGTTTCTCAGCGTTCGTGCGACAAGGTACAGGAGAGATCTAGACGCCCAAATGTTCGGCAATGCAAGCAGCAGCAACGGATCCGGCACTGCCGGGCAGGACCCTCGACGATCGATAGAGTCCAATGCTCGATGCGCGGATACATCCCGCTGTTTTATCTCCGTTGACATTTGCTAAGCTAGGCTTACTATTAGCGTGCTGAATTTGATTAACCTCCAGTCCAGCAGAAGGCGGCCCAGTTATTTCCCTAAACTGGACCGCTTTTGCTTTTTATTGGATACCTCCCTGCCCTACCCGGCAACTCTGCACCCGTGCGCGAGAACTGATCTCGGCGGCGACCGTCTTTGAAGCGTCAATGGTGCTTGAAAGCCGACTCGGAGAGCAGGGGGAAGTGAACTGGATCTTTGGCTCCATCGGCTCAACGCCGAGATCGTGGCGGTCTCTGCCGACCATAGCCCTAAGCCAAGCTGACCAGCGAGCCCTTGCCGTTCAAGGGCAATGATTTTTCCGAAACAGACATTCGAGCGGCAACAGAAAACAACCGCTGGCATCCTGCCATCGGAACACATCACGACTGCGGCGCGTGCGACGCCCATCGAACGCTTGCCGGCTCCGCGGTTCTCTATTTTGATGCGCGAAATACGGCGATTCAGGCTAGCGCAACAAATCCCGCATACTTCTCTGCGATAGCCTTGCTTAGAATGGAAGAATAGACCGCGTGATTTTGGTCGCTGGTCGAAACGCGACCATAGGACGGTTTCTCAAAGGTCGATATCGGCAACAGGGCCAGTGGCGTTGAGACAGGAGTGAGGTGGGAGCCCTGCCCGGCGCGCAACGTCGTCAGGAGACCGAACATCTCGCCGGTGATGCTGGGGCGGGACAATATCGCCATACGATACTGCCCGGACGAATTCGTGACGAGATAGATATGCCCCGATAGATGCGGAACCGATACCGAGCCCTGCTGTGAAAATGAGGCGTCGCTGCGCTCGCGCTCCCTGAAACTCAGGCGCGTGCTGTCGCTATCCCAGGCGATCTCGGTGCAATAGGCAAAAATCGCATTCTGATCCCCAAAGGATGGCCGAAGCGTGAGATAGACCCCCTCGAGCCATGAAACCGAAGCACGCGAATAGGCACCAAGCTCTTCCGGGGCATGCCCGGACTTCTCGTTGCCCGATGCCGGCTGCGCTCCTGCCGGCTCGCGCAAAACAACGCCCATCGCTTGCTCCAGGCGAATGATGGTCGCAAGCGTGAAAGGGCGATGTCCGGAAAGAGCCTTCTCCAATGTCGAAAGACTGATGCGTGCATCGTTGGCCAGGCGCTGCCTGGAAATGCGCCGTCGGGCAATTTCTTCGCGAACCCGCGCCGCCACGGCACTATTTTGACTGTCCGACAAATACGGGTCGCCCTGGACCATTCGTTCATTTCCTGATTGCGTAATTTTCTTCACAATTCCACACATACCCGCCACCGACAATACCGTTTACGGCAAGATGCGGACGAAACAGGGCAAAGCTTACGCTGGCAAGAAAATAGCCTTTATTCACAATGGCTTCTGTCATTCCACAGCGAATAAGGAGCCTGTCATGTCAGCCTCGCTAAGCATTTCATCTCGCCGACACCGGGAGACTGTCCTCACAAGATTCGGCCAGCTATTATGGTTCAGCCATGCGATCCTGCTGCCGGTGCTTGCGGTCATCTTCGCGCTGCTGCACCCCTTAGAGTCACATGCTCAGCCGGCAGCATTCGTCACGCCGAACGAGGTGGGTGCAGGCAGCCTGCTCCTTCAGGCGACGCAAGCCGGGCAGTATGTCGAGGCGCCGCGGCTTGCGACCGATGTCGACATCGACGTCAATGGTCCGACGGCGCGGGCGGTTCTGACGCAGGCTTTCGAAAACCCGAGCGACAAGTGGGTCGAAGCCCTCTATGTCTTCCCGCTTCCGGAAGATAGTGCCGTTTATTCCCTTAAGATGATCGTCGGCAATCGGGTTGTTGTCGCCGACATCAAGGAAAAGCAGGCGGCGCGCGCCGTCTACGAGCAAGCCCGCAGGCAGGGCAAGAAGGCGGCTCTCGTGGAGCAGCAGCGACCGAACGTGTTCACCAACACGGTCGCAAACATAGGTCCTCATGAAAAGGTCGTCGTCCAGATCGAATATCAACAGGCGGTGCGCCTGACGGATGGCCGCTTTTCCCTGCGGGTTCCGCTGGTCGTTGCGCCGCGTTATTCCCCGCAGGATGCCTCCGCCATCACACAGCATGCTGACCTGAAAGCCGGCTGGGGACGGACGGAGAACAGCCCATCGCGCAACTCCGGCGATACGCCCGTCTCTGCGCCGTTGATGGCATCGGGCAGCAACCGCACCAATGCTGTCACGCTGAAGATCAATCTCAATGCCGGTTTTCCGGTTGACGAAGTCAAAAGCCTCTACCACACGGTCAAGATCGATAGGCTGAACGATACTGCGCGGCGGATCGTTCTTAACGGTGACACGACGGCCGACCGCGACTTCGTGCTCGAATGGAACGCCATCGCGAGTAATGTGCCGAGCGTCGGCCTGTTTCGCGAGCATGTCGGCAAGGATGATTACGTGCTCGCCTATGTGACGCCGCCGGCAGTGACGACACCGCAAAAGGCCGGCCGCGAAGTGGTCTTCGTCATCGACAATTCCGGCTCCATGGGCGGTACCTCCATCGAGCAGGCAAGGGCGAGCCTCGACTACGCTCTGTCCCGGCTCGAAACGAATGATCGTTTCAACGTCATTCGTTTCGACAATACGATGACCAAGTTCTTCCCGGATTCGGTCATGGCGACGGCTGACAATGTCGCCGCGGCACGCCGCTTCGTTACCGGCCTGGAGGCTGCCGGCGGAACGGAAATGTTGCCGCCGCTCCATGCCGCGCTCGATGACAGCCATCAGGCGGGCGGATTGCGTCAGGTCGTTTTCCTTACCGATGGCGAGGTCAACAATGAGCAGCAGCTTCTCGATGCGATCGCTGCATCGCGCGGACGCTCGCGCATTTTCATGGTCGGCATCGGCTCCGCGCCCAACACCTATCTGATGAGCCGTGCCGCTGAACTTGGTCGCGGCAGCTTCACCCACATCGGATCAGTGGTCGAGGTGAACGAACGCATGCGCGCACTCTTTGACAAGCTGGAGAACCCTGCCGTCACCGATATAGCGGCGGTCTTTCCGGAAAAGAATGTCAGCCTGTCGCCGAGCCTCCTTCCCGACATCTATCACGGTGAACCGCTTGTCTTGGCTGCCCGTGTGGGGAAGGCAGAGGGCACTTTGACCATCAGCGGGATGGTTGGCGATCGTCCGTGGACACTTTCGCTGCCGCTTGATCAGGCAAGCAGTGCCAAGGGCATTTCCAAGATCTGGGCGCGTCGCCAGATTGATGATGCGGAGGTCAATCTGACCCTTGGCAAGATCACGCAGGCAGACGCTGACAAGCGCATCCTTCAGCTGGCCCTGGAGCATCACCTGGTCACGCGCCTGACCAGCCTTGTTGCGGTCGATACCAAGCGTCTGCGCCCGACAAACGCACCGCTGGCTGAGGCCAACATTCCATTGCAGCTTCCCGCCGGCTGGGATTACAAGACGCTTCTCGGCATCGGGACTACCCGCGATGCGAACGTGGACACCAAGCGCCATCAGGCCGCCGACAAGCCACGCAGCCTCGACGGCGATGCGGACATCGAGGCGATCTCGGCACCGGCTTCGGCGAATGTTCCGCTGCCACAGACCGCAACGCCCGCGACGCTTCTCATTCTTCAAGGGTTGTTTGCTCTGTTGCTCGGCGCTTCGCTTCTGGCCTGCGCGTCACGAAGGAGCAAAGCATGAACACCGGTACTCGCCAAGCCTTGGGGAGCGCGCCAGCGTGCTCCCTTTCCGCCTTCGCAGCATGCATCCTCATCGCGACAGGCCTGTTCCTCGCGGCCCAGGGAGGATGGATATATGCCAAGGCGGGTATTGCGCAGATCCTGCTGGAGCGCGCCTTTGCGCAAACCCTCACGTCAGGTTCGCCGGTCAAACCCTGGAGCTGGGCCGACACCTGGCCCGTGGCCCGCATCGAGGTTCCACGGCTTGGAGGTTCCGCGATAGCGCTCAAGGGTGCAAGCGGCCAGGCGCTGGCCTTCGGTCCCGGCCATCTCGACAATACGCCGGAGGCGGGCGAGGAGGGCACGGCGGTCTACGCCGCACATCGTGACACGCATTTCGCCTTCCTGAAAAACATAAGGGAGAACGATCGCATCCGCATCTCGCGCAGTGACGGTCAGGTTTTCACGTTCCGCGTCACCCGCATGGCCGTCGCGCGTTGGGATGAAGCTGAGATCGAGCCGAACGCGCGCGGCGTTCATCTCGTTCTCGCGACGTGCTTTCCCTTCGATGCCATGACATCGGGTCCGCTGCGCTATCTGGTTTATGCCGATCTTGACCATACTGCCGCGCCGTGACGAAGAACGTGCCAATTTATCGCGCTGAGGAAGACCACGTTGGCGAGCGAGAGAAGGAGAAGAGCGAAACGGCGAGACATTTTCGGTGCTGAAGACCACTACGGAAATACATTGAAGATCACCGAGGCCGTTTCATAACTCGCCGGTGGCAGTTCGCATCGGTTTGCTCTCAACGTGTGTGCCACGGCCGAGCACTATAATGTGGCGCCATTCTTCTGCGAATTGCCATAGGATATCCGCGAAAGACGAGACGTCTGTCGACTAGAGAAAGGCCGTGCAGGGGTCGAGGCGACGCCGTATGTCGCAATCAAATGCTCGCGGACTTTGTCTCGGCGATCGAGTTCGAGATTAGCCGCGCCTCGATACCTATCTGGCGCAGGAGGCCCGTTGTGGCGGCATTGAAGCCACAGAAATACAAGCCATCCTTTGCCGGGTGTAGCTCGCTCCTTGCCGGCTTGCCCCCATCTGGAAGTCGTTCAGCCAGGTCGGGCAATAGCGTGTCGAGAGACGGCGTGTAGCCCGTCGCCTGCACAATAGCATCGAATTCCGCGGATTGGCCGTTCGTGAAGAGCACGCTCGAACCGTCCGATATTTCGATGCTGGGGAACACCTTTATCCGGCCATCTCTCATCTTTGCAATCGTACCGATGTCGATCAAGGGCGTTCGGCCTCGCTCTATCATCGTGGTCAGAGGTCCCTGCTTGGAGCGCGTGAGCCCCATTCCCTCGATATCGCGGTAGCGCAAATGCAGAAGAGGCGCATTGACTGCATCGACCAATCTGTACGGCAGGTGTTGTTGAGCAATGGCGATTGTCGCGGTCGACACGCCGAACATTTCCCTCGGAACGATATTGACCGGACCGCGAACCGACATGGCGACCTCAAGACCCGCTTCGGCGCATTCGAGCGCGATCTCTCCCGCCGAGTTTCCAAAGCCGACCACCAGTATTCGACCTGCGTTGAGGTCAAACGCATTCCGGTATTCACAAGAGTGGATGATATTCCCCTTGAACGTGTCCTGGCCAGTCCAGTGTGGTCGGACTGGCGAGTTTGACAGTCCGGTAGCGATTATGACGGTTCTCGCTTCGAGTACATCGCCGTCCGCGGTCTCGACGATCCAATTCGCTTTCTTGCGAACGCATGTGACCATCTTTCCAGCAATTACGTGAAGGTCATTCGCACGCGCGTAGTCCTCGAGGTAGTCGATGATCTGCAGTCGTGAAGGATACTTTGGAAAACCCGCCGGCATCGGCCTTCCCGGAAGTGCCGAGTGCCTTTTTTCCGTATGTAGATGGAGCCGATCGTAGTGCCTTCGCCACGAAGCTGCGAGCTTGTCAGCGGCTTCAAGGACGACCGAAGGACAGCTCTTAGCGCGGAGTGCCGAGGCACACGCCAGCCCCGCCGGGCCTGCACCGATGATGATTGTCTCCTCGATAGCCATGCACATTTCCTCCGTATAAGTCCTTGTACTCATCATCGGAGGCTACATCATCGTCTGAGTACCAGACAGGGGTTCCCATGACCGCCGCGCAATGTGCTCTCCTGATGCGGATCACCGGCAAGGTCCAAGGCATCAGCTATCGCGGCTGGACACGACGCCAATGATCATGGCGGTGACAGAGAGGATTCCATTGCTGCGCCGAAAGACAAGACTTGTTCGTCCGCAAAGCGCCGGACGACGATTTGAAGCCCGACCGGCAAGCCGTTGGACGCGCGTCCGGCAGGCAGCGATAGAGCGGGAAGCTGGGGCAGCAGGTCGAATAGACAGGTCATATCAAGGCCCGCGAAGCTGCCGCCCGGCAATGTCGCGACATAGTCGTCGTCGCATTCGTTCAATGGTGGAGCGGTGATCGAGCAGGTCGGACACAGCAGCGCGTCGTAGCTTTCGAAAAGCTTTGCCATATCCCGCCACATCGAGGTGCGGAGCAGTTCCACTCGCTTGTAGTCCCGGTCAAAAGACGCGTAGTCAGCGCAGGGCCAATCCCTTCACGCGTTTGCACTTATCCGAGGGATCGGCGCATCATCGAACGAGCAATCGGATTTTGATGCAGCGCGCCGCAAACATATGAACGGCGGAACCCGAAGCACTAGAGGGTAAATGCATCGCCCGTCTCCTGCCAACCGCGAAGCAGCGCGAACAACTCCTCGCGATCCTTTTGGTCGAGGCGCGGCAATCCCGGAACGCGGACTGGGCCGACATCAAGGCCGGAATAGGTGACCGCCTCCTTGACGACCGTGACGTTGGCGCCGTTGCGGAACTTCGTGCGCATACGCTCGAAGGGCTCGAGCTTGTTGACGATCGCGCGCGCATCGGCGAAATCGCCTTTGGCCAAAGCCGCATGAACTGCAAGCGACAGTCGCGGCGCGACGTTGACGAGGCCGGAGGTGAAGCCGCGCGCTCCCGCCGCCGTAAAGCTCGGCGCCCAGCTTTCGGCGAGGCCGCAAACGAAGAGCGCGCCGTTTGGATCGGAAGCGGCAATCGCCCTTGAAAGCAGCATCAGATCCGCCGTGGCGAATTTGATGCCGACGATGTTGCCGTGACCGGCCAGGCGAACCATGTCGTCGACGCTGAAGCCGTCGGCCCGGACATAGGCGACGAGCGGCAGCGGCGAGGCTTCCGCCAGGTTGCGAAAATAGTCGATCTGCGAAGCAGGGGCGGCGAAAGGGTCCACCGGCTGATGAGACATGACGGCGGTGGCGCCGATCGCGGCGGCGTCCTTGGCCATGCGGATCGCCTCGTGCAGGGAGCGGCCGATCGCCGCCGTCACCGGCGCTTTGCCGTCGACGCCCGATATGGCAGCTTCGTGGACGCGGCGGATCTCTTCCGGCGTCAGCGCATAGAACTCGCCGGTATTTCCAGCCGCGACGATATTGTGAATGCCGGCGACGGCAACCCGCTCATAGACCTTGGCGGTCACGCGTGGCTCCACCTCGCCGTTTCCGTCATAGGCCGTCACGGGAACTCCGGACACACCGGTCAGCGCCTGGCGCATGATTGCAATACTCATGGTCCTACCCTTTACCTCTTCATCGTCAATCGAAGCGCTAAGGGGGCGTCAACCGCCCCACCTTCCTCGCTTCGAACATCCCATCAAACGCCCTGGAACATACGGGCGCGTGCATTCAAAATATGCCTCTTCATGGCGTCATGGGCCTCGGCCTCCTGCCGTGCGAAAATCGCCTCAACGATCACCGCATGCTCGTCCTGCACGCTGCGGATCTGCTCCGGCGTGCGCTTGAGGCTCAGACTGCGCGTCACAGAGTGCCCGATGGCGAAATGCGGCTTGAACCATTCGCGAACGGTAATGTGAAACTGATTGCCGGTCGCGATCGCAATGGCATCGTGCAGCCCCTGATCCTCCTCGGCGCCAAGCCTGCCTTCACCAAGACATTGCTCAAGCTTCTGGAGCGCCGCTGTGATGCGCTCTTTATCGGCAGGCTGCCAATTGCGCGCGGCAAGCTCGGCTGCCTCCGCTTCAAGCCCTGCTCGGAACTCGAAGAAGCGCTGGACATCCGCGAGCGACCCCACAGGCACCATGTTCAACACCGACGAATCCGGTCGTTGTCGAACGTAGGAACCTGATCCCTTACGAGAGACGATCAGGCCGTCGGCACGCAGACGCTCCAGCGCATCGCGCACCACGGGCCTTGACGCGCCGAAGGTTTCGGCAAGCTTGGCCTCGGACGGCAAGCGCTCGTTCACCGGAAATTTGCCATCGGCGATCATGGCGACGATCCTCTCGTAGATGATGTCGCCAAAACGGGTCGGGCCCGCGCTGGAATCGTTGGCGACCGAGAGTGTCATTATCGTCCTTCTTGATGTTGCCGGATGGCAAGCAATAGCGCACTTCCTGCGCGTTAGGGCTATATAATCTGTAAATATCTGTCAACTCTTGTAATTATCTGAGAACGAACTTATGGTCGTGCCGCTGCGCCAGGAAGGTGCACTGCGACGGGTTGGGAGCTTGTCGCGCCGGTTCAGACAAAGTCGGGCCGGCGTTCAACGGGAGGGATTCGATGCGCGATAAGATATTGTCTCGCGGTGTGAGCAGGCGTGCTGTTCTTGGAGGCATGGCGGGTATGGCAGCCTTGTCTTTAGCTGGCCGCGTCAGCGCTGCCGATGGCGGTGAAGCTCCGGCACTGGCTGATCTGGTCAAGGCAAGCAAACTGCCGCCACTCGCCGACCGGCTGCCGAAAAAGCCCATGGTCGTCACCCCTTACGAAAAGGTGGGAACCTATGGTGGCACGCTGCGGCGCGGCCTCAGGGGCTCGTCTGATCATAACGGCATTCTGCGCATGGTGGGCAACCAGAGCCTGGTGCGCTGGAACCTCGATTTCACCGAAGTCCTGCCCAACCTTGCCGAACGCTGGGACGTCAATGCCGACGCCTCGCAGTTCACCTTCCACCTGATCCAGGGTGTCCGCTGGTCGGACGGCCATCCGTTTACCGCCGACGACGTCGTGTTCGCCATCGAGGATTGCGTCAAGAACACAGATCTTTACAGCGCGACGCCGGCACAACTCTCCGTCGCCGGCAAGGCCGTTGATGTCACGAAGATCGATGATTATACGGTGAAATTCACCTTTGCGGCGCCAAATGCGCTCTATCTGGAAAACCTGGCGACCCCGCTTGGTCAGCATCCGACACTGTTTCCCAAGCATTATTGCAGCCAGTTCCTGCCGAAATACAATCCGAACGTCGCTGACGACGCCAAGAAGGCAGGTTCCAACAGCTGGCCCGAATTTTTCCGCGCCCGCTGCGGCGATATCGAGATACCGTCGCGCTGGGGTAATCCGGACAAGCCAACGCTCGATCCCTGGGTCATCAAGGAGCCCTATACCGGCGGCGCCACACGCGTCGTCATGACCCGCAATCCTTTCTTCTGGCAGGTCGACACATCAGGCAACCAGCTTCCCTATGTCGATGAGATCAATTTCGGCATCTCACAGGACGTGGAATCGCTGATGCTGAACGTCATCTCAGGCAAGATCGATATTCAGGAGCGTCATATCAGTGTGCTCGCGAACAAGCCGACGCTGTCGCAAAACATGAAAAAAGGCGACTATCGCCTTATGACACTTATTCCTTCGACCTCGCAGCAGTGCCAGATCTACTTCAACATCACCCACAAAGATCCGGCCATGCGCAAGATGTTTGCCGACAAATCGGTCCGGCAGGCGCTCTCGCTCGGCATCAATCGGCAGGAGATAATCGACATCGTCTATTTCGGCCAGAGCCAAGGCTATCAGGCGGGACCTCGTCCGGAGCATCCCTGGTACAATGAAAAACTGGCACGCCAATTCACCGACTACGATCCCGACAAGGCCGGCGCCATGCTGGATCAGGCCGGCTACGGCAAGAAGGATGCGAACGGCTTTCGCCTGCGGCCCGACGGCCAGAAGATCTTCTTTGCCGTCGACGTCATTCCGACCCTCTATCCCGACCTTGTCGACGCGCTGGAACTCGTCAAGGCGCATTGGGCGCAGATCGGCGTTGACATGAAGGTCAATACGATCGAGCGGGCGCTCTATTACACGCGCGGCGACGACAATGCCCATGACGCCCAGGTCTGGCCAGGGCCTGGCGGTCTCGACCCGATGCTCGATCCGCGCGATTTCTTCGCCTTCCATCCGCAGGGCTCGCGCTACGCCATTCCCTGGTCGGTCTGGTACACGTCGAACGGCAAGCAAGGCGAAGAACCGCCGGAAAGCCAGAAGAAGCGCATGAAGCTCTTCGACGAAGCGCGCTCGACGGCCGATCTCAATAAGCGCGGCGCCGTCATGAAGCAGATCTTCGACATCGCGGCAGATGAATTCGAAACCGTTGGGCTTTGCCTGGCCGTCGGCGGCTTCGGCATCATCCGCAACAATCTGCGCAACGTCCCGGAAAAGCAGCCGGACAGCTGGTCATGGCCCAATCCGGGACCTGCCATGCCGCAGCAGTTCTTCTTCACCAGCTGATCGGACTGATCAAGCGCCGCCTTCCGTGGGCGGCGCTGCCTGCGACCGCGCTCAATGCGAGAGATTGCTATGCTCGTCTTCATCGGAAAACGCCTTTTTTGGATGATCCCATCCCTGTTCGCCATCAGCTTCCTCGCCTTCGTGCTGATCCAGCTGCCGCCCGGCGATTATGTGACGACCTATATCGCCACCCTCGCCTCTTCGAACGAAGTCGTCGACCAGAACACGGCAGCACAGCTGCGCGAACGCTTCGGTCTCGATCAGCCGATGCTCGTTCAATATCTGAAATGGATGTGGGGCATTCTTTCGCGCGGCGATTTCGGTATTTCGTTCGAATGGCAGCAGCCCGTCTCCGGCCTCATCTGGGAGCGCATGGCGCTGACGCTCATACTGGCGCTCGCCGCCCTGATCGCCACCTGGGCAATCGCGCTACCGATCGGCGTCTATTCCGCCGTCAAGAAATACTCGATCGGCGATTACCTCTTCACCGCCTTCACCTTTCTCGGCCTTGCCATCCCGTCTTTCCTGCTGGCGCTGGTGCTGATGTATGTCGCCGCGGTGGAGTTCGGCCAGGATGTGGGCGGCCTGTTTTCCTCCGAATACGAGACCGCGCCCTGGAGCATCGCCAAGATGCTGGACCTGCTGTCGCATCTCTGGCTGCCCGTCATCATTCTCGCCGTCTCCTCGACGGCAAGCCTCATCCGCGTCATGCGCGCCAATATGCTCGATGAGCTGCCGAAGCCCTATGTGACGACGGCGCGGGCGAAGGGCCTGTCGGAGTTCAGGCTTCTGGTGAAATATCCCCTGCGCATCGCGCTCAACCCATTCATCTCGACGATCGCCTGGCTGCTGCCCAATCTCATCTCGGGGTCCGTCGTCGTCGCAATCGTCCTTAACCTGCCGACGGCAGCACCGCTGCTGCTACAGGCCCTGATGGCACAGGACATGTACCTCGCCGGCGCCTTCGTGCTGTTGATCTGCGCGTTGACGCTGGTCGGGTCGCTGATCAGCGACATCCTGCTTGCCCTCGTCGATCCCCGCATACGGTTGGAGTAGGAGCAGCCCATGGCCAACATCGCCGTCACAAACCTCCGCCCTGATCGTGCTGCGGTGGCATCGCAATGGCAGCTGATCTGGTTGGCATTCCGCCGCCACCGGCTTGCCATGGTCGCTCTCATCGTCACAGTACTGATGTACATCGTCGCCCTCGTGCCAGGGTTTTTCGCCATCAACGATCCCACTCTGCAGAATGCGCGGGCAACCTTCCATCCGCCGCAGAGGGTGCATTTCATCGACACCGACAACGGCTTCTCCCTCGGCCTGCATTACTATCCGCTGAAGCTCACCCGCGATCCGGAAACGCTCGCGGCGATCTTCAAGGAGGATACGACCAAGCGGGTCTCCATCAGCCTGTTTGGACGCGGCTACGACTATTCGGTGCTGGGCCTCTTTACGACAAACATCCATCTGCTCGCATCCTCCGACAAATCGACGCCTCTGCTGCTGTTCGGAGCAGACCGGCTCGGGCGTGACGTCTTCAGCCGCACGATACAGGGCGCGCAGATTTCGCTGTCGATCGGCCTTGTCGGTGTATTTTTCTCGCTGTTGCTCGGCATCGTTCTCGGCGGCATCTCAGGTTATTACGGCGGAAAGCTCGATTTCTTCATCCAGCGTCTGATCGACTTCGTCCTGTCGCTGCCGACGATCCCGATCTGGCTCGCCATGGCGGCCGCACTGCCGCAGGGCTGGCCGGCCGCACTTCAATATATGATGATCACCATCATTCTGTCGCTGACGGGCTGGGCGCAGCTTGCCCGCGTCGTGCGTGGCCGTTTCCTGTCGCTGCGCACCGAGGAATTCGTGGCAGCCGCCAGACTGGACGGCGCGAGCGAAGGACGCATCATCTTCCGCCACATGCTGCCGAGCTTCGCCAGCCATATCATCGCCTCCATCACGCTTGCCGTGCCGGCGATGATCCTCGCCGAAACATCCCTCTCCTTCCTGGGGCTCGGGCTGCAGCCGCCGACCATCTCCTGGGGCGTGTTGCTGCGTGAGGCGCAGAACATCCGCTCGATTGCCACGGCGCCATGGCTGTTCCTGCCCGGCGTCGCCGTCGTCGTCGCCGTCATGGCGCTGAACCTTCTTGGCGATGGCCTGCGCGACGCGGCCGATCCCTACAACAAATGAGGCGGGTATGACCGATATCGTTTCCATGGCCACCACCCGCCCGCTGCTGCAGGTCAGGAACCTGACCGTCGACTTCCCTTTGCGAACAGGCACCTTTCGCGCGGTCGACAACCTCTCCTTCGCCATTGAACCGGGCAAGACACTGTGCGTCGTCGGCGAAAGCGGCTCCGGCAAGTCGGTAACCGCACGCTCGATCCTGCAGATCGTCGATGCTCCGGGGCGCATCAGCAGCGGCTCGATCATCCTGAATACCGCGAACGGCACCTCCATCGATCTCGTCAAGCTCAATCCGCGCCGCCGCGAGATCAGGGCAATCCGCGGGCGCGACATCGCCATGATCTTCCAGGAGCCGATGGCCTCGCTCTCGCCGGTCCACACGGTCGGCGACCAGATCATGGAAGCGCTTCGCCTGCATACGAGAATGAGCAATAAGGAGGCCCGCGCCGAGGCGATCTCGCTGCTGAAACAGGTGGAAATTCCGGCACCGGAAAAGGCCATCGACCGCTATGCCTTCCAATATTCCGGCGGCATGCGCCAGCGCGCGATGATCGCCATGGCGCTCGCCTGCAAGCCGCAGCTTCTGATCGCTGACGAACCGACCACTGCGCTGGACGTAACCACGCAGGCCGAGATCCTCGACCTGATCGCCCGCCTGCAAAAAGCCTATGGCATGGCTGTGCTGTTCATCACCCATGACATGGGCGTGGTTGCCCAGATCGCCGACGATGTGCTCGTCATGCATAATGGCCTCGTCAAAGAGTACGGCCCGGTCGAACAGATTTTCCATGCGCCGAAGGACGACTATACGCGCATGCTGATCGGCTCCGTCTTGAAGCTCGAGGAGAAGGCCGAAATCCGGCTGGCGCGGCCACCGCTCGACCTGACCGTCGCCCCCATTCTCGAACTGCGCAACGTATCGATGGCCTTCGGCGAAGTCCGCGCCCTGAACGACGTCTCGATATCGCTTCTGCCGCGCGAAACGCTCGGGATCGTCGGCGAGAGCGGATCCGGCAAGACGACGATGGGCCGCTCGATCATGCGCCTCATCGACCCCAGCGCCGGAGAAATCCTCTATCGTCGTACAGATGGCGAGGTCATCGATCTGGCAACGGCCAGGGGATCCGCGCTTGCGGCGGCGCGACGCGAATTGCGCATGGTCTTCCAGGACCCGTTCGGCTCGCTCAATCCGCGCATGACCGTCGCGCAGATCATCGGCGAACCGCTGCTCGTCAACGGCATTGCCCGCGGCCGGGCGCTCGATGAGCGGGTCTGCCACCTGATGGAGCAGGTCGGTCTCGACCCGAAGACGCGCGAGCGCTATCCGCATGCCTTCTCCGGCGGGCAGCGCCAGCGCATCGGTATCGCCCGCGCAATTACGCTCAACCCCCGCATCATCGTCGCCGACGAGGCGACGTCGGCGCTCGATGTCTCCGTCCGTTCGCAGGTGCTCGATCTGCTGATGCGGCTGCAGGATGAGCTCGGCCTCGCCTATATCTTCATCAGCCACGATATCGGCGTCATCCGTTACATGTGCGACCGCGTCGGCGTGATGTACAAAGGCCGCCTTGTTGAGGTCGGCGATGCCGAGAAGGTCTGCAACGCCCCGGAACACGCCTACACCCAGGCACTGATATCGGCCATCCCCCGCCCCGATCCGCGCGATCGGGATCGTTCAGGACGCTTCCGCTATGTCGAGCCGGAAGTCCTGAAAAATGGAAGCTTGGCGTGATGATGATCAGTCGGGCACCGGATCGCCACGGCGATTTCCAAACCTGCGGCACGTCCCACGCCGCATCCATAAACATCGATAGAAGGAAATAGAGATGAAAATCGACCGCATGCGGGTGTTCATGACCCGCGACAAGGACCGCCCGCGCGTCATCGTCGCGCTCGACACGGATGATGGGCTGACGGGCTGGGGCGAATGCTACAATCACGGCCCTGACAAGGCGCTCCCGCCGCTGCTCGACTATCTCTATGCCTTCATCGCCGGTCAGGATCCGACCCGCATCGACTATCTCGTCAACCTGTTGATCCAGCAAAGCCGGTTCCCGCCCGGCGCGCTTGGCCTTTCGGCGATTTCCGCGCTTGACCATTGCCTGTGGGATCTCTCAGCCAAAGCCCTCAATGTTCCGGTCTACAAGCTGCTCGGCGGTGCCGTGCGCGATCGCATCAAGGTCTATGCCGGCGTCTATACCGCACCGGATGCGCCGGCGGCGCGGGACGAATTCGACCGCCTGAACGCCGAATGGGGCTTTACTGCCTTCAAGCTCAGCCCGTGGCGCATCGACATGCATGCCCATCGCTGGGGCAATGTCGTCAAGGCTTCGGCCGACTACTTCCGCTCGCTGCGCGAAACGGTGCGCGACGATTACGAGATCGCCTTCGACGCCCATGCGAAGATCTTCGAGCCGGTTGCCGCGCGCCAGCTTGGCAATGCGCTGGCCCCTTACGATCCGCTCTTCTACGAAGAGCCGCTGCGTCCGGAAAACATCGAAATGTGGGGTGAGCTGAAACAGGGGCTCAACTGCGTGTTGGCGACGGGCGAGTCGCTCTATAATCGCAACGAGTTCCTGCGCCTGCTGCAGGTGAAGGGTGCGGATCTCATCCAGCCCGATATCTGCGTCGTCGGCGGCATCAGCGAGATGCGGCGCATCGCAACGCTTGCCGAGGCTCACTTCGTCGGCGTCGCCCCGCACAATCCGATGGGGCCGCTGGCAACCGCCGTCAACGTCCACTTCTCGGCCGCCACCCAGAACTTCAAGATCCTCGAATACCGACTGCCGAAGGGGCAAGCCTATGTCTATGGCGGCAACGATATCGAAAAGCGCCAGGGCGAGACCCGCTATGTCGTCGATCCCTATCTGCCGAAGGACGGCTACCTCGAGCTGCGCCCCGACAGGCCCGGCTGGGGCGTCGACATGGACGAGAAGGCGATGGAGGAAGAGGGCTATATTCACTGGCAGCGGCGCGTGCCCAAGCGCCCGGACGGCTCCTACGCTTTCGCCTGACCGTTCGTCGGAGAGCGGCTCCTCGGATGCAGTGACGACAATTCGCTCACCTTAAACGAGACGGGCGGCGCTATGGCCGCCCGTCTCAGTCAACAAGCAGTGCAGCCACTGCGATTACTTGACCCGTGCGGCACCTGGACTGCCAAGGTCGTGCGACTTCGGCGTGCTTGGCGCCATGCGCCCGATCACGAGAACCAACAGAGCCGCTGCAAACAGACAGGCGGCAAGGAAGAACATCGGCGCAATGGTACTCCCGGTGGAATCCTTTATCCAGGGAACGACGTTCTGGGCGACGAAACCGCCGAGATTGCCGACGGAGTTGATGGCGGCGAGGCCTGCCGCGGCACCTGCGCCCTGCAGGAAGCGCGACGGCAGGCTCCAGAACACCGGCTGACCTGCGAAGATGCCGGCTGCTGCAATGCACAGGAAGGTGAACTGCAATGTATGGTCGGGGACAACAGCTGAGAGAACCAGGCACGCGGCGCCGACGAGAGCAGGAATGACGATGAACGGCGTCTTCGAGGTCGCCTTGTCAGCCGCAGCTGGCACGGCATAGAGCGCAATGGCAACGAGGAGCCAGGGGATGATGTTCAGGAAGCCGTTGGTCGTGTTGCTGACGCCGAAATTCTTGACGATGGTCGGCAGCCAGTAGCTTAGCCCATAGGCGGCCAGCGGGAAACCGACATAGCAAAGAGCCATCAGCAGCACGCGGGGATTGATGAGCGCGCGGAAACCGTCGGAAGCGTTTTGCTCCATGCCTGAATTTTCCGCCGCGAGCCTGTCCTTGAGCCAGGTCTTTTCCGCATCGCTCAAAAACGAAGCCTTCAGAGGCAGATCGGGCAGATAGAAAAACGTGATGATGCCGGCAATGATGGCGGGAATGCCGGTAACGAGGAAAACCCATTGCCATCCGGCGAGGCCATAGAGCCCATTCAGATCCAGGAGGACGCCGCCAAGCGGCGCGCCGATCGCATTGGCGAATGCGCTGAAGATCATGAAAAGGCCGACCATGGTGCCGCGATAGGCCGAGGGATACCAGAGGGTCAGCAGATAGAGCACGCCGGGAAAGAAGCCCGCTTCGCAGGCGCCGAGCAGGAAGCGCAGGATGTAAAACATGGTCGCGTTCTGCGTATAGGCCAAGGCGACCGTGACGATCCCCCAGGACACCAGAATGCGGGCGAACCATTTGCTGGCACCGTACCTGTCGAGAAGCAGGTTGCTCGGGACTTCGAACAAGAAATAACCGATGAAGAACAGCGACGCGCCAAGGCCATAGGCATATTCGCTCATCCCAAGGTCACCGACCATTTCCAGTTTTGCGTAGCTGACATTCTGGCGATCGATGTAGGCGATCAGATAGAGGATCCCCAGAAAGGGCATGAGCCTCCAGGTAATCTTGGAGATAAGCTGCTTCTCATCAACCACGTCTCTTCCTCCCTGCAAGACGATATTGAGGGATGTAGATAGTGCAACTCAGCGTTTATCAATGCAGGTTTCGGCGAAAAGTCGGCAAGAGCGCTATGGAAGCATTGGCCGCCAACAGGCGGCAGCCCATGCTTTGCCATCCGAAAGAAGTCCACCGAGAGTGCCACGCTCATGAAGCGGCGAACGCATCATGGTTCCATCGTCCATACCGGCAGGAAAGCCTAAGCGACGCGCTCGAACTGCGTGCGGATATGCTCGATATAGTGCTGGCCGGGCGAAGGCGCCTTCACCATGGCGGCCACAGCCTTTTGCGGTACACCGGTGAACTGGCGCTCCTCGCCATTCTTGAAGCGAATGAAAAGGCGCCCGTCATCGGGGCGGAAGAAGACGGATTTAATGATCTTTGACGAAACTGGAAGCTCTTGCATGGGTCACCTACCTTTGTTTCGCTTTGTTGCACAAAAACTGAAAACATTGAGTGAAATGACCTAGTTAACGAAAGATAGAATTGCTTCGACGGATTTTATACATTGCGGTTTGCCCGCCCTATTCCCCCTTCGGCAAGGCGTCATCCGCATAGAGCGCCGCAAACTCGGCGCTCGGCGGTATAGGCTTGATGATGTCGATCAGCACACCATTCGGATCGGCGGTAATGAAATGGCGTTGACCGAAAGCTTCGTCGCGTATGGCAAGGAGGATCGGCAGGCCGGCTTCGCGTGTGCGCTCATAAACAGCGTCCACATCTTCCACTTCGAAATTAAGCAACAGCCCGGCGACCCGACCACGCCCTTCCGCCGGGATCGTCTCGTGCCGCCCGTCCAGAATGGCAAGGTTGATACCACTGTCCTGCGCTGACTGCAGATGCACATACCAGTGACTGGCGAAATTTTGCTGGAAACCGAAATGCTCGATGTAGAAGGCTGCGGTCTCCTCAACGCGCTCCGTCATGATGACAGGATAATAGCTCGTCACCTTCATGCTTCCCATCTCCCTTAAAATAACATACAGTCTGCCTGTATTTCAGCAAATAACATACAGGCTGCATGCATGCAAGACTATCGCTCCAATCGGGAAAGAACCGAGAAGACCAAGGCGGCGCTGATCGCAGCCGCGCGGGCGCTCTTCGTGGAAAAGGGCTATGCCGAAACATCGACGCCGGAGATCGTCACCGCGGCCGGTATCACCCGCGGCGCGCTCTATCATCATTTCGAAGACAAGCGCGCGCTGTTTCGCGCCGTCGTGGGGGAGGAAGCCCTTGCGGTGACGCGTGAGATAGAGCGGGCCGCCCCGGAGCGCCTCGCCCCGCTCGACGCGCTGATTGCCGGCGGCAACGCTTATCTCGACGCGATGCGGGTTGTCGGCCGCACCAGGCTTCTCCTGATCGAGGGACCGACCGTGCTTGGCTTTGTGGAAATGAAGCAGCTGGACGAGGAAACCACCGCCCTCACCTTGAAACATGGCCTTGAAGCCGCGCTCGGCCCGGGGAACGGCTCGCGCATTCCCGTCGATGCATTGGCAGACATTCTTTCTGCCGCGTTTGATCGTGCGGCCCTCGCCGTGGATGCCGGCGGAGACGCGGCGCGCTATCGTGCCGCCATTGCCCATATGATCGAGCATATAACTGGCTGACTTTACTCGCGTCGGCCGTCCCATCAAATACCAAAGTGCCGGGTGGATATAAGCTGTCTCAGAGGGTGGGAAACTGATCGTGACAAGAAGGCGATGGTTGCGCGCATATTATTTAAGCATGCCGATTGCTTGACACATTTTTAGCCCCCACCTATGATTTTTACCAAATGATCAAAAAGCAGGGGATCAAAAAATGACCAATGAAATCATACTGTCACGTCGTGCCGTCATCGCTTCGGGCATCGCGCTGGGGGTAAGCGCGCTTGCGCCGGCCGCTCGTGCCGCCGCGCCGCTCAAAGTGGCCGGCATTCATGCCTCTCCCGTCGAAAACGCCTGGAATTCCTGTCTTCACAAGGCGCTCCAGGACGCGGCCAAGGAGGGTGTTATCGAATACGTCTTTTCCGAGGGTGTTTCGGGCACCGATTATCCTCGCGCCATGCGCGAATATGCCGAGCAGGGCAACAAGCTGATTATCGGCGAGGCCTATGCGGTGGAGAAGGAAGCACGCCAGGTCGCCGCAGACTACCCGGACACGGCCTTCGTGCTTGGATCGAGCGGCGAAGCGGCCGGCAGCAACTTCGGCGTCTTCGGCACATGGAACCATGACGGTGCCTATCTCGCCGGCATGCTGGCGGGCAAGATGACCAAATCCAACGTCGTCGGCTCCGTCGGCGCGATCCCGATCCCCGAGGTCAACATGCTGATTAACGCCTTTGCAGCAGGCGTCAAGGCGGTCAATCCCGACTGCAAGCATCTGGTCTCCTTCATCGGCACCTTCTTCGATCCACCCAAGGCGCGCGAGGCAGGCCTCGCGCAGATCGATGCGGGCGCCGACGTTCTCTTCGGCGAGCGCATCGGCACAGCCGACGCCGCCAAGGAGCGCCACATCAAATCCGTGGGATCGCTCATCGACTACACGCCGCGCTATCCGGACACGGTTTTCGCCAACGCCATGTGGTACTTCCGTCCCATTCTCAACGCCGCCATCGCCGATGCCGCCGCCGGCAAGCCGGTCGGCCGCAGCTACACGGCCTATGGCCTTATGAAGGAAGGCGGCAGCGATATCGTCTACGTCAAGGGTGTCGCGCCGGCGGACGCCGAAGCCGCGATGGAGAAGGTCCGCACCGACATCAAGGCCGGCACTTTCGAAGTGCCGAAGATGATGGATCAGCCGAAGTAATTCGGCCTGGTCATGAGCAGCCCGTCATCGGCCGACGCCACGGACCTCGCCGACGCCATCAAATCCGGCAGGCTCACCTGCACGGAAGCCATGCAGGCCTCTCTTGCCGCTTGCGCAGTCCATGAGGATCTCGGTGCCATAGCCTATCTCGACGCCGGGATGGGTCTTGCTGCCGCGCAAGTGATGGATGGAGAAGCGTTGGAGCGGCCCGAGCGTTTTGCGGCGCGATCATTCGCGGGCGTGCCGACCATCGCCAAGGATCTCGGTGGCCCCTTTGCGGGGCTGCCGGTGACGGCCGGCTCACGTCTTTTCGAGCGTAAAGGCGGTGAGGCCGACAGCGATCTGGCAAGACGATTTCGCGAGGCTGGCCTCTGCGCGTTCGGGCTGAGCACCAGCCCGGAGTTCGGCTTATCGCTCGCCTCCGAGCCGGCCATGGGTCCGATCTGCCGAAATCCGTTGGATCCGAGCCGCACCGCAGGCGGCTCCTCCGGCGGTGCGGCGGCCGCCGTTGCCGCCGGCATCGTGGCGATTGCCCATGCCACAGACGCGGGCGGATCGATCCGCGTGCCGGCCGCGTGCTGCGGCTTGGTTGGCCTGAAGCCGACCCGGGGTGCCATGCCTGCCGGCCCCGCCTTCGGCAATCATCTCGGCGGCATTGCCAGCGAGCTTGCCGTCACCCGTTCCGTACGCGATACAGCCCGAATCTTCACTGCCCTGCGCGGCAAGACGAAGGGCCCCTTTGCCGACATCGCGGAGCCTGCCGCCAAGCCGGGGAGCCTTCGCATCGGTCTGCTCGCGGAATCCGGCGAGCGTTACCCGACCGCGGCCGATCGGCTGGAGGCGGTCGAAGCGGCCGCCGGCTTCCTCGAAAAGCAGGGGCACCGGCTTGTCCCGCTCGCCTGGGCTGATGTCGACGAAGCGGTCGCAGCCGGCGCCCGCGCCTTCGGCGACATCATTTCCGTCAATATCGCTGGCCTGATGGACGACCTCAAACTGGATATTCTGGCGACAGAGGCAATGACGCAGGCCTTCATCATGCGCGGACGCGCCATGCCGGCGACGGCACTTTGGAGCGCCCTCAATGGCGCGGTAAGAGCAAGCCGCACATTGTGGGACCTGTTCGAGAAGGTCGATGTCATCGTCATGCCGATGCTGGCTAAGGCAGCTCCACCGATAGGATCCTTTCCAACGGATCATGGCGATACGGACCTGCATCTCGAGCGGATGACGGCTTTCGCGCCGCTTGCGTCGCTTGCCAACGTCTCCGGCTTTCCGGCCATTACGCTTCCCTTCGGCGCCGATGCCAATGGCCTGCCATTGCCGATCCAGCTCGTGGCGCCGATGGGCGAAGACGCGCTGCTTCTCTCGCTTGCGGCTCAGCTTGAAGCCGATGGGCGCTGGCAACACCGCCATCCGATCGCGGGGCTGGCCGCATGAACACGCCTGTTCTGACGATCGAAGGTGTCAGCAAACGGTTCGGCAATACCGTTGCCAATGACAATATCTCGCTGAAGCTCGCCAAAGGCGAGATTGTCGCCCTGCTCGGCGAGAACGGTGCCGGCAAGACGACACTGATGAGCATTCTCTTCGGCCATTATGTGCCGGACGCCGGGCGCATCCTTGTCGATGGCGCCGAGCTGCCGCGCGGCAAACCTCGCGCCGCAATTCGCGCCGGGGTCGGCATGGTGCACCAGCATTTTTCACTCGCACCCAATCTGACTGTGCTCGAAAACGTCATGACCGGCACGGAGACGCTCTGGTCCCCGCGATCGCAGACCGGAGCCGCGCGCAGAAAACTGATGGCGATTGCCGAGCGCTTCGGCCTGAAGGTCGATCCGGACGCACGCCTCGGTGACCTCTCGGTCGGCGAGCAACAGCGAGTGGAAATCCTGAAGGCACTCTATAACGATGCGCGTATCCTGATCCTCGACGAACCGACGGCAGTGCTCACACAAATCGAAGCGGAACGGCTGTTCGCAACGCTGAAGGAGATGGCAGCACAGGGCCTGTCATTGATCTTCATCTCGCATAAGCTCGATGAAGTCATGGCGACAGCCGATCGTATCGTCGTCCTGCGTGGCGGCAAGGTTGAGGCCGAACGACGGGCGACCGAGACCAACAAGGCGGAGCTTGCGGAACTCATGGTCGGCCACCGGGTCACCCGGCCAACCCGCGAAGCGAGCACGCCGGGCGAAATTGCGCTGGAGGCGCGCGATATCACCGTGAAGATCGGCGATGTCGAGCGATTGAAGAAGATCAGTTTCCGCCTGCGCGCCGGCGAGATTCTCGGCATTATCGGCGTATCCGGCAATGGCCAGGCGGCGCTGGGACAAATCTTGTCCGGCACGCTGGCCCGCACAGCAGGCGAGCTTCTGCTCTTTGGCGAGCCCATCGATAATCCAGATGTGGCCGAGATCATTGGCGCCGGCATCGGGCGTATTCCCGAAGACCGAAACCGGGACGGCGCGATCGGCGAAATGGCGATCTGGGAAAATGCCGTGCTGGAGCGCCTGCCATCTTTCTCGAAGCACGGGCTGGTCGACCGCAGGGCCGGCATGGCCTTTGCGCAGGAGATCATCGATACATTCGATGTGCGCGGCGGCAACCCGGCGAGCCGCACCCGGCTTCTGTCCGGCGGCAACATGCAGAAGCTGATCCTCGGCCGCAATCTACATGAACGGCCGCGCGTCCTTGTCGCCGCCCAGCCGGCACGCGGCCTGGACGAAGGGGCGGTGGCGGCCGTTCACGGCCGCATATTGGAGGCGCGCCGGCAGGGCACGGCCGTGCTTCTGATTTCTGAGGACCTGGATGAAGTCATTGCCCTGGCCGACCGCATTCAGGCGATCGTCGGCGGCAAGCTCTCAGCGCCCATCGATGCGGACGAGGCGAATGCGCGCGCGTTGGGGTTGATGATGGCCGGAGAATGGAAAAGCGGGAGCGAGGCCGGCCATGCGGTTTGAACGGCGCGAACATCGCCCTCTTTACATGATGGTCCTCGCGCCGTTGCTGGCGATCGTCGCGGCTCTGGCGCTGGCGGGGATACTCATCGCCATTGCCGGCGCGCCCGTTCTCGAAGCCTATTGGCGCATCCTGATGGGTGCCTTCGGCTCGCGGCTTTCCGCGACCGAGACGTTGACACGCGCGACGCCGCTGATCCTGACGGGGCTGGCGGCCGCAGTCGCCTTTCGCGCCCGCCTTTGGAATATCGGCGCCGAGGGACAGTTCTATTTCGGCGCGATCGCGGTCGCAGCCTTTGGCTCGAAACTGCTCGCCAGCCTGCCGGCTCCGATCCTGATTCCGCTGCTTCTGGTCATCGGCGCCATTGCCGGCATGGTATTGATCCTCATTCCCCTGTGGCTGAGACTTCGCTTTTCCGTCGATGAGGTCGTTACCAGCCTCATTCTCAATTTCATCGCCGTGCTTTTCGTGTCCATGCTGATCGATGGCGTGCTGAAGGATCCGACCGCTTTCGGCTGGCCGCAATCCCAGGCCGTCGTCGATCATGCCATGCTGCCGAAACTGATCGCCCGCTCCCGCCTGCATATCGGTTTTGCGATCGCCATCGCGCTTGCAGCACTCGTCTATTTCATCCAGTCACGCACCGTCTTCGGCATGCAGTCTCGTGCCGCCGGCCTCAATCCGTCGGGTGCCGTCTTTGCCGGCGTCCGGCTTGGATCGACGCTGGTCAAGGTCGCCTGCCTTTCGGGCGGCCTCGCGGGCCTTGCCGGCGCGATCGAGGTGCTGGGCGTCAAGGGTTATGTCACGACGGATCTGTCGCCGGGTTTCGGCTATGCCGGTATTGTCGTCGCCATGCTTGCCAATCTCAATCCGCTCGGCGTGGTGCTGGCCGCGATCTTCACGGCGATGATGTTCGTGGGCGCCGATGGGATGAGCCGCAGCCTCGGCATTCCCACCTATATCGCTGACGTCACGGTTGCCTTGTCGCTGCTGACCATGCTGATCGCGCTGTTCTTGACGCAATACAGGATCCGCCGATGAGCACGCTGGTCGACATCATCGCTTCCGCCGGGCTCTGGGCAGCCGTACTGCGCATAGCCACGCCGCTGATCTTCGGCACGCTCGGAGCGCTCCTGTGCGAGCGCGCCGGCGTCCTCAATCTCGGCATCGAGGGCATCATGACCTTCGGCGCAATGATCGGCTGGCTCTCGGTCTATCACGGCGCCGATCTCTGGACCGGACTTCTGATCGCCGCGCTCGCCGGCGGCATTTTCGGCCTGCTGCATTCGGCGCTGACGGTGACGCTCGGCCTGTCGCAGCATGTGTCCGGCCTTGGTGTGACGCTCTTCGCCTCCAGCTTCAGCTATTATGTCTTCCGGCTGATCGTGCCGGTCGCCGGGACGCCGCCGACGATCACGCCGTTCCAGCCGATCGCTATTCCGGGGCTCTCGACCCTGCCCTTCATCGGCCCTGCCCTTTTCACGCAGACCGCGCCGACTTATCTTGCGATCCTCCTGGCGCTCGTAATGGCCTACATCATCTTTCGCACGCCGGTCGGGCTTGCCATCCGGATGACAGGCGAAAATCCGCATGCCGCCGAAGCCCAGGGCGTCAACCCGATGAAAGTTCGCTACGGCGCCGTTGTTGCCGGCAGCGCCTTGATGGGAATGGGCGGTGCATTCCTGACACTTTCGGCCTTCAACAGCTTCTTTCCAACCATGGTGCAGGGGCGCGGCTGGATCTGCATCGCGCTCGTCGTCTTTGCGTCGTGGCGGCCGGGTCGAGCGCTGTTCGGAGCGCTGCTTTTCGCCTTCTTCGATGCCTTCCAGCTACGCTTGCAGACTGCAGTGCAGGGCGTGCCTTACCAGATCTTTTTGATGACACCCTATATCCTATCCATCGTTGCGCTCGCCGTCATGAGCCGGCGCGCCCGTGTGCCGCAGGCACTGATGCAGCCCTACCGCCGCGGCGAAAGATAATCCGAGGAGCTTTTCATGTTCGACCTGATCATTCGCAAAGCCAATCTGCCAGATGGCCGCAAGGGCTTCGATATCGCGGTGAAGGATGGCAAGATCGCCACCATCGAAGCCTCGATTGCCGCCGAGGCGAAGGACGAGATCGATGCGACCAATCGGCTGGTGAGCCCGCCCTTCATCGATCCGCATTTCCATATGGACGCGACCCTGTCGCTCGGCCTGCCGCGCATGAATGTGTCAGGCACGCTTCTGGAAGGCATCGCCCTCTGGGGAGAGTTGCGTCCGATCGTCACGAAGGAAGAGCTTGTTGAGCGCGCTCTGCGCTATTGCGACCTTGCCGTGACGCAAGGTCTGCTCTTCATCCGCAGCCATGTCGATACCTCCGACCCGAAGCTGGTGACGGCCGAGGCGCTGCTCGAGGTCAAGGAGAAGGTGAAGCCCTATATCGACCTGCAACTCGTCGCCTTCCCGCAGGATGGCTATTATCGCGCCAAGGACGGTGTGGCGTCGCTGGCGCGCGCCCTCGACATGGGCGTCGACATCGTCGGCGGCATCCCGCACTTCGAGCGCACAATGGACGAAGGCAAGGCCTCGGTGGAAGCGCTTTGCAGGATTGCCGCCGACCGCGGCCTTCCCGTCGATATGCATTGCGACGAAACCGACGATCCGATGTCACGCCACATCGAGACGCTGGCGGCCGAAACCATTCGCTTCGGCCTACAGGGCCGGGTCGCCGGCTCGCATCTGACCTCGATGCATTCGATGGACAATTACTATGTCTCCAAACTCATCCCGCTGATGGCGGAAGCGAGGATCAACGTCATCCCCAATCCGTTGATCAACATCATGCTGCAGGGCCGGCACGACACCTATCCGAAGCGCCGCGGCATGACGCGCGTGCGCGAACTGATGGACGCCGGCCTCAACGTTTCCTTCGGCCATGATTGCGTGATGGATCCCTGGTACTCGATGGGCTCGGGCGACATGCTGGAAGTCGGTCACATGGCGATCCATGTGGCCCAGATGGCCGGCATCGAGGACAAGAAGAAAATCTTCGACGCGCTGACTGTGAACTCCGCCAAAACGCTCGGCCTCGAAGGCTACGGGCTGGAAAAGGGCTGCAACGCCGATCTCGTGATGCTGCAGGCGGTCGACACGGTGGAGGCGCTGCGCCTGAAGCCCAATCGTCTGGCCGTCATCAAGGGCGGCAAGGTGATCGCCCGCTCGGCGCCACGCATTGGCGAACTCTTCCTCGACGGCAGACCGTCGCGGATCGACGGCGGGCTCGACTACGTGCCCGTTCAGAAGTAGCGCGCTAGCCGCATCGCGGCAGGCGTGGGAAACCTTACTTTCCGACGCGCCTCCTGCTGCTCACAAGTCGGATCGCCGAAATCCCTGGCCGAATTCGTATAGTCGGCGCTGGTATTCGCATGCTTATTCACAAAGTGAAACTCAGCCATGACCAACTGACCAAACTTTGCTTTACAACTAACATGTCAGCGTGATACGCCTGATCTCACAAGATCGGGAGGATTGGATGAGAGAGAGTTTTGGCCTGTCGGCCGCCTTGGCAACGCCCTTTGACGCCGATGGCGAGATTGCCGTTTCGGGCGTGATCGCGCAGGCCAGGCACTGCCTTTCCAATGGTTGCAAGAGCGTCACCCTTTTCGGCACAACCGGCGAAGGCGCCTCGATCGGCATGCAAGAGCGCCAGCAGGTGCTGGCTGCGATGATGGCTGCAGGCATCGCTCCCTCGCAGATCGTCATGGGTGTGTTGGTCGATGCAGCCGAGGATGCTGCCGCGCAGGCAAGGGAGGCTCTTGCACATGGTGTCCGCAACATTCTTTTGGCACCCCCCTCCTATTTCAAGAACGTCAGCGACGATGGGCTTTTCAAGTGGTTCGCGGCCGTCTTCGCCATGCTGGGCACACATGCACGCGACGTGATCGTCTACAACATTCCTTCCGTGACGATGGTGCCGCTCTCCATTTCTCTCGTCGGCCGTCTGCGCGCCGCCTTTCCGGATACCGTCGTCGGCGTCAAGGATTCCTCCGGCGACTGGCCCTATACCGAAACACTGCTGAAGACCCATGGCGCTCTCATTATTCTCATTGGCGATGAGCGGCATCTAGCCCGCGGGGTACGTCTCGGCGGACAGGGCGCCATCTCCGGCATGGCGAACCTGCTTCCCCGCGAAGTGCAGGCCATGGCGGAAAAGGGTATCGATGATGCCAATGTCGAACGTTTCGTTGGGGAGTTGCTGCACTATCCCGTCATCCCGTCCATCAAGGCGATCCTCGCCCGCATGACGGGTGACGAAAGCTGGCTTGCCGTGCGCCCGCCCCTTGTGCCAATGAGCAAGGACGATTGTGACAAGCTCTTTGCTGTCTTCGGCGCCTTGTTTCGCGCTAAGGCCGCCTAGCCGAACTGCCCGGAGCCGCCGATGGATGGAACTGGCGAACAGCCGACGTTGAGAGAGAAGGCCTATGAGAGCTTCACGCGCCATCTGCTGGCGCGCGACGTTCGGCCGGGCCAGTTCATCTCGCAGCGACGGCTCGTCGAGCTGACGGGACTGACGCTCGGAGCGATCCGCGAGCTGATCCCCCGACTGGAGGCGGAAGGGTTGATCAAGACGGTTCCACAGCGCGGGCTGCAGATCGCCCACATCGATCTCGACCTCATCCGCGAGGCCTTCCAGCTTCGCATCTTCCTGGAGAAGGAAGCGGTCGCACTTTTCACCTATTCGGCTTCGGACGAGACGATTGCCAAGCTTATGAAGGAACATCGCGACATCGCCGACGCCATCCGGGCCGGCGACGCGTCGCCGGAGCTCGAATTGCATGCGCAGTCGGTCGATTGGGGCATGCACGACGCCTTCATCGACGCACTCGGCAATACCATCATTTCGAACGCCTACCGGGTCAATTCCATCAAGATGCGCCTGATCAGCCAGGACAGGTTCCGCATCAACGGACATGTGGGCCCCGTGATGCACGAACATCTGAAAGTGCTCGAAGCGATCCAGCGACGCTCGGCCGAGGAGGCGGTTGCCGCTCTCGCTTCCCACATCAACGGAGCACGGGACCGCGCATTGAAGATTTGAATAAACAAGGCCGCAAATGAGGAGATTTTCGGCCAAAGGAGGAGGAACAGGATGTCATCATCATTTTTCAATCCGACGCGTCGCGGCTTCATGGCCGGCACGGCTGCCCTTGGAGCGGCAAGCCTTCTGGGCGTGCGCTCCGCATCGGCGGCCGTCGACTGGAAGCGCTTTTCCGGCACGACGCTCGAAGTCAACCTGATCAAAAGCCCGCGCAGCGACACGATCCTCAAATATCTGAGCGAGTTCGAAGCGCTGACGGGGATCAAGGTCAACGCCGAGGCGACGCCTGAGCAGCAGCAGCGCCAGAAGACGACGATCGAACTCAGCACCGGCAAGCCAAGCTTCGACGTCGTCCATCTGAGCTATCACGTCCAGAAACGGCAGTTCGAAAAAGGCGGCTGGCTTGCCGATATCAGCGGCTTCCTGAAGGACCCGTCGCTGACCGATCCGTCGCTCACGGAAAGCGATTTTGCCGAGGCCGGCCTGAAATTCGCCAAGGACCCCGCCGGCGTCATGCGCTCCTTGCCCTTCTCGGTGGACTACTGGATCGTCTACTGGAACAAGACCCTGTTCGAAAAGAAGGGCCTTGCCTATCCCGAAACCTTCGAGGACATGGCGAAAGCCGCGGAGGCGCTGACCGATAAGTCGACCAATACCTACGGTTTCGTCGCCCGCGGCCTGAAGAATGCCAATGCGCCGGTCTGGACGACCTTCATGCTCGGCTATGGCGCAACGCCGCTCTCGGCCGACGGCAAGTTGCAGACGACATCGCAGGGAGCAGTGGACGCTGCGACGCTCTATCAGCGCCTGATGACGAAATCGGCTCCTCCCGGCGTTTCCGGCTTCAACTGGGCCGAGGCACAGTCGGCCTTCCTGCAGGGCAAGATCGGCATGTGGCTCGATGGCGTCGGCTTCGCGCCGCCGATCGAAAATCCGGAAAAGTCCCGCGTGGTCGGCCAGGTCGGCTACGGCGTCATGCCGAAGGGACCGAGCGCGCAGGCTGCGGCAACCACCGGCGACGGTATCGGCGTGACCGCCGCCAGCCAGAAAAAGGAAGCCGCCTATCTCTTCTGCCAATGGGCGATCTCCCATGACATGGGCGCACGCCTGCTGCAGGCCGGCGCCGGCGTTCCGTTCCGCCAGTCCATTCTGGAGGATCAGAAGGTCCGCGAGGGCGTCAAGATGCCTGGCCCATGGCTGGACGCTGTCGCCGGCTCCGCCAAGGTCTCGCAGCTCGCCCTGCCCGTCATCATTCCGGTCACGGAATTTCGCGACATCTACGGCGTGGCGCTGACCAACATGATCGGCGGCGCCGACCCGGCAAGCGAACTGAAAACGGCAACGGCGCAATTCGAGCCGGTACTGGCACGAAGCGAGGGATAATGGCCTCCGTGAGCATCGAAGATACGAGGGCGACGAAGGCTGAGAAGAGGAGCAAGCCGAAAAGGCTTGTTCCAAATTATTGGCCCTTCGTCATTCCCGCACTGATCGTGATCGCCGCCGTCATCGTCTTCCCCTGGGTCTTCACCCTGTGGATGAGCGTGAACAAGTGGACGCTCGGCCAATCGCAGAGCTTCATCGGCTGGGACAACTACGTCCGGCTGGCGACCGATCTGCGCTTCTGGGAATCGCTCTGGCATACGGTCCTCTATACCGTACTATCAGTCGTCGCTCCGCTGATATTCGGAACGCTGGCGGCCCTGATCTTCGATACGAACTTTCCGCTGCGCGGCTTCCTGCGCGGCGTCTTCGTCATGCCGATGATGGCGACGCCGGTCGCCGTGGCGCTGGTCTGGACTATGATGTTTCATCCGCAGCTCGGCGTGCTCAACTACCTGCTGTCGCTTGTGGGCATTGGGCCGCAGGAATGGATCTACAATCAGGTGAGCGTCATTCCTTCGCTCGTTCTGGTCGAGGTCTGGCAATGGACGCCGCTGGTCATGCTGATCGTGCTCGGGGGTCTCGCCTCCGTGCCGCGCGAACCCTATGAGAGCGCCGAGATCGACGGCGCCAACGCCTGGCAGAAGTTCCGCTATCTGACGCTGCCGATGATATCACCCTTCCTGATGATCGCCGTCATCATCCGCGGCATCGATGCGATCAAGAGCTTCGACATCATCTATGCAATGACGCAAGGCGGCCCGGGAACGGCGTCCGAGACCATCAACATCTATCTCTACAACACCGCCTTTGCCTATTACGACATCGGCTACGGCTCGGCCATGGCGGTGGTGTTCTTCATCGTCATCGTCGCGCTCTCCTTCATGCTTCTGATGATGCGCCAGCGCACAAAATGGACCGACGCGGAGGGGCATTGACATGAAACGCTCGACACTCAACCGCATCGGCCTACTCTTCGTGGCCCTGGTCATGGTTTCGCCGGTCGTCCTGTTCTTCCTCTGGATGATCTCGCTGTCGCTGAAATACGAGATCGACAACGGCGCCTATCCGCCGATCCTCATTCCGGATCGCTTCGCCTGGTCGAACTACGCCCAGGTATTCCAGGAAAACAACTTCTTCCTCTACTTCTGGAACTCCGTATTGGTGACGGGTGCGGCCACCCTGCTCGCGCTCATCATCGGCGTGCCGGCAGGCTATGGCATCGCGCGGCTGAAGGCGGAAAAGTCCGCGATCGTCATCATGATCGCCCGCATGACGCCGGGCCTTTCCTTCCTCATTCCGCTGTTTCTGCTGTTCCAATGGCTCAATCTGTTGGGAACGCTCTGGCCGCAGATCATCATCCATCTCGTCGTCACCGTGCCGATCGTCGTCTGGATCATGATCGGCTATTTCGAGACCACCCCGATGGAATTGGAGGAGGCCGCAAGCATCGATGGCGCCACCCCCTGGCAGGTCTTTCGCCTCATCGCCTTGCCGATCGCGCGGCCCGGCATCGTCGTTGCCTTCATCCTCTCGGTCATCTTTTCCTGGAACAACTTCGTCTTCGGCATCGTGCTTGCCAGCCGCGAAACCCGGACGCTGCCTGTCGCCGTCTACAACATGCTCTCCTTCGAACAGGTGAGCTGGGGACCGCTTGCGGCCGCCGCCTTGATCGTCACGCTGCCGGTCCTTGTCCTCACAATGTTCGCACAACGGCAGATCATCGCGGGCCTGACCGCCGGTGCCGTCAAATGACCTATCTTCCTTTTGACAGCATCCCTTTCCTGGCATCCGCAGACATAGGGAGCGGGGAGCGGCCTTGACGTCCTCATCTGTTTTCGATCCGCCGGCAGGCGCCCCGAAGCATGTCCTCTGTGTCGGCGCCGCGGTTCTCGACACCCTCTTTCGCGTCCACACGCTTCCAACCGGCCAGGGTAAGGTGCTGCCTTACGACATGCTGCAGATCGCCGAGGGCATGGCCTCAAGTGCTGCTTATGCAGTCGCACGCCTCGGCGGCAAGGCGAGCCTATGGGGAGCCGTCGGCAATGACGAGACCGGCGAACGGATCATTCGCGAACTCGCGAGTGCCGGGATTGTCACCGGAGGCATGCTGTGCGTCGAAGGCGCCCGCTCCGCTGTCTCGACAATTCTGATCGATGACGACGGGGAAAGGCTGATCGTCCCTTTCTACGATCCGAAACTGCACCACATGACGAAAGCCTTCACGCCGGAAGATTTGGCCGACGTCGATGCCGTCCTCGTCGATGTCCGCTGGCCGGCATTGGCGCTCAGGGTTTTGAAAGCGGCAAGAAGCATGGGTAAGCCAGCCATCCTCGACGGCGATGTCGCGCCGGATGGCATCATCGAGCGGTTGGCGCCTGAAGCCACTCACATCGTCTTTTCCGAACCCGCAGCACAACGTCTCACCGGAATCGAAGATTTCGCTGAGATGGTGCGTCTGTTGAAGCGAAGGTTCGGCCATTTCTTCATCTGCGTCACGGCGGGTGCTGCCGGCAGCTTCTGGTGCAACGATCACAGCAATGACGTCAGACACAGCCCGACTATTGCCATCAAGGCCGTCGACACGCTGGCCGCCGGCGATATTTTCCATGGCGCCTTCGCTCTTGCCATCGCCGAGGGGAAAACGCCCGCGGAGGCCATCCAGCTCTCTTCCATAGCTGCGGCTATCAAATGCGAGGCATTTGGAGGGCGATCAGGGGCGCCGACCCGCACTGATGTCATCGCGCGCTTGGGCTCACATGAGGCATCAAGCCTCTAGTAGATCGCAACGCTCACTTCTTGAGATAGAGCTCCGCCACCCCTTGTTTATGGAGTGACACCGATGCACGCGTGGATTATATAAATCCTGCGACTCAAGCAGGAGGATCGCCCGATGAGAAATTTCAGCACCCACTAGCGCTGGACGGCAACGCCGAATCAGGGCTGCTGTTCAGTCCGTTCTTCTCCCATCACATCCTCTTCAGTATGCCCATGGAGGGCATTCATGCTTCGTCGCTTCTTTTCCTATTATGCACGCTATAGAAAGCTGTTTTTCCTCGACTTCGGCTGCGCCGTGCTTGCCGGTCTGCTGGAACTCGGCTTTCCTTTGGCGGTCAAGCTTTTCATCGATCAGCTGCTGCCAAGCCGTGACTGGGGCCTGATCTTCGGCACCGCCGCGCTGCTGCTTGTCGTCTACGCGATGAACACCGGCCTCTCGGCAGTGGTCAATTATTGGGGCCATGCGCTTGGCATTTCGATCGAGTCCGATATGCGCCGCCAAGCCTTCGACCATATCCAGAAGCTCTCCTTCCGCTATTTCGACAACAACCGCACCGGTCACCTGATCACCCACGTCACCAAGGATCTCGAGGAAGTTGGCGAAATCGCCCATCACGGCCCCGAGGACCTGTTCATCGCGATCATGACCTTCATCGGCGCCTTCCTGCTGATGTTCAGCGTGCACTGGAAGCTGGCATTGCTGACGACGACCATCGTGCCGTTCATGACCTGGCTGGTCAGCCGCTACGGCTCCAAGATGACCGTGAATTCGCGCAGCCTGTTCGGCAAGGTCGGCAACTTCAATACGCGGATGCAGGAAACCGTAGGCGGCATCCGCGTGGTCAAGGCTTTCGCCAATGAGAGATACGAAAGCCAGCTGTTTGCCAGCGACAACGAGGATTACAAGGCGACCAAGCTCGATGGCTATGCCTATATGACGGCGAGCATTGCGCTCAGCTATTTCAGCACGCGCCTGGTGCAGCTCGTCGTCATGATGGCAGGAACCTGGTTCGTCATATCGGGAGAGCTGAGCTATGGCGGCTTCGTCAGCTTCCTGTTGCTCATCAACGTCTTCTTCCGCCCGATCGATAAGATCACGTCTGTTATCGAGACCTATCCCAAAGGCATTGCCGGCTTCAAACGCTTCCTCTCCTTGATCGACACGGAACCGGACCTTGCCGACAGACCAAATGCGATTGCGGTTGACCATCTGAAGGGCGATATCGCCTATAGCAGCGTCGCCTTCGGCTATTCCGATCAGACCACGATCTTCAAGGATCTCAATCTGACGATCGCGGCTGGCGAGACCGTGGCATTCGTCGGCGCCTCCGGCACTGGCAAGACGACCATCTGCTCGCTGCTGCCACGCTTTTATGACGTGACGGCTGGCAGCATCACCATCGATGGCGTCGATATCCGCGACATGACCCAGGCCTCGCTGCGCAGCCAGATCGGCATCGTGCAGCAGGACGTCTTCCTGTTCGGCTCGACCATTCGCGAGAATATTGCCTATGGAAGGCTCGGCGCGACAGACGAGGACATCATGAAGGCGTTGCAGCGCGCTTCGCTCGACGAGTTCGTCCGGTCCTTGCCCGCTGGGCTCGATACGCCGACGGGCGAGCGCGGCGTCAAACTTTCGGGCGGACAGAAGCAGCGCCTGGCGATTGCCCGCATATTCCTCAAGGATCCGCCCATCCTGATCCTTGATGAGGCGACCTCGGCGCTGGATACGGCGACGGAATATGCGATCCAGCAGGCGCTTTTGGAGCTGGCGAAAGGCCGCACGACGCTGGTCGTCGCGCACCGGCTGTCGACCATCCGCAATGCGGACCGCATCATCGTCATGGGCGACAATGGGATTATCGAGCAGGGCTCGCATGATGAGCTACTGGCCCGTCGCGGCGCCTATGCCCGACTGCATAACGCGCAGTTTGGCCTCTATGCCTGACTTGTCGATGTAACCTGGAGCCGAGGCTTTATGCCTCGGCGACCGTCACGCCCAGGCAGGCCGCGTGAGACCGAGATGATCGCGCAGCGTCGTACCTTCGTATTCACGGCGGAAGAGGCCTCTGTCCTGCAGGATCGGCACAACCTCGCGCGTGAAATCCTCAAGGCCGGCCGGGAAGAATGGCGGCATGACGTTGAAACCGTCCGCAGCGCCGTTTTCGAACCATAGTTGCATGCGGTCAGCGATCTCCTCGGCCGTGCCGAGCACGATGTGATGGCCGCGGCCGGCCGCAACGCGCAGCGCCAGTTCTCGGATCGTCAGCTTTTCGCGGCGGGCAAGCTCGGTCAAGAGCTCCGCACGGCTGCGCAGCTGGTCCGAGATCGGCAGGTCGGGCAGCGGGCCATCAAGATCATACTCGGCCAGACTATGGCCAATCCGTTCTTCCAGCAGCGGCATGGCGCTCTTGATGTCAGTCCAGCGGTTTAGCACGCCGAGCTTCTCACGCGCTTCGGTAACGGTCCTGCCGATGACAGGCAGGAAGCCCGGCATGACGGCGACGTCATCGGGGCTGCGCCCAAAGCCGACCACCCTGCTCTTCAGGCTCTTGTAGAAGGCCTGCGCCTCGTCGAGGCTCTGCTGGGCGGTGAAGACGATATCGGCCGTGCGGGCGGCAAGATCCTGGCCTGGACCCGAGGATCCGGCCTGGATCAGGATCGGATGGCCCTGCGGCGAGCGCGGGATGTTGAGAGGACCCTTGACCGAATAATATTTGCCGGCGTGATCGAGCACGCGCACCTTGGCGGGGTCGGCATAGACGCCGCTCTCCTTGTCCTTCGGAAAGGCATCGTCTGCCCAGCTGTCCCAGAGGCCACGCACGACGTCGACGAACTCTTCGGCCACCGCATAGCGCTCGTCATGCTCCGGGTGGCTCTTGGAGAAATTGGCGGCCGTGCGCGCATAGGACGTCGTCACGATATTCCAGGCGGCGCGACCATGGCTCAGATGATCGATCGAGGCAAAGGCGCGAGCCAGATGGTAGGGTTCGCCGTAGGTGGTCGACGCGGTCGCCGCAAGGCCGATCTTGTCAGTGACCATGGCGAGCGAGGCAAGTAGGGTCAGCGGCTCGAAACGGGCGATCATCGACGGATGGGCATCGAGGCCGCTCGTCAGGCCGTCGGCCAGGAACAGCATGTCGAACTTGGCAGCCTCGGCAATCTGCGCGACCCGGCGCAGGAGATCGAAGTTCTCGCTGCCGGCTTCCGCCTCCGGGTGGCGCCAGCCGGACACGTGATGGCCAGCACCTTGTAGGAAAAGGCCGAGATGGATCTTGCGTGTCGTGCTCATGGATACATGCCTTGCGTTTCTTGGAAGAAGATCAATTCAGACTGTGGGCCAAAAGCGCGATAAGGCGATGAAGATCGTCCTCGCTGCGCATGGTCCTCACAAGGTCGGGAATAGCCGATACGGACGGATGGTTATCGGTCGCATCGCGGAATTTCTCGGTCGGATCATTCAAGCCCGGCAAGCCCTTGAACTCGCGGACCAGACGGCTTCCGTCCTTGAGCTTGATCTCGGCAATCACGAAACGTGTCTTCGGATCGCTCGACATGCGCGGGGCCGCCTCATCGTGCCGGCGGCGAACACGCCGCACGATCTCCATCAGGTCGTCGCGCACCGGCGTCTCACCGAAATGGCTGATCTTCAGCGCACCATCGACCAATGCCGTGGCAAAGACATATTCGGCGCTGAAGCGGGCATCGATGCCAGTGGTGGGGTTTGTGACGACCAGCGCCGCATCACCGCCCGGCGGAAAGGTAAGGAGGACTTCGTCGATCAATCCGGCATCCAGTTTTTCCCCATGAAGCTGAAGACCGATCATGCCGACGGGATGGCTTGCGGTGCAGCATGGGAACGCCTTGAGCGTCAGACCCGGAGCGACGATCTGCCATGGCGAACCCCATCCCTCCACCGCCATCCGCGGCCGCTCTTCGCCAAACGCGAAGGCCGAAAAGAAGCCGATCGGATTGTCGAGGAAATCCCTGGCGCCGCCAAAGCCGGCCTTGGCAAGCCTGGCCGACAGCAGGCCCGAGCGAGCCGCCATGCCGGCGTGATAGGGCTTGGCATCATGGCCGAACTGCAGGCGCAGGCCGCTCGAATGGGTGGTGGCAAGTCCCAGTGCAGTGGCGGTCTCGGCGACCGAGTAGCCGAGCACATGAGCAACGGCCGCCGCAGCGCCGATGGTGCCGAGCGTCGCGGTCGCGTGGAAACCGTTCTCGTAATGGCGCATCCCGAGCGAGAGGCCGAGGCGCGCCATGGCTTCCAGACCAACTATATAGCCGGCGATCAATCGGTCGGCCGACAGCCGCTCTTCTGATGCCAGCGGAAGCAGCACAGGCACGATGACCGTCGTCGGATGACCGCGGACGCTCGCATGCACATCATCATAATCGAGCACATGGCCGGCATGGGCATTGACCAACGCCGCCGTCAGCGCATCGGTGCGACGCCCCTGCCCGATGATGACGGCCTCGCCCGCACCCGCCGGCAGCTGCTCCAGCAGGATGCGCGTCGTGCGATCGGATGCGCCGCCGAAAGCGCAGGCCAGCCAATCAACGATCGCCTTCCGCGCCGCCGCAACGGCGGCTCCATCGCTCAGCGGTTCGGCTGATACGATGGCCTCGGCGAAAGCTGTGGTCAGCGGAAAGGTCTTTTCCATCATCGATCCCTTCAGATGCCTTCGCCGGTTTCCAGCGAGGCACGCCCGCCGGCAAGTCCGTTGACGAAACGGCGGATACGCGCGTTCGTGGACTTCTGGAAGATATCCTCCGGAGACCCTTGATCAACGATCAGGCCGTTCTCGGTGAAAACAACGACATCGCTGATCTCTTCGGCAAAGCGCATTTCATGTGTGACGAGGATGCTGGTCATGCCCTCCTTGACGAGATCGCGAATGACGGCAAGCACCTCGCCGACAGTTTCAGGATCGAGCGCGGAGGTTACCTCGTCGAACAGGACGAGATCCGGCCGCATCGCAAGAGCCCGCGCGATCGCCACCCGCTGCTGCTGCCCGCCGGAAAGCTGCCCCGGAAACATCTGCGCCTTTTCGGATAGGCGCACGCGCGCCAGAAGATCCCTGGCGTGACGTTCGGCCTCTGCCCGATCGACGCCGAGGATGCGGATCGGCGCGATCGTGATGTTGTCGAGCACGGACAGATGCGGGAAAAGATTGTACTGCTGGAAGACGATCCCGATCTTCTGCCGCAGCTTGATGCGCTCGGCCTCGTTGCGCATCTGATCGACGCGCACGCCGTTGACCGTAATGTGTCCGGTCTGCGGCGCAACCAGCGCGTTGATGCAGCGCAGGATCGTCGATTTGCCGGATCCGGAAGGACCGATGATCGAAACAGTCTGTCCCCGGGCGACCGTCAGGTCGATGCCTTTCAGGACCTCGGTGGATCCAAAGGCAAGATGCACGTTGGCCAGTTCGACGATCGGATTGGTCTGAGCTTGGCTCATGCCGGCTCCTTATGCTTTGAGGCGACGCTCGAGGCGGCGCGTCAGGCTGGAAATGGGATAGCAGAGGGCAAAGAACGCCGTCATCACTACTAAATAGGCGAGTACGGTAAAATCCAACCGGCGCACGGCAGTACTGGCGTCTGTCGCGGCATGCAGCAACTCATGCACGCCGACCAGCGAGGCGAGCGCGCTCGCCATCGTGATCGAGGCAAAGAGGTTCATCCAGGGTGGCAGCGAACGGCGGGCGCATTGCGGCAGGATGATCCAGCGCAGCGCCTGCAGCCGGGAAAAGCCGAGCCCCTTTGACGCTTCCCATTGCGTCGTCGGGATCGATTGGATGGCCCCGCGCGTGATCTCGGCGACATAGGCACTGGCCGGAATGGCAAGTCCGATCACCGCCTTTAGCCAGTCGGGAAAGGGCAGGTAGTGGCCGAACACGACGATTTCGAAAGGAAAGATATAGGTCGTGGCAAAGATCAGCACCAAGTGCGGCGCGTTGCGGAAGACCTGCACATAGAGAACGACTGGATAGCGGACGATCTTCAGCGGCGTCAGCTCGAGAATGCCGAGCGCCACGCCCAATAAGGTCCCACCCGCCATGGCGAGTAGGCTGATGAGGATATTCATCAGGAAGCCGCTGCCGAGATAGGGCAGCCATTCGATCAGCACATGCAGCAGCGAGAGATCGGCAAGCAGCCAAACGACAGCCGCCACGACCAGAGCGCCAAACGCCCAGACCAACCAGTTTCTCGAAGGAGCAGAGGAGAGTTTTGCGACGCTCATGTGTCGACCCCGAAGCCCGGCACAGCGAGCCGCTTCTCGACCCAGCGCCCGATCCTGGCCACGGCAAGGTTGATGGCGCTGAAGAACAGCAGAATGACGATCATCAGCTCGACGACATTATCGCGCTGGGTCCAGACCATGATCGAGGCATAGGTGATCTCGCTTACCGCGATCGCATTGCCGACGGTGGTCAGCTTCACCAGATTGATCATGTTGTTGACGATCGCCGGCAGCGAGGCCCTGACGGCAAGCGGTATGGCCACGAAGCGCAGGATCTGTAACCGGGTGAAGCCGATCGCGCGGGCCGCCTCTACCGTCTGCTCCGGCACGGCCTCGATGCCGGCGCGAAGCGCATCGGCATGGAGCGCTGCCACATGCAGCCCAACGACCGCGACCACCCAGAAGAACGGCGTCAAAGGATTATGCTGCGCACCGCCGAGCCCATTGGAAACGAGCGTGTTCAGCACGAGAAAGCTGAACATCAGCTGCACCAGCGTCGGCGTATTGCGGGTGACTTCGATGAAAGCTCTGACCGGCGCGGACAAGGCCTTGCGGCCGGACGTCAGCATGGCGGCAAAAATCAGGCCAAAAAGCAGGCTGATCGGAATGAGCAGCACAATCAGATAAAGCGTGGTGATGAAACCACCACGCCAGATCTGCGATTCATAGCCGCTGGACAGGAACTCGTAGTGGAGCCCAATCTTGCCAGTCCAGTCGATGAAGGTCTGAAGAATCGAATTCCCCATGCAATCCGCTCCTCAAGCGACCGACAAGGTCACTTGGCCTCGAGCTTCTTGTGTTCTTCTTCCAGGAAGGTCGTGTTGAGCAGGCGGTTCGCCTTGGCATAGTCGAGAAGCTTGCCGTTGGCATGCAGCTCAAGGATTGCCTTGTCGAGCGCAGCGCTCGTATCGCCTTCGCCCTTGCGCAGCCAGATCACCGAATCCGACGGAACGAGCTCAGTGGGGAACAGGATCTTGTAGTCCTTCCAGTCTTCCGGACGATCCTGAAGAAGCAGGCCGACCGTCGCACCGACATGTACGGCCGCAACGCAATTGCCGCCCTGCAGCGCCAGAAGCGATTCCGGCTGGCTCGGCAGCGCCTTCACTTCGGCGCCATATTGTTCGATCAGCGGCTGGGTGTAGTTCGAGCCCTGAGAAACACAGACCGGCTTGCCCTTCAGGTCGCTCCAGTCCTTCAAACCGCTGTCCTTGCGGCCGACGGCGGCGCCGCCGCTTCGGTCATAGGGCGTCGGCACGTAATCAAGGATCTTGGCGCGCTCTTCCGTGTACTGCATGTTGGCAATCAGGATGTCGACCTTGCCCTGCTGCAGAAACTGCACCCGGTTCGGCGGCGTCACCGTCACCGTTTGCAGCTTGACGCCGAGCTTATCGGCGAGCGCCTTGGCGATGTCGAGGTTATACCCCTTCTGCTCCTGGCTTGCCGGATCGATATAGCCGAAAGGCGCACCTGACAGGATGACGCCAACCGTCAGTGCACCGCGCCCCTTGATGCGATCGAGCGTCGCATCAGCGTGGGCGATCGTGGTAAAAAGCGCGCCGCAGGAAAGAGCAGCGGCAAAAATGGCAGCAGATGTTCGCTTGGCAAAATTCATGAATGTCAGGCTCCTTGTCTGCGCGGAACCTAGAGAGGGCGAGCGCACCACGCGAGGAATCAAATACTATTTATAGAGGGATCGGCGCAACAATTACCCATATAAACCATAGATTTTAACGTGCTTCATTTGCCATTACGCCCGCGCCGATAACGACAGCCAATGCGATCATTGAAAATCAAAGACACTGAGGCCCGCCGCCATTTCGTCGAGGCCAAGCGGGCGCGTCACGGGTGGTTCGGCTCTCGCCAGACAGCCCTGACGCTCACACAGTCGACAGGCCGGACCGATCGTCACCGGTGTCGAACCTAGCGCCTTGCCATAGATGACCTCATCGCGATGGGCAATGTCGCAGCCGATGAGAAGTGCCGTGCGGCGCACCCTTTCGCCAAAGTCCGCCTGAGGACCTTCAACGGTGCGCGATATCGTCAGAAAGCCTGCACCATCGGGCATTTCCGTCGCCTCGACCAGTATCTGCCCTGACTGGGCGAAGGCGGCGTGAATATTGAGCTTGGGACAGCCTCCGCCGAAACGAGCCTGCGGAAAGCCCTGCGCACCCGCCTTGCGCAGGCGATGGCCGGCGCTGTCGATTTCCATCAGGAAGAAGGCGACGCCCGAGGCGCCGGGGCGCTGCAAGGTCGTCAGACGCGTGGCGGCCTGCTCGTAGGAAACCCCGAAGCGGGTGCCGAGCCCATCGATGTCATAATGCAGGCGCTGCGCTGCCGAAAGATAGGCGCCATAAGGCATCAGCAGAGCATGCGAAGCATAGCGCGCCAGCTCGAAACGGGCGATCCGCTTGGCTTCAGGCGTCGAGAGAGTGAGCGAGTCCAGTTCAGCGGCAATCTCGTCACGCAATGCCAGCAGCGAGACCTCGGTTGCGATCTCCCGTAGCTGGTCGAAAGGCGACAAGCGCTCGGAAAGAAACAGGCGCATCGAATGGCGGTCGTAACGCCGGCGCAGGCCCGGCATGGCGCGCACCGGCAGCAGGCGCACGGCAATGCCGTGCTCGCTTTTCAGCCACGTTTTCAGGGCGCCCGCCATGTCGTCGCCGGGTGCAAGACGTGAGTGGAACGCTTCTGAGGCATCCTCGATGCGGGCAAAGAAATTTGGCCGCCCCTGCAACCGGTCGTGCACCTCGTCGAGCGGCAGACGCGGGCCGGCGACATCAGCAACCCGGCCTTCGCGGGCCAAGAGTTCGGCGAGATCGGACAGCCTGGCCGCCTGCTCGCGATAGGCGCGATAGAGCCGGATCATACCGTTTGCCGCGTTTGGCGCGGCCTCAGCAAGCTCGATCAGCTCCTGATCGGCGGGGATCTCGCCGACCAGCAGCGGATCGGCAAAGATCTCGCGCAATTGCCCGGCATTACCGCCCTGCTCGCCCTGTAATTCGTCAAGGTCGATCTTGTAGACACCAGACAGCTTCAAAAGCAGCTGCACGGTCAGCGGCCGCTGATTGCGCTCGATGAGATTGAGATAGGACGGCGAAATCTCCAGCGCCTGCGCCATGGTCGTCTGCGTCAGGCCGAGACCCATACGGATGCGCCGAACCCGCGGCCCGGCAAAGATCTTGCGCTCAGCCATTTGTCATTCCCTTTACAAATTTTCGCTTCGCCTAAATTTTACAAAATTTACAACTTTACTGACGGCCGCCGTCAACGATAGCACATCATAACCCTTTTATCTAATGCGTTCTTCTCGTTCTTCTGGTGTCTGGCGCTACTATCTTGTAAAAATCGTCACGCAATCCACATCGATCAAATGATCAGCAGAACAGCCTTGGGAGATTCGCATGACAGATTTTTACAAACTGGTTCCGAACGCGCCTGGCGGACGCTTCGATGGTGTTGAGCGGCCCTATACGGTCGAGGATGTGAAGCGGCTGCGCGGATCGATCACCATTCGCCATTCCCTAGCAGAGATGGGAGCGAACCGGTTGTGGCAGCTCATTCATGAAGAGGATTTCGTCAACGCGCTCGGCGCGCTCTCGGGCAATCAGGCCATGCAGATGGTCCGCGCCGGGCTGAAGGCGATCTATCTCTCGGGCTGGCAGGTCGCAGCCGATGCCAATACTGCCTCGGCCATGTATCCCGACCAGTCCCTCTACCCCGCCAATGCAGGCCCGGAACTGGCCAAGCGTATCAATCGGACCCTGCAACGGGCAGACCAGATCGAGACCGCCGAGGGCAAGGGTCTTTCTGTCGACACCTGGTTCGCACCGATCGTTGCCGATGCCGAGGCAGGCTTCGGTGGTCCCCTCAACGCCTTCGAGATCATGAAGGCCTATATCGAGGCCGGGGCCGCAGGCGTCCATTTCGAGGATCAGCTGGCGTCGGAGAAGAAATGCGGCCATCTCGGCGGCAAGGTTCTCATCCCAACGGCAGCCCATATACGCAATCTCGACGCCGCCCGCCTGGCTGCCGACGTCATGGGCGTGCCGACATTGGTCGTTGCGCGTACCGACGCTGAGGCCGCCAAGCTTCTGACTTCGGATATCGACGAGCGCGACCAGCCCTTCGTCGATTACGATGCCGGCCGCACGGTCGAAGGCTTCTATCAGGTCAGGAACGGCATCGACCCCTGCATCGCCCGCGCCGTCGCCTACGCACCGCATTGCGACCTCATCTGGTGCGAGACGTCGAAGCCGGATCTCGAACAGGCGCGCAGGTTCGCAGAAGGGGTGCATCGCGCCCATCCGGGCAAGCTTCTCGCCTATAATTGCTCGCCGTCCTTCAACTGGAAGAAAAACCTGGACGACGCAACGATCGCCAAGTTCCAGCGCGAACTCGGCGCGATGGGCTACAAATTCCAGTTCATCACGCTTGCCGGCTTCCACCAGCTGAACTTCGGCATGTTCGAACTCGCCCGCGGCTACAAGGCCCGCCAGATGGCCGCCTATTCCGAACTGCAGCAGGCCGAATTCGCCGCCGAGGCCAATGGTTACACCGCAACCAAGCATCAGCGAGAAGTGGGCACCGGTTATTTCGATGCAGTGTCGCTGGCAATCACCGGCGGCCAGTCATCGACTACGGCCATGCACGGATCGACCGAACACGCCCAGTTCAAGCCGGCAGCAGAGTAATATTGAGCTCAACAGGAGGAGAATGACATGCCATCCATAGCACGCGTTCGCGAGAGAGCCGAGGAGCAATCTCTCACCATGAATGCCGACCAGCAGGCCGTTATCCGCATGCTGGCCAACGAGCTGCATCGCCTCAACCAGGCGGTCATGAATGCGGTCGACGCCGGCGTCTCCGTCGAGCTCGTCCGCTCGGCCCGCCACCATGGCGGCGATGGCAACTGGGGCGACCTGCTGATCCCCGTCGTCGTCGCCAACGCGGCACGGCCGGCTTAGGTCAGGAGCATCGGTCAACCATCTGCGGGCTGTGACCTCATCCGAGGGCCGGCCCGCTTGCCATTGGCGCCCTATACGGTTGCGCCCGGATTGAAATCATCGAATGCCTGCGCCGTGAATTCGGCCGTTGCGCCGGAAGCGATAAGAGCGGCAAGCAAGATCCTGGCCTGACCGGGTCTCAACGTCGAGGAATGGATAGCTCCGGCTTCGACAAGATCATGTCCGCCACCGCCGCCGCCATAGCTCGACATCAGCAGGCCATCCGGCACCCGGCTCGACACGACGACGGGAACGCCGGCGCCCTCGCAACGCTTGACGGCTTCGACCAGGCGGGAATTGGCATTGCCCGAGCCGAGGGCCGCAAGCACGATGCCGTCGGCCCCTGCCCTCAGGCTCGCATCCACGTGCACGGAATCGCAACCCGGATAGATCGCAACCATGTCGACGCGAACTTTGCCGAGCGATGTCGCCAAGCGCGGACTTGCCGGATTGTCGATTAGTCGCGCCTGCCGGAAAGCATCCACGACATCGGAGGAATATTTGTAGAGCCCCCAGGCCGGCAGCAGCCTGCCACCAAAACAGACGAGTACGCCGCGCCCCATATTGGCCTGATCGGCCGCGGCCGCAATGGCGGCTGTGAGATTGGCAGGCCCGTCAGCTTTGGGATGGTCCGCCGTGAATTGCGCGCCGGTGAACAAGACGGGCTTGTTCAACTCATGCTGCAAATGGACGAGCAGCGCCGTTTCCTCCATCGCATCGGTACCGTGCAGGACCACGATGCCGCTCACATCGGCGTCGTCAAGCAAATCGCCGACCCTGTCGCTGATCTTCTGCATGTCGGCGAGCGTGAGGCTCGCCGAATCCTTCGCCATCAGCTCGATGGGCCTCAGCATCACCGGCATGTCGGGCAGAAGCGACAGCAGGCTTTCTCCCGTCAGAGACGGCTTGCTGGCGCCGTTGTCGGCACGCTCGCTTGCGATGGTGCCGCCGGTGGCAATGACCGCCACCAGCGGATTGGTCTTTCCTGCGGTCACGCCTCACCCCGCTCGACCGCCAGCTGCTGGATACGGTCGCGCAGCAGATACCATCCGATCACCAGGGCCGGGGCGATCAGGACAAGCGAGGCGATCGTCCAGGTTCCCACAGGATAATCCAGCGCCATCAGCACCAGCACGGCAAACAGGAATACGAGGGTCAGAATGCCGGTATAGGGCGCACCGAACATGCGGAAATCCGGCCGCGCCATCTCGCCGCGCTGCGAAAGCTTCCACAGCTTGAGCTGACACAACACGATGACGCCCCATGCGCAGATGATGCCCAGAGCCGAAAGGTTCAGCGCGATCTCGAAAGCCGACGACGGAACGACGGCGTTGAGCGCGACGCCGATGACGGTCACGGCGGCGGTGACCGCGATGCCGCCATAGGGCACGCCGGCCTTGTTCATCTTGGCAAGCGCTGCCGGCGCCGAACCGGAGACGGCCATCGAATGCAGGATGCGGCCGGTCGAATAGAGGCCGGCGTTCAGCGAGGAAAGCACGGCCGTCAGCACGACGAGATTCATGATGATATCGGCACCTTCGACACCGATGGCGCCGAAGAAGGTGACGAAGGGGCTCTCGCCTGCCTTATAGGCCGTATAGGGCAGAAGCAGCGATAGGAGCAGCACCGAACCGACGTAGAAGACGAGAAGGCGGGCGACCACCGTGCGGATCGCACGCGGCATGACCTTGCGCGGATCCTCCGTCTCGCCCGCAGTCGTGCCGATCAGTTCGATCGAGGCATAGGCGAAGACCACGCCCTGAATGATGACGAAGGCTGGCAGAATGCCGCTCGGGAAGAAGCCTCCGCTATCGCGGATGATGCTGAAGCCTGCCGAATGACCGGCAATCGGGGTTCCGGAGACGACGAAATAGATGCCGACGATCAGGAAGCTGACGAGCGCCAGGACCTTGACCAGGCTGAACCAGAATTCCAGCTCGCCGAAGACCTTGACCGACAAAAGGTTCATGAACAGCACGACCATCAGTGCAATCAGCGCAAATACCCATTGGTCGATGCCGGCCAGCCAGGGCACATAATGCTTGAAGAAATTCATATAGAGGGCCACGGCCGTAACATCGGCAACGGAGGTCATGGCCCAGTTCAGCCAATACATCCAGCCGACCGCAAATGCCATCTTCTCGCCGTAGAACTCGCGGGCATAGGAAACGAAGGAGCCGGAGCTCGGACGGTGCATGATCAATTCGCCGAGCGCACGCAGCACCAGGAAAGCGAAGAAGCCGCAGATCGCATAGACGAAGATCAGGGCCGGACCGGCCGCGGCGAGCCGGCCGCCAGCACCGAGGAAAAGCCCTGTGCCGATCGCGCCGCCGATGGCGATCATCTGGATCTGCCGCGGCTTCAGCGCCTTGTGGTAGCCGAGATCTTCATCGACCGGTGGCCGGCGGTCCGCCGGCACATTCTGAATAGGTTCGACTGACATTGCTCCTCCCTTGAGCCATTTTTTCCGTAGACAGTTCCGGGTCTCGTACCCGACAGGATGCCTTTCAGTTGATCAGACCATCGATCGGCAGGTTATGATCGCCAGCCATCCTGTAATGCTGTATGACAGATTTTTCCTCATAGACATTTTGTGGGGCGGAGGTCAAGTCGCGCACTGGCTTATTGACGTTGTTTGCCGCAGCAGATAACAGCTCCTTAAATCTGTCATACAGCTTGACAGATTTAGCTCGATCTACGCCATAGGAGGATAATGTGGACACGACGCGAAGCGAGTATGATTTGCTGGGTTCGAAGGATATTCCGGCCACTGTCTATTGGGGGGTGCATACCGCCAGAGCCTTGGAAAACTTCCAGGTGACGGGCACGCCGATCGGACGTTACACGCATCTCATCCGTGGCCTTGCCTTCGTCAAGGAGGCCGCCGCCCTTGCCAATCACGAGCTTGGCCTGCTCGACAAGGAAAGGCTCGACGCCATCGTGCGGGCCTGCCGCGAGATTCGTGCCGGCGAGCTTCATGAGCAATTCGTCGTGGATGTCATCCAGGGCGGCGCCGGCACTTCCACCAACATGAACGCCAACGAGGTCATCGCCAACCGAGCGCTCGAACTCCTCGGCCACGCCAAAGGCGACTATGCCCGCCTTCATCCGAACGATCACGTCAATCTCAGCCAGTCGACCAACGACGCCTATCCGACGGCGGTCAATGTCGCGCTGATCGAAGCGATCGACGGGCTTGCGGCGGCGATGCAGATGCTGCAGGAGGCTTTCGAACGCAAGGCCAAGGAATTCGACAGCATCCTGAAGGTCGGTCGCACCCAATTGCAGGATGCCGTGCCGATGACGCTCGGCCAGGAGTTTCGGACCTTTGCCGTGATGCTTGGCGAAGACAGATCCCGCCTCATCGAATCCGCTGCCCTTCTGCACGAAGTCAACCTCGGCGCGACCGCCATCGGCACCGGCCTCAATGCGCCGGCCGGCTATGCAGCACTTGCCTGCGCTCATCTCGCGCGATTGACCGGACGTCCACTTGTGACAGCTAGCGACCTGATCGAAGCCACGCAGGATCCCGGCGCATTCGTCCATCTGTCGGGTGTGCTGAAGCGCGTGGCCGTCAAATTGTCGAAGACCTGCAATGATTTGCGTCTGCTGTCTTCCGGCCCTCGAGCTGGCATCGGCGAGATCAACCTGCCGGCCATGCAGGCCGGATCGAGCATCATGCCGGGCAAGATCAATCCGGTGATCCCGGAGATGGCCAATCAGGTCGCCTTCTCGGTGATCGGCAACGACATCACCGTGACCATGGCTGCAGAGGCAGGTCAGCTGCAGCTCAATGCCTTCGAACCGATCATCGTGCGCTCGCTGTCGGAGAGCATCACGCATCTGACGGCGGCCTGCCATATCCTTGCCGAACGTTGCGTCGACGGCATCACCGCCAATCCCGCCATCATGGCACAGCGTCTGCAGGAATCGCTCGGCCTTGCGACAGCGCTCAACCCGCTGATCGGCTATCAGGCGGCGACACAGGTTGCCCGTGAGGCGCTGGCAACCGGCCGTACCGTGCCGGAAATCGTGCTGCAGCATGGCCATTTGACCGCCGAGCAACTTTTCGAGGCGCTCCGGCCGGAAAGGCTCGCCAACCTGCCCATTGTGGTCAACGCTGCGGCTGATCCTCGCCGATGATGGTCGTCACCACGCGTTCGACCTGACCGAGATGGGCCTCCATCGCTGCGATGGCCGCCTGCTCCGAGCCCGCCAAGATCGCTTCGACGATCTGGCGGTGCTCGACATTCGAGGCCACACGCCGCTGCGCCATCATGTTGACCAGTTCCGATTGGCGCATCAGCGCGTCGCGGGCATCCGCAACGATCTTTGCAAATACGGCATTACCGGAGGCCTCTGCGATCATGCTGTGAAATTCAGAGTCGAGCTGCACCCATTTATAGGGGTCTTCCTGCCTGTCCATCTCGTCGCATAGTCCCAGCAATCGCGCCAATTGCGCGTCCGTGCGCCGTAGCGCCGCCCAACCGGCCGCCGGCACCTCGATGAAAGGCCGCGCCTCGATCAGATCGCGCGCGGAATAGCCGCCATAGTGCAACTCCGGACTGGGCGTGGACGTGACCACGAAGGTGCCGCTGCCGGTGCGGGTTTGCGTGAAACCCAAGGTCTGCAGCGAGCGGAGCGCCTCGCGGACGATGGGGCGGCTCACCCCATAGTGTCCGGCAAGCTGCGACTCGGCGGGCAGCCGCGTCCCGACCGCCAACCGTCCCGATGTAATTGCCGAACGAATATCGTCGAACACCGCCTCAGCGGCGTTCTTCCGACTGATCGGCCTTGTATAAGATAACCAATCAGCCACCTCACTCATGACACCCAACCTTTATAAACATTCCATGCTTGTCAACAAACGAGGCTTGGAAAGACAGCCCCTGTCCCGGCGCGCCAGCCTCAACCCGAACTGTCGCCGGCATAGACGCGTTTCAGAAAGCCGACAAAGGTTTTCAGCTCCTCTTTGGAGAAGCGCCCGGTGAATTTCCGCTCGTGGGCCGCGATCAGATCGCGGCACGATGCAAGGATCTCCTGACCCTCGCCCGTCAGGATCAGCTGCTGGCGACGGCGGTCGACAGGAGACGGGCGGCGCGCAACCAGGTTGCGATCCTCCAACCTGTTGACGAGCGACATCATCGTCGCACGATCCATGCCGAGAGTTGCCGCTATATCGATCTGGCTCGCCCCCTCGTTCTGCGCGATCAGTTCCAGCACGGCGACCTGCTTCTGCGTCAGGCCAAGGTCTTCCATGGCTCGCGAAAAATCATGATAGAGCGCAACATTGGCCATGCGCAGGTGAAATCCGAGGATGTCCTCCAAGGAGCTGGTGTCAATCCGGCGCATGTCGTCAGCGCCATCCTGCCTCTGCGCTTTTTCCCCACGATTTCCGACCGCCATCACTCCTCCCTGCCCGGCACAGTCAATGCGCCTGGCAGTCTTAGAAGCACAATTCCATGCCGGCAGCAAATTTCCCTTGAGGAGAGCAGGTAAAATATTGTATGTGTTGCATACAAATTTCGCTATGGGAGTGGCGAGGTGGAGGAGCGAATGCAACAGGTCTCGCAGCACATAGGTGAGGCAATCGGCGCGGTGGGGTTGGAGACCGACGATCCGCTTGTCTTTCGGGCCAAAGTCAGCCCGAACCGGCCGGCGGTGATCGAGGTGGCGACAGGCCGGCATCTGAGCTATGGCGAGCTGAATGAACTGGTCTCACGCTGCGCCGGGTTGCTGGCAAAGATACTGCCGGGCGGCGAGGATCATCCGCGCATCGCTTATCTTGGCCGCAACTCGATTGCCGAAATCATCGCATGCCTCGGTTGCCAGCGCCTCGGCGCGGTCTTCGTGCCGCTCAATTGGCGTTTGAGCGCAACCGAACTTCAGCAGATCCTCGCCGATTGCCGCCCGCACATGCTGATCGTGGATCGGGAATTCAGCGAAATCGCCGGCGAAACCGGTCCCCTCCTGCCACCAAAACTGGTCGTGGAGGGTGAGGCTGGTTTTCTTGCTCGTCTGCAGGGCGCGCGCCCTCGTGCCGGCGGGCGAATTGCGGCGGATACGCCTTGCATCATCCTTTACACGTCAGGCACGACCGGTACTCCGAAGGGCGTGATCATCACCAGGCGCAACGCCTTCTTCTCGGCAATCAATTTCGCGCTAGTCGGAGAAGTGACGTCGCAATCCGTCACCCTCTGCGACCTGCCGTTCTTCCACACGATCGGCATCATCGCGATCGCACGAACGACGCTTCTCATGGGCGGACGGCTGGTCATCTCGGACCGCTTCCAGCCTGAGCGAACCCTCTCTGTCCTCGGCGATACGGCCCTCGGCATAACGCATTATTTCGCCATTCCCCAGATGGCCTCGGCATTGCGCGCATCGCCCCATTGGAATCCCGCTGCCTTGAAGGCTCTGAAAGCGATCTTCATCGGCGGCGCTCCGCTTTCGCCGGCCCTGATTGAGTCTTTCCTCGAAGACGGCGTTGCCCTCGTCAACGGCTATGGCATGAGCGAGGCCGGCACCGTCCTGCACATGCCGCTCGACAAGGACCTGATATCGGCCCATCCCGGCAGCGTCGGCTTCGCCGCCCCGCTCACCGAGATCCGCCTCATGGCATCGGATGGAACCGATGCCGCCGATGGCGACGTCGGCGAGATCTGGCTGCGCGGGCCGGCGGTGACACCCGGCTACTGGAACAAGCCGAAGGAAACGGCCAGCGCCTTCGTCGACGGATGGTATCGAACCGGCGATCTCGGCAGGCGCGACGAAACCGGTCTGCTCTACATACCCGACCGGCTGAAGGACATGTATATCAGCGGCGGCGAGAATGTCTTCCCGGCCGAGGTCGAAGCTGTCATCGCAACGCATCCGGCCGTGCGTGATGTCGCCGTCATCGGTATTCCCGATCCGCGATGGGGCGAGAGCGGCGTGGCCTTCGTCGTACCGGCCTCCCCCGAAGCGCTTGCCGAGGACATTCTCAGCCATTGCGCCAGCCGCCTTGCTACCTACAAGCGCCCGCTACGCGTCATCTTCCTTGAAGCCATTCCGCGCACCGCATCCGGCAAGGCGCAAAAGCATATCCTCAGACAATCACATACCGACACCGATCCGAAGCCGTTTTGACGGTCGGCAGGCATGACTGAAACAACAAAGATGAGCAGGAGAGACAGATGACGGAAATTGAGAAGACCACGGTCGATCCGGTGCTTGTCGAATTCGACAATGGCATCGCCTTCGTGACGTTGAATCGCCCCGATAAACGCAACGCGATGAATCCTGCGCTCAACAGGCGCATGCTCGAAGTCCTGGACGATCTTGAAGGCGATGAGCGGTGCGGCGTTCTGGTCCTGCGCGGAGCAGGCTCATCCTGGTCGGCCGGCATGGATCTCAAGGAATACTTCCGCGACAATGACGGCAAGCCGCGCGATGCGACGCTGAAGAGCCGCAGGCAATCAGGCGGCTGGTGGAGCCGGCTGATGTATTTCGAAAAGCCGACGATCGCCATGGTCAACGGCTGGTGCTTCGGGGGCGCCTTCACGCCGCTGGTCGCCTGCGATCTCGCGATATCAGCCGACGAAGCAACCTTCGGCCTCTCCGAAATCAACTGGGGCATCCTGCCCGGCGGCAACGTTACCCGCGCCGTTGCCGAAGTAATGAACCACCGCGACTCCCTCTACTACATCATGACCGGAGAAACCTTTGGCGGACAGAAGGCCCGCGACATGGGCCTCGTCAACGAGTCCGTGCCGCTGGAACAGCTCGAAATCCGCGTGCGCGCTATTTGCGCTATCCTCCTCAAGAAGAACCCGGTCGTGCTCAAAGCCGCCAAGGACACGTTCAAGCGCGTGCGCAATCTGCCTTGGGATCTGGCCGATGATTACATCTATGCCAAGCTCGAGCAGATGCTGTTTCTCGACAAAACGGGAGGACGCGACGAGGGCCTCAAGCAGTTCCTCGACGACAAGGCCTATCGGCCGGGTCTTGGTGCCTACAAGCGGTAGCCGTTGTCGGCGCGAATACATGGATTGATGCTATAATTCGCGGCGGCCAGCGGGAACTGGCCGCCGCAACGTCGTTTGATCAGAAGGGATAGTGCTGCGCGGAATCTTCGATGGTGATCCAGCGCAGATCGGTGAATTCGGCGATCGCAGCCTTACCGCCGAAGCGGCCGTAGCCGCTGCCCTTGACGCCGCCGAACGGCATCTGCGCTTCATCGTTCAAAGTCGGGCCGTTGATATGGCAAATACCGGACTGAATGCGTCCGGCAACGGCAAGCGCGCGCTGTACGTCGCGGCTGAAGACGGCCGACGACAAGCCGTATTCGGTGTCGTTGGCAATCCGTACCGCCTCATCCTCGCTAGCCACACGAATGATCGGCTTCACCGGCCCAAAGGATTCTTCCGCATAGACGCGCATATCCGGTGTGACGAAATCGAGCAGCGTCGCCTCCACCACCGTTCCGCTGCGCTTGCCGCCGGCTATCAGTTTGGCTCCCTTGGCCTGCGCGTCGGCGATCAGCTCCTCCATCTTCTTGGCTGCATCGAGGCTGATCAGCGAACCCAGCACCACATGGCCGCGCGGATCGCCCGCCGGCAGCGCGCCGGCGCGCGCCGCAAGCTTGGCGACGAAGGCGTCGGCGATCGCCTGATGCACGATGATGCGCTCGGTCGACATGCAGATCTGGCCTTGGTGCATGAAGGCGCCGAAGATTGCCGCGTTGACGGCACCATCGATATCGGCATCCTCCAGCACCACCAGCGGCGCCTTGCCGCCGAGTTCCAGCAGAGCCGGTTTCAGATGCTTGCCGCTGAGTTCAGCGATGATCTTGCCCACCTTGGTCGAGCCGGTGAAATTGACACGACGCACCGCGGGATGCGCGATCAGGGCCTCGACGATCCGGGGCGCATCCTCGGGCGCATTGGTGATGACGTTGATGACGCCCGCCGGCAGGCCGGCCTCCGTCAGGGCCGTCGCGATCAGCCGCTGCGTGCCGGGGCATTGTTCGGAAGCCTTCAGGATCACCGTGTTGCCGCAGGCGATCGGCATGGCAATGGCCCGCGTCGCCAGGATGACAGGCGCATTCCAGGGCGCGATCGCCAGGCAAACGCCGGCCGCCTGGCGGATGCCCATGGCGAGCGTGCCGGGCTTGTCGGAAGGAATGATCTCGCCGCCGATCTGCGTCGTCATGGCGGCCGCTTCGCGCAGGATATTGGCGGCAAGCATGACGTTGAAGCCGGCCCAAGGCGCGGTCGCTCCCGTCTCCTCCATCATCAGCGTCGTGAACTCGCCGACCTTGGCATCCATGATATCGGCCGCTTTTGCCAGGATCGCGCGGCGCTGGCCGGGGCCGGTGCTCGCCCAGGCTGGGAAGGCGTTGGATGCGGCTTCGATCGCAGCCGCCACGTCCTCGAGGCCGGCCGCCGGCGCCCGGCTTGCCAGCTTTTCGGTAAAGGGGTCCAGACGGTCATAGGTCCGGCCGCTGGCGGCCGGCCTGTCGACGCCGTTGATGAGAAGGGAAATGTTCATCTCTTGTCTCCTGATGCGAATAATATCTAGAAGCCGAGCACGTCGGCATTGATGGAGGCTTCAAGCCCGCCATCGGTGGGGAGATTGGCGCCATTGATCCAGCGCGCACCGTCCGAGCACAAGAACAGGATGGCAGGGGCGATGTCGGCTGAGGTACCCGCCCGGCCGACGCGCGTGATATCGCTGTCGACGCGGGCGTCGCCAAGCACGGCGCGGAACTGCTTGAGGATCCGCGTTTCCACGGGACCAGGGCTGACGGCGTTGACGCGAATGCCGCGATCCTTGAAGAGCGCTTGATGTGCGGCCCGCATGGTCCAGAGCAGCAGCAGCTCCTTGGACAGCGGATAGCCCTCTTCGTTCTTCAAACCATGCTCCGCGACGAGACCGGCGACATCAGGAAAGCCTTCGATTGCCGTCAGCTTCTTTGCTCGCTCCAGATTGGCGCGCCAGCCATAGCCCGCGATCGAGGCGACATTGACGATCGCCCCGCCCTCGCGCAGGCGGGGTGCGACCGCCTCGGAAAGCGTACGCAAACCGTAGAAATTGACTGCAAGCGTTGCCGCGACGCCGGTGCTTCCGGAAAGCCCTGCGACATTGGCCAGAGCATCGACGCGGTTGGGCAATTGGCGGACGATGTCCGCTACGCCTTCGGCGGTCGAGATATCGCCCTTGATGAAGGAACTGATGCCCGACGACGGCTCGCGGACATCGACGCCGATAATGTCAGCGCCCATCTGCCCCGCAAGTTCGGCGGTGCGCGCGCCGATACCCGAAGCGACCCCAGTGACGAGGATGGTCTTGCCGAAAAGCATGATTTCACCTTTCTCATGAAATGCGACGACGGACGTCGCCGCTACTGTTTGGCCTTGAAGAGATCTGAAAACGTCAGCCGGTAGCCGACGGGCAGCAGTTGCAGATCGAACCGTCGCTCGATCGCGCCCCAGAGGCCCTGTGGCAGATAGAGGGAGAAGAGCAGCGCTGCGGCCCCGAGGCCAACCAGATACCAGACCCCCGTTCCGCCGAAGACGGTCTCGATGACGAAAAAGAGCACAGCGCCGAGGATTGCCCCCTCGAATTTGCCGATGCCGCCGACGAGCACCATAAAGATCATATAAGCGGTCCACTGCACGCTGAAATAGGTCTTCGGCTGGAAGGTGGTGGCCGTTGCCAGCCAGAGGCCGCCGGCGACGGCGATGCCGAAGGCAGCCAGCACAAAGAGCAATCTCTTGGTGGCCGCAACCCGCACGCCGACGGAGGTTGCCGCATCCTCGTTGTCACGGATCGCCTGCATCGCAGCGCCGGCGCGGCTGCGCATGAGGGCAAAGAGGGCGCCGAGCAGGGCAATCATCGCGGCAAGCGCCAGCCAGTAGATCGTCACCCGCCGCGTGCCGCTGTCATAGGCGTTCAGTGCAATGAGCGAGGTGCCCGTTTCCCCCTGGATGAGCCGGTCGAGATTGACGAGCAGATGGGCGAGCTCGGCGATCACCCACATGCCTATCGCAAACTCCCCGCCCTTCAGCCGCAGCATGAACCATGAAAGCGGAACCGAAAGAATGCCGGTGACGATCGCGGCGACGAAGAGCGAAACGAAGGGATCGAGCCCTGCATCAGCCAGGCGGATGGTGAAATAAGCGCCGAGACCGAAGAAGACCTGCTGGCCGACGGAAACGAGGCCGCCGAAGCCCGCCAGGGCATTCCACATGGCGGCGAGGATCACGTAGATGAAGAGAGCCGTCATCCGGTCGATGACACCGGCTCCCATGAAGGCAGGCGAGGCCGCCAGCAGGATCGCCACGACTGTCATCACAGCCAATGTCAGGCGGGACGAAGCCGTCCAGCGTTCGACGGATATTCCGGGTGCGATCACGGTCATGTCGGGCTCCGAAGAAGAGCGCGGATCCTGCCGAGTCCGGGCATGCCGAACTGATGGAGCCGAACGAAGAGGACGAGCAGGAAGGCGATGTGGCCGCCGATCAGGAAGCCTTGCGGATGAATCTGGGCGCCGATCGATTGCGCCAGACCGAGAACGATGCCGCCGAGCAGGGTTCCCCATAGCGAGCCGGCGCCACCGATGACAGCCGCTTCGAAGGCAAACAGCAATTGCGGCCCGCCCGAATAGGGATTGAAGGTCGCCCGCATCGCCAGGAATGCGCCGGCGATGCCGACCGTGACCATGGTGATCGCGGTCGCAACCGCGTTGACCCTACGGGCATCGATACCGACAAGCCCTGCGGTATCCGGATCTTCCGCCGTGGCCCGGATCGAACGGCCGAGCGCGAAACGGCTGAGGAAGAACTGAAGGCCACCGAGGATGACGATGGCGGTCACCATCATCAGCACGGCAAGCTTGCCGACGAAGATATGGCCGGGCAATTGCCAGGAGGCATAGGAGAGATTGCCGATGAACGGCGCGAGTGAGCGCGTGTCGGCTCCGAACTGTTCGAACAGCAGATTGTCGATCACGATCGACAGACCGAAGGTCGTCAGGATCGGCAGCAGCGTGCCGCCGCGCGCGCTGCGCTCCAGCACGAACCTCTGCAACAGCCAGCCAAGCATGGCCATGACGGGCAGTACGATCAGCAGGCCGGCAAAGGGTGGGATCGCGAGTTTGGACGCCAGCAGCCAAAGACCGTAGGCGGCAACGACGGCAAGACTGCCATGCGCGAGATTGATGATGCGCATGACCGAGAACATAAAGGACAGTCCGCAGGCGATGACGGCGTAGTAGCCGCCGAGCAGGACGCCTTGAAGCAAGGTGTTGATCACGACGCGCTCCTTTCAGCGGTTGCCCGATGCAGTCCGAAATAGGCCCGGGTGACATCCTCGCGCGTGACGCCGGCTGCCGGCCTGTCGAGCACGATGCGGCCTTCGAGCATGCAGATGACACGGTTTGCGACGCTCATTGCCCGCGTCAGATCCTGTTCGACGAGAATAATCGTCGTGCCCGACGACAACAGGCTTTGCAGCTGCTGATAGACACGGTCGACTACCAGGGGCGACAGGCCGAGCGATACTTCGTCAAGCAGCAGAATGTCGGGATTGCTCATCAGCGCCCGGCCGATCGCGGTCGCCTGCTGCTCGCCCCCGGAGAGATGTCCGGTCTTGGCATGGCGGCGCGGCTTCAGGTTCGGAAAGGCGTCGAAGACCCGCTCGACCGTCCACTCCCCCTTGCGGCCGGCGCTTTTGCCGAGCAGCAGATTTTCCTCCACCGTCATCTGCGAAAACAGCCGCCGTCCCTCCGGCACCAGGGCAATGCCCCTGACGATGCGCTTGTGTGAGGGAACGGCGGTGACATCCTCGCCGTCGAGAAGGATCTGGCCGCCGACCGGAAGATGAGCACCGGCGATGGAGCGCAGCAATGTCGTCTTGCCGGCGCCATTGGCACCCACGAGCGCGAGCACGTCGCCCTTGGCAAGGTCGAAGCTCACGCCGCGCACCGCCTGCAACAGACCATGGCGAACATCCAGATCTCGAATGGAAAGCGTGCTCATACGGGCGCTCCTCCAAGATAGGCGCGCACGACTTCGGCATCGCTCATGACAGTCTTCGGATTACCGTCGGCGATGATCTTGCCGGCATCCATGCAGATCAACCGTTCGACGACCTGCAGCAAGATATGGACGATATGCTCGATCCAGACGATGCCGATGCCGCGGCGGCGCAATTCGAGAATGGTCTCCACCAGCTCACTCGCCTCGCCATCGGTCAGCCCGCCGCCGATCTCGTCGAGCAGCAGCAGCCGCGGACCGGTTGCGAGGGCTCGCGCAAGTTCCAACCGCTTGCGATCGAGCAGGCCAAGCGTATCGGCGCGGCGATTGGCAACGCCGAGCATGCCGCAGAGCCGCAGGGAATCGACGACGCGTCCATAGGCCTCGTCGCGACCGGATGTCTTGCCGTGCGAAGCAGCGACAAAGACGTTCTCGAACGTCGTCATGCCGCTGAAGGGCTTCGGGATCTGGTGCGTCCTGACGAGACCGGAGCGGCAGCGGTCGGCCGCCGTCAGCGCCGTGACGTTCTGTCCGCCGAAGGTGATGGTTCCGGCATTCGGTGGAAATGCACCGGCCAGCACGCTGAGAAGCGTCGTCTTGCCAGCCCCGTTCGGGCCGACGATGCCAACGGCATCGCCATCGCCCATTGAAAAATCGAGATTTTCCAGAACCACAAGCGCCCCGAAGCGCTTGTGGATCCCCTTGGCCGCCAGAAAGTCCTGTCCCGGCCGCTGTTGCTCTTTGACCTGCACGATGCCGTTACCCGTTGTAAGCGATGAGTTTGGCGTCGACGGGCACGTTCGGATCGGTAGCGTGCTCGGTCACGACATAGTCGAGCGCGAATTTCGAGCCGGCCGGCGCCTTGACCCATTGCGTGCCGATGATCGGCCCCGGAGAGACGTTGGCGACTGGGCCGCTGGTGAAATCCACCTTGCCGGCGATCGTCGTGGTCTTCAGCGTGCTCATCGCCTTGGCAACCGCTGCCTTGCTCTTGACGTCGGACGCTGCCTTCAGCACATCGAAGCCGGCGTCGAGCAGCGACAGGCTGGCGCCGAGCTGCTGCGTCCACTGCTTGCCGCTTGCCGCCTCATAGCCATCGGCCAGCTCATTGCCGGAAACACCCGTCAACGACGACTTGTAAGGAAAGGCCTTGTGCCAATAGGCGGCGCTGCTGACGTTCATGCCGAGGTCGCCCAGCGCCTCAATGTCAGATGGAAAGAGGCCTGTTTTGGCAACCTGGCAGATCTTGATCTGCTGGGTAAGACCCTGCTGCGCCGCCTGCCGCCAGAAGGCTGCGAAATCCGGCGGGATCGGGAAGCTGTTGAAGATCTCCACGCCCTCCTGCCGGAAGAGCGCGATCTGCGAGGAGAAGTCGGTCGTTCCGGTTTCATAGGCACCGGGGTCGACGATGGTGAAGCCCGCCTTGGCAAGCGCCGGCGCCAGATTGGCGCGGATCGCGTTGCCGTCGGCATCGTTCGGATACATGACGCCGACCTTCTTGTTGGTCTCGATGAGGTTCCACTGCGAAATATAGGTCTTGAGGAATTCACCGACGCCGAAGCCGAAATGATAGGTCCACTTGAACGGCGACGGCGCGCCGGGCTTGGCACCACGGCCGAAATACCAGGCTTCCCACGGCATGACCGTCGACAGGCAGGGCACGCCCGCCGCCTCGCAGGCATCGGCGACCGGATTGATCGTCTCCGGCGTCGAGACCGCCAGCATCAGATCGACAGCCTGATTGTTGATCAGGTCCTTCGCCAATTGCCCGGCGCGCGACGGATCGGATTGCGTGTCGCGATCGAGGATCTCCACCTTCCACGTCTTGCCGCCGGCCTGCAATCCGCCTGCCAACGCCTTGCGCGCCAACTCCAGAACGTAGCCGTCCGTCTCGCCGAAGCCGCCAAGCGGTCCCGTGCGCGGGCTGATGAAGCCGACCTTCAGCGTATCGTCGGCGGCAAATGCCGACCGTCCGCCGAAGGCCAGCGCGGCGGTGCCCGCTGCCGTGGCGGTCATGAATCTGCGACGCGTCAGTGCGGCGCCGGATATAGGTCTGTTGAAATTACCAGTCATGAAATAGTCCTCCCTTTTTTGTCGGAGCCCTCTTACTCCGCATGCCTTTGTCTTTGCCGACCTGCCGTCTTGCGACCGTTCAGATCGGATACTCCCGTTTGCCGGATGCAAGCGTGATCCAGCGCAACTCGGTAAATTCATCGATGGCCGCCTTGCCGCCGAAGCGGCCGTAGCCGCTCGATTTGACACCGCCGAACGGCATTTGCGGCTCATCCGCGACAGTTGCCTCGTTGATGTGGCAAATGCCGGTCTCGATGCGCCTTGCGACTGAAAGTGCCTGATTGATGTCGCGGCTGAACACCGCCGATGACAGGCCATATTCATTGTCGTTGGCGACCGTCACAGCCTCATCGATGCTGTCGACCCGGATGATGGCGGCGAGCGGTCCGAAACTCTCCTCGCGGTAAATCCGCATCGCCGCCGTCACGTGATCGATGATCGTGGCATCGATCTGCGTGCCCCGCGCCTGGCCGCCGCAAACCACGACTGCACCCTTCTGCGTCGCATCCTCCACCAGCGCGCGAACACGTCTGGCGGCCTCCGCGCTGATCATCGTGCCGAGCGGCGTATTGCCGTCGAGCGGATTGCCGGCAACGAGGGTCTCGGCCTTCGCCCTGAACTTCTCGACGAATTCGTCGGCAATCTCCTCCATGAGGATGACGCGCTCGGTCGACATGCAGATCTGGCCCTGGTTCATGAAGGCGCCGAAGGCGGCGGCGCGCACCGCCTCGTCGATATCGGCGTCGGCGAGCACGATGAACGGCGCCTTGCCGCCAAGCTCGAGCAGGCAGCGCTTGAGGTGGCGTGCTGAAGCCTCGGCAACGAGGCGCCCGACACGCGTCGAGCCGGTGAAATTGATCCGGCGCACGGCCGGATGCGCAATCAATGCCTCGACGATCGCGGCCGCATCCTTCGGCGCGTTGGTGATGACGTTGACGACACCGGGCGGGAAGCCTGCCTCACGCAGGACCTCGCCGATCAGGCAATGAGTCCTGGGGCAGAGTTCGGATGCCTTCAGAATGACGGTATTGCCGCAGGCTAGCGGCATGGCGATGGCGCGCACGCCAAGAATGATCGGCGCATTCCACGGGGCGATGCCGAGGCAGACCCCGGCCGGCTGACGCACCGCCATGGCAAGGCTGCCCGGCTCGCTGGAAGGAATGATCTCGCCGGCGACCTGTGTCGTCATGGCAGCTGCCTCGCGCAGCATGTCGGCGCCGAGACCGCAATTAATCCTCGCCCAAAGCGCGGTCGCGCCGGTCTCGCCGACCATTGCTTCGACAAAGTCGGCTGCGCGAGCGGTCAAAATGTCCGCAGCTTTGTTCAGAAGCGCGCGCCGTTCGCCCGGCCCGGTCTGCGACCACACGGGAAAGGCGGCCGCTGCGGCACAGGCGGCGCGGGCAGCGTCTGCCGCCGAAGCGGCCGGCGCGATGGTCGCGACATCGCCGGTCGCCGGATCGACCCGCTCGAAGGTGGATGCATCAGACGCATCCAGCGTTTCGTCATCGATCAGCAGTTTTGCCATGAACATGCGATCATCCGCTCTTTGGCAGGCCATGCCTGCAGTCATCCAAAATGGGAGAAAGCGCGCATGGTCGAGCGCCGCCGGGATGCAGCCGCAACAACCATATCTTTTGCGTGGAGACCTCCTCCCAAAGGCTCATGAGAAGAGATTACGTCGTTGCGACGAGGATTGAATGCGATTTTCTGGGTTAATATTGCAAATATCTGGCAATCATGCCACGTTCTCGTCATGCCATGCGAAGGAGGACTCGTTGGTTTTCGACAGCGGCATCCATCTTCATGCGCGCGGAGATTGGCACGAGCCCTCGCTGACACCTCGCACGATCCGTTTCCAAAAGGGCCTCTACGCCCAATTCCACCACCTTTTCCTGCTGCAGGTGGGGACAGCAAAACTCATTCGCGAGGGCGAAGACCAAAGGGCTTTGCTTGGGCCGACCATTGCTTATCTGCCGCCGCAGTCGCGCTGCGAGTTGCACATGGCGGCCGGTGCTGCCGGTTTCATCATCGGCGCCTCGCCGCAGATCGTGGTCGACGCGATCGGAGACCGGGCGGAATCCTACGCGCTCAGAATCTTCAGCGAACAGCCCTGGTTCATGGCCGCGCCGGATGCCGATGCCGTCGGTGAGGCGCAGCCGCTCGTCGCCGGCTTCGTTCGGGAGCTTGGCGATCCCTCCCGGGCGTCATGGATGGCGATCTCGGCCTATATGCGCCTGATCCTGATGGCGCTTTGGCGGGCAGGCGGCGCGGAAACAGCCGAACAGCGCGGGCGCGGCGGCGGCGCATCGATCCTGCAGAGATATCGGCAATTGGTGGAGACCTGGTTCCGCCAGCATCGGCCGATGACGGACTATGCCCGCGAACTCGGCGTGACCACCGATCGCCTGCATTCCATCTGCCGCAGCGCGCTTGGCCGCTCCCCCGTGCAGCTGCTGCACGAGCGGGTGGTGCAGGAAGCGAAATTGCGGCTGGAGCGCTCGGCCCGCACAGTCCAGGAGATTTCCGACGGCCTCGGCTTTCGTGACCCCACCTATTTCAGCCACTTCTTCAAGAAGAAGACGGGCTTCTCGCCGGCAACCTATCGCGACTTCGCCCGCAGGAGCGAAGTCGCGGAAAGCCATGTCCTGTCGTCGGGCTATGCAGATTGGCCGTAACGACAGCCTGTCGTCAGACGATCAGCCCCTTCATCGGCAGGACATGATCGGACCCGGGAAAGACGTCGCGGGTCAATACAACAGGCGAAGCACCGAGCAGATCGACGGCGATGCCCTTGATCACCGCGCGCAGGTCGGTCGTGGCGGCAAGATCGCGGCCATCGCGCAATTGCGCCTGCTTGAGGCCGGGCCAGTCGGCGATCACCCGGCCGCCCTTGATCGCACCACCGGCGAGAAAGGCAGTCGTGCCGGTGCCATGATCCGTACCCTCGGTGCCGTTCACCTGCGCCGTGCGGCCGAACTCCGTTGCAACGACGATCGCGGTATCCTTCCAGGAGGGACCGAGTTCTTGCTGGAACGCCGCCAACGCATTGTCGAGACCCACAAGCAGCTTGTTCAGCCGATCCACCTCGCCGGCATGGGTGTCCCATCCTTCGAAGGCGAGTGCGGCAACACGCGGGCCATCATCCTGCGCCAGCAGGCGCGCGGCGCCCCTCGCCATCTGCTCCATCCCGGTGGGATCGCCTGGGCCGCCTCGCGCCTTGACATCGAGGCCGGCTGCGATCTTGCCGGTGGAGATGCCCTCCGCGAGGATCTTCGCGAACAAGGGATCGGTGTGGCTGTAGAGATCCATCAGGCGCGGCGGCAGGTCATCGCTGACGGGTTGCAAGTTGGACGGCGACCAGCCCAGCACCGGCGCCTTGCCACGAATGACTAGTGGTGCGTTCGCGCCGACCGACAATCCACGGATGGCGGATGAACCGGGCGAAACCTTGTCCCCTTTGGGAAGGCCTTCCAGCATGCGGTTCAACCAGCCGGAATCGACGCGGCCTGGAGTTTCATAACCGGATTCCAGCACATCCTGACCGTCAAAATGCGAGCGGTCGCGATAGGGCGTCGCGCTCGCATGAACGACGACCGCCTGCCCTGCGCGATAAAGGCCATTAAAGTTCGGCATCGACGGATGCAGCGCAAAGAAGCTGTCGAGCGGAAGCGCAGCATGAGGACCGCTCGTCGTCATGGCGATCGCCTGGCGAAGCGCTTGATAGTCCGGATCGCCGACGGGCGGGACGGCCGTCAGGCCATCGAGCGCACCACGCAGGATGATGGTGATGAAGCGCGGATCGCGGCCGCCGGCGGCATGGGCGAAGCGGGGAATGAAGGCCCAGGCGAACAAGGCGCCGGAAGCACCAAGAACGGCACGGCGGGTGGGAGTCATGAGTTCGCAAGTCATGGTCAGCGCCTTTGAAATTCGGGGGAAAGATAGGCGATCGCAAAGCCCTGGTTGCGGGTCTCTGCACGCGATACCGCCTGCAGCGTTTCATTTGAGAGAAGCGGGCCGAGACTGTCCGAAACGAAGCGCCTTGGATCTCCTTGCGGCGATGCCGCATTGGCGATCATATTGGCGACATCCATCCGCATGCTGAGGCTCTCGCTGGAAGCCCAGACATCGGCAGTGTCTGCAAAGCCGTTCGGGCCGGCCGGCGCCCAAAACGGTTGGCCCATGGCGGTCAGGGTGCCGAGAATGACATTCGGCTTCGGCGTCTCGCCGCTGGCCCTCAGAAGAGCGGCCATGAATTCCAGCGGTGAGCGGACCTTGGCAAGCGCCGGGTTCCAAGCCTCTTCAGAGCCGAGAAGGGCGCGATAGACCGCGGAGAGATCACCATCCGTCTTGGTGAAGGTTGCCGCAACCGTCTGCACAAGCGCCGGCGGCGGCACGTCGGCGATAAAATGCCGGACGAGCTTGGTGGCGATATGCTGCGCGGTTGCCGGATGGCGGGCAAGGTCACGCAGCGCCTCCCGCCCCTGCCCGACGCCGTTGTCGGCATAGGTCAAGCCGAGCAACGTCTGGTCGCCGGGCTCGTGGGCCGCCGCGTTGAAGACGAACGTGCCGGGCGTGCCGAGCTTCCCCTCCGCCCGCGCCACCGTCCAGCCGGTGATGATCTTTGCAAGCGTCGTCACGTCGGTCTGCGTGTAGCCGCCATTGACGCCCAGCGTATGCAGCTCCAGCGTCTCGCGGGCAAGATTTTCGTTGAGGCCACGCTTCTTGTTGGCATTGGCCTTCGAATTCGGCCCGATCGACTGCTGATTGTCGAGATAGCCGAGCATGGCCGGATGGGTTTCGACCGCAAGCAGCATCTCAGAGAACCGCCCGAAGACATGTGGACGGATAACCTCCCGCTCGAACGCACCGGCAAGAATGTGGCATTCCTCGCTCTTGGAGATCGCGACGGCGAAATGGTTTGCCCAGAACATGGCCAGCCGTTCGCCGAAACCGATCAGCGGCTGCCGGATGGTGCCGTTGAAACGTGCATCCGCCTCCGCCAGCAGGATCTGCTGCGGAAGATAGGGGGCCGAAGGCTTCTCCAGCTTCTCGACCGCCTTGGTCATTGTCGCTGCCATCTCCTGGGCGCCGGGCTGGGCGCTCGTCGAGCCGTGGAGTTGAGGACCCTGCTGCGGGGCAGGCGCCGGTTTGTCCTGCTGCGATGTAACGGCCGCAACGGCCTGCTGCCGGGCTTCCTTTCGCTGCTCCTGGAAAGCGTAGAGAGCAACGAGAAGATCGGCTGTGGACTGCAATTGCGGCCCGACCGGAACCGGGACGAAGCGTTCGGTGATCTCTTCAAGCAAAGCGCCGCGCGGATCCGACAGGATCGACGCGATGCCGTTATGATCCGCTCCTAGCCCGAACCGGGAAAGAGCGAGCGCGGCATAAACATCATTCGATTGCTGAGCCATGTTCCTGCCAACTCCTGCATCAGACATGCTCCTTAAACGCGAGCATCTTTCCGATCCGTCGGTGGGCAAGTGTGATCATTTTGTGGCGGCGGCTTTGGGAGCGCCGCGGCGGATCAGGCTTTCGGCAAGAGCGCGGCGTTCGTCATAGGAAAGCGTTGCCGCGAAATCGACGGCGCGTTCCTCGAGCTTCGTCCGCAGGGCGATGTCGGCATTGCGCGCTCGCGCCAAGGCGGCCGACAGTGCCTCCGTATCCAATGTCGGTTGCCCTAGAATGGACGCAGCATCTATTTTGGCCTGCTGCGCCTCGAGAATGGTCGGGCGCTGGTCTTTCCGCACTTCGTTCAGCGCCGCGCGCAGCGCTTTCCTCTGCGACGAAGGCAGTTGCTCGCCTGCCAAAGGCATCATGGAGGCGCGTGCCTGGGAGTTGCGGATCCACGTCAGTCCTCCGCCTGCCAATGCTCCGATCAGGAAGGTGTTCAGCACCAACAGAGATATGACCAATATTCGAAAGCTGCGGTCTGTCATTGGCTGTCCTGCCTTATCGCCACATCCGGCCCGACATCGCCGAACATGGTGGCGGTCCCATCCGATGCGATGACGGTGTCCGACGTGAGGCTGGGCGCCAAAATGGCGATGGCGATACTGCCGGCGAGAGCGCCCGCAATGCCGATGCCGACAAGACCGATGCCGGCGGAACCGAAGCGAAACAAGTTCCTCATCCTCGAGCGGTGGACAAATTTTGCGACTATCCGGCCGTCCAAGCCTTCGTGGCCAGCTTTGAGGACGTATGTGTCGAGCAGCGAATCGAGGTCCGCTGCACGTTCGAGCATGCCGGCTGCCTCGGCACTTCTGGCATGGGCGCGTGCGGCCGCGCGCTCATCTTGCGGCCATCGGCCGATGTCGCCGCCATAGGCGTCGACCATTTCAGCGAACCGCTCGGCACTCATCGGACCCGCGATATGTTCAGCCATCGCTCTGTTCCTTCAATAACAGCAACTGCAAGGAGCGCCTTCCACGCGCAAGCAGGCTTTCCAGCGCATCCACGCTAACGTCCATGATCGCCGCCGCCTCCGCATTCGACAGCCCCTGATAGTAGACCAGGACGATCGCCTCGCGCTGCCGGGGAGCAATCATCTGCATGGCCCGCTCCACGCGCCGCGATGGGTCATCCTCGCTCATCAAGCCGGCATCCGGCGCCGGACCCTCATATTCGAGGTCGGGCGGGTGCTCGGCAAACACATCCTTGCGCCGACGCAGGTGATCGTAGCAGAGGTTGATCGCCACGCGATGGACCCAAGTGCTGAAGAGGGCATCGCGCTGGCGCCAGCCTCCGGCGTTCCGCCACACACGCAGAAATGTTTCCTGCGCGATATCCTCGGCTTCGGCGGCATCGCCAAGCATGCGGGTGGCCACGGACAAAATCCGCGGCAGCTGCCGCGCGACCATCAGGCGCATCGCCGGAACGTCACCGGCAGCGATGCGACCGAGCAGATCCTCGTCCGGGTCGCCACTCCTGGGCACGCGATCCCATTTCATCGACAATCGCCGTCGTCCCGGTTTCGTGAGATGATCGCATAGCACCCCCGTTCCCTGCGTTTGACAAGGGGACTTAGCCTATCCGTCAGTCCCGGCGGGCGACGCCAATCCGATCGAAACGTCTCCGACAGCGTGTCTTCCCTTCGATATCGAGCATAGGTTCTCAATGGTTGAACGCTTCGCGCGACGAAATCCGTCGCTCTGATATCATCGATTTTTGCTTTTCCGTTTGCGAGCGCGGCACCTCTGTCGCGGCAGCACTGAGAACAAGGCGGCTTTCCAGAGAATCGGAGATCGTGCGGCGTCAGGCCCTCGTCCATAAGAGGATGGGCTGCAGGAATGCCTCATTCATAGGGGAAGTTCTTTAAAAGCCGGCCCGCTTGGACAGGGAAGCCCCAACGTCTCTTGTTCAAGCGGGCGGCCCGTTCGCATGATCGGATGCGAAAGGTCACTTTCGATCAGAGGGACAGCAGTTCGTCCGTCTGCTCCTGGTCAGTGGACGCATAAAGGCCGCCGAAATCAGGCATCTGCGGCTGCTGTTGCGCCTTTATGGCCGATTCGAACTGGCTCTGCGTCAGCGATCCCGAACCGGAGGTATCGAGACTCTTGAATAGCGCTGTTGCCTGATCCTCGCTCACGTCGGACGGGCGAGTTGCAACGAACTCGGTTTCGCTGACACTGCCGTCGCCATTGGTATCCATGGAGGAGAACATGCTGGAGAGCTGCTCGTCACTCGACTGGCTGCCCTGAGGCGGCGGAGGAGGAGGCTGCTGGCCCGACTGCATGGCGCTTGCCAGCTGCGATTCGGTAAGCGAGCCGGTGTTCTTCGTGTCGAAGCTTTTGAACAACTGCGTTGCCTGGTCCTCGCTGACATCGGACGGACGAGCGGCAACGAATTCCGCCTCGCTGATATTGCCATCGCCATCGGTATCCATGGCGCGCATCATATCGCTTTGCTTGCTGCTCTGGCTGCTGGTCGCGGAAGACTGCTGAGTGCTCGACGTCGCGCTGGTGGAATCACTCTCCGAGTCCGACGTGGAGCTGTCACTGCCGTTGCCAGACTGCAAGTTGAGGATGATATTCATCAGCTGGGCAACCAGCTGCTCGGCCGAAGCGATCTGAGATTGGTCGGTTGATGACGACGAACTCGTGCTGGAAGAACTGCTGGATGAGCTGCCGGACAGTATGGACGCGACCGAATCGTCCGATGAGGACGACGTCGACTGGGATGTCCGATATGGATAGTAGTTATTTGATAAGACTGAGGTAATGCTCGTCATGGGGCCTCCGAATACGAGCGTTGAGAGGGACTTGAATGCTTTACGCGTATGCGACTTGAACAGGATGTCATGCCGGATCGCGTGACTGCGGCGGCCTGACTTCGACATCGATATGGGCGGATGGGATTGCCGAATGCTGGAGATCAAACTCGCCATGCCCCTGCGATCGGGCGAATGGGCCGTTTCCGAGGGTAATGAATTCAAGGATGTCCAAGGCGAGCGATCGCCCTCATGGCGCTATCGGCATCTGCACATTTTTCGATTTTGCACTTCCCAACACGCCCAAACTGCACAAGGAAACTTGCGCGTGGCTTATAGGAGCTTGACGAATACGCCTCAGTACGTTTTCCTTCGTCGATTTTTAGGGAATATCTAAGCTTTGCTGCGTTGTGGCTGTTGCTGGTATAAGGGAGGACCAGTACCGAAACGGCGTTGATGGAGCGACATATAAAAAAGGGGCACAGCTTGAATATTGGCTTATGTGGAGAACCGAATGAGGCGCACTAAGGAGGAGGCGGCAGAAACCCGGAGCGAAATCCTACATTCCGCGAAGGCTCTGTTTCTCGACAAGGGATACGAAAATGTCAGCCTGGAGGAGATAGCCGCAGCAGCCGGTGTTACGCGGGGAGCGGTTCATTGGCATTTCAAGAACAAGCAGGGATTGATGTTCGCGATCCGGGATGAGGCACAGCAGCCATTCCAGGAGTTGGCCGAGCGGATGTCGAAGGAATTGCCGCCCAATCCGCTCGATCTTGTGGCGGATGCGATCGCAACGGTGTTCGAGGATATTCAGTACGATCCGCGCAAACGCAGCATGCTGAAGGTTATGATGCATCTCGACATGGCGTTCTGCGATGGAACCACGAACCGCGCGAGTTCCTTCCGGCACGATATGCACGAACACTTCGCGAGAATATTTACATTGATGGATGCGAACACGAAGCTACCCGCACCCTGGACGCCGGATACGGCTGCCTCCTCACTGACCGCCGTCATCGGCGGGTTGATCACGGAATGGACGCTCGACAGGGGCGATTTCCAGCTCGTCCCTTGCGGACAGATGTTTATCAAGATGGTATTGAAAACCTGGTTCCCGTCGGTCCAGACGCGCGGGATGGCGACACTGGCCCTTTAAATCAAGAAGGATCCGGAGGGAAAGCCGGATCCTTCCTCTTTGATCGGAGGTCAACCGATCAGTGTAAGAAGCCCGACGGATTGGAAACATCAGGCTTCTATTACCTGGCACGAGGCCAGGTAACTTAGGATTAGAAGCTGCGCTCGAAGCGCAGAATACCGGCCCACTGATCCTGGTTCACAGAATCGAAATCGGTATAGGAGACTTCCGGCTCGATAAGCAGGTTCTTAACCGGGTTGAACTTGAGGTTCGTGGTCGCGGCAAAGATCTTCGAGTCGGTGTAGGCGAGCTGGAGGTTCCACTTCAGCTTTTCGTTGATCGGAACGCCAACGCCGCCCCAAACTGCCCAGTCACCCCAGCCGCACTTCGACGGATCGTTAACGGGGCAAGCAGAACGATCAAGGTTAGTGCCAGCATACTTGTTGAGCTTGTCGCCGTCCGTGTTCCAGCCACCCATCAAGAAGGCCGAGAACATACCGAAGTCGGCATCGACGCGAGCCTTGACAGCGCCTTCTTCGACGATGGAGTCATAACCACCAACGACCTTGAAGCCCCATGCGCCAGACTTGAAGCCGGCACCGGCAACAACGTCGGGAGCGTAGTGGTTGGACTTGTCGTCCGTCCACCAGCTGGAGCCGTAGGAAGCGCCCGAGCCGCTGGAGTTGCTGTCTTCGACGGAGACCATAGCCGTGAAGCCGTTGCCTGCATCGTAGTTGTAGGTCAACTGGTTCAGTTCGTACGGGCCGTCATAGATCACGTCGTCGTTGATGACGTCGCCAGCATAACCAATGTAGGAGTTGTACTGCGAGTCGGCCTTACCGACGAGGAAGCCGCCGAGGCTGATGTTGGCAAACAGCAGCTTAGTGGAGGTGGAGTTGCCGTCGCTCCAATCCCAACGGATAACCGTATTGGTCTTCAGCGGACCGTATTCGGTGTCGGTCGCGGTGTCGAGGCTGAGCTCGGCACGAGTGTGCCACAGCGTACCGACCTTGCTGTTCGGGTTGTAAGCATCGTACCATTCGCCTTCGGTACGGACACGACCGCCGACCTTGAGGCAGGTTTCGGTGCCCGGAATGAAGAAGTAGCCAGCACCGTAGGCGTCGCAGATGCGAACGTATTCGAGCGGCTCCGGTTCAGCGGCAACGATAGCGTCGGCCGCATGAGCGCCGGATACTGCCGCCAGCGCAGCAGCCGAGCCGAGAAGAAGACTTTTCAGGTTCATATTAAACTCCTGGTTGTAATATGCATTTCTAGTTTTCCGCGAGTGCAGAGCTGGAATATCACCTCGAAAGCCGGTCGGTCTAAACGCGACCAAGTAGCCCGGCAAATACGCACCTGATGTTGGCTTGAGTCCCCTCTCACCTCCATAATTGATCTCGCGGCAACGGTCATGAAATGCCCCTACCGATCCGGCCGAATACTCGACCGTAAGACAGCTTATGTCCTGCATCCGATTTACAAACGGACAGTATGTTTGTCAATTATGTGAAACCGACCGTAACGTTAGTCTTGGCATCTGTTGCTTAAATGCAACTGCGGGCAGTGGGACAGGCGTGGACCCATTCATTGATGGTGGAAAGGCGCGTTTTTGGGGCCGGCGGAAGTGCCCAGACCGAGCGCGGCATCGACATCGGTGGCCAATCCGGAAGCCCCGCGACCTAACCCGCCATTTTCGGACGCCCCCGGCAATCATCCCGGCTTCCGTCAACAACGTTCGGAAACTCTCCAGAAACAAAATTCAATAATTCGGTACACACAGAAATGTTGAATCTCCCTAGATTCTTGCGACTCGCGCGCTACCGGAAAGGGCCCAACAGCGAATGACCGAGAATCGGCTGATCTTCATAGCGACACCCTGTTTCGGCGGACTTGTTGCCAAGGATTATATGCAATCCATCTTTTCCCTGATGCAGGTCGGCGCGCAGGCCGGCATACAATTGACGCTTGCACTCCTCGGCAATGATGCGCTGATCACCCGCAGCCGCAACACGCTGGTATCCTCCTTCCTGAACGACACGGCGGCGACGCATATGCTGTTCATCGACGCGGACATCAGTTTCGAGCCCGAGCAGGTCATGCGGCTGCTGAATGCGGACAAGGATGTCGTCGCGGCCATGTACCCCATCAAGGATTACGACTGGGATAGTGCGGCGCGCGCAACCACGCGCACCGGCGAGTCACTCAATGCCGCAGCTCTGCATTATGTCGGCACGCCGCTAGTCGGCCAGAGCAGCGAACGCGATGGTGATTTTGTCAGTGCTATCTATGCGGGCACCGGCATGCTGCTCATCAAACGTGAAGTCATCAAGACGATGACCGCAGCCTATCCCGATCTGCGCTACAGCGCCATCCATGCCTATCCCGGCACCAAACGTTCGCCTGCGACCCAATACGCTCTCTTCGAATGCATGATCGAGGAAGGGACGGGCATTTATTTGAGCGAGGATTTCGCCTTCTGCCATCGCTGGCGGGCGCTTGGCGGCAAGATCTGGCTCGATACCGCCAGCAAGCTTACCCACACGGGCGCTCATCGCTTCGTTGGCAACACGGCGCCCCGCTACTAAGGCGGGTCTATGCCGGACCGGCCGGAGGAAGATCACAGACAGCGACCGCGATCTGGGCTGCGGGGTTGACAGAGGCGGAGGGGAGAGCATAGCCTCCCGATATTCACCAGGGGGGTCCCGACAAGGGGCTGAGATACTGCTGGACAATACGGCTTTGCCTGTTGTGGCGCAGTGACCCGTTGAACCTGATCCAGTTCATACTGGCGTAGGGACGGTGCAAGCGCTCGAAGGCTTCGGATTCACGCGTGGAATCCACAGCCGGCGTCTTTTCATCATTCCGGCTGATTGACTGGGTCTCCAAATGCAACTTGGAGCCTCAAACCATGACCATTGCCGCAAAAAACCTCACCCCAACCGTCACCACCGGCCCGCTGCCGGCATCCCGGAAGATCTACATTCCGGGAGACATCCATCCCGACATCCGCGTGCCGATGCGCGAGATCAGCGTTCATCCGACGGCAGGCGAGCCGCCTGTCATCGTCTACGATTCCTCCGGCCCCTATACTGTCGAGGGCGCCGAGATCCGCATCGAGCAGGGACTTGCCGGGCTCCGTCGTGACTGGGTGCTCGCTCGTGGCGATGTCGAAGCCTATGAGGGCCGCCATGTGCGCCCTGAGGACAACGGCTTCGTCAGTGCCGATCGGCTGACCCCCGAATTTCCCGGGCGCCGCCAGCCGCTGCGCGCCAGGGACGGCAAGGCTGTCACGCAGCTTGCCTATGCGCGGGCCGGCATCGTCACCCCGGAGATGGAATTCATTGCCATTCGCGAAAATCTCGGCCGCAAGGCAAAGGCCGAAGCCTTGGTCCGCGACGGCGAGAGCTTCGGCGCGCATATTCCCGATCATGTAACGCCGGAATTCGTCCGGCAGGAAGTCGCCGCAGGACGGGCGATCATTCCCGCCAACATCAATCACCCGGAGGCAGAGCCGATGATCATCGGCCGGAACTTCCTGGTGAAGATCAATGCCAATATCGGCAACTCCGCCGTTACCTCCTCGATGGCGGAAGAGGTCGAGAAGATGGTCTGGGCCGCCCGCTGGGGTGCCGATACCGTCATGGATCTCTCCACCGGCCGCAACATCCACAATATCCGCGAGTGGATCATCCGCAATTCGCCGCTGCCGATCGGCACCGTGCCGCTCTATCAGGCGCTGGAGAAGGTCGAAGGAATTGCCGAGAACCTGACCTGGGAGGTCTATCGCGACACGTTGATCGAACAGGCCGAACAGGGCGTCGATTATTTCACCATCCATGCCGGCGTGCGCCTGCATTACATCCCGCTGACAGTCAATCGCGTCACCGGCATCGTCTCGCGCGGCGGCTCGATCATGGCCAAGTGGTGTCTCCATCATCACCGCGAGAGCTTCCTCTACGAGCATTTCGAGGAGATCTGCGATATCTGCCGCGCCTATGACGTCTCCTTCTCGCTGGGTGACGGCCTTCGCCCCGGCTCGATCGCCGATGCCAACGATGCGGCGCAATTTGCCGAGCTCGAGACGCTCGGTGAGCTGACGAAGATCGCCTGGGCCAAGGATTGCCAGGTGATGATCGAAGGGCCCGGCCATGTGCCGATGCACAAGATCAAGGAAAACATGGACAAGCAGCTCGCGGTCTGCGGCGAGGCGCCCTTCTACACGCTCGGGCCGCTGACGACCGATATCGCGCCGGGTTACGACCACATCACCTCTGGGATAGGCGCTGCCATGATCGGCTGGTTCGGCACGGCGATGCTCTGCTACGTCACGCCGAAAGAGCATCTCGGCCTGCCGGATCGCAACGACGTCAAGACCGGCGTCATCACCTACAAGATCGCCGCTCATGCCGCTGATCTCGCCAAGGGACATCCAGCGGCGCAACTGCGCGACGATGCCCTGTCGCGGGCGCGATTCGAATTCCGCTGGGAAGACCAGTTCAACCTTTCGCTCGATCCCGACACCGCCCGCAGCTTCCACGACGAGACCTTGCCGAAGGAAGCCCACAAGGTGGCGCATTTCTGCTCGATGTGCGGCCCGAAATTCTGCTCCATGCGGATCTCGCACGACATCCGCGCCGAGGCCCAGAAGGAGGGACTGGACGCGATGGCGGCAAAGTATCGCGAAGGCGGCGATCTCTACATGCCGATCGATAAGCCAGCGCATCCGGCCGAATGAGATGCGTATCCTTGTCAAAGGGGCCGGCGTCGCCGGCCTCACGGTCGCGCATGAATTGCGCGTTCGCGGCGCAGAAGTGACGATCTTCGACCCCCGCCCGAACTTCGATCATGCCGCTTCCTGGCTCGCCGGCGGCATGCTGGCGCCATGGTGCGAGCGGGAAAGCGCCGATGAGGCCGTGCTTACGCTCGGCCGCGATGCCGCCGACCGATGGAATGCGATCCTGCCGGGTAACGTCGTGCGCAATGGGACGCTCGTCGTCGCGCCGACGCGCGATCACGGCGAACTAAAGCGATTCGCCAGCCGCACGGCCGGCTATCGCTGGGTGGAGGAGAGCGATATCGCGACACTCGAGCCAGCCCTTGCCGGACGTTTCAGACAGGGGCTGTTCTTTCCTGAGGAAGCCCATCTCGATCCGCGCCGGGCGTTGCATTCGTTGAAAGAAGGATTATTGGCGAAGGGCGTCGCCTTTACCTCTGACGATGTCAACGAGGACGAGTTCTCCGAGATCGTCGATTGCACCGGCGCCGCCCGTATCGGACACACCCCGGATCTGCGCGGCGTACGCGGCGAAATGCTCTATCTGCGCACGGAAGAAATCGCGCTTGCCCGGCCTATCCGCCTGCTGCATCCACGCTTTCCCGTCTATATCGTTCCTCGCGGCAACGGCCTTTTCATGCTCGGCGCGACCATGATCGAGACCGAATTCGATGGGCCGATCAGCGCACGCTCGCTGATGGAACTGCTGAATGCTGCCTACGCGCTGCATCCTGCCTTTGCGGACGCCGCCGTCATCGAAACCGGCGCCGGTATCCGCCCCGCCTTCCCCGACAATCTTCCGCGCGTGACGCGGGAAGGCAAAGTCGTCGTGATCAATGGTTTCTATCGCCACGGTTTCCTGCTGGCGCCGGCAATGGCGGCGGAGGCTGCCGATCTCGTCCTTTCCGAACAGACAAAGCAAAGGAGCTCCCGATGCGCCTGATCATCAATGGCGAAGCCCAGACGATCGCCGCAGCCACACTTTCGCAACTTCTGGCTGCGCTCGACTATGAGGGCGACTGGCTGGCGACCGCCGTCAACGGCGAAGTCGTCCATCGAGAGGACCGCGATGACCATGCATTGAACGACAACGACAGGATCGAGATCCTGACGCCAATGCAGGGAGGCTGAACCATGCTTGATCTTTATGGAACCCCAATAGAGTCACGCCTTCTTCTCGGCACCGCGCGTTATCCCTCGCCCATCGTCCTCGCAGAAGCGGTCAAGCGATCGGGGACAGGGATCCTCACCGTGTCGCTGCGCCGCGAAACGACCGGCGGGCGCAATGGCGGCGCTTTCTTCGACATGATCCGTGAGCTCGGCACTCGCGTTCTTCCCAATACCGCCGGCTGTCATGGCGTATCCGAGGCCGTGCTCACGGCGAAGATGGCGCGCGAGGTGTTTCAGACCAACTGGATCAAGCTGGAGGTGATCGGCAACCACGACACGCTGCAGCCGGACGTGTTTGCGCTCGTCGAAGCAGCTCGCATTCTCTCCGGCGAAGGTTTCGAGGTCTTTCCCTATACGACCGACGATCTGGTGGTGGCCGAACGGCTGCTCGAAGCTGGATGCAAGGTGCTGATGCCCTGGTGCGCGCCGATCGGAACGGCGGCGGGACCGCTCAATCTTTCCGCCCTTCGCTCGATGCGGGCGCATTTTCCCGATATTCCATTGATCGTGGACGCCGGTGTTGGCCGGCCCTCTCACGCTGCCATCGTCATGGAGCTCGGCTTCGATGCCGTGCTGCTGAACACAGCAGTTGCCGGCGCCGGCGATCCCGCTGCCATGGCGGAAGCCTTTGCGAAGGCGATCGATGCCGGCAGGCAAGCATTCGGCGCAGGCATGCTGGAGCCGCGCGACATGGCGGTGCCGTCGACGCCCGTGATCGGAAAGGCGGTTTTCGCATGACGCTCGATCCGTTCTACCTGATCGTCGATAGTGCCGCCTGGATCGAAAGGCTGGTGCCGCTCGGCGTCAAGCTGGTGCAACTGCGCATAAAGGATCGTCCGCCGGCGGAGATACGCGCCGACATCCGGCAGGCAAAGGCCGTCTGCGCGGCACATGGATGCCAATTGATCGTCAACGACTATTGGAAACTCGCCATCGAGGAAGGCTGCGATTTCATCCATCTGGGTCAAGAGGATCTGGCGGCGGCCGATCTTGGCGCGATCCGCGCGGCCGGCTTGAAACTGGGCCTTTCGACGCATGACGAGGCGGAGCTGACGACAGCACTTGCGGCGCATCCTGATTACATCGCGCTCGGTCCGATCTATCCCACCGTGCTCAAGGCGATGGCCTGGGCGCCGCAAGGTCTGGAACGCATCGGCCAATGGAAGGCCAAATTGCGCGAGATCCCTCTTGTCGCGATCGGCGGGCTGACCGTCGCGCGCATTGCCGGCGTGTTCGAAAATGGCGCCGATAGCGCCGCCGTCGTCACCGACATCACACGCAATCCCGATCCCGAATCACGGACGCTCGAATGGATTAGGGCAACGCACGATCGCATTCCAACCAATTAATGCGGCGCGAGATCACAGCGCCGACACCGGTTTTCAAAGGCTTAGCGCCGATGAACGGCGCATTCATAAAACATTCAGGTGAACATAATCATGCTTAGAACGTTAGATAAATGACTCGCGCATTCGCTGAGCATGAAGACTGCTTTGGAGGTAGTCATGATAAAGAAAACAATTCTTACGGTTTTGCTGGCCGCTACGGTCGTAGGCGGCGCACTCGCGCCCGTCAGCAACGCACAGGCGCAGTATTATGACGGGCGCCCGCCCTATCGGGGCGACTGGCGTGGACATGACGATTGGCGCCGCCATCATCACCATGGCAATGGTGGTGCAATCGCCGGCGGTGTCGCCGCAGGTCTCCTCGGCGGCCTGATCGTCGGTGGCGCACTTGCCAACCGCGGCCCGGTTTACGAGGCACCTCCGCCGAGATGCTGGCTGGAGAACCGCGAGGTTCAAAACCAGTATGACGACGGTTGGCACTACGAGCGCGTCCGCGTCTGCAATTAAGCAATCAACTGGGCATCGGCTCCAGGCTGGTGCCCGGCTTGATAAACCAACTTGGATTGCCGGCGGCCGAAACCGCCGGCAAACTGTTTCTATAGCCTTACGGACGCAAGCCGTTTGCAGACCTAAAGGCCATGTGTTCCCGGATAGGGGCTGCGCTCGGGAAAGGCGCGGCCGGCAAGACTTTCCGGTTCCGGCTGCCAGATTTCCACGCGAAGCGGATAACACGGCGCCAAATCGCTCGAATGGCCGCTGCCGCAATCGCCGCCCGGACACGCCGATAGTGCGCCGAGAAGATCGATCTCCGCAAAGAATTCAATGAAATCGCCAGGACGCACCGGGCTCGCCTTCATAAAATATTGGTGCGTGTCGCGCGTAAAGCCCGTGCACATGAAGACGTTCAGCACGTCATGGACATGAGCCTCCGCCTCGCGGACAGGAATGTTCATTTCAGAGGCGAGCGCTCGCGACAGGTTTGAATGGCAGCAGTGGTGATAGTCGTCGCCTTTCAGCAGACGGTTGGTATAGGGATCGCAGCGCGTACCGATGACATCGTGGATGCCGGCGCCATCGGCGTCCCAGCCATACCAGCCGAGCGTGTCATAGGTGATCGTCGCCATCGGCCGCAGATAGGGCAGAGTGCTCCACAGCCGGTCGCCGACGCCGACATGCGTGGCATGAAGCGCGCGGGTCTTGCCGCTGAAGAAGCGTTCGGAGAGGTCGGCGGCGTTCCAGAGATTGAGGTCGCCGACCTGCGAACCCTCCGTGCTGACGATGCGAAAGAAATGCCCTTTCGGCACGCGGAAGCTGCCGGCTTCGCGCGGCGGCACGATGATTTCCGCGATCTTGCTCATGCTTCGCCTTGCGGCATGCAGCACATCCAGACCGGCCGGCGGCAGCGTTTCATTCGGATAGACGACAACCGGCGGCTTGCTGCGCCGTTCTTCGGCGTCGGAGGGAGCGGGCATGTCGATAGTCCTGTGCATCACAATCCTTCATCCTTTACCGATTCACCTACCTGCTTCATTCCGCGAGCGAGGCAACGGTTTCGGCTGCACTCTAGCGAGATCAGCCCATTGCACAACGTCGATTGTCCTTGCGCTCTGGCTAAGTTTTACTTAGCCATAACCTATGCGTCATATCCCTCTCGCCTCCCTTCGCGCCTTAGAGGCGGCCGTGCGTCATGAGAGTTTCGTCAAGGCGGCCGCAGAGCTCAATCTGACGGCGGCCGGCGTCAGCCAGCATGTGCGGTCGATGGAGAACTGGCTCGGCGTTTCGCTGTTCATGCGTCATGCCCGCGGCGTGACGCTGACGGCAGCGGGCCGCGAATTCGGAGCGGCGGTGGCAAACGGCCTGGGACATATCGATATCGCCGCCAGGCAATTGAAGCTCGAGGCCCATGACCGGCCGGTCAGCGTCGCCTGCATCGCGTCCGTCGCCACCCGCTGGCTGATCCCGCAATTGCCGGCATTCAGGAGAGAGCATCCGGATATTCGCATCAACATCGTCTATGCGCTTGATGCAATGACGCCGGAGGCTGCAAGCGTCGATCTGCTGATCCGCCACGGGACGAGACCAGGAGCGGCCGCTATCGCGCTATTGAGCGGCGAGACGCGGCCGACCTGCTCGGCAGAGTTCGAGCTTCGTCATGGGCCAATCACGGCACCAACCGACCTGATCGACGCGGACCTTCTGCATGACGAAACCACAAGCTCCTGGGCGCGCTGGTTCGCGCTTGCCGGTATCCGCGCGCCTCCGAAACCTGGACCAATCTTTGCCGATTTCAGCCTGATGATCGGATCGGTTATCGGTGGGCAGGGCATCGGCCTCTGCCCGACCGCGCTGATTACCGACGAGCTGGCCAATGGAACACTCGTCACGCTCTTCGACACACCTTCGGACATGGACAAATCCTATTGGCTCATCGAAGCCAACCGCCTTTCCGCTGAAGCAGAAATCTTTCGCGACTGGCTCATTGCAGTAAGCCCGACATCCCGAAACAGTCAGGGCACCTGAGGCTCGTGCACAACGGGGCAGCGAAGCGATCGACGAGGCGCCCTTGCCGTTTCAAAGGCTTTCCGCCGTGACGGTCAGAAAGCGTACCGGCTCGGCATCGATATCGGTATCGATCAGGCCGAGGCGCTTCAACGTCAGGTCGATGGCGCGGCGCGCCTGCACTTCCGGGGCCTGATCGAGAACGATCGTCATCAAGCCTTCCTTCAGGTAGCCGCGCGTCGCATCCGAAAGTTCATGGCCGACCCAGAAGACCGATTGCTTACGGCGGCGGCGAAGAACCGTCGCGATTGCGGCGTTGTCGCCGCCGGCGCTGTAAAGACCGGCAATATCGGGATAGCGATCGAGGGCGCTGGACAACAGTTCCATCGTCTTCATCTCGTCATCCTCGTCGAACATGACTTCGGCAAAGCAATGGGATGGGTTCGCATTCGCAAGCAGATAGTCGGAAAAGCCGCGGATGCGCGCCTTGTGGTTCTCGTAGGCCCCGCTGTGACAGAGGGCGACGAAGGTGCCCGCGCACCCGGCCTGCATGCGCGCCATATAAAAGGCGGCGGTGCGTCCGGCCGCCTCGTTGTCGATGCCGACATAGGCAAGTTCCGGTGCCGGCCGCGTCATGATCTGCACGACAGGGATGCCGCCGGCGGCCGCCTTGCGGACGCTGCCGACCACATCGGGGTGATCGGGCGCGACGACGATGAGCGCCGAACGGCGGGCTTGCGGGGTGGCGATATGGCGTGAAAAATCGGCTGGGTCATTTTCACGCGCAAAGGTCCGCTGGATGAGAATATCCTTGTCGAGCAAGGCGGCGATGCGTTCGAAGGCGCGATTGAGCCTGGAGTAGAAATAGGTTTCCGGCCGAAGCAGCACAACTTCGATGCGCACCAGCCCGTGCCTTGTGCCGGCAGGCGGTGTGCGATAGCCAAGCCGTTTGGCTGCAATGAATATTTTCTCCGCCGTCTCAGGCAGCACATTGCCGCGCCCGTTCAGCGCTCGCTCCACCGTGGCAGCACCGACACCGGCAGCGGCAGCCACATCCTTCAGCGTAACTTTCGCCACGTCTCCCCCATCTTCTCCCATAGTCCATGATCAGATCTGATCATAGATTCGCGGCCGCCGAAAGAGGGCTTCGGCTTCAGCCAAAGCGGGCCACAAGGAAATCGATCGCGCTCCGCAACATCGCGGTGGGACGGCGATCCGGCGCATAGACCAGATGCATCGGTGTCGGCTTGTACGACCATTGCGGCAGCACAGGCTCCAGCCTGCCCGCATCGAGATCGGCTGCCAGGAGCAGCTCCGGCTGCAGGGCGATGCCGGCGCCATGCAGGGCGGCGATGCGGAGAGCCGCCCCCTGGTTCGTGGTGAACCTGCTGCTGGTAGCGATCTCGCGCGTTTCGCCCCCGGGACCGACCAAATGCCATCGACCTTGGGTGCGCCAATAGGAATGGCCAAGGCACATATGGTTGGCGAGCTCCTCGGGCCTTTCCGGCCTGCCGCAGCGGTCGAGATAGTCGGGCGATGCCGCGAGAATCCGGCGATAGGGTTTTAGCGGGCGTGCGACCAGATTGGTATTCGTCAGGGCTCCGATATGAATGCCAAGTTCATAGCCCTCGCCGATCAAATCATGAGGGTTGTTGTCGAGCGCCAGATCGACGCTGACTTCAAGATTCTGACGCAGGTACTCGACGAGAGCCGGGACGAGACTTTGGGTCCCGAAACTGACCGGCGCGACGAGCCGCAACCGGCCACGCGGCGCCGATTGCAATTCCGACGCCGATGCCTCGGCCAGATCGACCTCCGTCAACACCGTCTTGCATCGCTCATAATAGAGCTTGCCGACCTCGGTCAGCTGGTGGCGGCGCGTGGTGCGATGGAGCAATCGTGCGCCGAGGCGCTGTTCGATCGTCCTGATATGCTTGGCGACCATGGTGGCCGATACCTGGCTGGTCTCCGCCGCAGCTGCGAAGCTCCCATGCTCGACGACCCTGACGAACATCGCCATACCAGCCAACTTATCCACGATTACATACCTATAGGTTCGGAATGAAGCGAATGGCAGCGTATTTATCGATTTCTGGTTTTGCAAGATAGTCGGAGATGCCTAATCTCAGGCTATCTTCTATCAAGGAGCCGTCATGCCCATCTTGCGCTTGGAAATGCATCCCGGACGCACACAGGACCAGAAGCGTGCCTTCGTTCGCGAAGCGACCAAGGTCGTCGTCGAAACGCTCGTTTGCCCGCCGGAATCGGTGGAAATCATCATTACCGAGATTTCGAAGGAATCCTGGGCGACGGCGGGCAAACTGAAATCGGATGGCTGAGAAGGTCCGATCTGATCATCATTGGGCCTGACGACCAAATCGGCCGTCAGGCCTCGTTCGTCGTCAAGCTCCGACGCCCCCAGCCCTCGGCCCAATCCATCAGACGGGCCAATTCCTGCTTGAGGGCATGCGAACGGATGATATCGGCGGCGTGGTCGATATTGGTGCGCGGATTGTAAAATGCGCCGATCTCCTCGCCGCTGTCCCGTCTTGCAGCCTCCAGGCGGGACTTTATTTCCTCCACTTCGGCCTTCACCGCAAAGTACCGCTTCATGACCTCAATGAGGTCGCGGTCGCTTGCATTCATTTCCATGCATACTCCACCTTACTAATTTTAGCCCTTCGCAATGATCCGATTCGAGTGGCGAAATCTAGATCCTTGTTTAGCCGGCAAGATGGTTGCGATGGATGAGGCAGGATCGCAGCGCGGCAAGCAGCGGAATTACGGTGCGAACTACGACCAGTTTTCCTTGACCGACTGCATCACCACATTGGTCGATGTGCTCGCCACGAAAGGCAGGCTGGAAATCTTCTCGCCCAAGACGATACGGTAGCGACGAATATCTGACGTCCGCACTTTCAGAAGATAATCGAAGCGGCCGGCGATCATATGGCACTCCTCGATTTCCTTGATCTTCTTGACTGCATTGTTGAAGCTGAGCAAAGCTTGCTCGCGCGTATCCGTCAGCTTCACTTCGGCAAAGGCGACATGGTCGAGGCCGAGCTTGATTGGATTGAGCACCGCCTTGAAGCCATCGATATAGCCGGAATCGATCAGTTTCTTCAGTCGTGCCTGGCAAGGGGTCTTGGAAAGACCGACCCGCTCGGAAAGCTCGGTGATCGACATGCGGCCGTCTTCGACCAGTGCATCGAGAATCTTTTGATCGAACTGGTCTATTTCACTGGATTTGATCATTTTCGTAGGCATTCCTATTTGAAATACGGGCTATTGAAGTCCAATATGACTAGAGAGCCGCAGTTTCAAGGCGGAACGCCTTTCCAGAATGAAGTATGTTTGCATCGAAGCAACGGGAGAGCTGCAGAAGGCGAAATTGCTCGCGCCTGCCAGGCTACCGGGACCCTTGCACCTTGAGGTTATCATGACTGTCACTGCCGCACTCGCCGCCGAAAAACCATCGCCAGACGCCGCCCCATTCGCGCAGTTCGCACCCCCTATCCAGCAGCAAAGCCCGCTTCGAAAGGCGATCACGGCCGCCTACCGCCGCCCGGAAACGGAATGCCTCCCTATGCTGGTCGAGGCGGCCACTTTGCCGGAGTCCGTCCGCGAGGCTGCGAAGAAGACGGCGAGGACGCTGATCGAAGCGCTCCGCGCCAAGCACAAGGGCGATGGCGTCGAAGGCCTGGTGCATGAATATTCGCTATCGAGCCAGGAAGGCGTGGCGCTGATGTGCCTTGCCGAGGCGCTGTTGCGCATTCCCGATACCGCGACGCGTGACGCCCTGATCCGCGACAAGATTGCCGGGGGTAACTGGAAGTCGCATCTGGGTGGCGGTCGCTCCATTTTCGTCAATGCCGCGACCTGGGGCCTGGTGGTGACCGGCAAGCTTACGTCGACAGTCAACGACGGCGGGCTGTCGGCATCGCTGACGCGGCTAATCGCGCGCTGCGGCGAGCCTGTCATCCGGCGCGGCGTCGACATGGCCATGCGCATGATGGGCGAGCAATTCGTCACCGGCGAAACCATCGACGAGGCGCTGCGGCGCGCCCGCACACTGGAGGCGAAGGGCTTCCGCTATTCCTACGACATGCTCGGTGAAGCCGCGACGACGCATGCCGATGCCGAGCGCTATTATCGCGACTATGAAACCGCAATCCATGCGATCGGCAAGGCTTCGGCCGGCCGCGGCATTTACGAAGGGCCAGGCATCTCCATCAAGCTTTCGGCCCTGCATCCCCGCTATTCGCGCTCGCAGGCCGACAGGGTCATGGGCGAGCTGCTGCCGAAGGTGAAAGCGCTCGCCCTCCTCTCCAAGCGATACAATATCGGCTTGAATATCGATGCCGAAGAGGCCGACCGGCTGGAGTTATCGCTCGATCTTCTGGAGGCGCTTTGCCTCGATCCCGATCTTGCTGGCTGGGATGGAATGGGCTTCGTCGTGCAGGCCTATGGCAAGCGCTGCCCCTTCGTCCTCGATTTCATCATCGATCTCGCCCGCCGCTCAGGCCATCGGCTGATGGTCCGCCTCGTCAAGGGCGCCTATTGGGACGCCGAGATCAAGCGTGCCCAGCTGGATGGCCTCGAAGGCTTCCCGGTCTACACCCGCAAGGTCTACACCGACGTCTCCTACATCGCCTGCGCCAAGAAGCTGCTCGCGGCAACCGATGTAGTCTTCCCGCAATTCGCCACGCACAATGCGCAGACGCTGGCGACGATCTATCAGATGGCCGGAAACGATTTCTCCGTCGGCAAATATGAGTTCCAATGCCTGCATGGCATGGGTGAACCGCTCTATGAGGAAGTGGTCGGCGCCGAAAACCTCGGCCGCCCGTGCCGGATCTACGCGCCCGTCGGCACGCATGAAACGCTGCTCGCCTACCTTGTCCGGCGCCTGCTGGAAAACGGCGCCAACTCCTCCTTCGTCAACAAGATCGCCGATCCCGCCGTTCCCGTCTCCGAACTGATCGCCGATCCTGTCGAACGCGTGCGCGCAATGCCCATCATGGGCGCCCAGCACGACAAGATCGCCCTGCCCGCCGACCTGTTTGACGGTGCTCGAAAGAATTCTGTCGGCATAGATCTTTCAAACGAAGCGGCGCTTTCCGATCTGTCTATTGAACTGCACTCCTCCGCTGCCAGGGAATGGATTGCAAAGCCGTTGCTCGCTGATGGCTCTGAACGCGGCGAGAAGCGCCCAATCCTCAACCCCGCCGACCATTCCGATATCGTCGGTCAGGTTGCCGAGCTTAATCCTGAGGACGCGGCCGAGGTGATGCGCCTTGCAGCCGGCGCTGCTGCCTCATGGGCCGCCTTCAGCCCGGATGCGCGGGCAACGATGCTGGAGCGTGCCGCCGAGCTGATGCAAGGCGAGATGCCGTTGCTTGTAGGCTTGGCGATCCGCGAGGCGGGCAAGTCGGCGGCGAACGCCGTCGGCGAAGTCCGGGAAGCCATCGACTTCCTTCGCTATTATGCCGCGCAAGCGCGCGAGGTGTTGAAGCCCGACAGCGTCCCGCTCGGTCCGGTCGTCTGCATCAGCCCCTGGAACTTCCCGCTGGCGATCTTCACCGGCCAGGTTGCTGCAGCACTGGTCGCCGGCAACCCGGTCGTCGCCAAACCGGCCGGCAACACACCGCTGATTGCCGCCCAGGGTATTCGCATCCTGCACGAAGCCGGCATTCCGCACGACGTTCTTCAATTCGCGCCGGGCAGCGGCAGGATGGGCTCGGCTCTCGTCGGTGCGCCGGAGACTGCCGGCGTCATGTTCACCGGCTCGACGGAAGTCGCCCGGCTCATTCAGGCGCAGCTTTCCGAACGGCTGTCGAAATTCAACAAGCCGATCCCGCTGATCGCCGAGACCGGTGGCCAGAACGGCATGATCGTCGACTCCTCGGCGCTCGCCGAACAGGTGGTCGGCGATGTGATTGCTTCTGCCTTCGACAGCGCCGGACAGCGCTGCTCGGCTCTGCGCGTGCTGTGCCTGCAGGAGGAAATCGCAGATCGCACGCTGACCATGCTGCGAGGCGCGCTCCGCGAACTGTCCGTCGGCCGAACCGACAGGCTTGCCATCGATATCGGCCCTGTCATCGACGACAGCGCCAAGCGCGGCATCGATGAACATATCGAACGCATGCGCAAGCTCGGCTGCGCCGTCGAGCAACTCGATCTTCCCGCAAGTGCCGACAAGGGCACATTCGTCGCCCCGACCATCATCGAGCTGAAGAAGCTGAGCGATCTCAAGAAAGAGGTGTTCGGACCTGTCCTCCACATCATTCGCTACAAGCGCAAGGGGCTCGACAAGCTGATCGACGATGTCAATGCATCCGGCTACGGCCTGACTTTCGGCCTGCATACGCGGCTCGACGACATGATCGCCCATGTCACCGGGCGCGTGCGGGCGGGCAATCTCTATGTCAACCGCAACATCATCGGCGCCGTTGTCGGCGTCCAGCCCTTTGGCGGCCGTGGCCTCTCCGGCACGGGCCCGAAAGCGGGTGGACCTATGTATCTGCGCAGGCTCGTCGCCTCTTCGACAGAGCCGTTGCGTGACGCCACTGTACAAGTCGATCCGGCCGCACAGGAATTTCTCGCTTGGCTCGAGAGCAAGGGAGCAGCAAAGCAGGCGCGCGCCGTCGCCGGCCAATCATCATTGGGTTTCAACGCCGAGCTGACAGGTCCCGTCGGCGAATTGAACCTCTATGCGCTGCATCCCCGCGGCAGGATCCTGCTTATTCCCCAGACCGCACTTGGCCTGCATGTCCAGATCGCCGCCGCGCTTGCGACTGGCAATTCGATCGCCATCGACGCTTTATCCGGTCTGCAGGACGAGCTTCAGAACCTGCCGGCCGCCGTCGCAAGCCGCCTCTCCTGGACAAAGGACTGGGCTGCGGACGGACCTTTCGCCGGCGCGCTCATCGAAGGTAATGCCGAGCGCATCGCACAGGCCGTCAAGACCATCGCCACACTGCCCGGCCCGCTGGTGCTGACGCAGGGCGCCTCGAGCGAGGAAATCGCCAACAGCACGGACGCTTATTGCCTGAACTGGCTATTGGAAGAAGTGACGACCTCGATCAACACCGCCGCAGCCGGCGGCAATGCAAGCCTGATGACCATCGGCTAACGTCTTTCGTCGCCTTGATGCATGCGGCAGTCGAACCCTTGCCGAGGGTCGGCTGCCGCCTTTTTTATTGATCTGTCGTCGATCGTAAACCCTCCCAAATGCGCCCGGCGCAATCGCCGCCACGCGCTCTTCTTGCGCCTCGAGCGCCATGAACCGCTGCGCTCAAAAATATCTGAGAAAAGCTTTTCTCATCTTGACTCTCATAGTGAGAAAAGCTTTTCTCATGAAAAATCGAATGGGAGAAAACATCTGGAAAATCAACGTGCGAGAAGCGGCCGGGCAACGATTCACGATGTTGCGGCGGCTGCGGGCGTGAGCATTTCCACGGCATCGAAAGCCCTGAACAATACCGGTCGCATGGGTGACGACACTCGCGAGCGGGTCAAACGCATCGCCGCCGAGATCGGCTTTCGCCCGAACGCATTGGCAAAGGGACTGCTCAGCAATCGCACCTTCACGATCGGTCTTCTGACCAACGATACATATGGCCGCTTCACACTGCCTGTTATGGCCGGCATCACGGAAGCGCTCGTCGATCACGGAGTTTCGGTCTTCCTCTGCACGATCGAGGACGATCCGGCGCTCGGAAAGGTTCATGTGGACGCCATGCTCGACAAGCACGTCGACGGCATCATCGCCTCGGGAAAGCGGATCGACCGCCGCCTGCCGGTGGATCTTTCCAACCTACCCGTGCCCGTCGTCTATGCCTTTACCGAGGGTGCGCCTGATAGCGTCACCTTCTGCGCCGATGACTTTCAGGGCGCGGCCCTTGCCGTCGAGTGGCTGAAGGGTCTTGGCCGCCGCCGGATCGCCCATGTAACCGGCCCGGAGAGTTTCGTCTCGGTGCGCGAGCGTGCCCGGGCCTATCGCGAGCTTGCCGGCGACACGCTGCCGGTCATGTACGGCTCCTGGTCGGAGGCGTGGGGACATGAGGCGGTGGAGCAACTGTGGAGCACAGCCGGCGCAAAGCCGGATGGTATTTTTTGCGGCAACGACCAGATCGCCCGCGCGGTAGTGGATGCGCTGCGCGAGCGCAATGTGCGGGTGCCGGAGGATGTCTCGGTGGTCGGCTTCGACAATTGGGAGATCGTTGCCGCGCAAACGCGGCCGCCGCTGACGACGGTCGACATGAATCTCAAGGCGCTCGGCAGAGAAGCCGGGCTGACGGTTCTGGCGCTGGCGGAGGGACGCGCCGTCGAACCGGGGATCAGAACATTGCCCTGCGAACTCGTCGTGCGGCAGTCGTGCGGGGGAGACCCCGATCTTTAATTGAGGAAAAGGGGCGCACGGGAGTTGCCCCATGGGAGGAGAAACATGATGAAGCGCTTTCTGGCCGCAACCGGCCTCATATCCCTATGCCTTGCATCCGCCGCGTCCGCCGAAAACATCTCCATGTGGGTGCGCAGCGGCATCGGCGATTCCTTCAAGAAGGTCGTCGAAGCCTATAATGCCGGCCACGACGACAAGGTCGCGCTGACGGAAGTGCCGTTCTCGGAACTCGTGCAGAAATACGCAACCGCCATCGCCGGCGGCCAGGCCCCTGACGCGTTGTCGATGGACCTTATCTACACCCCGGCCTTTGCCGCCGCCGGCCAGCTCGCGGACCTGACCGATTGGGCCAAGAGCCTGCCCTACTTCAACTCGCTCTCGCCCTCACATGTGAAGCTCGGCACCTATGACGGCCATGTCTACGGCCTGCCGCTGTCGGTCGAGACCTCGGTCTTTGCCTGGAACAAGGATCTCTACAAGAAGGCCGGCCTCGACCCGGAAAAGGCGCCGGCCACCTGGGAGGAGATCGAGCAGAATGCCGAAAAGATCCGCGCGCTCGGTGGCGATACCTACGGCTTCTATTTCTCCGGCGGCGGCTGTGGCGGCTGCATGATCTTTACTTTCACCCCGCTCGTCTGGGGTGCGGGCGCCGACATTCTTTCGGCAGACGGCAAAACCGCCACGCTCGACACGCCGCAAATGCGCAAGGCGGTCGGCATCTACCGCGACATGGTCAAGAAGGATCTGGTGCCGGCGGGAGCCGCCAGCGACAACGGCGCCAATTTCCTCAGCATCAGCAACGGCAGGATCGGCCAGCAAAGCATCGGCGCCTTTTCGATCGGCACGCTGATCACGCAATATCCCGATATCCATTTCGGTGTGACGCTGATCCCCGGCGTCGACGGTAAGCCGTCTTCCTTTGCCGGCGGCGACAATTTCGTCATCTCCAAGGGTACCAAGAAGCTCGATGCGGTGAAAAAATTCCTCGAATACACCTATTCGCTCGAGGGACAGAAGATCATGGCGAAGTACGGCAGCCTGCCGACGCGTGGCGATATCGCCGATCAGGTGCTGCAAGGCCTCGATCCGCGCATGCAGGTGGGCCTCAAGGCCATATCGGTCGCCAAGACGCCCTATACGCTGCAGTTCAACGATCTGATCAACAGCGCCAACGGACCCTGGGCTGGCTTCACCAATGCCGCCATCTTCGGAAGCGACGTCGACGGCGCCTTTTCCAGCGCCCAATCGGAGATGCAGTCGATCATCGACAACGCCCAGTAACATAAGCGCGTGAACACCGGGAAGCCGGAGGCTTCCCGGTCCTTCCATCGCAACATCGGGAGCATTCCATGGCTGGTCCTGGAGCTACAGCAACCGCGCGGCTTCGCAAGCGGCGAAGGCGTGCCGGCTGGCACGGATTTCTCTACATCGCGCCGGCCATGGCGCTCGTCAGCGTCTTCTTCATTCTGCCCGTCATCTTCACCGTCTGGATGAGCCTGCATAACTGGCCGCTGCTCGGCAATCCCCGCTGGATCGGCTTCGGCAACTATACGCGCATGGTCTCCGACATACGTTTCATGGCGGCGCTACGCTTTACCGCCTATTACACCGTCATCGTCACCATCGCGATTTTCGCCATAGCCTTTCCGCTGGCGCTCTATGTGGAAAAACAACGGCCCTTCGTCGGCTTCTACCGCACCATCATCTTCCTTCCCGTCGTTGTCGGGCTTGCGACGGCCTCGCTGCTCTGGGTCTGGCTCGCCAATGTCGACAGCGGCTTTTTCGCGCCGGTGGCGCTGGCGCTCGGTCTGGCCGACAAGAGGCCGAACCTGCTGGCCGACTTCGACATGGCCTTCGCCACGATCATCGTCATGGTCGTTTGGAAAATCGCCGGTTTCACCATGATCATCCTTCTCACCGGCCTGCAGGCAATCCCCTCCGAACTCACCGAAGCCGCCCGCATCGATGGCGCAAAACGCTGGCAGCGCTTCCGGCATCTGACCCTGCCGCTGATGCGCCGCACCATCGCGCTCGCGCTGATCATTTCCATCACCGGCTCGGTGCTCGCCTTCGACCAGTTCTACATCATGACCAGCGGCGGACCGCAAAACCGAATGATTTCCGTTGTTTACTACATTTTCAACCAGTCCTTCGTCTCCTTCAATCTCGGCTATGGCGCCGCACTCTCCATCGCACTGCTCGTCATTCTCGTGCTGATCAGCATCGTCCAGCTCTGGCTGCTGCGCGTCGGGGAGGACCGGCCATGATCACTGCAAAGGAGCGCCGCGCAAGGCGCAAGCTTTGGGGCGGTGTCGGCTATCACGGCATCGGCGTCATCATCGTCATCTTCTTCTTCGCACCCTTTGCGATCGCGCTCCTGTCTTCGTTCCGGCACGGTAGCGAGGCGAGCCTTCCGCCGCTGCCGCCCTGGCCGACGACGGGCTTCAGCTTCGATGCCTATCGTTCGCTCGATGGCTTCGGCGCCGGCATCGTGCAGCACACGCTGAATTCGCTCTTCGTCTCGCTCGGCACGGTGCTGCTGACCGTCATCGTCAGCCTGCTCGCCGGCTACGGCTTCTCGCGCTATCAATTCCCCTTCAAGGGCGCCCTGTTCATTCTGGTCATCGCAACGCTGATGATCCCCTTTCAGTCGATCCTGACGCCGCTTTTCATCATCCTGGCGAAGCTCGGCCTCAACAATTCGCTGATCGGGCTGACGCTGGTCTACGTGACGCTGCAACTGCCCTTCTCGGTCTTCATGATGCGCAACGCCTTTGACGCGGTGCCCAAGGAAATAGAAGAGGCAGCCCGCATCGACGGCGCGCGCGACCTCAGGCTTCTCTTCCGCGTGCTGTTTCCGCTGGTACTGCCAGGTGTGGCAACGGTTGCGATCTTCGCCTTCCTGAACGCCTGGAACGAGTTCCTGGCAGCGCTGATCCTTCTCTCCAGCAACGAGAAATTCACCCTGCCGGTGCTGATGATCGCCGTCAGAACCGGGCGCCTCGGCGCCGTCAATTGGGGGGCGGTCCAGGCCGGCATCGCTGTCATGACGATCCCCTGCGTCATCGTCTTCCTGCTTCTGCAACGCTACTACATGCGCGGCCTGATGGCCGGCGCGGTGAAATGATCCCTTCAAACAAACGGATGAAAGTCATGTCAGACAAGCAAAGCCGCCAGTTCCGCCCCCTGCCCGTTCCGAATGTCGAGCTCGCCGGCCTGTTCGGTGAACGCCAGGATGCAATCTGCAATTCGACCGCAGCCACCCTGCTCGACCGCTGCGTCGAGGCCGGCATGATCCGCGCTATCGATGTCGACCAGCCGAGCCCGGGCATCATCATTCCCTTACAGACATGGTCGGGCTCGACGCAGATGTTCTGGGACAGCGATCTCGGCAAATCGATCGAGACCATCGCCTATTCGCTCTACCGCCGGCCCAATCCGGAACTGGAGGCGCGCGCGGATGCCATCATCGACATGTATGGCAAGATGCAGGACGAGGACGGCTATCTGAATGCCTGGTTCCAGCGCGTCCAGCCCGGTCGCCGCTGGACCAATCTGCGCGATCATCACGAGCTCTATTGCGCCGGCCATCTGATCGAAGCGGCCGTCGCCTATTATCAGGCGACGGGCAAGCGCAAGCTGCTCGACATCATGAGCCGCTTTGCCGACTACATGCTCACGGTCTTCGGCCACGGCGAAGGGCAGCTGCGCGGTTATTGCGGCCATGAGGAGGTGGAGCTCGCGCTCGTCAAGCTCGCCCGCGTTACGGCTGAGAAGAAGTATCTCGATCTTGCCAAATACTTCATCGACGAGCGCGGTCAGGAACCGCATTTCTTCACCGAGGAAGCGCTGCGTGACGGGCGCGACCCCAAGAAATTCGTACAGAAGACCTATGAGTACAATCAGGCCCATCAGCCGGTTCGCAACCAGACCAAGGTTGTGGGGCATGCCGTGCGCGCCATGTATCTCTATTCCGGCATGGCCGATATCGCCACGGAGTATAACGACGACACGCTGACCTCGGCGCTGGAAACGCTGTGGGACGATCTGACGACCAAGCAGATGTATGTCACCGGCGGCATCGGGCCTGCCGCCTCCAACGAAGGCTTCACCGACTATTACGACCTGCCGAACGAAAGCGCCTATGCCGAGACCTGCGCCTCGGTCGGGCTGGTCTTCTGGGCCAACCGCATGCTCGGGCGCGGCCCGAACCGCCGCTATGCAGACATCATGGAGCAGGCGCTCTATAACGGCGCGATGGCCGGATTGTCGCTCGACGGCAAGACCTTCTTCTATGAAAACCCGCTGGAGAGCGCCGGCAAGCATCACCGCTGGACCTGGCATCATTGCCCCTGCTGCCCGCCGAACATCGCCCGCCTGCTCGCTTCGGTCGGCTCCTACATGTATGCCGCAGCAGACAACGAGATAGCCGTACATCTCTATGGCGAGAGCAAGGCCCGCGTGCCGCTGGCGAGCGGCGTGACAGTGACGCTTGCCCAGACGACGCGCTATCCTTGGGATGGGGCCATCCATTTCGAGGTCAACCCCGATCGCAACGCAGATTTCGCGCTGTCGTTGCGCATACCGGAATGGGCCGAAGGCGCAACGCTTGCCGTCAACGGCAAGTCCGTCGATCTCCCGGCCGTTATCGTCGACGGCTATGCCCGTATCGAACGCGAATGGCAGGCAGGCGACGAGGTCGACCTCAACATTCCGCTGATCCCGCGTACCCTGTTCGCCAATCCGAGGGTTCGCCAGGATGCCGGGCGCGCTGCCCTAATGCGTGGCCCACTCGTCTATTGCGTCGAGACCACGGATAACGGTCACGATCTCAACGGCATTTCGCTCGCCGGCGACCCGGCATCGGCAAAGACGACGGAAATCGCCGCCCTCGAAGGCGCCGTTGCGCTCGATATTCCGGTCACGCGTGATGAGGCTGACTGGGGATCGGATCTTTATCGGACGACACCGCCGAAGAGCCGCGCCGCCACTGCGCGCTTCGTTCCCTATCATCTCTGGGACAATCGTGAGCCGGGCGAAATGCTGGTCTGGATCCGTGCCGGTCAGAGCCATGGGGCCTGACATGACAAAGAACGGCATGAGGCTCACCGGCGTCCGCAAGAGCTTCGGCGGGCTGGAGGTCATTCACGGCATCGATCTCGATGTGCCGGAGGGCGCCTTCGTGGTCTTCGTCGGACCGTCCGGCTGCGGCAAGTCCACCCTGCTGCGGATGATTGCCGGGCTGGAGGAAGTCACCGACGGCGAGATCGCCATCAAGGGTCGCGATGTCACCGATCTCGATCCCTCCGAGCGCGGCATCGCCATGGTTTTCCAGTCCTACGCGCTCTATCCGCATATGAGCGTGCGCGACAATCTCGGTTTCGGGCTGAAAATGGCCCGGGCCGATGCGGCCGAGATCGAACAGCGGGTGGGCTCCGCCGCCGCGATCCTCAAGATCGACCATCTGCTCGATCGACGTCCGGGCCAGCTCTCGGGCGGCCAGCGCCAGCGCGTCGCCATTGGCCGGGCGATCGTGCGCAAGCCGGAGGTCTTCCTGTTCGATGAACCGCTGTCCAATCTCGATGCCGAACTGCGGGTATCCATGCGCATCGAGATTGCCCGGCTGCACCGCGAGCTCGGCAATACGATGATCTATGTTACCCACGATCAGACCGAGGCCATGACGCTCGCCGACAAGATCGTCGTCTTGAAGGACGGCCGGATCGAACAGGTGGGCAGTCCGCGCGAGATCTATGAGGATCCCGCCAACAGCTTCGTCGCCGGCTTCATCGGTTCGCCACGCATGAACATGATCGAAGCCATATGGTCTGGCGAAGGGATGGCGAAGGTCGGCAACGGCAACATCAAGGTCGATCTCGCACAGCGCAGGTCGGCGCCCGGCGAAAGCCTGCTGCTCGGCATGCGCCCGGAACATTTGATCGTGGCATCCGATCGGGAGGATGCCGTACGGGTCACGGTCGACGTCACCGAATATCTGGGCGGCACCCGCTATCTCTATTGCCAGACGGAAGATGGCCAATCACTGATCGCCGAATATCGTGAAGGGCCTGATATCGAGCGCGGCGATACGCTCTATCTGCGCTGCCCATCCGAGCGGCGGCGCTATTTCGACAAGCAGGGCGGGCGACTTCGCTAAGCCGCGTATTTCCATCGCATCGGCACGCTAATCATTTGACGAACAAGGATGATTTGAGGAGAGTTGCTGATGGAGATTTCATGCCGTGCGCCTGTCCTGTCCAGGACGATGCGCGATATCAAGCCGGAAGGGTCTTATGGCGAAGACATATGATTTCATCATTGCCGGCGGCGGTTCGGCTGCCTGCGTCGCAGCCATGCGGCTTGTACGCGATTTCGGCTTCTCCGTGCTCATCATCGAACGCGGCCCGCGCAACACTACCAAGCTGATGGCCTTTCCCGCCGGCTACATGAAATATCTCGCCCGCGACGATTTCCTCGAAATGCATCATACGGTCGCCCAGCCGCAGCTTGGCGGACGCGGCCCGATCGTTCCCGTTGCGAAGGCGCTCGGCGGCGGCAGTGCCGTCAACGCCATGGTCTACATGCGCGGCCAAAAGGAAGACTACGACCACTGGGCCGCCCATCTCGGTAACGGTACGGAATGGTCCTATGCGGACATGCTGCCGCATTTCAAAGGCATCGAGGGCAATACCCGCTTCAACGACGACTATCACGGTATTGCCGGCAACCTACGCGTCTCTGAACCCGGTTATACGTGCGATACGACCCAGGATTTCCTGCTCGCAGCCCAGGGCCTCGGCCATCCCTACAATCCGGATTTCAACGGCGCCAGGCAAAACGGCGTCGGCATCATGCAGCACACCTATGGATTATGGGGCGGCAAGACGGAACGTTCCGATGCCAAGAAGGCCTTCCTCGATCCGCTTGCCGGCGATGAGCGGCTGGATATCGTCACCGACGCCCGCGTCGATCGCATCGTCATCGAAAGCGGCCGCGCGACTGGCGTCAGTTACACGCAGAATGGCCAAACGCACACGGTCAGGGCCGCCCGCGAAGTTCTCCTCGCAGCCGGCACCTATAACAGCGCCAAGCTGATGATGCTCTCCGGCATCGGACCGGCCGATCACCTCCGCAACCATGGTATCGACGTCGTGCGTGATCTTCCAGGCGTCGGCGCCAATCTGCAGGATCATCACGAGGTCCCGGTCATTGCCACCACCAAGGGCAAATCCGGTTATTTCGGCGAGGACAAGGGCTGGCCGATGTTGCGCAACGGCCTGCAATATCTCCTGTTCAACTCCGGCCCGGTGACGACGACGGGCATCGAATCCTGCCTGTTCTACGACCCCGATGGCGGCGAGCGGCCGACGATCCAGCTCTATTGCGCGCCGATCGTCTATCTCGACCGCGATGTCTCCTCGGCAAAGCCGACCTACGGCGTCACCTTCACCTCGTGTCTGCTGCGGCCGAAAGCGCGCGGCAGCGTCAGGCTGCGCTCGGCCGATCCGGCGGATCAGCCCTTGGTCGACTGCAATTTCTTCGGCGATCCCGACGATCTGCGGCTGACGCTCGCCTCGCTGAAGGTCGCCCGTCAGCTATTGGAAACCGAACCGTTCAAATCGAAGATATCAGATGAGATCCTGCCCGGACGGGCGCTACAGGACGAAGAGTCGCTGGCCAAATTCGCCGGCCAGACGGTCAAGACCAACTACCATCCCTCCGGCAGCCTGCGCATGGGGCCGGAGAGCGATCCGATGTCAGTGGTCGACGGAACGCTGCGCGTGCGCGGCATCGAAGGTCTCAGGGTCATCGATTGCTCGATCATTCCTTTTATCCCCTCGGGCAATACCAATGCACCTGCCATGGCGATTGGCTCGAAGGCAGCTGAGATGATCGCGAGGGGTTATTGAACTTGGCGCGATACTAGAATTCCCACGGCGATATCAGTTCAAGGCCTGCAGTCTCAAATTCAGATAAATTGCGAGTCGCCAGGCGTCCGCCATTTACGCGCGCTATGGCAGCGATCATGCCATCCGCCGTCGACATCGGCCGCCCTTGTCGTTTCGCGACTCCTATGATCTCTCCATAAACCAACGCAGCCTCTTCGGTGAGGCCGAAAAGCCGATCGGCAAACCGGCGGCGCCATTCGGACAATCGTTGCGCCAGCCGTGCCGCACGTTGATCCGGTAAGATCTTCTGAATACCGAAGGCGATTTCGCCGATAACCGCGGTTGAGAGCGCAACCTCCGCATCATACCGACCAAGCCACGAGATCACAGCCGCATCAGGCAGCTTTCGGAACGCTTCCGAGACGACATTGGTATCGAGAAATATCACAGATCTATTCCGTGATTAGCTTGCCGTCCTTCGCGGATGACGGCCTCCAGATCGATATCCTCGCCATCGCTCATAGCCATACGAGCATAAAAAGACGATGCGGGTTCACGGCCGGCCTCGCGAATTTCGTAGGATTCCAGCGCGCGTTCGACGATATCGGCAATGGTGCGGTTCTCGCGCCGGGCAAGCCGATGAGCGAGGTCCCGTGCCTTGGCGCTACGAACAGATAGTTGAGGTTCAGCCATATTGGTCTCCTATCCCACCAATATAAGCCCCCTCTTATCTAGCCATCAAGATGGCATCCGATGGCTAGATGGCAACACCTAATTGATGTGTCATGCCGGCTCGAACAACGGCTCGATCACCATTTCCGGCACAAGAACGAGGCCCTTGTCGGTGATGCGGATTTCCGGAATGACGGAAAGGGGGATGAGGTTGAAGCCCATATAGGCGATGGTGCAGCCGGCCTTCTCCCATTCGACCTTCAGCGCCTTCACCTCTTCCGCAACCTCATGCACGCGCTTGTCGGAGAGCAGCCCGGCGATCGGCAGCGGCACCATCGCCGTTACCTTGCCGTCCATGACGACGCAGACGCCGCCCTGCACGGCCTCGATCGCATCGAGAGCGACCTTCATATCCGCCTCGTTGGTGCCGGCGATGATGATATTGTGGCTGTCATGGCCGACGGAGGAGGCAACCGCCCCCTTCTTCAGGCCAAAGCTGTTCAGGAGACCATGGGCCACGTTGCCCGAGGACTTGCCGTGACGCTCGACCACCGTGACGAAGCAGAGCCCGTGACGGTCGAAATGCGTCTGCCAGTCGTTTGCCGGCTCGAGCTCGACCGTGACATGCCCGAGCGTGATGCCCGGCAACTCGGTCTTGATCGTGTGGGCGATCACCGCTCCGGTCGGCAGCTCCGGCGTCAGCTTCAGCGCCTTCGGCAGCTTCACCGTGTGATAGGCCGCTTCCGGATAGCGGTAGGGATTGGACAGCGCCGCATCAAGAACCGGGGTGATCTTGCGGTCTTCGACCACCAGCTCCCCGCCATACCAGGTGCTGACCGGCTTCAGGTCATCGGTCAACAGCACCAGATCGGCGCGGCGGCCGCCGCCGAGACCGCCGATTTCGCTTTCCATGCCGAAGCGGGTCGCGCCGTGCAGGGAGCCCATCGCCCAGGCCTGCTCCGGCGTCATGCCGGCCTTGACGGCCTCTCGCGTTACCCAATCAAGACCGAAGAGCAGAAGGTCTTCGGCATCGCGGTCGTCGGTGCAGACGGCGATGCGCTTATGCGACGCGCCGAGCTCGGTGATGGTCTTGATGGCATGCGGCAGGCTGTGCCAGGGCGTTGTCGGCGGACCGCCGCGCAGGAACAGCCAAATGCCGGCCTCCAGCAGGTCGTCGGCGATTTCCCGGTCGATGGCTTCGTGCGTATCCGTCACGCCGGATGCCGCATAGGCGGCGACGAATTCGCGGCCATAGACATGACCCGAGACCGGCCGTCCTCGCTCGAGCGCCGCCGCCAGGATCGCATGGCTGCGCTCGTCGCCCATTGCCACCTGCACGAAATCCATCTTTTCGCCGAGCGCCAAGGCTTCCGGCCATTTGTCGAAGAGATCGGCGATCTTTTGCGGTGTCAGATCGCCGCCCGCCGTCTCCAGCTGCGGCGAAGTCGCAGGCACCGTGCTCGGCACCGTCAGGAAGATCGACAGGGGCGCATGGCGTGCATCCTCCAGCATCGCCTCGACACCGGCGACATCCATCACATTGCCGATCTCATGGCTGTCGCAGAAGATGGTGGTCGTCCCGTTCAAGAGAGCGGCCTCGGCATAGGCGCAGGCCGTCACCATGCTGGACTCGATATGGATATGCGGATCGACCAGGCCGGGCGCGATGATCCCTCCCCTGGCGTCATAGAGCTTGGCGCCGCTGCCCCGGTAGCTGCCGGCCGGCTTGACGGCGGCGATGCGACCGCCCGAAACCCAGATTTCCTTGCCGGGCAGAACCCGCTCAGAATAGGTCGATAGCACGCGCGCGCCATTGATCACCAGATCCGGCTCGCGGCGGGCCGAGGCAACATCGGCAAGCGTACGCGTCATGGTTGAAAGCGGCTTGACGGAAAAACGTGTGAGCGTCATCGGATATCCAATTCGAGATCAGTGATAATCGGGTATGCCCGGCATGGTGCGGAAGCCTTCGATGGCACGGAAACGCCGCACCCAACGGCGCAGGGCCGGATAGTCGTCGTGATCGATACCATAGTCGCGGCTGAGCGCGAAGGATGGAAACAACGTCAGATCCGCAAGCGTCGGGCCGTCGCCGACGAACCATTCGCGGCCATCGAACTGGCGCAGCGTCATATGGTCGTCCATGATGCGGAAGGCCTTGCGCGCGCCGGCATAAAGGGCTGTTTCATCGCCGGGCGTATCGAACAGGGATTTCAGCCGCGCGGCCACGGCGGCCGCAAGTGCTGTCGCCGAAAAATGCAGCCACGTCACAGTCGCGCCGAAGGCGGGCGCATCCTCCGGCAGCCAGAGGCGCGAGGGATCGTAGGCCTTGGCGAGATAGGCAAGGATCGCCTCAGTGCCATGCAGCACGAGGTCGCCGTCGCTCAGGACAGGCATCGTTCCCAGGGGATTGAGCGCCAGCATGGCCGGCTTCGTCTCTTCGTGCCCGGGAAACATATCGACGGCGATCGTCGTATAGGTGAGCTTCAGCATCGAAAGCAGCAGGCGGACGCGATAGCTTCCCTCGTCCATCTCGTAATTATAGAGCGTGATGCTGGCCATCAGGCGACCTCCGCTTTCTGCTCGAGGTCGAAACGCAGCCTTTCGGCCCAGACAGTATAGTGTTTCTGCTTTGCGCCGGCATGCACGGCAGGCGCACCGGCAATAACGATATGCAGGGCGGTCTTGTTCGGCGAGATGTCTTGCAGCGCCACCAGTAAGCGATCATCGCCCACCTCGAGCAGGCCGAGATTGGCGCCCAGATCGCTGAAGCCGCTCCTGGGCAATGCAGCAGCGACATCGTCCGGGCAGCATTCGATATAGAGGCTGCGCACCGGGGTCACCTCGGTTACGCCGTCGATGTCAGGCAGCGCAGCCTCCCGTGCGGCCGTCGCCCAGACGATCCCGTATTTCTCCTCGGCCGCATAGGTCGGCACCTTGATGGTCTGCGGCACCTCAAGGGTCGGATGCGCCGGGATATAACGACATTGCCCGGCTGTATCGTACTGCCAGCCGTGATAGAGGCAGGCGATGTGATCGCCGCGAACGAAACCGAAGCTCATGCGCATACCGCGATGCGGACAGCGATCCTCCCAGACATGCGCCTTGCCGCTATTGTCGCGCCAGACGACGATCTCGCTGCCATCGACCACGGCGCCGGCCGAGGTTCCAGCCTCGATCGACGCCGAAAGCGCCACCGGCACCCATCCTGCTTCCAGTTTCATAAGCCACTCCGCTCGATATCGAGAATAATGCAATCGTAGGGCCCGAGGCTGCAGGCCATTTCGAAAGCGTCGACAAGATCATTCTGGCCCCTTACGGCAAGCGTCGCGGATCGCGCATCGCAGGCCCCGACCTCGATGTCCAGATCCAGCCGGCGCGCACGATGCCGGGCAAACTCGACGAAACTGTCGCACACCATCCGCCCCCGAAAGACAAAACGCGCCGCCTCGATCATGCCGCAGACAGTCCGCTCGTTCTATCCATGCCCACATTACGCATCAAAAATGCCCACTTTGCATAAAAAATAAACATGCTTCAGTTTTAGGCATTCTAGCCGCGCTGCCTTTTGAAATTCAAGAGGCTTTGCGGAGCGGATCGATATCGACCAACAGACATCGGACGGATCACCGCGCGGCAACTGGCATAATTGTTGCGTCGATTACACCTGGGCGCCGTTGCGCACCTAATCAAAAGAGGGGTCCCATGATCGACTTGCGTTCGCTTTCCCGTCGCGGATTTTTAAATATGAGCGCCGCTGGTGCGGCGTCCTTGATGCTGCCTGCAGGCCTTGCCGGCCAGGCCTATGCCGCAGCCTCTTTCCCGGCGATCAAGGAAGAAGATGCGGTCGTCGGCTTCGGTCATGTCGGCCCGATTTCGGACGAAGGCTGGACCTGGGCGCATCACCAGGGCCTGCTCGCGGTAAAGGCGGCCTATCCGAAGCTGAAAAAGATCCTCGAAGTCGAAAACATCCCCTACTCCGCCGATGCGACCCGCACCTATCGTCAGTTCGTCAGCGAAGGCGCCAACATCATTTTCGATACCTCCTCGAACGGCGACTTCCTGCATGCCGTCGTCAAGCAGGCACCCGCCGTCGCCTTCCTCGAATGCGACGGCCGCGTCGATATGGATAATCTCGGCTGGTACTATCTGGCCCATTGGTATCCGACCTACGTCATCGGCGTTGCCGCCGGTCATCTGTCGAAGTCCGGCAAGCTCGGCTATGTCGCCTCCTTCCCGGTCGCCTCGGTGTTTGCCTCGACCAACGCCTTTCTGATGGGCGCGCGCTCGGTCAATCCGAATGCGACGCTGCAGACCATCGCCATCAATTCCTGGTTTGATCCGCAGGCGGCAACGCAGGCCGGCACGGCGCTGATCGACAATGGCTGCGATTTCCTCTTCGGCATCATGGACGAAGCCGGCTACCTGCAGGTCGCCGAAAAACGCGGCGTCTGGGCGGCCATGTGGAACACCGACATCCGCCGCTACGGCCCGAACTCCTACGTCTCGTCCGTCCTCATCGATTTCAGCAAGTATTATGTCGATCAGGTCGGCAAGCGGCTAGCCGGCACCTGGACTCCGACCAATACGCTCTTTGCCATGGGTTCCGGCGTCGACCGCGACAAATGGGGCGAAAAGGTTCCGGCCGATGTTGCCGCCGCTGCCGATGCAGTGCGCGACAAGATCGTCGGCGGCTGGTCGCCCTTTGCCGGCGAAATCAAGGATTCGACCGGCAAGGTCCGCATCGCCGCCGGGCAGACGATGACCGATAACGACCTCTATAATTGGGATTGGTCCGTCGAGGGCGTTACCGGGCTCAGCGCCTGAACAAGCCAATTGCGAATTGCGCCTCGGCCGATCTGCGGCCGAGGCCTATCCCATGACTGTCTGGTATGCATTTGATGACCGAAACCGCGACACCCTTTTCCGCTCCCGCGGGCACACCGCCACTGGTCCAGCTCAAGGGCATCGCCAAATATTTTCCAGGCGTCATCGCCAACGAGAATGTCGATCTCGAGGTTTTACCCGGCGAGATCCATGCGCTGCTTGGCGAAAACGGCGCCGGCAAGTCGACGCTGATGAACATCCTCACCGGCATCTATCAGCCCGACGCCGGCGAGATCATCATCGATGGCTATGCCAAGCATTTTGCGACGCCCCTTCAGGCGATCGCCGCCGGCATCGGCATGGTGCATCAGCATTTCAAGCTGGTGCAGGCCTTCACCGTCGCCGAGAACATCCATCTCGGCTGGTCGGAGACGCCGCGGCGCGCCTCCGCACAGGTGCTGGAGGCGCGCACGGCATCCCTCGCGGAAAAATTCAATCTTCAAACCCGCCCCGGCGCGCGCATCAGCGATCTTTCAACGGGTGAGCAGCAGCGTGTCGAGATCCTGAGAGTGCTCGCGCGTCAGGCGCGTATTCTCATTCTCGACGAGCCGACCGCCGTGCTGACGCCGGCAGAAGCCCGCGAACTCTTCAGGGCACTGCGCGAATTCGTCTCCCATGGCAACGCCGTCATCTTCATCAGCCACAAGCTTGATGAGGTCATGGAGATTTCCGATCGCATCAGCGTTCTGCGCGGCGGACGCAAGGTCGCGACCGAAAGGACGGCCGATTGCAATGCCCGCATGCTTGCCAAGCTGATGGTCGGCCGCGATATCGTGCTTGCCGACATGCGCCAGCGCGCCGCCGGCGCCGCGCCGATCTCTGCGAAACCCGTGCTGAACCTGGAAAGCGTATCTGCACAGAATGACGCCGGTACCGAGGCGCTGCATGATGTTTCGCTTGCGGTTCATGCCGGGGAAATCCTCGGCATTGCCGGTGTCGCCGGAAACGGCCAGCGCGAATTGAGCCAGGTGCTATCAGGCATGCGGCAGATCGGCAGCGGGCGCATCCTTATCGATGGGCGTCCAGTCGAGCACAGCAATACGGCTGTTTTCGCTGACAATGGCATCGGCCATATACCGGAAGACAGGCTGCACAGCGGCCTTGCCCCTGCGCTCAGCATCACCGTCAACGCCGTGATGCGCGAGTACAAGAAGCCGCCGGTATCAGCCGGCGCGGTCTATCGTCCGGGCGGAGCGACCGCACTTGCCAAGGAGATTGCGGCGGCGGCGGATGTGACCATTCCCGACTTCAACATGCCGGTCCGCAATCTTTCCGGCGGCAACCAACAGCGCCTCGTCGCCCGACGTGAGATGCGTATCGCCAACAAGGTGCTGATCGCTGCCTATCCAAGCCGCGGCCTCGACGTCGGCGCCATCAACACCATGCTGCGCTATATCGTGGAGCTACGCGATGCCGGCGCAGGGATCGTGCTGATCTCGGAGGAACTGGAAGAGCTCCTCAATCTCTCCGACCGCATCGCCGTGCTCTACGAAGGCAGGATCATGGGAACAGTCGACAACGACAGGACCGACATCGACCAGATCGGCCTGCTGATGGGTGGACGCGCCCTTGCGCGCGAGGTTGCCTGACATGAGCATGTCCTGGCGTCTTCACCGCCTACCATCGGCCTCGCCCGCCAAAGCATTTGCCGCCCGCATCGTCGCTATCCTGCTGGCGCTCGTGTTTGCCGGGCTGGTTTTGGCGGTCACCGGCGCAAAGCCGCTCGAGCTGGCTTCCGAGGTTATCGATTCGAGCCTCGGCTCCAGTTTCGGCCTTCAGGATCTCGGTGTTCTGCTGGTCCCTCTCATCCTGACGGGACTGTCCGTCGCCGTCGGCCAGCAAATTGGCATCTGGAACATTGGGGCCGAGGGACAATTCTATGCCGGCGCATTCGGTGCTGCCGTGGTCGGCCTCTTCGTGCCCGGCCCGCCGGTCGTGATCCTGCCGTTGATGTTTCTTGGCGGTCTCCTCGGCGGCCTTGTCTGGATCCTTATCCCGACGCTGGCGCGCGCCTATGCCGGCGTCAATGAACTGATCACTACGTTGCTGCTCAATTTCGTCGCTGTGCTTCTGGTATTCTACGTCTCAACCAGCGCCTGGCGCGACCGCACTGCGAATTCGGCAACCGCGCGATTGTCGGCCGAAATACCGGAGCTTTGGGGCTCTATCCATTGGGGCTTTCCTGTCGCCATCCTTGCCGCCATCATCGTCGCCGGCCTGCTGGCTTTCTCGCGCTGGGGCTACGAAGTGCGCCTCGTCGGCTCCAACCCGGCTGCGGCCCATTATGCCGGCATACCGGCGCGGCGCCACCTGATCACGGTCATGCTTCTGTCCGGTGCCATAGCGGGGCTTGCCGGCATGCTGGAGATCGCCGGCACGGTGCATCGGCTGCAGGGCGGTATTTCCAATAATTACGGCTATCTCGGCATCATGGTCGCGGTGCTGGCGCGCAACTCCGCCATCGGCGTTGTCTTTTCAGCGGCGTTGATGGCCTTCATCCTGAATTCCGGCATCGTCCTGCAAACCCAGGGGCTGACGACGTCGGCGGTGCTCGCGATCACCGGGCTCATCCTGTTCCTGACGGCGATCGGCGATGAGCTCGCCCATTATCACATCGCCCGCGACAAGGCTTGAAAGGACAAGAGACCATGGATCTTCTCACCGGCCTCCTGACCACAGCCTTTCTCGCAGGCGGCGTGCTGGCGCTGGCTGCTCTCGGCGAAGTGCTGGCCGAACGGGTCGGCGTCGTCAATCTCGGCGTCGAGGGACTGATGGCAATGGGGGCGCTGACGGGCGTTGCCGCAACGACGATCTTTCCCTCGCCGACGCTCGGTTTTCTCGCGGCTTTGCTCGTCGGCGCATTCTTCGGCGCGATCTTCGCCGCAGCCACCGTTCTCCTGCGTGCCAACCAGGTGCTCTGCGGCCTGGCGCTGACTTTGATGGGCAACGGCATCGCCTCCAGCATCGGCCGCGCCTATTCCGGCATGCCGGTGCGCGCCACCTTTTCCGGTATCGAAATTCCCCTCCTCAGCGATCTCCCGATCCTCGGCAAGGCCTTCTTCTCGCAGAACATCCTCGTCTATCTGATCTATATCATCCTGCCGGTAGCGCTGAGCTACATCATGTTCCGCACCCGCCACGGCCTCAATCTGCGCGCCGTCGGCGAAAATCCGGCGGCGGCGGATGCGGCTGGCATTTCGGTCAACCTCATCCGCTGCGCCTACGTCATGGCGGGTTCGGCCCTTGCCGCCGGCGCGGGTGCCTACCTGACGCTCGCTTTCGTGCCGTCCTGGTCCGACGGGGTGGTCGCCGGTCGCGGCTGGATCGCGGTGGCGCTGGTGATCTTTGCCGGCTACCGGCCGATCCCGGCCGTTCTGTCGGGCTTGCTGTTCGGCCTCATCACCGCGCTCGGCTTCGTCGGCCAGGCGCGCGGCTGGCCGATCGCACCCGCCTTCCTGTCCATGTTGCCCTATCTCGGCACGATGGCCTTCATCATCGTGCCGGTGCTGGCATGGCAGCGCATGCGCCGTATCATGGCCGCCCCGGCCGCCATCGGCCTGCCCTATTATCGCGATGTCCGCTAAGGTGCATCGACGGACAAGAAAAAGGAGCCTCGCATGAGCCAATGTTTGGACAAGGCAGCCCTCGATCAATGGTATGCGCTGGAAACGGAAAACGAGATTCCCTTCGGAACCTCGGTGAACCGTCTTCTCGGCACCGACCTTACCGTGACGCGATCGAATGACGGGACACTGGTCGTAAATGCCGAGGGACGCGCCGAGCCATTGCCGCTGATCCACCGCTTCGGCCTCGTCTGGACGACGCTCGGCACGCCGGCCGGCGGGTTGTTCGACTTGCCCGAAGCCGATGAGCCGGATCGCCGCGTGGTCAATTGCGGCACGGTGGCGGTGCGGGCCTCGGGGCTCCGGATCGTGGAGAATTTCCTCGACCTGGCGCATTTCCCCTTCGTGCACACCGATATTCTCGGCGCCGAGCCGCACACCGAAGTGGCGCAGTACAATGTCGAGATCCGCCGCGACGTCGACGAGGTCTGGGCGACCAATTGCCAGTTCTTCCAGCCGCAGGCGGCACTTTCGGCCAGCGAAGGCATCATGACGGATTATATCTATCGGGTGATGACGCCGTTTGCGACGCTGCTCTATAAGACCTGCCCGAACGCCGCCAATCGTTGGGACGTCATCTGCCTTTTCGTGCAGCCGCTGGATCCGGATCGTTGCCGCGCCCATCCGGTCATGTTCCTGATCGACGACGTCTCGACGACGACGGAACTGGTACATTTCCAGCAACTTATCTTCCTGCAGGACCGCATCATTCTTGAAAACCAGCGCCCGGTGCTGCTACCGCTGGAGCCGCGGGCCGAAATCCCGACTCGCGCCGACGCCACGTCGATCGCCTATCGGCGCTGGCTGAAGGAAAAGGGCATTACCTACGGCACCACCATGATGGCTGCCTGAAATAGAGAACAGCGATGGATTTGCGTGGCAAGACCCTGAGCGCATCGGGCTTTCATTCACCCGTGCGCGGCAAGATCGACATTCTGGATGATGTGCTGATCGAGATCGATGCAGCCGGCGCGATCAAAGCGATCCATCGTTACGGTGACCCCAACTATCGGACCATTCGCGACGCCCGCGAAGCCACTGGTGAATTGGTGACGCTGCCGAACGGCTCCTATCTTCTGCCAGGTTTTGTCGACCTGCATGTGCATGCGCCGCAATACCCGCAGCTTGGCGACGCGCTTGACGTTCCGCTGGAAGTATGGCTGCAAAAACACACGTTCCCGCTGGAGGCGCGCTATGAGGACCTTGTCTTCGCACGCCATGTCTATGGCCTGCTGGTCGACGACCTCCTTGCCAACGGCACGACGACGGCGTTGTATTTCGCCACCATACACCAGCAGGCGACCCGGGCGCTGGTCGATATCTGCCTCGAAAGGGGCCAGCGCGCCCTGATCGGCAAGGTGGCCATGGACAATCCGCAGGAATGCCCCGACTACTATCGCGACGCCTCGAGCGATGCGGCGCTGGAAGGCACTCGCGCACTCATCGATTATGTGCGCGGCCATCCCGACAATGACGAAAGCCGCGTCCTGCCTGTGGTAACGCCGCGCTTCATTCCCTCCTGCACGGATGCAACGCTCGAAGGGCTCGGCGCGATTGCCCGGGAATGCGGCTGCCATGTGCAGACCCATTGTTCGGAGAGCGATTGGGAGCATGGCTACGTGCTTACCCGGCACGGCATGACGGATACCGAGAGCCTGGACCGCTTCGGCCTGCTTCGGCGCGGCACGGTATTGGCGCATGCGAACTTCCTGACCGCTGGGGATATGGAGACGATCAAGGCGCGCGAAGCAGCCGTTGCCCATTGCCCGCTTTCGAACGCCTATTTTGCCAATGCGGTCTTTCCGTTGCGGGCAGCGCTGGAAAAGGGCCTGCATGTCGGCCTCGGCACGGATATTTCCGGCGGGCCCAGCGCGTCGATGCTGGAGAATGCCCGCGGCGCGATCCTCGTCTCGAGGATGCTGCAAAGCGGTGTCGATCCGAACGTGCCGGCCGAAAGCCGCTCCACATTCGGACCGGCGCAGATCGATTTCCGCGATGCCTTTCATATCGCAACGGCCGGCGGCGGCGCGGCACTCGATCTGCCGGTCGGGCAGTTTACGCCCGGCTATCAGTTCGATGCCATCGTCATCGACACCGCCCACGAGAAGGGCACGGTGCGGCTGTTCGAGGATCGCGATGCCGGAGAAGGCATCCTGCAGAAGATCATTTACACCGCCTCGCGGCCGAATATTGCGGCCACCTGGGTCGGCGGCCGCAGCGTCTAGCCCGGTTTGCGCGCAGCCTTGCTCAAGCAGCCTTGCTGATGCGCACCGGGATGGACTTGTAGGAAGGCGTGCCGCTTTCCTTGTCCTGATAATCGAGCGGGATCAGGCAATTGGCTTCCGGATAATAGGCAGCGACGGAACCCTCCGAGATATCGTAGGAAATCGCCGTCAGCTTCAACAGCCGCTTGCCGCCGGAAGGCAGCGCCGTCTCGATCTCGACGAGATCGCCATGCTCCAATCCCTTGGCCTCAAGGTCCTTGTCGTTCATGAACAGGACATCACGACGGCCGAACACGCCGCGATAACGGTCGTCGAGACCGTAGATCGTGGTGTTGTACTGATCATGGCTGCGGATCGTCGCGAGCTTGAGGATACTTGAATCCGAAAGCGAGATGTCCTCATTAAGGCCGGAAAACAGCTTGAACTCGGCCTTGCCGGAAGGCGTCTTCCAGACGCGCTCCGTCGCCGGGAGCGGCAGGCGAAAGCCGCCGGGCACGCGGATGCGCTCATTGTAACGGACGAAATCAGGATAAACGATTTCGATCTTGTCGCGGATCAGGTCATAGTCCTTGACCAGTTCCATCCACGCGACCTTGCTTTCCGGCAAGGTAGCCTGCGCCATGGCCGCAACGATGGCTGGCTCTGAACGTAGCTCCCCCGATGCCGGCTTCAGCCTGCCGCGCGAGGCATGCACCATCGACATCGAGTCCTCGATGGTCACCGATTGCGGGCCGGCGGCCTGAACGTCCTCTTCGGTGCGGCCAAGCACTGGCAGCAGGAAGGATTCCTTGCCGATCAGAAGATTGGAACGGTTGAGCTTGGTGTTCAGGTGGACGGCAAGATCGAGCCTGCGCATACCCTCGGCGCACAGCTCGGGATCCGGAAGCGCGATCGAAAAATTGCCGCCGAGGCTGAGCAGCACCTTCGAGCGACCTTCGGCCATCGCCTGCATGGCGGCAACCGCATCATGGCCGTGATGGGCCGGGGACTTGAAACCGAAGGCGCGCTCGATGCCCTCAATCAGCGCGGCATCCGGCTTCTCGGTGATCCCGACGGTACGATTGCCCTGCACGTTGGAGTGTCCGCGCAGCGGGCAGATGCCGGCGCCAGGTTTACCGAAATTGCCGCGCAGCAGCAGAAGATTGGCGATCTGCTGCACATTCGCAGTGCCCTTGGCATGCTGGGTGATACCCATGCCGTAGGCGACGATCGTTGCCTTGGATTTGGCATAGGCGGCGGCGACCTGCTCCAGATCGGCGCGGGAAAGACCCGATACGCGCTCTATATCAGCCCATTCCGTATGCTTGATATCGGCAACCAGCGCGTCGAAACCGCTGGTATGCTCGGCAATGAACGCATGATCAAGCACGTCTTCCGAAGTCTCGGCAAGTGCCAGAACGCCCTTCATGATACCCTTGAGCGCAGCGGCATCGCCGCCGATCTTCACCTGGTAATAGGAGGAGGCGATCCGGGTCGATCCGAAGGTTCCCATTTCGATCGGGCTCTGCGGGTCGGCGAAGCGCTCCAGCGCCCGCTCCTTCAGCGGATTGAACACGATGATCGGCACGCCGCGGCGCGAGCACTCGTGCAGTGTGCCCATCATGCGCGGATGGTTGGTGCCGGGATTGTGCCCCATCGAAATGATCAGGTCGCAGAGATCGAAATCGTCGAGCGATACCGTGCCCTTGCCCATGCCGATCGATTGCGGCAGACCGACACTGGTGGCCTCATGGCACATGTTCGAGCAATCGGGGAAATTGTTGGTGCCGTATTCCCTCGCGAAGATCTGGAAGAGGAAAGCCGCCTCGTTGGAGGCGCGGCCCGACGTGTAGAATTCGACCATATCCGGATTGGGCATGCTGCGCATGACTTCGCCGATGCGGGTAAAGGCATCTTCCCAAGCAATCGGCTTATAAGTGTCGCTTGCGCGATCGTAGACCATCGGATGCGTCAGCCGACCGGAATTCTCCAGATCATAGTCGCTCCAAGTCAGGAGTTCGCTCACCGTATGTTCGGCGAAGAAATCCGGCGTCACGCGCTTGTTCGTCGCTTCCCAAGTGACTGCTTTCGCACCGTTCTCGCAGAATTGGAAGGTGGAGGTATGCTCCTTGTCGGGCCATGCACAGCCGGGGCAATCGAAACCCGTCGGCTTGTTGGTGCGCAGGAGCAGGCCGGGCGCCTCGGTGACTTCCATCTGGTCACGGACCGCCTTGGCGGTGGCCTTGAGCGCTCCCCAGCCGCCGGCCGGGCTGTTGTAGGCACGGATCCCAGGGACTTCACGCTTATGCGCCATTGCACGCTCCTTTGGTTATCCTGCGGCTTCCTCCCAAAGGTCGGGCCTTAACGAATAAGCGCGAGCCAAGAGGGAGTAAAGTCCGATCAGTGGGCACTCGATCAAACAAGCGCGACGCGATGCGACGATGGCATGCCTCTGGCATTCGAGATCGGCATCTGAGGTCAGCAAGAAACTCAATTCTTGAACACCAGGCAAGTGCCGCCCTGTTGCCGGACCTGCGTGCAAACGGCATCCGCCTCGGCACGCGTCTGCCTGCCGATACGCGCGGCAAAGCGGATGCGTCGGCCGAAATCCGCATTACGCTGACGCACGATCAGCGGCTTTTCCGCATTCAAGGGAGACTGCAGCTTTCGGACATTTGTCGCGAAAAGGTTGCGGGCGGCATTGACCTGGAAATGCTCTGCCAATTGAGCGCCCCAGGGCGCCCAGGGCCGCTCTTGCTCCAAGGCGACCTGCTTCAGCCGCCGACTTCCAGCAAGGGCAACACAGGATTGGACAAAGGGCTTGCCCTTCTCCAAGGCCGGCGCGGCGACGTCGGGCGGTCCATCGCGCCACTCCTCGACCGTATGCGCGGTGATCGCGCTCACATAGCTGCGCGTCTCATAGGGAAGATCGCCGGAATTCAGAAAATTCGCCAGGCCCGCCTCGCCGGCATTGTAGGCGGCGGC